>MTKY01055421.1_pt1 | contig 16673 bp, 14 predicted proteins | sample 1042731 | NCBI WGS metagenome assembly MTKY01 (sample SAMN06212206, study PRJNA360538) | anaerobic digester metagenome | biome: Wastewater treatment plant; material: sludge; isolation source: anaerobic digester fed with sludge from wastewater treatment plant | place: Denmark: WWTP Soeholt ... | reverse complement strand
GCAACCCCAGGCAGAACTCCGACTGCAGCAGCGGCTCGCCGCCCGAGAGCGTCATCCCACCGCCGGAGTTCTCGTAGAAAGGCCTGTCCTTCTCGACCTCCGCGATGACCTCGGCAACGGTCACCTGATGCCCATAGAGCACCATTGCGCCGGCCGGGCACACATCCGCGCACGCCCCGCAGCCCGTGCAGCGCGCCACAACTCGGTCTATGGCGCCCCCCGTCGACTGAAGGGCATCCCGCGGGCACACACTAACGCACCGGCCGCAGCCGATGCATTCACTCGCCAGGTAACCGACCTGGCTGAGGGTTGACTGGGTTTCCGGATTATGGCACCAGAGGCAACGAAGCGGGCAGCCCTTGAGAAAAACGGTTGTGCGAATCCCGGGCCCGTCATGAACGGCGAACTTCTTGATGTCGGTTATCAGACCCGTGACCGAGAGCAGGCTCCCCTGTGCGGGCTCCGCCTCGGCCTGGTCGCGCACGGCGCGTCCAGCCCTCGCGAGGCCCCTCTCCGATGCATCGAGCGGTCCTGATTCAGGCATTCGGGCTATTCTATCCCGACTCCGCGAATGGTGTCAACACGACCACAGACGGCGGATTCCGGGGCTTCCGTCTGGTTCTCTACCCGACGTCTACCGGCTCCCCGGCGCGGCCCGAGGCGAAGATAGCGTCGGCCACTCTGAGCAGCCTGAGCCCGTCCTCGCCACACACGCGTGGCGTCCGGCCCTCGGAGATCGCCTCGCAGAACTCGTGCATCTCCGCAAGCCACATCGGCAGATACCTGGCGGCAGCAACGCTGCCCGTGCCGGCCGAGGGAACGGGCGGGATGTAGGGCTGATTGGGCACCTCGATGCGCGTAGGCGCCGAGTACGCGTCGGACTTGTTGCTCCAGACCAACAGCACGTTGCTCTCCCACTCGGCGCGCAGACGCCCGTGCGTGCCCATCACATCGAGCCAGCCGTAGCGGCAGCCGACGCGGTACGATGTGCATAGCTGGATGCTGAAGCCGCCCTCGCAGGAGATCACCGCATCAACGCTCTGCTCGCACCCCCGTGGATCGGGCCGATGGACAGCGGCGAATACCCGCAACGGCACGGCATCGGCCATCCACATGGCGCAGTCGAGCGCATGCGAGCCGATATAGAACATCGGGCCGCCGCCGTGCGCGGGATCATTGAGCCATCCGCCGACCGGGCCGATGCACTGGCCGGTCGAGACGTGCGTGATGTCGCCGACCAGGCCCTCCCTGATGAGCTGCTTCATCAGGATGCGATCAGGCATGAACCTGAGCGTGTAGCCGACCATGAGCCGCACATCGGCCGCCGCGGCGGCATCCACGAGGGCCAGACCGTCGGCCGCACAGAGCGCCATCGGCTTTTCGACGAAGACGTGCTTGCCGGCCGCGACGGCCGCCATCGCCATCGGCTGGAGCTGGTCGTGGATGGTGGCGATGATGACGGCATCGACTTCGGCGGCCTCGAGCATCTCGCCCGCGCTCCCGTATGCTCCTGCATAGCCACACTGGGTCATCGCCACCTGCGCGGCATCAGCGCTCGGGTCGGCGCACGCAACAAGCTCCGCCCTGCCCGTCATGCGGAGCGCCTCCGACAGGAAGCGCCCCTGCGAACCACACCCGATGAGTCCGAACCTGAGCTTCTCCGCCACTGTCAATACCTCTCATCTCGCGCGAGTCGATACCGCGCGCGTACTGTTCTCTCTCACCCACGCGCTGCCAGGCAGGCCGAAACCTCCTGCAACCAGATGTTGAACTCCGCGGCATGGTCGATGTGAATGAGCAGATCATCCGGCTCGTAGTCGGGGTCACGCCAGCCGCCCTGCTCCGTCTGCGTCGCCACCAGGTGCTCGCCGAATGAGACAGCCGCATCGCGCGCCTGCTCGTCACCAGTGAGCAGGTACAGGAGCGCCGCACCCAGGCTCGACTTGCCGCTGCCGACGAAGGTGAAGCGGTCCTCGGCGCACCTGAGCTTGAGTGCGAAGAACCTCCTCGCATAGTCGAGGTACCGCTGCATACCCGTCGCCATATAGAGCCGGCACATCAGCTGCATCGGGAGCGCAATCTCCCAGTAGTCCTGCTTGGTCCTGGAGTAGTCCACATACAGCGCATCGGCCTCCGGGACGGTATCCGGTGTCGCGAGGCGCCCGTCGCGGGTTGTGCGGATGTAGAATCTACTCTCGTCGGGCTGCTGGTGGTAGACGCTGATCGCCCATTCGGCGGCCTTCATCGCGACATCAAGCCGATTGAAGTAGACTGCGGAGACACCCGACCAGCAGGTGGACAGCGAGCGGAGATATGTGTCGGCGGCAAAATGCGGGAAGCCGCCACACGGCGTCTGGCAGGAGATGATGAACGACATCACCGGGTAGGAAAGCTCAAAGCGGCCCAGACGGTGCGCTCCCTGGAAGAACCACGAGTACTTGTAGATATCCCCGTTGTAGGCCTCCAGCTCACCGTCGGGGAGCTGTCGCTCGCGCTTGACCCAACTCAGCAGGCGATGCGCCTCCGCGAAGTGTCCCGCCATCTGCCATGAGTATGCCTGCTTGTGGAATGCGTCGTCGGCATAGCCATCCCAGATGTAGCCGCCGTCGGGCTGCAGGTACCGGAGCTGGAACTCGACCGCCTTCGTGCCCGCCAGCTGGAACAGCCTGATCCTCTCGTCCATGTGTGAACCCCCTCAGCACCGGTGCGTCAGAACGTTGGGCCCGACCCCCGGCAAGTACAGGGCTTGTCCGCTGCGGTCACTGTTCGCCCAGACCGGTCGTACACCTGCCGCGCGGCCCTGCCGGGGGGCGGGTGGCGTGACGCGCGGCATCAAGAATTGCGGTAACGGAATGATGGAATATCTGCCGGCGCTGCGACGTCCTTGTGGACGAGCAACAGAAAGCCGGTAGTCAGGGGTGGTGAAGATGAAACTGACGCGAAATGCGAAGGTGACGCTGCTCGTCGTGGCGGTTCTGGCTGCTGCGGCAGTCGCGTATGCAGCATACGGTGGCCATCAGGCAGTTGCAGGCACTGCATGCCCCTCGACGGGCAATACCTGCACACATGCCGACTCAGGGTGTGCGGGGTGTCCGTACGTGCCCTCGGCAGCCCGTGAGGCCAATGGAGATGGCGCTGCACAGGCAAGTTCGTCAGCACGCGTGGACGCGAGCAAGTGCATCGGGTGCGCCAAGTGCGTGCGGGTGGCGCCCGACGCGTTCAAGATGAACCCGAGCACGAACAAGGCGGAAATCAAGCCTGGAGCACCCGCGGCAGCGGTCGAGAAGGGCGCAAAGGCCTGCCCGGTCGGAGCGGTCAGCAGGTAGCTCAGACCGTCGAGTCAACGGAAGTGGCAACAAGGCCCGCACCGGTCGAATTCGGTGCGGGCTCTCGATTTCGCGGACCGTGTTCTGGGGGGCGCTTGCATGTGTTCTCTGTTGCAGAATGGTCACCGCAGGTGGTACAGTATCCGCAGAGTTGCATGTAGAGGCGCAGCGCGGGTAACCGGAGCGGGCACATGCACCGGTCGTCTCGCTCAGCTACTTCTCACACACACCTGCCGGATCCAACGAAACGCCTGAGGGGTGATCAGACGTGCGCAGAGGCTTCACACTGATTGAGTTGCTTGTGGTTATCGCGATCATCGCGATTCTCGCGGCGATACTGTTTCCTGTCTTCGCGCGGGCCCGCGAGAAGGCCAGGCAGTCGAGTTGTCTGAGCAACGTCAAGCAAGTCGGCCTTGGCCAACTCATGTACATCCAGGACTACGACGAGCGGACGCCCATCCATCGCTGCGGTGACCTCGCACATGGTCACCTGCAGTGCACACACTTCGTCATCCTCCCCTACGTGAAGAACTACCAGATCTTCGTCTGCCCGAGCAAGGGTAGCCCCGTCAATGACGATCGCGTCATGCGGCCCGTGTGCAGTGTCGTGAGCATGCAGGGCGAGGGTCTGTCATACTGGGATAACATGGACATGGACAACCGTGCGCTCGCCGAGGTGACCTCACCGGCGCAGAAGGTGATGATCGGCGACAGCGACGGCTACGGCTACGCGGCCTGGCAGGCCGCCGGCGCTACGTACCGCTACTACTTCGCGAGCCGCGTTCAGGCCCCGCATAACGACGGCCTCAACGTCTGCTTCTATGACGGGCACGCCAAGTGGATGAAGAAGAACGACCTCGACGATCAGCGCTACTGGCACCCAAGCTACAACTTCTAGCCCGGCCTGACCGATAACCAAGAGACATGCCAACGCCCCTCCGCGGTCGGAGGGGCGTTGTTGTTGACTGAAGGGCGCCTACTCCCGAGAGCAACTCACCCGGAGCCAAGTTGTTCGAGCTTAGTGACCCACTCATCGAAGTGCGGACACGCGGCTCGCATGGTGTCCAGGCCGATCTCCTCGGCAATCCGCGGACCGGCAGTCGCCTTGGCGGCAGCGTATGGTGGGAACACACGCGCGATGCGCTTCGATGGCGCGCCCTCGGGGCTGTCGTCGATACGCTCCGGGGCGCCGCAGCCGGCGGACATCTCCGCCAGCTCCAGAGCAGCGCGGCCGATGTCGGGGAAGAAGACACTGAACTTCAGCGGATCGGTCAGGATGAGTGCCTCGAACTCGTGCAGCTGCAGGTATGGCATGAACCGCCAGTCGTCGATATCACGCGCAAAGGCGTCCTCCAGTAGCTGCACCTTCTGATAACAGTCGGTTGCCTTCGCCGCATCGTTGGAGCCCGGGAAGTCCCGCGGCAAGCCATAGAGGTCAAACATCGTCGTGACGCGGCATTCAGAGGTCGGCTGTCCGCGAATGCAGCGTATGACATCACCCCTGATCCTGCCGTAAGTGACTGCGCCGCCGCGGAACGTCCGGCCGCCTGCGCGTGAGGTGACGACCTTCATCGGGATGCACAATACACCGTGCTGCAACAGGTGCTCCACAAGGAGCCCCCGCGCGAACGCCCACTCCGTGTCACCCTCCACGACAACGTTCAGTCGGATCACGTGGATGGGAGCCCCCCGATGACGTTCTTCTCCCACAACTCCGCAAGCGTGTACTCGTCAAGCCACTCGGCGAGGGCGACGCTGTGCGGTCGCGTGAACACCGACCTCCCAGCCTGCCGATCCACCACAATGATGTCCTCGACGCCAAAGCAGTTAACGAGATCAGCCGACTGAGTGGAGAGAATCACCTGCGACCGGTCGACGACCAGCCGCACCAGATCACCCAGGGCACGGAGCGCATACGGGTGCAGGCCCAGCTCAGGCTCGTCCACGACAATAAGGCCGGGGAGCAGCTCCGGGGGCTGCAGGAGGAGCGTCGCCAGCGCCATGAAGCGGAGCGTTCCGTCGGACAACAGATGGGGGCCGAACAGCATGCCCCGCCCGTGCTCTTGCCACCTCAGCATTATCTGCCGTTCATTGAGTGCGGACGGCTCCAGGACGAAATCGTCGAAGAAGGGGGCCACAAGGCGAATGGTCGAGACAATCCGCTCGTAGTGGTCGGGGTGTGTCCTTGCGAGTCGATAGAGCATGGGCGCAAGGTTGCCCCCATCGTCTCGGAGGGAGCGGTTGTCCTCAATGTAGTGGTGGAGGCGAACCTTCGCCTGCGGCGACGTATCGTGGAAGTGGTAGCAGCCCCACCTGCCGATGGCCGCCCGTATCGCCGCTGCAGCTCGATCGCCGCCGTCGGCGGCCTGGGTGAGCAGGCTCTCCCTGTGCCCGGTCCCAAGGGCCCGCAGGTTGGTTCGCAGCGAGCACTCGCCGCACGTGATCCCGACGCTCTCCTTCGCGAACACCAGTGCGTCATCAGCCGCATGCTCGAGTGCGAATGAGTAGGCGCTCGTGGCCGCATCCGTCGCGAACTCCAGTTCTCCGTCGATCCGCGTGGTCGTGGCGGCACCGTAATGGAGGAGCGTGTCTGCGCCGCCTCCCTTGCCCACCCACAACTGAAGCGCTCCGCTCATCGCGGAACTCAGCATACTGAGGAAACTCACAAGATTCGACTTCCCAGCCCCGTTCGCGCCGATCAACACCGTCAAGGGACCCAACTCGAGGTCAAGCTCCCTGATCGACTTGAAGCCGCGTATCTGGACGCGTCTCAGACTCGTCATAAGCACCACCATGTGTGTGGCTGCAATGCGTACCGCTCGCACCGTTTATCCATTCGACACCCGAAGGCCGCATTCCCTCAAATGCTCAGTTCACAGATGTTCTCCTTCGTGATGCGGACGGTGCGGTTGTCGACATACTCCGCCCCGGCGTCGAGGTAGCCCTGGATGCTGACGCCTTCCAGCACACGGATCTCCTGCGTGTAGGGCCCCGGAAAGTAGTAGGGCTCGATCTCGGGAGTGCGTTCGCACGCCACGCGTGCCTGCTCGCGGATCAACTCGCACGCGGCCTCATGCGACAGATGGATCGCCAGCTCCCGCGAGAGCGCCTGCTTCACGGCCGCGCCGACGATGTTGGGCACCAACTCACGGGCTTCCTCGATCGTGACGTCGTCACCCGCGACGAAGGTTGTCGGCACACCCATTGTGCCGGCCATCAGGGCGCGGCACCCGAACTCGCCCAGCTCGACGCCGTTGATCCTGTAATACTCGATGCTCTTGGATGAGTAGGTGTGACACAGCACGCCCCTGTCGCCCATCTTCGCATGCTGGCCGACAAACATCAGCGCGTCGAAGCTCCTGTCGAGGTAGTAGGGCGCCCGGATCGGCCCGCGCGCGATCAGCTTGCCCCGCTTGTGGAAGCTCTTCTCATCGATCCCCCCGCTGCCGTGCCCGTCCCAGACGATCACCTCCGCGTCGGGGTCGAAGTCGAGAATGCCGTCGATGCACGCGTTGATCTCCCCGGTGAGAAAGTACACCCAGTGCTTCTTCTCCTCCGGGGTGACATCGCGCGTCTGTGCGAAGCGACTGATCATCGCGGGGCCCTCGAGGTCGGTCAGTATGTACGCTTTCATGGCGTATCCTCCATATTGAGTATGCCTTCGAATGTCCAGTAGGCGTCCCTGGCCCGGCAGTAGCTGGCCATGAGCGGATGGTAAAGCTCAGAGAAGTGCGTGTCGACGGCAACGTGTTCCACACCGGAGCGGAGCGCATCAACCAGGCCCGCGCCCCTGCGCGATCCGAGTACTCCCCTGGCGGCAAGCATGGCGGCGCCTCGCAGCGCGGTCTCGGCCTCCGTGCATGCGTACACCGGCACCCCGCAGACCGCCGCGAGTAGCTGCATCCACAGCTCCGAGCGCACTCCGCCGCCGAAGACGTGGAGTCTGTCGATGCGTGCGCCGGCCGCGCGCATCGCCCCCAGTGCGGTGGCTACTTCGTAGGAGCATCCCTCGAAGACCGCACGTGCGAAGTCGCCGACGGTGGCTGCCAGAGTGATGCCTGAGAACGCGGCAGTGGCCTCGAAGCGCCCGTGCGGCGTGCCCGCGCCCGCCAGGAAGGGGAAGAACACCACTCCACGGCTGCCGGGCGGCGCGGACTCCGCCAGCTCGGACAGCCCGGCGTGGGACAACACAGGTTCGACCGGCCGCAGGGCGTCGCGCAGCCAGTTTACCGCTCCCCCGGTGGTCGTGATGGCTGCCTCGAGGACCCACCGTTCGGGCGTGAGGTAGGGGAAGCACGGGATCGGTACATCCGTCTGGAAGAGCGGGCGGTCAAGCAGTGCCTCGATGGCGGTCGCAGTGCCGAGTGATGCCGTCGCAACACCCTCTGCAAGCCCGGCCCCATAGGCGGCGCACTTCTGGTCCTGGGCGCCGGTCACAGCGATTGTTGTGGTACCCAGGCCGGTCGCCTCCGCCGCCTCCGGTGTCAGGTGGCCCACGGGAGTGCCGGATGCGACGGCTATCGGGAGCAGCGCGGGCTCCACCTGGCAGGTGTGCAGGAGTGTCTGGTCCCACTCGAGATGGGCGACGTCGAACAGCAGCGCCGCCGCGGCGGTCGTGTAGTCGGTAACGGTCTTGCCCGTGAGCCTCGCCATGATGAAGTCATGGGCCATGAGCAGATGGGCGGCCGCACGGGATGTCCCCGGCTCCGCCTCCCGCAGCCACATCAGTTGCGGGAGCATGTGCCACGGGCCGGGCGTCTTGCCTGCGAGGGCGCCCCAGAACTCCGCGCCGCGCTCCTCGAGCAACTCGCGGGCGTGTGGCGCGGCACGCTGATCGAGCCAGGTGAACGCATTGCGCAGTGGTCTGAAGCGCCCGTCGGTGGGCACCCACGAGTGGCCCTGAGCGCTGAGGCCGACTGCGGCAACATCGGCCTCGCCGACGCCCGCCTCCCGCAGTGTGGCGCGCATGCATGCGCAGACGGCGTCCCACCAGCCCTCCGCATCCTGCTCCGCCGCGCCCGGCTCCGGTGTGAGAACCGGGTACTCGACACTGTGGCGACCCAGCGAACTGCCATCGGCGGCAAACAACTCCGCACGGCAGGAGGTGGTACCCAGGTCAATTGCCGCTATGAAATGCCCCGCCACTCGCAAACCCTCCCGCGCCTGCTACTCCCAACTCGCCGCCGGAATCGCGTGGTACTCCCGCAGGAAGTCGCAGAGGTTCGCCACGGCCGCCTCGAAGACGCTGCGCCCGAACTCCACGTCCGCCTTCGTCGGATCACCATAGATGCCCGTCTCGCTGCGCTGGATGCCCCAGGTGGACCAGAACGCCGCCTTCGCGCCGGCAAAGCCGTCGCCGGGGAAGCTGCTCGAGTGGTAGCGGAACATGTCCCTGTCGTGAGCCTTCTCCATGTCCACCTCGGCACCCAGGTAGAGCATCAGCGAGGTCTCGAACTCCCCGCCGTGGATGCAGCCGCCGGGCGCGGACCTCCGCTTATCGGCCACCGCCCGCGCCGCCATCTTCGCGACCTCGACACAGGCGATGTAGACGCCCGTCTCGTCGGCTATCTCGCGCGCGACCATCTCCAGGATCGCCGGGTGGTGCCCGTGCCCGTTGATGGTGGCGATCTTCTCAAAGCCCATCTCGGCGAGGCTCAGGATGATGTCATGAAGGTAGTCGGCGACCACGCGCGTGCGGACACGGAGTGTGCCCGGCCAGTGCGACAGCTCGACACCGGAGTAGCCGGCCCAGACCGCCCGCGTGAGCAGCACGGGCAAGTCCACCTCGAGCCGCTCCATCGCGGCTCGCGCTACGGACTCCGCAATGATCGTGTCGGCGTTGACCGGCAAGTGGTCGCCGTGCTCCTCCGTCTGCCCGATGGGAATAAGCACGAGTGCGCCGGCGTTGATGTACTCGCCAATCTGTGGGCTTGTCAGCTCCTCGAACAGCGGCATGGCGCATCTCCTATATCCGCACCGGCTCGATGTCGAGCCATCGGCAGAGGTCCTCGAGGCTTTGTGTGATATCCCCATAGCAGAGGGCGAAGTGCTGTGATGCCATCGTCTGTATGAGTCTCTCGGGCGAGCCATCGAGGCGCACCTCGAGCGCCGGGAAGCGTCCCTGGCGCAGCTCGGTGTCCACACCCGTCCCTGTCCCGTAGTTGAGCCGGTAATCGCCATGGCTGCCTTCGACCAGGCGGGCGAAGGTGACCCGCCCGCGCTGGAGCGTGCACGAGCAGATGAGCCCGTCGAAGCCCGTGTGGCCGAACTCCTGGATCACGATGCCATCGTCTTTGTCCGCCAGCGACATCGGCGCGAAGCCGCAGGATGAGAGCAGCATCTGGTTACCCTGCAGGTCGAGGATATCTCCGTAAGCGACCACCTGGTCGGTCAGATGATGAAGCATCGCCATTGTGGCAGTGATGATGCAGTCACCCTCACAGGCGGAGACGATGCCGCGGTCGGCAGTCATCGAGATCGGCACGCAGGCGGTCATGCCGTACTCCTGCGAGAACTCGTACTGGCATTTGACATTCAGCGCATCGAGCCCATGCTCCCGGCAGAGGTCCTCGAGCGCGAGGCCGACGTTGACCGACTTGGCCAGTCGTTCATCCGTCGCCCGGATGTCCGCGCCGCCGGCAAGCTCGGCCATGGCAGCGTGCGTGCGCGCCGGGTCGATCTGCTCGGCGCGGTTGATGACGCTGTAGCTGTCGAAGTGAACGACCTCCGGCCCGATGCGCCGGCGCAGCAGCACGTGGTCGAAGGTCCCCGGGTACATCGCCATCGCTGCGTAGCCGACCAGTCCCAGGCGGGTTCGCTTGAGCGCCTGTACCGCGTGCGCGGCGCGGCAGAAGGCGTCGGCCGCCTCGATCGTGACCGCATCCTCGGGCAGCCCGATGAGCGTCTTGTGACGATACTCCATGCGATCCAGAGCGCCCTTGAGAACGCACACGGCCACGAACGAGCCCGTCGAGTCGCGCTTGCCCTCCCACTCGAACATGTTGAAGCCCCAGATGGCGAAGGGCAGGTGTTCGAACTCGCGGATTGCCGCCAACGCCGTCGAGCACTCGATCCAGGTGCCCAGGAACGCAATGACCCCGTCGCAGTCACGCTTGATCAGCTCACGGGCCGCCTCGCCGGCGTCGATTGCCGCGGTGTGCGGGGTCGTGTCGAGAACCACGTCGATCCCGCGGCCGCGGAGTTGCTCGACCGCGCGGGTGGCGAAGTGGAGCCCGATGTCGTTCTGGTAGTCCGCGTGCCCGATGATGATGAAGCCTATACGTGGCGCCATGGGAAGCCCTCCCGGCGACGACATAGGAGACTGCGAGTCTATTCATCATACCGCGACGGGGGTCCTGCGCGGGTCACCGGGGGACAGATGCGGCAAAGAAGGGCGAACACACGCGTGCCGGATGGTGTCTAAGTACCTACTACACAGCTACGGAGGACGATGGCGGATGATATACGGGCGCCTGCACGCACAGACAGGATTGGTCCTGGTGCTTCTTCTGGTACCTGCCGGGCTCGTGACGGCCCAATCTATGATCACCGAGAAGATAACTCCGCGCCACAGCGATGTCGAGCAGTTGGTGGCGATGATCTGGGGGGCCGAGCCGGGCGCCGGCAACAGCTTCTTCGACGACTTCGCCAACGACCTCATCTACGACGCCGCACGGCAGATATCCCAGTATGAGGGCCGTTGGGTACAGGGCACTGCCGGCAGGTCATACCCCGCCAAGGGCGGCGCAATCACGGGGATGGTGCCCGACGGAATCGAGGGCCGGCCGGTGGTCGTACCATACCAGAATGCAATGGTGGTGAGGGGCACGCGCGATGGGCTGGACCGCCTCAAGGAACTCATCGCCATGCTCGACACCCCCGTGGACATGGTCAACATCGACGTCCGCGCGGTGGACCTGCCGCAGGAGGAGTTCGAGGGCTGGGGCATCAACTGGCATGCAAACACCGGTGCTGTCAACATCGGTGGCGGGGGCACACAACTGGTTGGCGGTCCCCAGGTGATGTGGCAGCGTGGGAACACCAATACCGCTCTGAGCCTGCTCAACACCTCATCGCGCGGTCGGCACGTGCAGGGCGCGAGTGTCACCACACACAACAACAGCCCTGCCGAGGTGGCGTTCGGGGAGACGGTACCGTTCTTCACCTCGCGCACCGTTTATGACAACTTCGGTTTCCGCAGGGCCACAGTCGAGCAGATCAACTCGATCTTCATCGGCACGGAGTTGTGGGTCCTCCCGCGCATTAACGGCGATGACTCGGTCACGGTGCAGGTTGAGCCGAGGCTGTCCGAGTGGGTGGGCGAGGTGTCGATCCCCGGAGCATCGGCGATCCCGATCACGCGGACCGCGATGGTGCGGACGACCGTGACCGTGCGAGATGGGGAGAGCGTTGTGATCGGCGGGCTGCTGCGCGACACCGACACGATCAACGACACCTACAGCGGGATGTTCAGCCGCTATCGCCGCCGTCTGACTTCGAACCCGGTCATTGTGCTGACGCCGACAATCATCCGTCACCAGGCAGCAGGACAGGTGTATCCGTAGCGGTATGCGGCCCGAGCCGGCCACCCAACGCAGAGCAGACCAGCCGGGCCTATAGCTGCAGCGGCGGCTGCCCCACCTCCTCAGCTGAGAGGCCAGATGCGACCTCGAGCGCCTCGACAATGGGTAAGGCCAGGAAACGCTGATTACGACGTTGGCCCGTCGTCTCGTTGAGGAAGCTCTCCTCCTCAAGCTTGCGCACCGCTCTCCTGGCCGTCGGGTAGCTTACGTTCAGCCTATCGGCGACATCGGGTATCGTGATGGCAGGCCACTCAAACAGCAGGTCTATAACGGCCATCGCATGCCCGGTACGCGCCTGCCCTATCCTGTCGCGGATATGGTCCCTGACGGCGATGATGTTCCTGGCGGCCGCCACTGCGACACGCGACTGCGCCTCCACGGCGGACAGGAAATACTCAATCCACCCCGGCCAGTCACCATCGCGGCTGACCGCGAGCAGACGCTCGTAGTACTCATGCCGTGAGCGCTCGAAGTACGCACTCAGGAACAGCAACGGCTGGGAGAGGCTGCCTGTCGCAATGAGAAACAGGCTCAACAACAGTCGACCGACCCGACCGTTGCCGTCCCAGAACGGGTGAATCATCTCGAACTGAGCGTGCATCAGCGCACACTGCACCAGAGCCGGGATGTCGCTCCCAGAGTGGAGGAACCGCTCCCAATCACTCATAAGCTCTCCCAGCAAGTGAGCAGGTGGCGGCACATATCGGGCGCTGGCCAGGCCGCGACCGGCGGCGCCGATGTGCACCTGCCCACTGCGGAATTCGCCCGGAGCCCTGTTGCGGCCCCGCACGCCGCGGAGCAGGGCACGGTGCAACTCGCGCGTCAGACGCACGCTGATGGGCAGTTCTCGAAGGCGCTCAACGCCCAGCGACATCGCCTGCAGGTAGTTGGCGACCTCTCGCGTGGGTGCGCTCACGTCCTCGTCAGGCACCATCCGGGACTCGAAGAGGTCCGGCAAGGTCGTCACCGTGCCCTCGATCCGAGAGCTCACTTCTGCCTCGATGCTCAAGAACGGCACGACAAGAAGGCGTGGATTAGGGACGAAGTCGCCGATGCTTGCGACACCGCCCAAAGCCGCCGCAGCATCGTGAACGTGACGGACCATCGTCTCTGAGTAGCTCAGCGGCGGCGGCAAGGGATCAGGCACAAATGCGTACTGACCACCTGTGATGCGGATCTGCCTGCCGATGGGCGGGTCGTGGCTCATCGTTGGGTCCCTTGCACACGCTTGTTAGCGAGTCCGTCGATAGCACAGCGCATATTAACGAGAATATCAGAAAACGTCAATAAGAGCAAGCACCACGTGCCATATTAACGCCTCCGTTCATAACGCAGCGCATATTAACGAGAATCGCCAAGAACGTTAATAAGGGACCTCGCGGCGCCGGCACTGCTGTTCCTCGACGCTTCTCGCCGCCACTCCGGACACGCCCAGCAGCACCTCCCCAACCCGCTATACCGGCGCAGCCGCGCCTCCCACCCGTATTCGCAGTTGAATCGGAACCCCCTGTGTAGTACCATAGCTCACACTACGCCTGCAGGGGGTGCATCATGAGACGCATGCTCGTTGTCATGCTCGCCGTCGCGTTGTGTGCCGTCGCCTTCGCACAGACGTCCTCGCCGTCGCCGTTTGTCACCGCGAGTGTTACCCCGACGTGTGTTGACGCCGGTTATCTCACATCGCTTCTGTGGGGCCAGGACGGCAGCGAGAAGGAGATGCGCAACTTCTTCCCTCACTTCGCCGCGAACCTGGTGTACCAGTCGGTGGCCGAACTCCCCGACGCCCGCTGTGAGGCGGTGCAGGGATCTTGCGCATGGAGCTACACACAGGACCGCGCCATCACTGCTGCCTCGGCGGAGTCTCTGCTCAGGCGGCCGGAGCTGATGGTCTGCCAGAACGCGATTCTGCTCAGCGGATACCCCGAGGCCGTCGCTCAGGCGGAGGCATCAATCCGGGCGCAGGACGTCCCCCGCAGCGGTGTGTCGTTTGACGTGATGATGGTTGATCTGCCGGCCAGAGACGTCGACAGGTGGGCGCTGAACTGGTCTTCCCTGCCGGATCTGGCTGCCGCTGCGAGTCTCGTGGGTCCCCGTGGCCCGTCCGGCTACTCCTGGACCCAGGGCAGCCCCGAGTGGATAGTCCCCAAGGTCCCCGTGCTGCGCTACGCAATCGATGACGGGGCCATTTTCGGCCCCGCGGTGGCGGGGCGGCAGGGCATCGTGAAGGGGGCCTTTGTTGTTGACCGCGCGCAGGGCATCATCGCGCTGGGCGAATCGGTGCCCGTCAGCCCGATATACTCCTGCTGCGAGTTCATGCACAGCGGCTGCACGCCCGGCTATTGCACGGTCTGCCACAGCAGGGGCAAGCGGCTGCCGTGGGCGATTTTCGAGGGAGTCGAGCTCTGGCTGCGACCCCGCATCCAGGCAGACGGCACCATCTCGGTGCTTTTCCGACCCCGGCTGACGGAGTGGGCGGGCCTTGTCGACGCGCTGTCGCCGGACCCCGTTGTGCCGATCACTCGGTACCAGTCTGCGATCACGCCTCTGAGCATCGTGCCGGGGCAGAGCATCATCATCAGCGGCATCGCCAGAGACCACTACCTGCTCAATCACCAGTTGATGGGGTCGGCGCGGCTCTGCGCGGATCGCCTGTTGCGCAACCCCGTCATTATCATCACTCCGCGGATTGTGGTCCCTGCATCGGTGTGACACACGCGCCCCGAGTGACCGGGCACACAGCAACGGCCGGGCCGGCAGCGTCGGTCCGGCTTGCCGCTGCCATCGGCGTCCGACCCGGCCACCCCGGGAAGCCGGAGGCGTGACGGCGAAGACGGAAGGCAAGGGATATCGGATGCAGATATTCGTACCCAGAGAGACGCAGCCCGGTGAGCGTCGCGTTGCGCTTGTGCCGGATGATGCTAGGAAGCTCACCGCCCGCGGCGCGGCGATTGCCGTCGAGGCGGGCATGGGAGAAAGCGCGCGACACGCCGATGCCGCGTACGAAGCGGCGGGCGCAACCATCACCGCCGACAGACGGGCGATGCTCGGGGCGGCCGACGTCATCCTGCGTCTGCGCAAACCCCCGGCCGAGGAGGTCGGGCTGCTCAAGCAGGGCGCCATCCACATCAGCTATCTGGACCCCTTCAACGAGGGTGCGCTGGTTGATGCAATGGCAGCCGCGGGCACCACGGCAATCTCGATGGAGATGATCCCGCGGACAACGCGCGCCCAGAAGATGGATGCGCTCAGTTCGCAGGCCTCGCTTGCGGGTTATGTGGCGGTTCTGCTGGCCGCGGAGCGGCTCGACAGCATCTTCCCGATGATGATGACACCGGCCGGTACGCTGGCTCCCGCGCGCGTGTTCATCATTGGCGCCGGTGTCGCGGGGCTGCAGGCGATCGCGACGGCAAAGCGACTGGGAGCGCGTGTCGAGGCCTTCGACACGCGACCGGTGGTCGCCGAACAGGTCGAGTCCCTGGGCGCGAAGTTCGTCAAGGTCGACCTCGGCGAGACGGGGCAGACCGAGGGCGGGTACGCGAAGGAACTCACGCCCGAGCAGCAGAGGCTCCAGCAGGAGGCAATGGCGAAGGTGTGCATCCAGTCTGACGTCGTCATCACCACCGCGCAGCTCTTCGGCCGGCCCGCGCCGCGTATCATCGGCCGCGACGTCGTCGAGCAGATGAAGCCAGGCAGCGTGCTGATCGACCTGGCCGTCGAAAGCGGTGGGAACATCGAAGGCTCGCAACTGGATGAGGAGGTCGACATCAACGGGGTCAGGATCGTCGGCCTGGGCAACCTCCCGGGCCGCGTACCCGTGCATGCCTCGCAGATGTACTCAGCGAACCTGCGCGCGTTGATCGAGGAATACCACGACACCGAGACGGGGAGCTTCAAGCTCGATCTCGATGATGAGATACTGAAGGGCTGTGTGGTCACACACGGCGGCGCAGTCGTCAACGACTTGCTCTTGCAGATACGGAGCCGCAACGGCTGAGAGGTGTCGGTCAATGTCGGTAGACATGCTGCTGTTCTTCACATTCGTGCTGGCGATATTCCTGGGCTTCGAGCTTATCTCAAAGGTGCCCTCACAACTCCACACGCCGCTCATGTCGGGCTCCAACGCGATCTCCGGCATCACCATTGTCGGCGCAGTCCTGGCCGCCGGAAGCACGGACAACGAGACGATCAGGATCGTCCTCGGCATCCTGGCCGTCACGGTTGCCACCATCAATGTGGTCGGAGGCTACCTGGTGACCGACCGCATGCTCGCGATGTTCCGGGGCAAGGAGAAGGGTGAGACCCGATGATCGGCGACACCCCCATCAATGCCGGCTACCTGGTTGCCTCGGCGCTGTTCATCATCGGGCTGAAGATGCTCAGCCGCCAGCAGACTGCCCGGCGGGGCAACATGGTCTCGGCCGTGGGCATGCTGCTGGCAGTGATCATGGCGCTTCTGAACTCGGGTCTTGATTACCGCTACATCATCATCGGGTTGCTGATCGGCGCGGTCGTCGGCGCAGTCGCCGCCCTGCGGGTTGCGCTCACCTCGATGCCGGAGATGGTGGCGCTGTTCAACGGCTTCGGCGGCCTTGCGAGCCTGCTGGTTGGCTGGGCAGAGTACGAGAAGACGCGCACGCTGTGGGCAGATGAGCCCGCATCGGCCGGCCTGATGATGCTGATCGGCACCGCCCTGGCCGTGCTCATCGGCGGGGTGACCTTCTCCGGGAGCCTGGTGGCCTGGGGCAAGCTGTCGCAGAAGCTCCCG
>MTKY01053011.1_pt1 | contig 16690 bp, 14 predicted proteins | sample 1042731 | NCBI WGS metagenome assembly MTKY01 (sample SAMN06212206, study PRJNA360538) | anaerobic digester metagenome | biome: Wastewater treatment plant; material: sludge; isolation source: anaerobic digester fed with sludge from wastewater treatment plant | place: Denmark: WWTP Soeholt ... | reverse complement strand
GCGTTGGCCCGGCAGGCGGGGTTTGAGAACGACCTCACGGCCGTATCCGGCGCGGAGTTGGAGGGACTCACCCCGGCGCAACTCGGAGACATGGCTGAGGAGGCCACCGTATTCGGGCGGGTGACGCCTCAGCAGAAGGAGAAGCTGGTGGAAGCCCTCCGCGAACGTGGCCATTACGTGGCCATGATCGGCGACGGGGTGAACGATGTCATCTCGCTCAAGAAAGCCAATGTGGCCATCGCTGTGCAGAGTGGCACACAGGCGGCGCGTGGCGTGGCCGACATGATCCTCATGCAGGATTCGTTTGGGGCGCTGCCCTTCGCGTTCCGCGAAGGGCAGCGCATAGTCAACGGCATGATCGACATCTTGCGTATCTTCATGGTGCGCGTGGTGTCGAAGGCGTTGCTCATAGCCTCAGTCATGCTGGTGGGTGGGTTCCCCTTCTTCCCTCGACAGTCGTCGCTGTTGTCGTTCTTCGCCGCCGGTGTGCCGGCGGTGGCACTCGCCTATTGGGCTCCCAGTGGGTCCGTGCAGGGCCCCGGCTTGATGCGGCGGGTGTTCAGTTTTGCCGCCCCGGCCGGTGTGCTCATGAGCCTCCTGGGCTTGGGCGTGTATCTGGGTTATCTCTATCCCTCCATTGACGCGTTTCTGGCCGCCAATCCAGGGGCCAACTCCGGCCAAGCCATGGAAGCCGCGCTGCCCATTGCCACCACGGCGGTCACTGTTTTTGCCATATTTTGCAGCCTCATCCTGCTTCCGTTGACGGTACCGCCCACGCCTTTCTGGACCGGCGGTGAACGCCTGCGCGGTGATCGGCGCCCGTCCCGGTTGGCGCTTGGCCTGCTGGTTCTCTTCGTGGCGCCCGTGTCCATTCCACTCGGCCGCACCATCTGGGATCTCACCCTCTTCCCCTGGTATGGCTGGCCGGTGTTGGCGGCGGCGGCGATGCTGTGGGCCGTACTGCTGCGCTGGATGTGGAGAGGCCGCTTCGTGGAGCGCTTCCTGGGTCTGACTCCTGTGGAAGCTCCCGAGGGCTTGGCTGTGGAGTAGAGGGTGGGAACCGCGCTTCCTGCTCCCGTTTCGCAGCCGTTTCGGGGGCCGCGGTCTGGTCCGCTTAGAAGTCGGTGGAACAGTAGGGTGCGCGCGGAACCGCGAAGAGGGCATCGGCGCGCGTGGCAGCACCTGACGTGACCTCCTCCAGCCGTCCCGCCGCAGCCAGCGCACTGAAGCTCACGCCGCCCAGGTAAGCTGAACTCAGAGTGGCCACGTCCAGACGTAGGTCCGGAGAGCGCCGCGTGCGCGAAACTTGGGCTCGGCCCGAATCCGCCTCCAACAGATATCGCCCTCGGGCGAAACCGCCGAAGGAGTCCGCCACTTCGAGGACGAGCCTGCCCGATGTTGCGTACGAGCGAGCTTCCAGGCACCGGACGGTGTCCAGGATACGCAGCCAGAGCGCGTCGCTTAGGCGGGTTATCTGCAACCGCCGGGCATCGTGGATCATCCAACGTAGAGGTTCGTCCACGGGGCGGGAGGAAGCCATGATGGTTTCAATCAGGCTGAGGTCGAAGCAGTGCCGCCAGAGGGCGCACGTCGTTTCAAGGGAGCCGGCTACCAACTGCACCACTTCGAGACTGTTGCCCGGATATCCTTTCTCCCATTTGACGGTGATGCGATAGGAGACGTACCCGTCCAGGTTTCCCTTGGCGTCGCGGTGGACTGCGTGGTAGAGCGGTCCGCCCCCGTCACGATGCTCTTCGATATCGGCCAGATGTACGCGCCACCAACCTTCATTGCGCCCCAGCGAACCCACGTCGCCCCGCGCGAATCGATCGTAGAGGGGGGGCAGTATGTCCAGCGCGGACTCTGTGGTGAGGAGGCCGACAGAACGGTCGGCGTTGGAGTGGGGGTTGGAGTCGGTGTTCGAGTCGGTGTTCAGTCGCAATCTGGCATGTGCTCTGGGCAGGGTGAGGCCGATGCTCCAAGTGGCCACGCCGAAGCCGAATCTGCCGTAAATGGTGCTCTCCGAAGCCCACAGGCCGCCCACGGGCTCCTCTCGCTGCAGCATATCTTGTAACTGCGCCTGCACCAGGCCGGTCAACAGACCCCGGCGGGTGTACCCCGGCATCGTGCCCACCCAGCTGAGTCCACCCAAGGGGAGGCGGTGGCCACCGGGAACGACCACATCCATGGTGAGCATGGCAGTGGTGGCCACGGGGAGGCCACGGTCGAAGACCGCAAGGGTCCGGTCGAACTCAACCGAGGGCTTCTCTGCTTCCATGGCTGTGGGCTTGGGTTCTTCGCCGAAAGCGGTGCAGGTGGTGCGGTAGAACGCCTCGTACTCGGAAACCTCGATGCTCCGTGCTTCCAGATTGTCGATCCTCGTATGCATGGCTTTCGATGTTACCGTATGAGATGTGGAGCCCGCGGATGGAAAACGCCGAAATGGTTCGTTGGCCCGATCCGGCACGCGGATTGATGCCGATACGGCTGCGGTGGCTGCATCCGTACCGCGTTCCTTCTCCGAGTGGCTGGCGGAACTGATTGCGTTGGGCACAGTGCTGGTTACCGCCGTAGTCACGTTGACGGTGTGGCCCCGGCTTCCTGCTCGTGTACCCGCCCACTTCTCCCTGAGCGGCCAGGTGGACGCATGGGGTAGCAAGAACTCACTGTTGGTGTTGCTGGTGGCCACCGTAGTCATCTACGGGGGCCTGACGTTCGTATCGCGTTTCCCACGCTGGTTCAACTACCCCGTTCGCGTTACAGCCGACAACCTGCGCGCGCAGTATCGATTGGCTCGGTGGCTGCTGTCGTGGGTGAAGGTCGCTGCTGTTGTGCTTCTGTCTGGGATGGGACTGATCAGTGTGGCCATCGCCTCGGGTATGGAGCGTATTCTCGGCCTCGCTCCCCCGCGGTTGACCGTGATTCTGGTGGCGTGCGGCGTTGTCGCCGAGCTCACCCTGATTGTGGCCTACATAGCCAGGGCGTGGGCGAAACAGCGTGTTGGTATGAGCCGCGCCGACGGCGTGGGCCGTAGCGCGGCCACATAGTCCTTGGAGGCGGGGGCGGGTTTGTGGGGAAGGCGCCACCCGGCGGGTGGCAGGACGTGATGCGAAGGCGTACAATACAGATGTATTGCTAGGGGAGCGCCCGGCGCTGAGAGTGTGGTCACCACCCACAGACCCTGCGAACCTGATCTGGGTAATACCAGCGAAGGGAAGCAACGAGTCAGAGGTCCAAGCCAGGCGCTGCCGAGAGGTGGCGCCTTTTCTCTCCCTGGGGGCTCCGTCTTGCCCAACTTCTAGTATGGAGGCTGACGGTGCGCACGGTCATCATCGCCGGCTCCGAGCTATCGGGGTCTGAAGGGCTGCCGCCTTTCATGGGTCAGTTGCACGAGGTGGAACTGGTGGTCGTGGCGGACGGCGGCGGCAATCATCTGGATCTGCTGGATTTGATGGGGATAGGATCCACTCCACTGATTCTGGTGGGAGACATGGACTCCATCTCGGCGGAGGCGCGAGAAGCCCTCGAGAGACGAGGGGCGGAGGTACGACTTCTTCCCACGGTCAAGAACGAGACCGACCTGGAGTTCGCACTCAAAGTGGCGCGGGAGCAGGGCGCGGACGATATCGTGGTGTTGGCGGCGCTGGGCGGACCGCGTATCGATCACCTCCTGGGCACTGTGGTCCTTCTGAGCGCGCCGTGGCTCGCCGGCTGCCGAGTGCGCTTGGTCGACAGTACGCACGAAGTCTTCCTGGCATGCGGGGATGTTGAAGTGCAGGGAGCTCCGGGCGACCTTCTCTCCCTGATCCCGCTTACCTCACAGGTGGAGAACGTGACCACGGAGGGCCTCCGCTACGCGCTGCGGGGAGAGGATCTGCAACAGGGTTCCACCCGTGGAGTTAGCAACGAACTGAGCGGCACACGGGCGAAGATCACACACGGATCGGGAGATCTGCTGGTGGTGCACTACAGGGCTCGGGAGGTGTCGGGGGAGGAGGCCCAGGGCACGATGGCGTGCCAGTTCTCTCTTTACCCGCTGCGGCAGCCCAGCCTTGACGAGGCCATCCGCGCGGGAGTGGAAGCGGCGACGCGGAGCGGCGCCGCCGCGGGCCTCACTGTGCGGGTGCAGACACTGAGCACCCTCATGCAGGGACCGAAGGACACGGTTTTCCAGGCCGCACGCGCGGCGTTCGATGGGGCGGCGACTTTGGGCTCAGTGGTCATGGTTTGCGCCTTCACGTTGGGTTCGCCCTCTCCTGCAGTAGTGGAGGACATCCAGCAGAAACACGTGGATGTGGTACGTGGCGATTCCGGCGCATCCGACGAAGGAGGTGGTCTCCATGAATGATGTGCCACGGGAACCAATGGATGCGGGCGGGCGGCAGCGTGCCTTAGCCGTTGAGAAGGGTTTGGTTACCGGCGTACCGGCGCTGAATCGCCGCCCCTGGACCACGCGCGATATCGTGGTGGGGTCGGTATTGGCCGTCGTCAGTGGCTTCCTTTTCTGGGGATGGGGGCTGCTGTGGTCGGCCGTGATCCTACCCCTGATACCTTTCCCCTTCCATTATCTGCTCGCCGGGATATGGATGCTGGCCGGCGTCCTGGTCCCGTACGTCATAAGGAAGCCTGGAGCCGCGCTACTTGGTGAACTCGTGGCGGCCTTCATCAGCATGTTGCCCGGTAACCAGTGGGGCGTGTCCACCGTATTGAGCGGGCTGGTGCAGGGCGCGGGGGCCGAACTGGTGTTTGGGGCGGGGAAATGGCGCCGCTATGCGACCCCCATGCTCATGGCGGCCGGTGCCGTGTCGGGGCTGTGCGCCATCATCTTCGAGAGCTATTGGTACGGCTATTGGCACATGTACAGTACGGAATCGATCTTGGTTGCGGCGGCCTTCATGGTCGTCAGTGGAATGGTGCTGGGGGGGCTGCTGTCCAAAGTGCTGGCCGACTCTCTCACGCGCGCCGGGGTGTTCACCGGCCTCGCCATAGCCCGTGCCCGCAGGCCCCTCTCCGGAGAACGTCCCTAGGATGGCGGGGAGCTTGTGGTGGTGAATCCGCATATAGCGGTCACGGATCTCTCGTTCACGTACGAGGAACGGGCGCGGCCTGTACTGTCGCGGCTCAGCTTTGGCTTGGAGGAGGGGCGGTCTTTGCTGGTGCTGGGGCCCAGCGGTTCGGGTAAGAGCACGCTGACCCTGTGCCTGAACGGTCTCATTCCCCACGCGGTGGAGGGCGATTACCAGGGGAAAGTGGTGGTGGCCGGTATTGTGGCCGCCGACACGCCTGCGTACGTGCTCTCCACCGAAGTGGGGCTGGTGTTCCAGGATCCGGAGTCGCAGTTCTGCACGCTCAGCGTGGAGGAAGAGGTGGCTTTCGGCCTGGAGAACCTGTGTGTGCCGGCGGAGGCGATGGGCCCGCGCATCAGAGAGGCGTTGGCGCTGGTGGGGCTGGAGGGCTTCGAGGGGCGCCGTTTGCACCGCCTCTCCGGTGGCGAGAAGCAGCGGGTGGCGCTGGCCTCAGTACTCGCCATGCAACCGCGCGTTGTGGTGCTCGACGAACCGTCGGCCAACCTCGATCCGCAGGGGACGGTGGACCTGTTCAGGGTGTTACGCGGCCTCCATGAAGCCCGCCGACACACGCTGGTACTCATCGAGCATCGACTGGACGATGTCATGGAGTGGATCGACGAGGTGCTCGTCCTGGGGCCGGGTGGAGGGTTGTTGACGCAGGGGGAGCCCCGCGACGTCTTCTATGATGACGGCCGATTGCTTCGCTCAGCGGGTGTTTGGCTCCCGCAGGTGGTGGAGGTGGTGGCCGGGCTGCGGGATGCGGGTTGGGATGTTCCCGGCCGCCCCTTGACACCGACGGATTTGGTGGATGCTCTGAGTTGGACCGAGGGGTGGGGAGCGGGGATCACCGAGGTCTTGTCTTCCTATGAGCTCGGCAGCGAAGGCCCTGGGGTGGGGCTGGGATCAAACAACGGTCCTTTTTTCTCCGTGCGGGATTTGTCGTATGCGTACCCCGGTGGGGACGGCACGGAGGTTCTGCAGGGGATCACCTTTGACATCCGCAGGGGTGAGTGGGTGGCGGTGGTGGGAGCGAACGGAGCCGGCAAGAGCACGTTGGCCGGCATGCTGTCAGGGGTACGGGAGGCGCCGAGGGGAACCGTGTTTGTGGCCGGGGAGGATGTGCGCACCGTGCGGCCCGCCCGTCTGGCGGGTTTGGTGGGTCACGTCTTCCAGAACCCCGAGCATCAGTTCGTGAGCGAGCGGGTGGGCTCCGAGATTCTGGCCGGTCGGCCGCGACGCCGGGGCGAGAATCCGGAACAGGTCGAGGCCGAGTCCCTAGAACTGCTCGCCCGCTTCGGCCTCGAGGAGTACGCAGAATCCAACCCCTTCACACTCAGCCAGGGACAGAAGCGGAGGCTGAGCGTGGCGGCCATGATGGCACGTGGGCAGAAGGCCCTAATCCTTGACGAGCCGACTTTTGGTCAGGATCGCACGCAAAGTTCGCGCCTGCAGGACATGCTGCTGACTCTGAATCGAGAAGGCCACACCATTGTGACGGTGACTCACGATATGGAGTTGGTGGCGGCGTGTGGGCGACGGGTCATTGTCCTGGCAGACGGCCGCGTTGTATTCGATGGGTCACCGGCTCGGCTGTTTGGGCGCCGGGGAGAACTCGAGGGATGGGGGTTGGTTGCGCCCCTGGTGCCGCGGTTGTGTGCCGCTCTCCGGGAGGCCGGCGTGTCTGCTCCGGGGGGAGCGGCGGTCAAGAGCGGGTTGACGAGTGCGTACCAGCCGGAATCTGCGCGCGGGCCGGCGCCTGCGCATGGAGTGGAGCCTACGCGCAGCCCGCTGACGGTGAGCGAGTTTGTGAGGGCGAGTGGGCGGCCGCGACGCGAGGCGGTGAGCGCCCGCGTAGCGCGCGGGCCGGAGGCGCTCGTCCGGCGGAGGCCCTGAGCAGGTGAATGAGACAGCCGACTCCTATCTGGCCAGACGCAATCCCGTGGTGAAGTTGGGGGTGCTGCTGCTGCTGTCGCTTATGTTGACGGTCATCTTCGATCCGGTGACGCCCTCCGTCTTCGCCCTCATGGGCGTGCTCGCCGCCTGGAGACTGGGGGGCGTGGGGCTCGCACGGCTCCTGAAGACCATGGCCCCGATGTTGGCGGCAGCGGTAGGTATTATGGTGGCCAACCTGTTGTTCGGCCGAGAGGTGGCTGGAGATGCGGTGTTGGGTTCTTGGGGGCCGTTCACGGTCACGCAGTATCGTCTCATGATGGGTGGATCGATCGCCCTGCGCGTGCTGGCCTTCTCCGCCCTGTCCTTGAGTTTTGTCTTCACCACCGAGCCCGGAGCATTCGTACTGAGTCTGGTCCAACAGCTACGTTTGAACTACCGCGTGGCCTTTGGAGTGTTGGTCGGTTACAGGATGATGCCTCTCCTGCAAAGCGAGTACCAGAACATACGCGCTGCGCAGAGGGCACGAGGCATGGCCGAAGGGCGTGGACCTGTGGCTTGGTTCCAGAGAACGCGGCGCTATGCCATCCCCCTGTTGGCCGGTGCTGTGCGGCGGGCAGGCAGAGTGGCGCTGGCCATGGACGCGCGGGGATTCGGGGCCTCTCCGCAACGCACCTACCTTCGCCGTCTGCGCGTGGAAGCGTCCGATTGGGTGTTCGCAGCGGGGGCCGTGGCTCTGGGGGTCGGCACGGTGGTGATGCTCACAGCCTTCGGCGTCACCCGGTTTGGGGTGGGGGTTTGACCGGCCGGAGGGAAGATGCGGTCGGCCGAAGAGGGTGATGCCGTAAGACCGCGTTCAACCGCCGTTGGCAAAGATCGGCGTGATGCTTCTGTCGAGGCGGGTGGTAGTGGCGATCCCGTCGCTCTGTGGCTCAAAGCGATGGCCCGTGGGGGAGACGGTCGTCACAGGGGCGCCGGTTCTGTCTCGAGGTACCGCGTGTGAAGACGAGCGCCTCTGAAGACGGCCGGCAGGATGCAGTGGGCACCCGCGGTGGCAGCGTGCCTTGCCGGTTGCGGGCCGCAACCGAACTGAAAGACAGGGAGGGCCAAGACAGGCTCTCCTTGTTTGCCCTTGCGGGTTGCAATCTTGGGGAAGGACCAGGGTTGCAGCTCCGCGCCTGGTGCGGCGCGCGGCGCGGATCAGCGTACGTCGATGCTACGCCGCCTTCAGCTGGGGAATTCCTCACGCGTGAGGATACTGAGACCGCTGAGCAGATGTCCTCTCAGTTGTGCCTGGCAGTCCGCGCAGTCACGTGCCTCCAGTGCCTGAAAAATCCTTTGATGCCAGCCGAGAAACTCCGCGATGACGTGTGGCAGGGTATGGATGAAACGGATGTCGCGATTGATGGCCTTCACGAGCGGCTGGAGCATCTCGGTCAGAAGAGGGTTGCGGGCGCATCCGACCAGCAGGGTGTGGAAGGCGATGTCGGCGCGGGCCAAAGCATCGGGGGGTGACGAGATGGAGATCTCGTTCAACACGGTGCGCATCTGATCGATATCTGAGTCGGTCGCCCTTTCCACTGCCAGTGGTATGGCGCCCACCTCCACCACCATCCTTGCTTCGTACACCGTCTTGAGCTTGAGACTGTTTATGGCGAGCATGGTGGACACACACTCATCGTTCAGTTGGACCCGGTCGCTGACATACACGCCCTTGCCGTGCTTAACCGACAAGACGCCCACTATCTCGAGAGAGCGCAGGGCTTCGCGGAGCGAGGAGACAGATACTGCGTAATCCGCGGCCATCTCCTGAATGGGGGGCAGGCGGTCACCCGGCCGGAAGCGCCCGGTCGATATCTGGCGACAGAGTTCGTCAGCCAGTTGCTTGGAGAGGGGGATGCGATCAATCATGCCCTACCGGCCACGACGGCCAGACGTTCTCGGTCATGTTCTTTGACGCCCGGGTGTTCACCATGAGTTTGTCCTCTCCGTGGCCTGAGGCGTGGTCCGTTCCTCACCCCTCGGTTCGCGGTCCTCGGGCCGAAGTTCCCTACCGGTTGTCTAAACATTATAAAGGGCGGTGCTTGGTTGAGGCGGTTGACAGATGGGTGATGTCATCTAATAATACAGTCATCCGATGACTCTGTGATAGGAGAATCCGGCAGGCGCGAAAGCCGGGTGCCGGGATCATGAGTTCACATGGCACGGATGACAGGTCCAATGGCATAGGGGGTTCTACGTTATGAAGAAAGCATCGGTTCTCATCCTCGTACTGTTTCTTGCTATCAGTGTCGTTGCTGCCGGCTGCGGCGGGTCCACTACCACCACAGCGGCCGGCTCTGCCACCACCGCTCCTGCGCAATCCACGACCACCGCGCCTGCCGACACCACCACCTCCTCGGCGCCCTCGGGGGGCAAGGTAATAGTGGGCGTTTACTTCTCAAAGACCGGCCCCACCGCCGGTGCCACCGCTCCGGTTCTGTCCGGCGTGCAGCTGGCGGTCGATGAATGGAACGAGAAGGGCGGCATCAATGGGGCGCAGGTGGAAGTGATGTCGGAAGACGACCAGAGCACCCCGGCGGGCGCGGTCAACGCGTTCAATAAGCTTGTGAGCGCCAAGCCTGCCTTCATCTTGGCCCCGCCCATCACGGCGTATGTCTTGGCCATCGAGCAGTCGCTCATCACATCCGGAAAACTGCCCGTCATCACTGGTGCCACCAATCCGGCCATCACCAGGGGTGGAGACGGTTGGTTCTTCCGTGTGCGGACTGAGGATACGCTGAGCCCCAAGTTCGTGGCCATGTTCTTTGTTGAGGAGTTGGGAGTCAAGAAACCGGCCATCATCTACCCGAACAACGACTACGGCAAGGGCGGCTACGAGACGATCAAGGCCTACCTCGAGAGCAAGGGTATGTCCTTGGTTGCGGCTGAGACCTTCAATCAGGGTCAGGACAAGGATGTGACCGCCCAGCTCAACAAGATCAAGAACGCCGGCGCCGACTCCTTGTTCTGCTGGTCGGTTCCGGGAGATGCGGCTATGGTTACGCTTCAGGCCAAGCAGTTGGGTCTCGACGTACCCATGATCGGTGTCTTTGGTACGCCGGACTACCTTAAGCTCACGGGTGACGCTTCCAATGGGGTGTATGTCTTCTTGGACACCTCGGCCAGCATGGATGAGGCGAGCGCCGCTTGGACCGCGAAGGCCAAGGCCATCAATCCGGACGTGCCACCATCGTTCCAGTCCGCCATTTACTACGACGCTACCAACATTGCGCTGGAGCAGATCGCCAAGGGTGCCGACACGCCCGAGAAACTCAGGGATGCCGTGGCCGGTGTCAAGGGTTACAAGGGTATCAGCGGCACCTTCACCTTCGATGAAAACCACAATGGTTTCCACGAAGGGGTCATCTTGCAGATCGACGCCGGAAAGCTGAAGGTCATCAAGAAGTTCGAGGAACAGCCCAAGTAACCCACAGGCAGCAGGTTGCAGGCCGTCGTTCTGGGTCGGTACCCGATGCTTGGTTGGGGCATCGGCGGTGGGGCGTAGTCTCGCGCCCCACCGCCTCCATATCTCGGGGAGACGCTCGTGGCATTTTTCATCCAATCGTTGATAACGGGCCTGGCCATTGGATCTGTTTATGGCTTGGTGGGCCTCGGTTTCATGCTTCTGGTCAACACCACCAACATCTTGAACTTCTCCCAGGGCGAGTTTGGGATGCTGGGGGCTTTCATGATGGTCACCTTCGCTACCAACTGGGGTATCCCCTATATCCCCGCGCTCGCCATGGTGCTTGTGGGCGCCGCCATCATCGGGGTGATCTTCGAGCGCATTGCGTACCGCCCGCTCAAGAGCGCGGATGGCCCCACCTACTTTGCGGCTACGTTGGCGGCGGCCGTTGTGATTCGCAACGTGGGCCTGAAGATATGGGGCCCATACGCGCTGCCCTTCCAAGAGCCGTTTGGGCTGAACATGATCACCCTGGGTCACGTGCGCATCAGGCCACAGGACCTGCTGATCGTTGGTGTAGTCATCGTCCTGTCCGCGCTTCTCTACTTCTTCTTCTATCGGACGCGCACGGGCAAGATCATGCGGGCCATGTCACAGGATAGGCCCACGGCCCAGTTGCTGGGTGTCCGGGTTCTCTCCATGGGCACGCTCACCTTCATAATGGCGTCCATGATGGGGGCCTTGGCCGGAGTATTGGTTGCGCCCATCTACTTCGTCAGTCTGGATATGGGCTTCACGCTTGGGCTGAAGGCGTTCATATCCACCATCATCGGTGCTTGGGGCAGCCTGCCCGGAGCCATTATCGGCGGGCTTATCATCGGAGTGGTGGAGACCTTCGGCGCCGTCTATATCTCGTCGGTTTATAAGGACGTGTTTGCGTTTGCGCTGCTGATAGTGTTCCTCATCATCCGGCCGCAGGGGATCTTCGGCGAGAAGATCGCGGACAAGGTGTGAGGGGGAGACCATGAAGACCTACAAGAAATGGCTCCCCTGGGCAGGCATGGCGGCTGCGTGCGCGCTGCCGTTCCTGTTCACCAGCAGCTACATGCATCAGATCCTCAATATGATGCTTATCAACGGCATCATCACCATCGGCCTCTATGTGATCTTCGGTCTCACGGGCATCTTCTCCGTGGCACAGGCCGCCTTCTGGGGTATTGGGGCTTACACGGCGGCCCTGCTCGCCACTCGTCTGGGAGTGCCGTGGTACGTGTGTTTCTTGGCGGCTCCCATCGTGGCCGGGATATTCGGTATCTTGCTGGGAGCTCCCACGCTGCGTCTCAAGACGCACTATCTCACCATGGTGACCATCGCGTTCGCCGAAGTGGTGCGCCAGGTAGAGGTCAACTGGATGGGATTGACCGAGGGCCCCAACGGCATCCGGAACATCCCCGCCCCCAACCTGGGCTCATTCATCCTCAACACGCCTCAGAAATACTTCTTCCTCGGACTCCTGATGTTGGGACTGGTTGTGCTGTTGGCCAATCGTCTACGTACATCACGCTTGGGCAGGGCCATGGAAGCGGTCAGGGACGATGAGTTGGCGGCGGAGGCCATGGGCGTGAAGCTGGTGTGGGTCAAAATCCTGGCGTTTGCCCTATCGGCGGCATTCGCGGGCTTGGCCGGGGCCATGTATGCGCATCTGATCGGCTACATCAGCCCGGACGTGTTCCACTTGGAGGTGGCTGTGCAGGTGCTGGCCATGCTGTTGATCGGCGGCCGCATGTCGCCTTACGGAGCCGTGTTGGGTGCGGCGGTCATCACCGTGTTGCCTGAACTACTGCGCGGTCTGCAGGATTGGTGGGCGATTATCTACGGACTCATAGTGCTCGCCATTCTGGCGTTTGCTCCCCGGGGTTTCCTGGGCCTGCTCCAGCAACTCGGCGCGCGCCTCAGGAAGGGTCGTCCGGCAAAGGGCGGGGTGGCGGAGTGAATACCATTGAACTGAAGGGCATCACCAAGATTTTCGGCGGGCTGGCTGCAGTGAGTTCGCTGGATCTGACGGTGGCCAAGGGCGAGGTTCACGGTCTCATCGGTCCCAACGGCTCTGGAAAGTCGACCACGCTGAATCTCATCAGCGGTCAGTACATTCCGACTTCGGGCCAGATACTGCTGGGGGGCCGTGACATCACTCGCGTGCCTCCGGCTGAGCGCACCGTCCTGGGCATAGCCCGCACCTTCCAGAACATAAGGCTGTTCCGGCGCCTCTCAGTGCTGGACAACGTGATGGTGTCGCGTTACTGCCGCACCCGCAGCGGCTTGGTGCCGGTTTTCCTGCGTCTACCGAGTGAGAGGCGGGAGGAGGCTCAGGCGCGAGAAGCAGCGCTGGCGGCCCTGCGGGTGGTGGACATGGATGGCCGTGCCGATGCCTTGCCCGGCGACCTGCCCTACGGGCAGCAGCGTTTGGTCGAGATCGCGCGCGCGTTGGCCACCGATCCCCGAGTGCTGATGTTGGACGAGCCGGCGGCAGGTATGAATCCAACCGAGAAGCGCGATTTGCAGCTTCTCATCGCGCGACTGAATCGGGAACATCAGCTGACCATACTCCTGGTCGAGCACGATATGGATCTAGTCATGGCCGCCTGCGGCCGGCTGACTGTGTTGAACTTCGGGGCCAAGATAGGTGAGGGTTCCGCCTATGACGTACGCGCCAACCCCGATGTCATCGAGGCCTACCTGGGCAGTGAGGAGGCGGTCGGTGCTTAGCATAGAGAACATGGACGCCTTCTACGGCAAAGTCCCTGCACTACGCGGCATCAGCATCGTGGTGGAAGATGGGGAAGTGGTGACGTTGGTGGGTGCCAACGGCGCCGGTAAGAGTACGCTGCTCAAGGCGATCAGCGGAACCGTGAATGCCACGGGCCGTATCGAGTTTGACGGCCGTAGTCTGATCGGCATGAAGCCGGAGCAGGTGGTGCGTCAAGGCATCGTCCAGGTCCCGGAGGGTCGGAGGATATTCCCCGGCATGACGGTGGTGGAGAACTTGGAGGTGGCATCGTATGCGGCGGGGCGCAGCAATGCCGAGATCCGGGAAGATCTCCCACGCGTTCTCGAAATCTTCCCCTCGTTGCAGGCGCGTAGGAAGAGCTACGGTTGGTCCCTGTCTGGAGGGGAGCAGCAGATGCTGGCTATCGGCAGGGGTCTCATGGCACGGCCGAAGCTGCTGCTGCTCGATGAACCTTCGTTGGGGCTGGCGCCGATGCTGGTGCAGGAGGTCTTCAGGGTTATTCGAGACATAAGGACACGAGGGACCACCCTGCTCCTGGTTGAGCAGAACGCCCGTATGGCCCTGGCGGTGGCCGACCGAGGCTACGTGCTCGAGAATGGACGGGTGGTACAGGAAGGCCCTGCCGCGGACCTGCTGAAGGACGAAGCGATCATCACCGCCTACCTGGGCGGAGGTCACGAGATGGCCTGCGAGGTGGGCGAGTGAACGCACTCGCATCTCGGGTGCGTGCCGCGCTCCAAGATGAGCGGGGAAGTAGCGCGCGGGGTCGGGCATTCGGGATGATCCGACCCAAGGTGGAGCAGACCATCGCAGGCTTTCCCGAACTGGCGCTCAATACCAGGCGGTTGAAGTTGGCCGCGCTGGACCGCAATGCTGAGCTCGTCTCCCTCGCACGTGAGCGAATGGAGGCCAACGGCATGCGGGTGTACGTGGCCGATACTGCGGTCGAGGCCGTTGCCCACGTGCGTGCGCTGATGCCCTCCTCTGGTTTGGTGGTCAAGTCCAAGTCCAATCTCGGCAAGGAACTGCATTTGGCCGAGGCGCTGACAGATGCGGGCCTCACTGTGATCGAGACCGACCTGGGTGATCGCATCAACCAGATGGCGGGGACCACCGGTTTTCATGTGCTTTCGCCGGCGGCGTCCATCGATCGCTTCCAAGTGCGTGATCTCTTCTCCCGGGAATTGGGAGAGGAGCTGGGCGACAGCCCCGAGGAGTTGGTCGCTGCCGCCCGACGCAGTCTGCGGGGTTACTTTGCGCGCGCAGACTACGGATTGGTGGGCGCCAATGCCATAGCCGCCGACACCGGCTCCGTGTGTTTCATGGAGAATGAGGGCAACATCCGGGCGGCCACAGCTCTGCCGAGAGTGGTGGTGGTAGTGGCTGCCATCACCAAGATCGTACCGACCCTGGAGGAGGCGTGGGCGGTGGCCCGTGCCGCCTCGGTCTTCGCGGGTGGACAGGACTTCGCCACGTACGTCACCTGCCTATCCGGCCCCACACCTGACGGTGGCGGTCCAGAGGAAGTCCACGTAGTGTTGGTTGACGACGGACGGAGCCGCGCCATAGCCGAAGGTTACGCCGAAGCATTCGCGTGCATCAACTGCGGTGGTTGTCTGAACTTCTGTCCGATCTACGGTCAGATTGGCGACGGGTTCGCCGGAAAGCGGGTGGGCGGAATCGGGGCGCTGCAGACCTGGCTGCTCGATGGTCGGGAGGCTGCGGAGCAGGGAGGTGCCTCTCTCTGTATTAAGTGCGGCAAATGCCGCACTATCTGCCCGGTGCAACTGGACACGCCGAGGCTCCTGACGCGGTTGCAGACCGAAGCTGTGACGCGAAGAGAGGCGCCTGCCTTTGGCCGGGCGGCCGATCGTCTCATGGCTGCTTTGGTAGTCCACCCCACCTTGCTTGCGGGCTTCGGGTCTTTGGCGCGGGCGTACGCCCGCACGGGCTTCCAACGTCTGGTGAGAAGAACGGGAGTACTGCGTGCCCTGAAGCTCGACGCCGCCGAGCGGCTGCTGCCGCCTCCGTCCACGCCGCCCGCCGTGGCGCCGTCTCTGGCGCCCACCGCTCCCGAGCGGGCCCGGGTGTTCTTCTTCCGAGGCTGCCTGAGCCACGAGTTGCTGGGGGGTGTCACAACCGCCACTCTGGACGTACTGCGCGCGAACGGGTGCCGGGTGCTGACACCACGCGAGCAGGTGTGCTGCGGGGCCATCCACGAGCACGCAGGCGACGAGGATGCAGCGCGATCTCTGGCCCGAAGAAACATAGATGCCTTCCGGGGAGAGGAGCTCATCATCAGCAACTCGGGAGGCTGCGGGGCAACACTGAAGGAGTATGCGACTCTGTTGGCCGATGATCCTGACTACGCCGATGCGGCGCGCGCCTTTGCGGCGCGCGTGCGCGACCTCTCGGAGTTCCTGGCGCAACTGGGGCCCGCGCCCATGAAGGGCATACAGCCTGCTGTATCGGTGACGTACCAAGACTCCTGCCACCTGTCTTTGTTGCAGGGCATCTACGACGAGCCACGCGCCCTTCTGCGTGCGGTTCCCGGTTTGGATCTCCGGGAGATGCAACCACGCGAGTTCTGTTGCGGCAGCGGCGGCCTGTGGGGTCTCAAGCATACTGAACTGTCCGCGCGGCTACGGGAAGTCAAGTTGGAAGACGCCGCGGCCAGCGGCGCGTCGATCATTGTGACGGGCAATCCCGGGTGCCACATGCATTTGCAGGGGGGGCCCATGCCCGTGGTGCACATGGCCGAGGTGCTGGCCGCCGCATACCGAGGCGGGTCGATGGATACGGGGCAGGCCACCGATGACGGAGTGGCTGCAGGATGAATCGCTCCGCGGCAACCTTGGTGGCCGATGCCGTGGCGTCGTTTCGGGGCCACGGCTGGCAGGTGCAGGTGGCGGGTGACGCGGCTGAGGCCCGTGACCGGCTGCTGGCGGTGGTGGGGTCGCAGGCCCGCGTGGCGGTGAGGGAGTGTCCGGCGTGGCGGGAAATCGATGCGCAACCGCATCTTGCGGCCGGCGGTCGACTCGTGCGGTGCGGGCCCGGAATCGATGCACCCAGCCGCGCCGACCTTCTGGCCGTGGATGTGGGCGTAACCGGCGCCACTGCGCTGGTGGTGGAGACGGCCACCGCTCTCATTGGCGCCGATGATGCCTACGCTCAGCTCGTGTCGAACCTACCTTTCTCGCACGTGGTGTTGGCCCATACGCACGCCATTGTCCCCACACTGGGCGAGGGCTTGGGTTTGGTGCGTTATTTCGCCCAAGGAGTATTGGGACGGCCTGTGCCTCGCTATGTGGGTGCCGTGTCGGGGGCCAGTCGCACCGGTGACATAGAGATGGTGATAGTTGAGGGCATGCACGGCCCGGGTCGAGTCCATCTCATCCTGCTCGATTTCCCGGTTCCGGGATGGGAGGCGCTGCCGCCGGAGGCCTTCACGGCGTGAGTCGGCGCAATCCCCACTCCCCCCGAGGGGTCAGTCTG
>MTKY01063880.1_pt1 | contig 16694 bp, 11 predicted proteins | sample 1042731 | NCBI WGS metagenome assembly MTKY01 (sample SAMN06212206, study PRJNA360538) | anaerobic digester metagenome | biome: Wastewater treatment plant; material: sludge; isolation source: anaerobic digester fed with sludge from wastewater treatment plant | place: Denmark: WWTP Soeholt ... | reverse complement strand
CGGCCTGCCGTAATCGGGTAGCTGTGATCCTGGCGATGGACTCCGGATCGGAGGCGCCGAGAATGGCCATATCTAGCTCGCGCAAGAACTGGATTTGTGTTTCAGTGCGTTGGCGTTCGGCGATTTCTCGTTCCAGTCGCGTATTTTGCGCCTGTAGTTGGCGCTGCACCTCGCGCAGCCTGAGATGAGTTGCAATCCGCGCCAGCACTTCCTCAGGCTGAAAGGGTTTGGCGATGTAGTCTACCCCTCCTGCCTTGAATGCGGCCACTTTGTTTTGGACTGTATTTGCAGCGCTGAGAAAGATGATGGGGATATCGCGTGTGGTGGGATCGGCCTTAAGTTGCGCGCAGGTGGCGTAGCCATCCATTTCTGGCATCATCACATCCAGCAAAATCAGGGAGGGCATTTCTTGGCGTGCTGATTCGAGCGCCTGGAGACCGCTGTTGGCTGTACGCACTCGATAGTTGTGCAACGTCAACACTTGCATCAGCGTCTGCAAGTTTAACGGCGCGTCATCGACAATCAAGATCGTATCTGGGTTGGTCTCGGTGTTCATAGTTTTTAGGAACGCTCAACAGATCAAAGTTCTTATCGAATAATGTGGCTGAGAATCATATCAGGTTCTACGGTGTGTGTTATTGCCTTGAGATTGGACAGAGTCTTCTGTCCAGGTGGCAGGCGTTTCCCAACCTGCGTATAGAAACTATTGCGCGTTTTACGCGTGGGAAAGTGCGCTTTGGCCCATTCGCTCTGGTAACCTAATCTCAGGATATGTTGCATCGCCGTGTGCCCGTAGATGAAGGCTGCGCCGTCCATAAACGCCTCGCGCATCGGCGCAAGTTCCGGCGCGGCGAAGTCATCCACCAGCCGGTTGCCGGGCGCGTTCATCTCCGTGCCAACGTTTAGCGGGAGGTCGAGGCGCTGCGCCAAATCCACGATCTTGTATAGCTCGTGCAACTTGGCGCGCTTGACCTCTGGATCGGCGATGTTCCAGTTGCGGTCGGGGATGATGTTGAGCGCGACGATGCCTTTGCCGATGAGCAAGTCCAGCAGCTCCTCCTCAGCCTGCTCCCCCGCCGACATCCCATCGAGCCAGGTAGCGCAGGGCAGCGCGCCGTAAGCGGTGATGACGCGATTGACCTCTTCGACCGAGGGGAACATCTCCGGTGACGGTTGGACGTAGCCCACGCCGCCACGTTTCATCAATTTGGCGCGCACCAGGTTTTGGATTTTTGGGCCGTTGTCCAGCATTGCAGCAATTTCTGCGCGGGATGTTTGCAGCTTTTCCGCCCAGAATCTTGCTGGATCGGGAACCGTGCGCTGGGCGGCGGCAAGGTAAGCGACGACCATGTGCCGCTCGGTGGCGTTGCCCGCCGGAGTGAGCGGGAGCACGTCACGGTCGTAGTCGACGATGACGGGATCGAGGTAAGCATTGACGCGCGCCGCCACGTCGCGGTTGCGCGCTTCAGCCCGCGCGCGCAGGCTGGCGAGGATTGCCCGCACCTCTGGTTCCTCAACGGATTGAACGGATTTTAACGGAGAATCCGTTGTATCCGTTGCATCCGGTAGATCCGTTGACGTAAAGCCGATGCCCATGTGGTAGAAAATCCCCGGTTCGCCCGGCGAATTGATCTCCCGCGCAGCGAACTCCGGGATGAAGACGCGGGTCTCCATCCCCGCGCTGCCGCGCGCGCCCGTGAGGTCGCAGGCGGCGAGAAATTCTTCCACGCCATCGAGCACGTCGAAGTCTACGATGCCCATAAATTTGTAGCCGGACTTTTTTGCCAGCCACGCCAGCGCCATCGGCGAGTAGCCGTAGGCGTTGTACGAGAAGAACGTGTGGCAGTGCATGTTGGCGACGTCGGATGTCGGCGCGATATCTACCGCGCTCTGGTCGGCCAAAGCCAGCAACTCGCGCAGCGCAGCAGTGCGCCGGACGAGGTCGAAGTCGTTCAATTGACTTTCGAGAGATTCGATTTGGATTTTATCCAGGTTCATATTGCCTCGTTTGAAAAACAAACTTTCGCGGTTAGGAAACTTGTCCTTGTTCAACCAAAAGTCTTTCGCATCTTCTCACAATAATACTGCACGTTCTCCCATTTGGCATCCGGCGCGATGCGGTGATCGGGGCAGGGGATGTAGCCGCCGAGGTCGACCAGCGGTTCGAGGCGCTCGATTTCGGCGTCCACGGCGGCGTAGTCGCGGCTGAAGACGACCTTGTCCATCCCGCCGACGCCGCGCAGCGCCTGCCCATACTGCGCCCGCCACGGCGCGATGCTCGAGCGCCACGTCCCCACCTCGATGGGGAACATCGTGTTGACGCCGTTCTCCAGCCACACCGGGACGAGTTTGGTGATGTCTCCGTCGCTGTCGAGCGAGACGATGTCGATGCCGTAGTCGTTCAACAGGTCAGTGATGCGCTTGTAGTGGTGGCCCGTCATCCGGCGGAAGGTGCGCGGGCTGATGAGCGGCCCGCTCTTGAAGGAGATGTCTTCCCAGAAGTGGGCGAAGTCGAAGGGAGCCGGTTCGCCGTTGGGGCACACCAGTTCCAACGCCTTCTTCGTGGTCTGGTAGCACACTTCGGCGGTGACGTCGACGATTTCCTGCAACAGGTCGGGGTCGTCCGCCAGCATATACGACAGTCCCACGATGCCAATCCAGTTGCGGATGACGCCGAACAGGCTGCCCACGTTGAGGCCATACGGGTTCGTCCACGCGCCGCGCCGCAGATAGTCCAGCCCGCCCCAATCGAAGCGCGCCATCTGCCCGTCGCAGTTGACCCAGGCGTGGGTGACGCGCTCGGCGTCGGGTTGCAACTTGGGCAGGTAGTGTTCCTCCCACGAGGCGCGGTCTTTGAGCAGGTGCTCGATTTCGGTGGGAATCGACGTGACGTCGTCCTTTTGCAGGATAATTGTGCCCTCATCGTTCTGGATGTGCCGCGAGCCGTCGGGCAACTCGCGGATCACTTTGGTCTCGAATGGCGGTCGCAGCCGCGTCGCGGGGCTGTAACATGTGCTCCAGTTGAAGTCGAAGCCGAGTTTCGCGCCGATAACGGCGTCTGTCGGATTGCCGTCGCCCCAGGCCTGCGCCTCTGCGACGGTGATGTGCCCTTCCGCCGCCCACTTGTCCAGCGTCTCATTCCAATAGCCGAAGTGGACGAGGGGCATCCGGTCGTAATCTTGATAATGTAGAATTGCATGGACGCGTTCGCGGTTATTCATAGGCTGGACTCCTTGGGTCAAGCGATCAAATCGAAAGGTAAATCACTGATGTCGCGCAAACGCTTGCCATCGACAAGCGTTGTTCTACGGTTTGTAGAAGCCGATCACATACTCTTTATGCATACGTTGTTGGATTTGTGATTCCCTGTCTACCTTTAATCCGGCCGGCATCATCCGGCGGTCGCGGTCGAGCCGGCGTACGCCGATAGCAGGAACCTCAAAGCCCAGTGCCTGTCCAATTTCGGCTAAACAGTTTTGGGTCTGGGTATCGATCCCACGCATTACGGAGGTTCCGACAACAACCAGTGCGGCTTTCCCTGGTTTGAGCACTCGCAACATTTCTTTGAGGGCGCGGGTCATTTCCGAATAGTAGCGATGCAACACTGCGCCTTTGGGTGCGTCTTGTTGGCGTATTGTGTCGACAATCTGCGTCGTGTTAGACGGTAAGTCCTCAAAAGAAAAGTCGCTGATGCTTTCTCCGCCAATATAGGTTTTACGTCGTTCGCTCAGGTGGTCAATCGGATAGCCTAGCCATGCCAGTGAAAACTTATGGGCACGCATGTAATCGATCGCATTAGATGCATAGGGTGGCGAGGTAACAATCAAGTCAATAGAATCGGTAGGTAATGGTAGGGCCTGGGCATTCCCCCGTGCCAAATAGTGGGGTGTGTCGATGCCATCCAGTTCGTTGAGACCTTTGAGGTTGATTCGAACCCGCTTATTGAATTCTTCTAGCGGCGACCGCAAGGTTTTGACGTGATACCGTTGCCGAGACTCTGGCAATGAAGCCAGTTTATCTTCTCCCATAATGATCTGTCCTGTTGCTGAACGGGCAACTTTGACGCGATGCGGGCGTGTATGCGCCAGATCGAAGGCTAACGAAACACCTCCTGACTTGGTAATAATAGTCGCTGAGAGCGCCAGTTCGAAGAAAGATCGAAAAGCCGGGTTGGTGATTTGCTCGATTTCGTGTAGCAGCGCCATCAACTCCAATTGGGTTTCTTCCGCGAACCAATACGTAATGAATTCGCGGGTAGCGGAATCCCATCGGTGCTCCAACCATTGCCGTAAGCGATCGGAGTCTTGGTTGACCAATGCTTGCGCGTGCATGGCGAGTTTGTAGTGCTGAGTGACAATGGCATTTTTGTCCAGCGCCGTGAGCTTGACATGTGTGAGCAGTAGTGCCAATGGGTCAATGTCGCAGCCGAATGCCACCCGGCCGGCGAGCAATGCCTCAAGTAAGGTCGTGCCTGATCCCATCATCGGGTCGAGCACATTCTCACCGGGTCGAGTCAAGGCAGCGATGAACTTGCGCGGCAACTGCGGCGGGAATTTGGCCGGGAAGGCGTGAAAGTTGTGAGAAGCGTAGCTGCTGTCCGCGTCATGAAAATCCAACTCTTCATGCAGTAGCGCAACCAAGCCTTCCCGGCAAGGCAGTTGTCGGGTCGTTGGCTCAAAAATCATTAGCGGAAGTTGAACGGTCACCGGTTCTCACTTCCAATTTGAATCATCGCCCGCAACACGCCATCTTTGTATCCTGCCACCAACTCAAACGCCTCGACGATACGTTCCAGCGGGAAGCGGTGCGTCCCCAGGGGCGCGATGTCCACGAGGCCGCGCTGCACCATGCGAATCGCGCGCGGATACGTGTGCTTCATCCGCCGCACGACTTTGATCGTGAGGCCCTTGCGTCGGATCACGGAGGCGTTCATCGTCATCGTATCGTCGGAGGGGATACCCACGACGATGACTTTGCCGCCGGGACAGGTGACGCGCGCCGCTTGATCGGGCGTCTCGTGCGCGCCCGCCGCCTCGAAGGCGACATCCACGCCGCGCCTGCCCGTCGCGCGCATGATCGCGGCAACCACATCTTCTGACTTTGGGTCGAACACCGCGTCGGCGGCATACTCCAACGCAAACTGTCGCCGGTGTGCCAACGGCTCAGTCATGTAGATCGCGCCTGCGCCCGCCGCTTTCGCCACTGCTGCCGTCATGAGGCCGATCACGCCGGCACCCAAGACCGCGACCGTCTGCCCCACCTTGAGGTGCGCCAGATCGACGGTGTGAATGGCGACGCCGAGCGGCTCCAACAGCGCGCCGTCGTCCGCACTGAACCCTTCCGGCAGTGGGAAGCAGTTCTCGGCCGGCATCACCGCGTACTCGGCGAAGACGCCGTCGATCGGCGGTGTGCCGCAGAAGCGCACGTGCGGGCAGATGTTGGGATGTCCGTGCTGGCAGAACTCGCACACGCCGCAGTGGATTGCCGGTTCCACGGCGACCAATTGCCCCAGGCGCAGGTCGTGATGCTCTTCGACATCCGGCCCGAATCCGGCGATCCACGCCGAAAACTCGTGGCCCATCGTGATCGGCTCTTTCACGATCGCATCGCCGATGCCGCCTTCGAGATAGTAGTGCACGTCCGATCCGCACGTGCCTACCGAGGCGATCTTGAGCAACACCTCGCCCGGTCCCGGCGTAGGAACCGGCGCCCGCTCCACCCGCAAATCCCGAATCCCGTACAAGCGGGACGTAAGCATTGTTTTCTCTGACATTGTTTCCTCCGTGAAAAGTAAAGAGTAAAGAGTAAAGAGTAACGAGTAATGAGTAAAGAGTAATGAATAACGAGTGAAGAGTGAAGGGTTAGGAGTAGCCGGTGACGTGTTTAGCGTCCTGTTCCCCCCCCCGTCTACTGTCTACTGTCTGCTGTCTACCGTCTACCATACTTTGACAAATTCCGGCGTCACCTTGATGATGAGATTCTCCGGCGAGTTGGCCCATTCCTGCGGATCGGGAGCCAGGACGCCCTCGGGTCCCATGTAGCGGGTGTAGATGCGCAGCGCCATGTCGCGCACGAATTCGCACGGTTCGGAGATCAGTTCCGCCTTGCCCTCGAAGACCACGGCGGAGACGCCATCCACGCTTTCCTCCACGTCCACGACGATGGCGCACTTGGGATTGTCGCGCAGCTCGCCGATTTTTCGTGTGCTTTCGTAAGAGCTGATCCATAATGTTTCGCCGTCCCATTCGTACCACACGGGAACAACGTGGGGCTGCAATGTCCCCCGTGAGGCCGTGGCAAATCGCGCCAGCAGCGGCGCGGCCAAAAAACTGTCTATTTTAACTTTGCGTTCAACAGGTAATGAGATCATTAGGTTTTCCTCGCGTTTCTATTTGCCCAATGTCGTACAGCGATGAATCCAAGCCGTTCCAATGCATTCATCACCTCTCTTGGCTTCAGGATCGGGTATTTCTTGCCCATATTAGCCAACCATAATGGTTTGTGTACCGACAAACTCAGTTTCTACGATTGGCTCGCCATCCTCAAGCAACATTTCGATCACTTCATGCAGGTTGTGATACAATTCGTCAAGTGTTTCAGCTTGAGTGTGCGCACCGGGGAAATTGGGAACATAACCAACATAAAGCCCTGTGTCAGGACATTTTTCTACCACTGCGGTAAAGAACATCATCCACCGTCCACCTGTTGTTGCGATCTTCCTGCGTCGCCGCGTGGACCACACCCGCCATTTTTGCCCAACAGATCGCCGCCATGCACATCCGCTTGTGCCATCGACGCCTGGTCAGGATGTTGTGTGAGCGCCTATTCACCGAAATACAGCGCCTCCAACGACGCATTGACGCCCGGCGCGCCAAACAGCGGCAGGTTGCGCAGATGCATCACCTCACCCAACCGCTTGACCGCCGCGTAATCCAGCGCCTTGATCCCGCCGCCGAGCTGCACGGCGTAGAGGATCGACTGCGCGGTGGCTTCCAGCAACTCGATGTTCATCAACGTCCAGTAAATATCCCCACGGCTCATCGTCACCAGGCCGTGGTTTTCCATGATGAAGCTGTTGTACTTGGGCAGATACGGGCTAAAGTTGTCGGCCAATTCCTGTGTGAGTGGCTGCCCGTAAGGCACGACAGGAACCGGTCCGATTTCGGTCGTGGTTTCCGGGTAGAGCGGTAGCATCAAGTAATTTTCTCCGCCGGAGATCGCTAGCGCGCCGACAGCGGGCGCGTGGCAGTGGATGACGGAGACGACGTCGGGCCGTTCGTGGAAGAACTTGAGATACATCGGCAGTTCCCCGGTGGGGCGGCGCTCGCCCTCGACGGTCTCGCCTGCCAGATTGACGAAGACCACGTCCTTGCGACGGATGTCGCCTTTGTTCATCTGCGTGGGTGTGATAAGCAACAGGTCCTCCTCCAGCTTCCACGCCAGGTTGCCGCCGTGGCCTGTCACGTACAGATTGCGCGCCAGCCGGCGGCACACCTTGACAAATAGCTTTACTTCGCGTTGATATTGCTTGTGTAGCGTCATAGTTCCTCCTTAAAAATCGTCAGGCAGTCGTTGCCCCGGTCATCCCAATAAATGTCATTCTACTGTAAGCTAGAATAAAATCAAAGTCTCGCGCGACGCTAAAATCACGTCGTATGTGACTTTGACCTTTTCTCTATCTGCTACTATACTTTGCATAGTTGCAACCAACACCAGGCTGGTTTCTCATCAGCAGAAAACCATAACGATTCGACTACTGACGACTTGGCTATCTGATCATCGAACTGTTTTTGGGAGGAAACTATGGAAGACTTTGAAAAACTCGGCATTTTTTATCTGGGCAAAGAGTACGATCTGGAAAAGAAGGCCGCCAAAGACGCGCTTCTGCTTTACGACAGCAAAGACTTGGTGACGCACGCCGTCACCGTCGGTATGACCGGCAGCGGGAAGACCGGGTTGTGCATCGGTCTGATCGAAGAGGCCGCCATCGACAATATCCCCGCCATCATCATCGATCCCAAAGGCGACCTGGGTAACTTGCTGCTGACTTTCCCCCAACTACGCGGCGAGGATTTCTTGCCCTGGATCAACGAAGACGACGCCCGCAAGAAGGATATGACGCCCACCGCTTACGCCGAAGCGCAGGCCGCTCTCTGGAAGAAAGGCCTGGCGGATTGGGGACAAGACGGCGCGCGCATCCAAATGCTCAGGGAGGCCGCCGATTTCGTCATCTATACCCCGGCTAGCAATGCAGGTGTGCCTGTTTCTATCCTGCGATCCTTCGCCGCGCCGCCGGCCGCCGTACTGGATGACGGGGAGATGATGCGCGAACGCGTCGGCGCCACCGTCACCAGCTTGCTCGGTTTGCTGGGGATCGAGGCCGATCCTGTGCAGAGCCGCGAATACATTTTGCTCTCGACCATCCTCGATCTCACGTGGCGGCAGGGACGGGACGTTGATCTCGCCGCGCTCATCCAACTGGTGCAGAATCCGCCCGTCACCAAAATCGGCGTGCTCGATCTGGACTCATTCTACCCCGCCAAAGACCGCTTCGGCCTGGTGATGGCGTTGAACAACCTGCTCGCTTCCCCCGGCTTCAGCGCCTGGCTGGAAGGCGATCCGCTGGACATCGGCCAGATTTTGTACACGCCGCAGGGCAAACCGCGCATCGCCATCTTCTCCATCGCGCACCTGGGCGACCGCGAGCGCATGTTCTTCGTCTCTTTGTTGCTGAACCAGGTGTTGAGCTGGATGCGCGGCCTCTCCGGCACCACCAGCCTGCGCGCCCTGCTCTACATCGACGAGATTTTCGGCTACTTGCCGCCCACCGCCAACCCGCCATCCAAGCTGCCGCTGTTGACGTTGTTGAAACAGGCGCGCGCGTTTGGCGTCGGTGTGGTCCTGGCGACGCAAAACCCCGTGGACCTCGACTACAAGGCGCTTTCCAACGCCGGGACGTGGTTTATCGGGCGCTTGCAGACGGAACGCGACAAGGCGCGTCTGCTGGACGGCCTGGAAGGCGCCGCGGCCAGCGTCGGCGGGCGCTTCGACCGCCGGGCGATGGAGCAGACGCTTGCCGGATTGGGCAGCCGCGTCTTTCTGATGAACAACGTCCACGAGGATGCGCCCGTGGTCTTTACCACCCGCTGGGTGCTGTCGTACCTGCGCGGCCCGATCACCCGTGAGCAGATCCGCGTGCTGATGGCGCCGCATAAAGCCGCGCCAACGACTGTACCAGCCCCAGTTATTGCAGCGACGACCGCCTTCGCGCCGGCGACGGTGGCTGCGCCTTCGGTGGTCGCTGCCCCGCCGTCCGCCGTTGCGCCAACGCCAGCCCCGGCCGGACTCCCGCCCACGTTACCGCCCGATGTATCCGCGTTTTTCGTCCCTGTGCGCGGCAGCCGCAAAAGCCGCACGGTCGTTTACAAGCCGTATTTGCTCGGCGCCGCGCGAACGCACTTCATCGATACAAAGGTGGGCGTGGATCAAATGGAAGATATCGTCGCCGTGACGCCTATCGCCGATGCCCCGATACCCGTGGATTGGGTGCAGGCGGAGGTCATCGATCTGACTGTGACCGACCTGGAGAAGCGCGGCGAGATCGACGCCCAGTATGGCGCATTGCCAACTGCAGCAGCCCAGGCCAAGAGCTACACCACCTGGAACCGCGACTTCGCCACGTGGGTTTACCGCGAGCAGAAGTTGGAATTGCTCCGCAGTCCCGGTTTGAAGTTGATCGCCTCGCCCGACGAATCGGAGCGCGATTTCCATATCCGTATCCAACAGATCGCGCGCGAGCAACGCGACGCTGCCCTCGATGCGCTGCGCAAAAAGTACGCGTCCAAGTTCACCACCTTACAGGAGCGTATTCGCAGAGCGCAGCAGGCCGTCGAACGCGAACAGGCGCAGGCGCGGCAGGCCGGATTGCAGACCGCCGTGAACGTGGGTTCGACGCTGCTGGGCGCGCTAATGGGCCGCAAAGCGGTCAGCGCGACCACCGTGGGTAAGGCCGCGACGGCGGCGAAGAGTATGGGCCGCGCCTCGCAGCAGCGCGAAGACATTGCCCGCGCCGAAGAAACCGTCGAAGCCTTGCAGAAGCAGTTGGCCGACTTGCAGGCCCAATTCGACACCGAAGCCCATACCCTGGCGGAAAAAATGGAACAGTTGGCGACGCAGGTGGATCACGTAACGATCAAACCCCGCAAGACCGACATCTCCGTGCAGTTGGTCTCCCTGGTCTGGGTGCCGCACTGGCAGGATGAGGGTGGGGGGCTGCTGGCCGCCTGGTAATATCCTGGTTGCAGGACGCCAAGCCAACTGTGTTTGACTTGACAATGCAATTGGATGCGAGTTAACGTGCAAGGGACTTCCTCGAGAGGGGAAGTCCATTCTTTAACTTGCACAAAAGTAGGGGAGACGTATACTTGCGGATGAACGATGTTCCAGCAGGAGGTAAGTTTTATGACGACTCTTTATGTTGAACCTGTTCAAAAATCTCAAGAGGTGTTTGACTAAGCGCAAGCGTGAACTGTGAAGTGCGTCCAGGCGCCCAAGGCTACCTCAACGGCGCAGTTATTTTTGTAGATGGTTCAGTTTTGCACTTTACCGAATTTCTTGACGAAGTGCGCGGTCAGGTAGAGAAGGTGATGTATACCTGCCATGATCAGGACTCGAATCAGCAGTTAGTCTTTCGTTACGATAACGCCCGTCATCGCCCCTCATTGCCATTGCACGAACATAAGCATATGCCAGAGCAGGCTGTAGCTGCGCCTGCGCCTTTGCTGGCTGAAGTGTTAGCCGAGATTATGCGCTACCAGGGAGAGTTTGCACTGTAGAAAGGTGCGCATCGAACGGATTTTCTTGACATTCCCTGTCTTTGCTTTACAATGAAAGAAATCGAAAGCAAACGAAGGCTGGGACGCGCGTGTATCTCGAAGAGCGGCGGCAGGCTATCCTCAATTTGATTGTAGACCACGGACGGGTTTCGGTGCCCGATCTCAGTGCGCGGTTCGATGTCTCCGAAGTGACCATTCGCGCTGATCTCCAGGCGCTCGCCGAACGCGGCTTGCTGGTCCGCACGTATGGCGGCGCGATCTCGGCGACGTATAACTTGCAGGAGCTTTCGCTGCTCCAACGCCGCCAGCAGCACATCCCCGAAAAACAGCGCATCGGCGCGGCGGGCGCGGCGCTCATCGCCGACGGCGAGGCCGTCTTCCTCGACAGCAGCAGCACGGCGCTTGCCGTGGCGCAGCACCTCAAATCCCGCCGCGATCTCACCCTGGTCACCAACAGCCTGGTCGTCGCGCAGGAGATGCTCGGCCTGGCGGAGATCACCGTGGTGATGCCAGGCGGGACGCTACACCACGATACCGTTTCGCTCATTGGGCCGGACGGCCTGGCGTTTTTGGAGCAATATCACATCCGCAAGGGCTTCTTCGGCGCGTATGGCCTCAGCATGGACGCCGGTTTGACCGACGGGAGCGCGCCGGAATCCGAAATCAAGCGCGCGTTGGTGGAATTGTGCCACACTGTGATTGTCGTCGCCGATGCGGCCAAGTGGGGGCGCGTTGGCGTCACCTCGTATGCCGGCCTGTCCGAGGTGGATACCGTCATCACCGATGACCAGGCCCCGCCCGACCTCGTTGCCCAGGTCCGTGCGGCAGGCGTCGAAGTCGTGATCGTTTAGTTGTTTTTGACAGGCTTCACAAGATAAAGGGGACGTTTTGTCCTGTGCATCTCGTCGAAAAAGGGTATCATCAAATCTGTAAAAGAGAGGTAGTTATGGGTAAGGAAGTTGGTCTATTGAAGAAAGCTGGTTTGACGAAGGCCAAAGCCCTCGATATGGTGCAGCAGATGTGGGAAATCCGCATGTTCGAGGACACGGTCTACGATTTGTTGGGCAAGAACCTCATCCGCGGCGCGTCGCATCTCTACGCGGGGCAGGAGGCGGTGGCAGTGGGCGCGATGTCCACCCTACGCGAGGATGACCTCATCACCAGCACGCACCGCGGGCACGGGCATTGCCACGCGCGCGGCGCAGTGTTGCACACTACCGACGAGGAACGCCAGACGCACTACAACAAGATGATGGCCGAGTTGTGCGGGCGCTCCACCGGCTATTGCGGCGGGCGCGGCGGCTCGATGCACATCGCCGACGTGGAACGCGGCAATCTGGGCGCGACGGGCATCGTCGGCGGCAACATCCCCGTGGCGACCGGCGCGGGATTGGCGCAGAAGCTCCAGGGGACAGGGCGCGTGGTGTTGTGCTTCTTCGGCGACGGCGCATCGAATACCGGCAACTTCCACGAATCGCTCAACCTGGCGTCGCTGTGGAAACTGCCGGTGGTCTACATCGTCGAGAACAACCTGTACGGGATGTCGGTGCCGCTCTCGTGTTCGACGTGTACGCCGGCCATTGCGACGCGCGGCGATGCTTATGCTATCCCCAACCAGATCGCGGATGGGATGGACGTTTTGGCCGTGCGCGAGGCCGTCGCCAACGCCGTCGAGCACGCGCGCAGCGGCGCCGGGCCGTACCTGCTCGAATTCCAGACCTACCGCTGGTACGGGCACTCCCGCTCCGACCCGCGCGCCTATCGAACCAAAGAAGAAGAAGCCGCGTGGAAAGAACGAGACCCCATCCCCAACTTTGCCAAAAAGCTCGTTGACGAAGGCGTGGCTACGCAGGAAGAAATCGACGCGATCGAAGCCAGGGTCAAGGATGAGATTCAGGTGGCGACCGACTTTGCGTTTGGTTCGCCCCTGCCGCCTGCTGAAGAACTGGATCTGTACGTCTACGCGCCTTCCGCGTGGACAGATGCTGACGTGGCCCGCGAGAAGGAACTGCGCGAACGCGTGCGCAACGGCGGCCCGAACGTCAAGAAAACGCGCTACTGGGAAGCGATCCGTGACGCGCTGCGCGAGGAGATGCTGCGCGATCCACAGGTCTTCCTGATGGGCGAGGACATCGGCCTGTACGGCGGCGCGTATGGCGCAACGCGCGGGCTGTTCGATGAATTCGGTGCGGAGCGGGTGCGCGACACCCCCATCTCCGAGGCGACCATCGGCGGATCGGCGGTGGGCGCGGCGATGTGCGGAATGCGGCCCGTCGCCGAGATCATGTACGTCGATTTCACCCCGCTGGCGATGGATCAGGTCGCCAACCAGGGCGCGAAGAATCGCTACATGTTCGGCGGCAAGACCACGGTGCCGATGGTGATCCGCACCGAGGGTGGGGCGGGACGCGGGATCGCGGCGCACCACTCGCAGAGCCTCGAATCGCTGTGGACGCATTTCCCCGGCATTTACGTGGTGATGCCTTCGACCCCCTACGACGCGAAGGGTTTGCTCAAGGCTGCTATCCGCGACGATAATCCGGTGATGTTCATCGAGCACAAGATGCTCTACGGCATCGAAGGATTCGTCCCGGAAGAAGATTACATCATCCCCTTTGGCGTGGCCGATGTGAAGCGTGAAGGTTCAGACGTGACCGTGATCACCTACTCGCAGATGGTACACCGCTCTCTCAAGGCGGCGGAGAAGCTCGCGGAAGAAGGGATCAGCGTGGAAGTAATCGACCTGCGCACGCTCAAGCCGCTGGATATGGAGACGATTGCCGCGTCCGTCAAGAAGACCGGGCGCGTGGTCGGCGTCACCGAAGCGTACCGCGTCAACTCGTTCATCAGCGAGCTGGCAGCGCGCATTCAGGAGGAGTTGTTCGATTGGCTCGATGCCCCCGTCGTGCGGGTGACCGGCGCGGACGTGCCCGTGCCGATGAGCGAGTCGTTGGAAAACGCGATGGTTCCCTCCGTGGACGCCATCATCGCCGGTATCCGCAAGGTGCTGTAATATGGAGTAGGGAGTAGGGAGTAGGGAGTAGGGAGTAGGGAGTAGGGAGTATGGCGTAAGGGACGTGCTCAGTCCCTACTTCTTACTTCTTACTTCTTACTTCTTACTTCTTACTCTTTACTCTTTACTCTTTACTCTTTACTCTTTACTCTTTACTCTTTACTTCATTTAAGGAGGAACACTGTGGCAGTGAAAGACGTGATTCTACCTATGTTGGGCGAGACTATGAACGATGGCGTCATCGTCGAGTGGATGAAGGCGATGGGCGAACCGGTCAAGCGCGGCGACGTGCTGTTTGCCGTGGAAACCGACAAAGCCATCCTCGAAGTCGAGGCGTCGGCGGAGGGATTTTTGCGCGAGATTCTGACCCCTGCCGGTGAGCGCGTGCCTGTCCTCGCGGTGGTCGCGCGGATCACGGACACGATGGACGAGCCTCTCGGGGTGGCGACTCAGCAAGTGAGCGAATCAGCGGATCGGCGAGCGGGCGAATCAGCGAACGAGCGAGTCAGTGAAGCCGCTTCTGCCTCTATCTCTTCCGCGCGCCTTTTTGCTACGCCGCGCGCGCGGAAGCTGGCGGAGGTGGAGGGCGTGGACCTGACAAAGATTGTCGGCACCGGTCAGGCCGGGCGGATCGTGGAGAAGGATGTGGCGGCTTACCTCGCGGCGGCGCTGAAGGTGACGCCGGTGGCGCGGCGTTTGGCGGACAGTCTCGACGTGGATGTGAGCGCCGTCACCGGCACTGGCCCGGCCGGGCGCGTGATGAAGGCGGATGTGGAGAAGGCGAGCCAGCGCGTGAGCGAAGCAGCGCCGCTCCCGTCGCTCGCAACGCCGTCAGCGCCTCCGGCCAGGGTCTTGGTCGAGACGCCGATGACCGGCGTGCGCGCCATCATCGCGCAGCGGATGCACGCGAGCCACGTTACCACCGCGCCGACCTCGCTCACGGTGGAGGTGGATGCCACATCGTTCGTTGCGCTGCGTGAGAAACTCAAGACGCGCTTTGCGCAGGAGCTGGGTTTCAACATCAGCTACAATGACTTGCTGATGGTCATCGCGGCGAAGGCGCTGCGCCGGTTCCCCGCTGTCAACGCGCGGCTGGATGAGGCGGCGGGCGTGATTCACCAGTTGGACGAGATCAACATCAGCCTGGCGATGGACACCCGGCGCGGGTTGATTGTGCCGGTGGTGCGCGATGTGGATCGCAAGGGCCTGCTGGACATCGCTCGCATCACGAACGACCTGGTGCAGCGCACACGCGCGGGGAAAGTGCTGCCCGATGAGTTGGTCGGCGGGACGTTCACCATCACCAACCTGGGGATGTACGAAATCGACGCCTTTGCGCCGATCATCAATTTGCCGGAGATCGCCATCCTGGGGGTGGGGCGCATCCAGGACAAGCCGGCGGTCTTCGACGGCGAAATCTGCATCCGCAAGTTGATGTGGATGAGCCTGACGTTCGACCATCGCCTGGTCGATGGCGGCCCGGCGTCACGGTTCATGCAATACATCAAACAGTTAGTGGAAGACCCAGATTTGATGTGGGTGTAGGGCTGCCGACTCCGCAGGTACAGAACAAAAACGAATGGGCCGCCTGGCCCATTCGTTTGTTTATGGTCGATTGGTCTTCTCCGAAATAGCTGCTTGGATGGAACGGATTCAGGCGAAATGTTACTGGGGCGGCACTGGCAAGTAGAGCCATTGGCTGTTGATCAACTGCGCCGACGAGTCGATGTAATAGAGGGCGACACGCACCGCTACCGCGGCGTCTTTATCGGGAACCTGTAGCGTGTAGATATCTCGAACAATTTCACCTGTATGCCATTGTGTCGTAGGATACCAATTTTCTACCGGATGGGTCGTGTCTGCCTGCGCCAGAATGGGTTGCTCAAGGGCGGTAGAATCCGAAGCCAACAGATGGACGGCTACGCTATAATCCTGCGTGATTGTCTGTGTTGCTTCCCAAAGCACAGTTAAACGCAATTGTGTGTCAGAGTCCCAGGTCAAATCTATGGAGCGAATGGTGATCTGGTCATTGAGCGGGAAGGGGGAGAAGAGGGTCGGTACGATATATTCGTCGATAGGCGTCAAGCTGAGTTGTTTGATACCCGGTTCCACTACCGATATGTACAGTTTGTCGGTTTTCAGACGCGACTTCCACCATGATGTCGGAAATATATGGAAAGCTCGGCTCAGAACCAACAAACGCTCGCCACGTTGTAAAACGCCGTATAAATCATAGTTATGATCCACCAATTGCAGACCGTCTAATTGGTTCTGATAGGCCTGGGCGTATGTTAAGGCCCAATACATATTCCCCCAAGCTGCCATCAATACAGTGGGCTGGTCACCAGGAGAGACTTTGACCTGGGCAGCCGTCGCAACGATCGACTGGGCTGTAGGGTCGCGCGTGATGGATAGGACAAAAGGCCGGGTAGACCAGCTCCGACCTAACAGAAGCAGGCCAATGGCTATAACTGCTCCCCAGCCGAGTCGTTGATTTTGCAGCGATATCCATTTCAACGCCAACGCCAGGCCAAGTCCCGCTAAAGCCAGCACCGGCAGTTTGGCCGCCAATCCCGCGTCACTGATATATCCCTCCCAAATGATCATTGTCAGAAGAATATAGGGGCCCCAGGCCAATGTCAGGCCCAGACCCAATCGATACCGTCTTTGCCGTACCAAACCGAGTATGCCGAGCAACCCTATGAGTAATACCGGCCAAAACATATCCTGCGCCAAAAGGTAGCCGACGATTTGCAAGCGTTGCCGCCAGGTCGCCAGATCTTCTGGCCAAACAAAAACATTGTCACGCAAGATGGCCCACAAACCGCTGAGCGTCTCGGGTGCGC
>MTKY01051642.1_pt1 | contig 16702 bp, 8 predicted proteins | sample 1042731 | NCBI WGS metagenome assembly MTKY01 (sample SAMN06212206, study PRJNA360538) | anaerobic digester metagenome | biome: Wastewater treatment plant; material: sludge; isolation source: anaerobic digester fed with sludge from wastewater treatment plant | place: Denmark: WWTP Soeholt ... | reverse complement strand
CGCCCGTGTCGCGTGCGAGCGCAACTCGTGGACGACCCTCGACCGCCGGCAGCTGCGTCGGCGCCCTGGCCCTGCCTCAGCCTCCGGCCTCAGTCCCCCCGGCTGGACCGGCATCCTCCGATGGATCCGCAGCCGGGAGCGCGCGTCCGCCGCGTCGCTCGGCCCTGTCCTTGCGCAGGGCGATCAGGTCGCCGGCCAGCACCCACCCGGCCGAGGTGAGCGGGATCGCCAGCAGCACGCCGACGATCCCTCCGACCACCGCCCCCATCAGCGCGGCGATGAAGACGACCAACGGGCTGAGTGAGACGGTCTTGCTGTACACGATGTTCTGCAGAACGTTGTTCTCGAACTGCTGGTACACGACGAAGAACGCGATGAGCACGATGCCGTCCGTCGCGCCGCCGAGCGCGAAACCCACCAAGGTGACCAGGACCGCGGCGATGGTGGCGCCGACCAGCGGTATCACGTCCAGCACCGCGACGACCACGGCCAGTGTCTCGGCGTACGGCACGGCGAGGATCCGCAGGACGATGTAGGCGGCCACGCCGGCGACGAGGCTGATGGCGAGGTTGCCGCGCACGTAGCCGCCGGTGGCGCGCAGGAAGTTCTCGCCGATGCGCTCCCCCCAGACGCGCTCCTCCCGGACCATGGCGTCGAGGATCGACCGCCACGCCCGGGGTCCCTCGATCAGCATCATCACCATCATGGTGATGATCGTGATGGTCGCCGCGACGACGGACGCGGCCCTCGTCACGGCGGCGACGATGGTGTCCTGGTTGCCCAGAACGGCGTCGGCGACCATCTCGGGCGTGACCCTGGCGATGCGCTCGAGGACGTGGAGGCGCGTCTCCAGGAAGTTGAGCCGCCCGCCGGTGCCGAAGAGGCTGTCGAGGATCCCGGGGAGGGCACGGATGAAGTCGTCCGCCTGGAAGACCACCGGGTAGGCCACGGCCACGATCACGCCGACGAGCACGGCCACGGCGCCGGCCGAGACGAGCAGCGCAGCCACCACGCGGTTCCAGCGGTGACGCTCGAGCCAGCCCACGGCGGGCTCGAGCGCTATGGCGAGGATCACGCCGATGACCATCCAGAGGAGGATCGTGCGGATCTGGAGCAGGAACTGGGCGATCCCGAGGACGACGAGGACGGTGAGCGTCGCGATCGCGGTCACGCGGACGATCTGCGACGCGCGCCACTCGCGTGGCGTGGGCGCGCCGTGCGGGTCTGGTCGGTGGTCCGCCATGTTCTTCGCTCTCCGTGTCCGCCCGCGGTCGACCAGAAGAGCGTATCATTGGGCGACGCCGTCGCAGCGTCGGGCGCCGCCGCTGATCGAAGGTCGCGCGGTGCCGCCGCACCCCGGGCGCCGCACCCATGCGCAGTGGGCCCATAGCTCAGTTGGTCAGAGCAGCCGACTCATAATCGGCCGGTCGCAGGTTCGAGTCCTGCTGGGCCCACCATTTGTGCCGGTGACGCACAGACTCCTCGACGGCGAAGGAGAGTGTCTGTCCGTACGTATGCGACGCAAGATGTGCAGGGTATGCAGTGAGCATGCTCTCTGACCAAATCCGCGAGGCGGCAGATGCGGTCTCGGCAGGGTACGAGCGACTTGTCTTGCTCGTCGGGTCGTCCAGCGCACGCAGGTCCGCAGCCCTTCAGCAGGCCGCCGACGACCACGCTTGGGAGTACGTCAACCTGAGCCTGCGTCTGGCCGAGCGTATGCTCGAACTGTCCGCACAGGAGCGGCCAGGCCGCGCGTTCGATCTCGTGCGTGAGATTCTCGGTGAGGCACGTCGTGGTGTCGCCTGTCTCGACAACATCGAGCTGCTCTTCGAGCCGTCTCTGCAGCTCGATCCATTGGCGCTTCTGCAGTCCCTATCTCGTCAGACTACTCTGGTCGTGGCATGGCCCGGAGACGTCATGGACGATGGTGATGCGCGGCGTCTCACTCACGCTGAATCGTCTCATCCGGAGTATCGGGAGTATCCCGCTCAGGGGCTCATCCTGCTATCCGTACCTGCCGAGGAATAGACTCACAACATATGGGTGACATTGGCGGGCCGGCGACCCCGGCTCGTTCCATGGGAGGGGACGGACGTGAAGTACGGGGATCTCATCCAATTCGAGCCGATTGAGTCGGTCATCCAACTCAAGTCGGCCGACAGACTCGACGCCGCGCGCCAGCTCGTCGCGACATATGTGATTTCGGAGGACATGGCGATCCGGCTTGCCGACCCCCAGGCTCCCGACGCCGTCTTCCGTAACCTGCAGTTCGAGACTCCGGCGGACAACAAGGGGCTACTCATCGTCGGCAACTACGGCACCGGCAAGTCGCACCTCATGTCCTTGATCTCCGCGGTGGCTGAGCACGGTGAGCTCGCCGATTCGGTCACCAACCCCAAGGTTGCGCAGCAGGCGGCGTCAGTCGCTGGCAAGTTCAAAGTGATCCGCCAGGAGATCGGCGCAACCACCATGCCGCTGCGGGACATCCTGACCGGATGGCTTGAAGAGGGCCTCGCGGCGATGGGCGTGAGCTACTCGTTCCCGCCTCAAGACAAGGTCCCGAGCAACAAGCCGGCTCTCATCGAGATGATGACGGCGTTCAACGCCAAGTACCCCGACCATGGTCTTCTGCTCGTTGTTGACGAGCTTCTGGACTACCTGCGCGGGCGCAAGGATCAGGCGCTTATTCTTGACCTCGGTTTCCTCCGTGAGATCGGCGAAGTGTGCAAGGACACGCGGTTCCGCATCATCTGCGGTATCCAGGAGGCGATCTTCGACAACCCGCGGTTCGCCTTCGTGAGTGAGAGCCTCTCGCGCGTCAAGGATCGTTTCGCGCAGGTGCTAATCGCGCGGCAGGACGTCGAGTACGTCGTGTCTCAGCGCCTTCTGAAGAAGAGCGAGGAGCAGCAGGCGCAGATCCGCGCTCATCTACTGCCGTTCGCCAAGTACTTCGGTGGCATGAACGAGCGCATGGACGATTTCGTGCGGCTGTTCCCTGTGCATCCCGACTACGTGAAGGTCTTCGAGCAGATACGCGTCGTCGAGAAGCGACAGGTCCTCAAGAGCGTGTCGACGGCGATGAAGGTCCTCCTTGACTCCGAGGTCCCGTCGGACAGCCCTGGGCTTATCGCATTCGACAGTTTCTGGCGTGAGATTGAGACCAACCCGAACTATCGGACCTATCCCGAGGTCAAGCAGGTCATCGAGGTGGGTGACAAGCTCGAAGGGCTCGTCGATGTCGGCTACCCGTCGGGTCAGGACAAGGAGTTCGCTCGCCGGATCATTCACGGGTTGTGCGTCCACCGTTTGGCCGTCGGGGACATCCAGAAGGAGACCGGGCTGACAGCAGAGGCCCTGCGCGACCAGCTCTGCCTCTTCAACCCCGTTGTCGCCGACCTCGGCGGTGAACCGGCGGAGGACCTGCGCGGCGCCGTTGAGACTTCGCTCCGACTGATCAGCCAAACGGTGAACGGGCAGTTCATCTCGGCGACACAGCGGGACGAGAAAGGTCGTCTCGGCGGGCAGTTCTACCTCGATGTCACGAAGACCGTCGATTACGATGCTCAACTCGAGAAGAGGGCGCTCACGATCGACGACGACGCGCGCAACCGCTGGTACTACGAGGCGCTCAAGCGGGTTCTCGAGTGCACGGACCAGCCATACGTCGGCGGCTATCGCATCTGGGAGCGTGAGCTCGAATGGCGTGACCGCAAAGCGACGCGCCGAGGCTACCTGTTCTTCGGGGCGCCCAATGACCGCTCCACCGCCGTACCGGAACGCGACTTCTACATCTACTTCCTGGAGCCGTTCGACCCGACCGCGTTCAAGGACGAGAAGCGGGCCGATGAGGTGTTCTTCCGGCTCGACGGGGGTGACGAGACCTTCTCCCGGATTGTCACCCAGTACTCCGCCGCACTCGATCTCGCGTCAACGTCGGCCGGTCAGGACAAGAGCGTCTACGAATCGAAGGCCGAAGCCCTGCTAAGACAGCTCGTCCAATGGCTACGCGGCAACATGAACGCCTTCAAAGTGACTCACCAGGGCAAGACGCGTTCTTTGCTCGAGTGGGCACAGCAGGAAGCAACTGCACTGGGTGGGTCAGGGGCGCTTGCCAACATCCGCGACGCCGTCTACCTGGTGGCATCGATCTGCTGCGCAGATCATTTCGCGACTCAAGCGCCCGAGTACCCGCGGTTCTCGGTTCTCATCACCAACGCCAACCGGGCTCAAGCCGCTCAGGACGCGCTGCGCCGTATCCGGGGCGGCGGGAAGTCGCAGCAGGCCGTCGCGGTTCTCGATGCCCTTGAGCTGTTGAGAGACGACAAGATCCGGCCGAGCGAGTCTCGCTATGCGGCCTACGTGATCGACCTGCTTGCAAAGAAGGGAGAGGGGCAGGTCCTCAATCGCAGTGAAGTCATCGGGGTCGATCACGGTGTCGAGTACATGGACCCCGCGCGTTATCGTCTCGAGCCAGAGCTGGTCGCCGTCCTTATGGGCGCTTTGGTCACCAACGGTGACCTCACTCTGAGCGTCTCTGGTCAGACCTACGACGCAACCAACGTCGACACACTCGTCGTCAAGCCGGTGGGTGAGATCGCCGAGTTCAAGCACGCTCAGAAGCCGAAGGGATGGCAACTGCCATCGATACGAGCGGTCCTTGAACTGGTCGGGCTTCCCGGCGGTTTGGTCCAGCAGATTCAAGACGGCAGCGACGAGCCGATTCAGCAGATTCAGACCCGATCCATCGAGCTGGCGCAGCGATTGGCGACAGCGATTGCCAAGGTCCAAGGCGGGTTCTCGCTTTTTGGGCGCGACCTGTTGGGGGAGAGCGAGCGAGAGCGGCTCTGTTCGGCCATGGGCTCTGCCAAGGACTTCTTGGACTCGCTCCAGGCGTTCAAGTCCCCGGGTCAGCTCAAGAACTTCAGCACGCCGGAGTCCGAGATCGCCGCGAAGGTGGAGGGTCTCGAGGCGCTCGACATAGTTGAGGGATTCGAGAAGACGGTCGGTGATCTCGCGGCTTTGGCGAGCTACATCGAACAAGCCAGATTGGCGAGCGCACCTGACGAGCCATGGGTGCGGGAAGCTGACAACGTCATCGACGCGTGCGTGGATCGAGTTGCCCGCTCAGAGGGTGAAATCGACCCTGGAACGCGGCAGGAGCTACTGCGGATGCTCGGCGAGTGCAAAGACCACTACGCGGATCGCTACTCCGAGCTTCACGCGCGGGCGCGGCTGGATCAAGTCCACGACAAGCGCAAAGCGAGACTGCTCGCGGACTCGAGACTCAAGACTCTCGACGCACTCTCGACTATTGACCTTCTCCCGGTTGCCCAGCTCCGGGCGGTGAAGGATCAACTGGCTGAGCTCAAATCGTGCTGGTCGTTGACTCCATCCGAGCTTGTCAACAATCCGATCTGTCCAGCATGTCACTTCCGACCGGACATTGAGTCGGTAGCGGTTCCTGCCGCCATTGAGCTGGAGGCTGTCGATTCCCGCCTTGACGGTCTTCTGGCGGAATGGACCGAGAACCTGGTCCGGAACATTGAGGACCCGCTCGCTTGGGGGAGCGTGAGTCTCCTTGACGAAGACAAGAAGACGGCAGTAGAGAAGCTCCGCAAGAGCAAGCGACTGCCAGAGCCCATACCCCCGACCCTGATTGATGGCTTACGGGACGCTCTGTCAGGCCTTGAGAAGCTTACGCTGTCGACTGAGGATGTTCGTGAAGCACTTGAAAAAGGCGGCACGCCGACAACTGCGAGGGAGCTGGTTGAACGTTTCTCTGCGTTCTTGGACAAGAGGCTGGCGGGCAAAGACCGCGAGCGTGTGCGCGTCGTGATCGAGTAGTTGCGGCCTTGGCAACTCAGGAGGAATCCTTGTTTGCGCGAGGGCGCGGCCGAAGCTCTGACGAACCTGTCGAGTGCCTTGGCCTTAGCTTCGCGAACGACGACGAGCGCCGTGCGCACTTCGCCGGTCTACTGCGCGAGAAGCTGATGGATCCCGAGTATCGCACTATGGATGGCTTCCCGATCGGCGAAGATGAGGACATCCTCGCGCTATCGGACCCGCCATATTACACGGCGTGCCCCAACCCATGGTTGATGGACTTCGTGACGCGTTTCGGAACGCCCTACGACACCCAGACGGACAATTACGCGCGTGAACCCTTCGCCGCCGATGTATCCGAGGGAAAGAGCGACCCAATCTACAACGCGCACTCCTACCACACCAAGGTGCCGCACAAGGCGATAATGCGATACATCCTGCACTACACGGAGCCGGGTGATGTTGTGTTCGACGGCTTCTGCGGTTCAGGAATGACGGGCGTTGCGGCTCAGCTATGCGGAGACCGCAACGCAGTCGAATCGCTCGGCTACGCAGTTCAGTCCGATGGGACGATCTTGGACGAACACGGCCGGACCTTCTCAAGACTTGGCGCTCGCCATCCCATCCTCAACGATCTCTCGCCGGCGAGTGCGTTCATCGCCTCCAATTACAACGTTCCGTTTGACGTTGATGTTTTCGAACGGGATGCAAAGAGCCTCTTGGACGAGTTCGAGAGTGAATGGGGCTGGATGTACTTGACGCTGCGCGACCCAAGTGATGCGGAGCTAGAGGCTGCCGTCGCACTCCTCGCCGGCCCCGGCTTCGACTTCGTTGAGAGAGCTCCCCACTTGCCATGGGCAAGGATTGACTACACCGTTTGGTCGGATGTCTTCTCATGTCCTGGATGCGCCCGCGAACTCATCTACTGGCAGATCGCCGTGGACCAAGGCGATGTTCAATCCGAAGCTCAATGTCCAGACTGCGGCGTGAGAATGAGCAAGCAGGAGTTATCTCGCCTGACTCAGACCGTGACGAAGGATGGCGGGTCAGTTACTGCAAAGGCGAAGCGCGTCCCAGTCGAGATTCACGCAAGAACGGGGAAGGAGCGTTGGCAGAAATCGCCGGACGCGTTCGATCTTGAGTTGATACGCGTATTGGAGAGAGTCGATCCGCCCGATTGGTACCCGACACGACGCATCGACGAGGACATTGATCTCTGGTACGAGCGAGACTACAGAAGCCTAGGAATCGACTCGATTGATGACTTCTTCGGGAAGCGCGGTCTGATTCTTCTCTCGTGGCTCAGATCCAGGATCTGGCGGAAGAAGGGGCGTGGTTTGCGAGCCCAGTGGTTCTGGGTCCAGTCCGTTCTCATGGGATTCTCTTTGATGAACCGCTTCCTCAAGAACGCGTTCTCGCAGGTGAATCGAATACTCAGCGGTACGCTCTATGTAGGGGCAATGCAGTCCGAAGTGGCGCCTTGGTATTCGTTGACGGGCAAGATACGAAGACTCCGAGTTCTTGAGACTGTCGGTCGTCACGATTGTGCGGTGGTCAGCTGCGGGGATACCGCGACAATTCCGCTGCCGAGCACCGGTCTGGACTACGTGTTCGTAGATCCTCCTTTTGGCAGCAACATCATCTACTCCGACCTGAGTATTGTCTGGGAGGCTTGGCTACGGTTGTACACCAACACGGACCGAGAGACGGTGGTGCATCGTCGCAAGCGCAGCGGCCTCACTCTGCCCGACTATGCACGCATGATGACTGAGGCCTTCCGGACGATGTACCACGCTCTTAAACCTGGGCGATGGATGACGGTGGAGTTCCACAACTCGCGCAACAGTGTGTGGCACGCCATCCAGGAGGCCCTTTCGTCCGCAGGCTTCGTGGTTGCGGACGTTCGTACCCTGGACAAGCACGTGGGATCCTTCAAACAGGTGACGGCTGCAGGAGCGGTCAAGCAGGACCTAGTGATCTCTGCCTACAGACCTCGCGCGGACATCGAACGCGAGTTCACGCTGGAGGGAGGCACATCCGAAGCAGCTTGGATGTTTGTGAGGGGCCATCTGCGGCAGCTGCCCGTTGTGGTTGAGCGGGACTCGATCCTGGAGATAGTCACCGAGCGCCAGGACTATCTGCTCTACGATCGTATGGTCGCCTTTCACGTCCAGCGTGGTGTCCAGGTGCCGCTCTCTGCTGCAGAGTTCTATGCTGGATTGGAGCAACGCTTCCCATGTCGCGACACCATGTACTTTCTGCCCGAGCAGGTTGCGGAATACGACAGCAGGCGCCTGCAATCTCACGACGTGAAGCAGCTCGAACTCTTCGTCACTGACGAGGAGTCGGCCATCCAATGGCTGCGTCGGACTTTGACCGACAAGCCGATGAGCTTCCAGGACATTCACCCGCTGTTCATGCGAGAGATCGCTGGATGGGAGAAGCACGAGAAGGCGCTCGAGTTAGCCGAGCTCTTAGAGGAGAACTTCATCCGCTACGATGGCGAAGGTGAAGTTCCGAGTCAAATCCATGCGTATCTATCATCCAACTTCCGAGAGATGCGCGGGCTGGAAAAGAGTGATGCCGCGTTGCGCGCGAAAGGGAGAGACCGCTGGTTTGTGCCCGACCCTCGAAAGGCGGGCGATCTGGAGCAGCTTCGCGAGCGCACCTTGCTCAGGGAGTTCGATGACTACTCTGCCGGGCGAGGCAAGCTCAGGCTCTTTCGACTCGAGGCAGTGCGCGCCGGATTCAAGCGAGCATGGCAGGAGCGCGATTACGAGACCATCATCTCAGTCGCCGAGCGGCTGCCTGCCAACGTTCTGCAGGAGGACGCCAAGCTGCTCATGTGGTACGACCAGGCGCTGACGCGAGCTGGGGAATAGGAGTGGCCGGCCCGGCACAGCTCTTGTGGAGCCTTGAGCATCGAGAGCCGTGCCGTGTCTTGGACTCCCAGAGCCTTTGGGGCGGCAGCTACGTTCGTGTCTGGCTGTCGCGTAGCAACGCTGTCGTGCGGGTGGCCTTCGACGCGCTCGTCCCCTTGGATCAGGGCGAACAGTGGTCCTCGGAGCAGCTGGCCTATGTCACCGCAGCAGCGCAGGTCGCTCAGGCTCTGACTCAGGACGTTCTTTTGGCCCCGATGGAGGCCAACGTCATTCCGCTGCCGCACCAGTTGAACGTTCTACAGCGGGCGATATCCGAACAGCGGGTGCGCTACCTCCTTGCGGACGAGGTCGGTCTTGGCAAGACGATCGAGGCCGGTCTCATCATGCGAGAGCTGAAGATCCGCGGGCGGGTTCAGCGAACCCTGGTGATCGCGCCGCGTGGATTGGTGAAGCAGTGGGTCTCGGAGATGAAGACTCATTTCAACGAGACCTTTCGGCTGATCGACCCCGGCGAGTTCGCGGCCTATCGTCGCTTTCTCGACGACGACAACCTCTGGCGCGCCGCCGATCAGGTTGTCTGCCCCCTCGACTCCGTCAAGCCGATTGACGGTCGACGCGGGTGGTCTGTGGAGCGTACTGCCGAGTACAACCGAGAGCGCTTCGACGATCTGGTCTCAGCTGGCTGGGATCTGGTGATTTGCGACGAGGCGCACAGGCTGGGGGGCAGCACCGAGCAGGTGGCGCGGTATCGACTTGGGCGCGGGCTGGCGGAGGCTGCGCCGTACTTGCTCCTACTGTCTGCGACCCCGCACCAAGGCAAGACGGATGCCTTCCAGCGAGTCATGTCGCTGCTCGACGAGATGGCGTTCCCCGATGAGGCGAGCATCTCTCGCGAGCGCGTTCAGCCGTTCGTGATCCGTACTGAGAAGCGACGCGCCATTGACGCTGAGGGGCAGCCCCTCTTCAAGCCGCGTCAAACCCGGCTCATCTCAGTGCCTTGGGAGAGCAAGCACGCGCTGCAGGCGCAGCTTTACGAAGCTGTCTCAGAGTATGTGCGTCTCGGATACAACCGCGCCATCCACGAGAAGAAGACTTACATCGGCTTTCTGCTCATTCTCATGCAGCGCCTCGTGTCCAGTTCGACCAGCGCGATTCGCACGACCCTCGAACGGAGACTCGATATTCTCCGCTCGCCGGAGGAGCAGCTCGCGCTCTTCCCCTCGATGACCCTGGAAGACTGGTCTGATCTCGACGGGGAGGAGCAGATCGATACGCTACTCGGTGCTCGGCTGGCAGCCCTGAAGGACGAACGCGGCGAGGTGGAATTCCTGCTCGATCTCGCGCAGCGGGCCGCGGCCGCCGGCCCCGATGCCAAGGCGGAGCGCCTTCTCGACCTGATCTACGAGCTGCAGCGTGAGACGGGCGATCCGGAGCTGAAAGTGCTCCTGTTCACCGAGTTCGTGCCGACTCAGCGGATGCTGGCCGATTACCTGGGGTTGCGCGGCTTCTCAGTCGCCTGTCTCAACGGCTCCATGGACATGGACGAGCGCCAGCGCGTGCAGCGGGAGTTCGCAGGGGAAGTCCGGGTTCTCGTATCCACCGATGCAGGCGGCGAGGGCGTGAACCTGCAGTTCGCTCATGTGGTGATCAACTACGACATGCCTTGGAATCCCATGCGCATCGAGCAGCGCATCGGACGTGTTGACCGCATCGGACAGACGCGCGTCGTACTCGCCCACAACCTCATGCTCCAGAGTTCCGTCGAGTACAGGGTTCGTGAGGTGCTCGAGCGCAAGCTCGGGGTGATCCTTCAGGAGTTCGGCGTGGACAAGACCGGTGACGTTCTGGACTCCGCTGACGCCGAGCAGCTCTTCACGGACCTCTTCATCGAGACCCTGCTTCACCCGGACGCTCTGGAGGACGAGATCGACGCCACCGTGGACCAGGTGCGTGAACACGCGGCGGTGGTACGTGACGCATCATCACTGCTGGGCGATGTGGGCGAGCTTGACCCGGCAGGCGCACAACGCGTGCGTCAGCATCCACTGCCTTACTGGGTGGAGCGAATGACACTGAACTACCTGCGTGCCAACGGTGGGGAGGTGCGGGCACGGAGTCGTGGCGACGGCGAATCGTGGGATCTCACGTGGCCGGACGGATCGACGCAACTCGATACGGTATTCACCCCGTTTGACGCGGAGCGCTACCCCGCCGCGGCGCACCTCACCTTGGAGAATGCGCGGGTGCGCGGACTTGCCACCGCGCTTCCGGTGTTCCTGTGTGGCCAACCGGTTCCGGTTGTCCCGTTGGTCGGAGTACCGTCAGATCTGCAGGGCATCTGGTCTTTGTGGCGCGTGTCTCTCGTGAGTCCCGAAAGACGAGAACACCGGGTTGTCCCCGTCTTTGTCCACGATGATGGTCGACCGCTCGGTATCAGCGCGCGAGGCGTCTGGGACGCTTTTTTGGCTGCGGAATGCGAGCCTGAGCGCATCATCGTGGGTGATCAGGCCGTGGCGGCTTACGAGCTGGCATACGCAGCTGCCGAGCAGGAAGCGCGGCCGCAGTTCGACGAGCTGCTCGCATCTCATCGTGCAGCCATAGAGGCGGAACGCGCTAGAGGAGAGCGCGCGTTCGAGTCTCGTCGCCGCGCGATCGGCAGGATCGGGCTTGACGCCGTCAAGAGGCATCGGATGCGGCAACTCGATGACGAGATCGAGCGCTGGAAGAAGGGTCTGGCAGCGCGCGAGACCGCGGTTCCCGACATGACTGCCGTGCTGGTCGCACGAATCGAACCGACCCCGTGAATCCATCGGTCACAAGCTGGGCCGAGGTGGTCGCGTCTCGCTTCATCCCGGACGTCTCCTCCATCACGCTGGCGTTTGACCCGGATCGTCTGCTCGCTGAAGAGACGGTGTTGGGCCTGCTCGGCGAACAGGGCTTCGAGGTCCTCTGGTATGAGGATCCGGTCAAGTTCCGCTATGTGTTCGAGACGCAGTACCGTCAAGGCGTCGAGGGTGGACGACGCTGGAACCTGATCGTTGCGCTTGCCGCGACTGAAGAGAAGGCAGGCCGCATTCCGTTCGACCTGCTTCGCGACGCCGGCCGAGCAGTGCTCAGCCTGGGTGATCTGTTCCCCGACCTGAACTACCCAGTGATAGAGACGCTGGAGCCAACCGATCTCGGCGCACTCCACGAAGCGGTCGAAGCCTATCGGCCAAGCCCCCTCGGCGAGCTCCAGACCAAGGACTTCGTCCTCAAGCACGTCTTCGAGGTCGCACCCGAGCTCATCAAACGGCCGTCAGACCTGCTGCGCTTCCTCGCCCGCCGGCACTATCGCGGACTGCGACTGCCGCCGCTTCTGGATCAGTACATCATCGATACCGTACGTGTGCGCGGACTCTTCACGGATTGGCCGCTCGAATCGATACTCCCCGACCGTCAGGCGTTCTTTGCCTTCTTGCAGGAGCGCTGGCCCATCTATCTGGATCGCGTGGCGGAGTCGAAGGGGATCGAACTCGGTGAGAGAGGTGGTGGCGGCCATCTCGCCTTTGCTGTCCCCGGTCCGGAAGACCTGCCGTTCGGTCACGACGACGTTCACGTCTACATCGACGACCTCTTCTACGCCGGTTTTTTGAAGCCAGTCGGACATCCGCTGGGGGAGAGGGTGAGTGGGGAGTGGATGGCGGCCGGCGTCATCGGCACAACGACAGCTGCGCGGGCAAAGAACCTCGATCTCCTCCTGGACCATACTCGAATGCACATGCCCGAGGAGGGTGCTCGCCATAGCGATTGGCTCAGCTTCGCTCTCGGATGGGCCGAGACGGTTGTCGAGCGCTGGCACCCTGACACGGTGGTTAGCAGCGAGCTTGCCGGGGAGTTCGAACGCTTGACCGTTGCGATGGACGAGCGTTTCAGAGCCTGGGTGTTGGAGCGTTATCGCGGACTGCACAACCTCGCCAGCGTTGATCCCGTGATGGTTCACCACGTGCCGCGCATTCTCGCCGACGACTCTTCGGGGGCTGGGCACGACAAAGTCGCCTTGGTCGTGGTTGATGGGATGGCTATCGACCAATGGTTGCTCGTACGTGAGGTGCTGGCAGATCAGCTTCCGGACCTTGTCACGACAACGACCGCGATGTTCGCATGGGCCCCCACCCTGACCTCGGTGTCACGCCAGGCGCTGTTCTCGGGCGAGGTGCCGCAGTACTTCCCGGGCAGCATTCTGAGCACTGCGAAAGAGGCCTCGCTCTGGACGGCGTTCTGGACGTCACAGGGCCTCAGCGCCGATCAAGTTGGATTCGAGAAGGGACTCGGCGAAGCGGGAAGCGAACAGAAGCTGGCCCGTCTCCTCGCGCAACCCAAGCTGCGAGCGTTGGGCCTGGTCGTGAACGCAGTGGACAGCATCATGCACGGGGCGAGTTTGGGGACCGAGGGTGTGCATACGCTGGTGCGCCAATGGGCGAAACAAGGGCACTTCTCCCACCTGCTTGGTGCGCTCCTTGATGAGGGCTTCCATGTCTTCATCACGGCGGACCACGGCAACATCGAGGCTTGCGGCATCGGCAATCCATTCGAGAAGGCGCTCGCCGATCTGCGTGGTGAGCGCGTGCGCGTATACCCGAACGCCACGCTCCGCGATAAGGTGCATGGGGAGTTCGCCAGCGCGATCGTATGGGATCCGGTTGGACTGCCGCCAGGCTTCGTTCCATTGATTGCTTCGGGACGCGATGCGTTCATCACGCCGGGCAAGAGCACGGTGACTCACGGCGGCGTCGCCCTTGAGGAGTTGATTGTGCCGTTTGTGAGAGTGACGAAGGGATAGGGGCAGTTGGGCCAGAAGGGTGAAAGAGTGGGCTTCAGCATCGGGCTCAAGCTTGAGTGGCTCGAGCAGACAGCCGCGCTTGTGTCTCTTGGTCGATCAGGGCAAGAGGTTCGATCGTCTCTCCACGACATTCTTGCTCTCGATCTCAACGAGGGCAAAGACGCGCGCGTCGGCAGCCGAGGGCGAGCAATCATGGTGTTGTCCACTCTCTGGGTGGAACCACCCGAGGGACTGGACGGTCTGCGCGACAGATGCCTGGATGTTCTGCCTCGGACGCCGTCAGCTGAGCACCTGGCGTTGCACTGGACGATGGCATTGGCTGCCTACCCCTTCTTCGCCGCCGTGGCAGAGAGCGTGGGTCGCCTGCTTCGGCTGCAGGGTGCGCTGATCCGCAGTGAGGTTCATAGGCGAGTCGCTGAGGCATTCGGTGATCGTCCCACAGTCAAGCGTGCAACAGGTGTGGCCGTGCACAACATGACACAGTGGGGGGTCTTGGAGTTCGATAAGAAGGAGAAGACCTACCGCGCGCAGGAGCCGCGTGCGGTCGGCTCTGGCGTGGCGATGTTGCTGCTGGAGGGGGTGCTGCGCGCATCCGGCGCCGGCAGCGCTCCGCTGGATACGCTTCTGCGCAGCCCCGCGTTGTTTCCGTTCGGGCTGCCCGCTCTCACTGGCCAGGAGCTGGATGAGTCGCCCGGGCTTCGTGCCATGAGTCTCGGCGGGGCAGAAGCCACGTTGTCGCTGGCGCGATAGGGCGATACGGTGAACCAGCCTGCGGGGCAGTCGCGACGGCAGATAGAATGTTGCCCGTGAGTGCATACCAGCCTGGAGATCGGCCTGTGGTGGACTCCGGATCGCTCAAGACCCTGTCGGTGGGCGACATAGCCGGTGACTTCTTCGTTCCCTCCTATCAGCGTGGCTACCGATGGGGCCAGCAGGAGGTCAGCCAGCTTCTTGATGATCTTCGAGAGAGCTGCGGGACGACCTATTACCTCCAGCCACTGGTGGTGAAGGGTCGTGATGACGGCTCGTGGGAACTTGTCGACGGCCAGCAGCGCCTGACCACCCTCTATCTCATCTTCTCGTACCTGAAGAACGCTCACCTGCCGAGCGTAGCCATCAACTACTCGCTCACGTACGAGACACGCGAGGGGAGCAAGGACTACCTGGATCGTCTGGACGAGCACGACGCGGACACGAACATCGATTTCTTCCACATGTTCAACGCCTACAAGTGCATCAAAGACTGGTTCGCCAAGTTCGAGCATCGAAGCACGTATGTGGCCACTCAGTTGTACAACCACCTCTTCGACGACGTGAAAGGCGTGAAGGTGCTGTGGTACGAGGCACCGCCGGAGGTCGATTCGAGAGATCTTTTCACTCGATTGAACGTCGGACGGATCCCACTCACTGATGCCGAGTTGGTGAAGGCACAGTTGCTGAGCCACGGCCGGTCTGGCGAAGGTCAGACTGATCGAGCTCAGGAGATCGCGGCACATTGGGATCTGATTGAACGGGATCTGAGGGTGCCAGAGGTATGGGCTTTCGTAACGGGCCAAGCCGAAGAGGATGCAACTCACATCAGTCTCCTGCTGGACACGCTGGCAGGCGGACCACGCGGCCACGAGAGACCTCTGTTTCAGACCTTCGAGACGCTTCGTCCCCGCATCGAGACCGGCGCTCAGGAGTTCTGGCGATCCGTGGTCGATCTCCATTCGCTCGTGCTCGGCTGGTATGACGACCGCGATCTCTTCCACAAGGTCGGCTACCTCATCGCCGTGGGGCGGTCGTTTGAGGAGATTGTGGCGCTCTCCGGGGGCAAGGGCCGGACTGCCTTTGAGGAAGCGCTCGACGCCGAGATCAGCGCTCATCTCGGGCTCAGCGTGGGTGAGATCGCCGACCTGACCTATACCAGCCGCAAGACTCCTGACGTGCTGCTCCTGATGAACGTCGAGACGGTTCGGAGGATGCAGGACTCCTCCGAGCGCTACTCGTTCAGGTCCCACGCGGCCGGCGAGTGGTCTCTGGAGCACATCCACGCCCAGAACGCCGAACCTCTCAACAAGGCCGAGCAGTGGAGGGCGTGGCTGGAGTTCCACAGGGCCGCCCTGGACGGCTTGCCCGGTCTTGACGACGACCTGCGAGCGACCCTGGTCGGCCGCATCGATGAGGTTCTGTCCGCTTCGGTGACCAGGCAAGCGTTCGGCGCGCTCGAGAAGGACCTGACGGCAGTGTTCTCTCCTGACGAGGGGCCCGATGATGGGCAGACGCACTCGATCGGTAACCTCGCCCTGCTGGGCCAGGGCGACAACGCCGCACTCAACAACTCGGTCTTTGAGGTGAAGCGGCGAGAGATCATTCGGCGCGACAAGGAAGGTTCGTACATCCCCGTCTGCACACGCAACGTCTTCCTGAAGTACTACACGGAGTCCGGTAGCCAGCAGCTGCACTTCTGGAGCGCTGCGGATCGTCAGGCGTATCTCGAAGCGATCGATGAAGCGGTGGGTCCCTACCTCATGCCGGAAGAGGTGGTGGCGGAATGACGGAGAGCTACCGGACATCGTTCGTCGCACTGACCGACAGTCAGGAATCAGGCGATGGGCTCGCCATCAAGAGGGTCGAGATTCCGCTTTTCCAGCGCGATTACGCGCAAGGACGCGAGAGCAGTCGTGTCGAGAGGATCCGCGTCGACTTCCTCGATGCGCTCCACGCCGCTGTCGTAGGCGAAGCCTCGGAGGCTGTCGGCTTGGACTTCGTCTACGGTGGGGTCGAAGCGGGGACGTTCAAGCCCCTCGATGGTCAGCAGCGGCTCACCACGCTGTTCCTGCTTCACTGGTACCTGGCCTCGCGAGCGGAGCTCCTCGATCAGGATCACGGCTGGAAGCAGTTCTCCTACGCCACGCGCCAGAGCGCTTGGATGTTCTGCGAGAGCCTCGGCGAGCATCCGCTGCCAAACGGCGCAGTCCCATCTGAGTGGATCAGGGATCAGTCGTGGTACCTGTTCGTGTGGCGGCATGACCCCACGGTCCAGTCGATGCTCGTCGTGCTCGACGCGATCGATGAGCGGTTCCGTGACGTCGATGCGGTCGCCGCCTGGACGAGGCTGACCGACCGGGAGAATCCGGCGATCTGGTTCCTGCTGCTGCCGCTGTCCGAACTCGGAACCGCCAGCGACGAC
>MTKY01071851.1_pt1 | contig 16706 bp, 13 predicted proteins | sample 1042731 | NCBI WGS metagenome assembly MTKY01 (sample SAMN06212206, study PRJNA360538) | anaerobic digester metagenome | biome: Wastewater treatment plant; material: sludge; isolation source: anaerobic digester fed with sludge from wastewater treatment plant | place: Denmark: WWTP Soeholt ... | reverse complement strand
TCGAGCTCGAGTCCGTCATGACCGAACGCTACTCCGGGCGGCGGCGGAGGAGGACCGGCGGGCGGCCGTCACCGCTTCGGCCCAGGCCCGCGAGCTGGCCCGCCTGCAGACCGAGCAGACGCGGCTGGCTCGGGACGTCCACGACGTGGTCGGCCATTCGCTGACCGTGATCCTTGCGCAAGCGGAGTCGGCGCAGTACCTGCCCGACGATGACGTGGCGGCGATCAAGGCGACGATGGTCAATGTCGCGGACACGGCTCGCACCGCACTAGGTGACGTGCGCCGCGTGCTCAGCGGCGAATCGGCCTCGGGCACAACCTTGCCGGGTCTCGATCAGCTGATCGCAGGAGTCCAGGAGGCTGGCACGCCCGTGCAGGGCCGGGTCGCCGGCACACCCCGACCGTTGCCGACGGAGCTGGCGGCCGTGGCCTACCGCGTCCTGCAGGAGATGCTGACCAATGCCGTGCGGCACGGCGACCCGCGGGTGCCGATCCAGGTGGAGCAACACTGGGAGGGTGAGCTGCGCCTTGAGGTCGTCAATGCCGTCGAGGACGCCGTGACCGCGCCCATTACAGCCGACGGAATGACCCGGGTGCCAGGCACCGGCCTGGACGGGATGCGCGCCCGACTCGACGCTGTGGGCGGGCGCCTGGACGTGCGCCAACGCCGGGAGCAGGCGGGGCGGCATACCTTCACGGCGACCGCCTGGGTCCCCGTGCGGGACCCCTACCCGGCCGGTGGGGGCGGGTCGACATGAAAGCCGAGGAGAGCATCCGGGTGCTACTGGTCGATGACCAGGAACTCTTCCGGGCTGGGGTCGCCGTGATCCTCGACGCGCAACCCGGCATCGAGGTGGTCGGGCACGCCGGTGACGGCGCCGACGCGGTGCGCCAGGTCGAGCAGTTGCGTCCGGACGTCGTGCTCATGGACATCCGGATGCCCGAGGTCGACGGGGTGGAGGCGACCCGGCGCATCTTCAGCCCGGAGCGAGTCGCGGCGCGCAGCACACCCGTACGGGTGCTGGTGCTCACGACCTTCAATCTTGATGACCGAGCCGCCACCGCCATCCGCCACGGCGCCAGCGGTTTCCTGCTCAAGGACGCGACACCGACCCAGTTGGTCCACGCGATCCGCACCGTGCATGCCGGCACCGCCGTTCTCGCCCCGGGCGACCTGCAGGTGCTCATGCGTGGGGAGTTCAGCGCGCGCGAGCCGCTCCCCCAGGGGTATGCCGCCCTCACCGACAAGGAGCGCGAGGTCCTCGTGCTGGTTGCCCAGGGGCTGAGCAATGTAGAGATCGGTGAACGGATCTTTGCGGCCGAGTCGACGGTCAAGACCCACGTCGGCGGGCTGTTGCGCAAGCTGGATCTGCGCGACCGGGTCCAACTGGTCGTCTTCGCCTTCCGCCACCACTTGGTGGACGGCTGACCTGGCTTCGGGCGCGCTGACCGGAAGGTGGCCCGCTACGGCTCGCGGACGGCATACTCCGTCCCCCGTGCTGTGGCGCAAGAAGTCCGAGACCCCGCCCGAGGCGTCCGATCGTCGCGACCACCGCAAGGCCCGGCACGGGCGGAACGGGAGCACCGCTGCCGGAGTCGCTCAAGACCAGGGCGGGATGATCAGCGACGACGATGCCACATTGCTGACGCGGGATCGTGGGCCGACCCGCCGCTACATCCGCGACGCGATCGACGGGCGCTTCTCGCTCGGCGAGGTGATGCTGGCCGTCGCGGATGATGCCGGCGCTGAACCCGGGGTCGCGCCGGTCCGGTTGGGCGTGCCGCACTCCAGCATCAAAGTCCGTCGCGGAAAGCGGACCGGAGCGAAGTCGTCGGGTGACCACCCGGGGGCCTCCCGCCGGCCCGGGCCGGAAAGCGCGTTTCGCGCTCAGCCCCAGAAAGGGGATGGGCCGGACGGAGAGAGGTCAGCCCACAGGGCAGCGTCAAACTGCGGCGTCGGCCCCGCGGCGTCGGAGGCGTCGGCGCCCTCGCCGGCGAGGCTGGCTATCGTGGGGTCCGTGAGCCAGTCCGCCCCGCGGCGTTTGCCGCCGTCACTCGTGTTGCTTGTGCCGTTCGCGGTGGCGCTGGTGGCCAGCCGGGTGTGGCCGTGGCCCATCCCGGGCGAGGCGGTCGTGCGGCCGGTCGGTTTCGTCCTGGTCTTCGTGTCGATCGGGCTGATGTATTGGGCGACGTCGGTGATGGACGCGGCGGGCACGACGAAAGTGGCCTGGCGGGAGGGCAGCGCGCTCGTGACGGGCGGGCCGTTCGCGAGGAGCCGCAACCCGGCATACCTCGCCTTCGTGGGGTGGATCGTCGGGGCGAGCCTCGTGGTCGCGTCGTGGTGGCCGTTGGCGGTGCTGTTGCCGACGCTGGTCGCCTTCCACTGGCTCGTCGTGCGCCCCGAAGAGGCTTCTCTTGCAGCCCAGTTCGGCCAGGAGTATGCCGCATACCGCACCCGCGTCCGCCGCTGGCTCTGAGGGGACGCGCTGGTCAGGCCGGGGCCCGGCCGCCCCAGAGCTCGACCAGCAGGTCATCATCGACCGACATGAGCAGGTCGAGCGAGCCGGCCAACTCCCGGATCCGAGCCAACAGACGCGGCAGCGTCTGCGCGTCGGGAAGGGCGTCGACCAGCGTGATCGAGCCGACTCGCCCGCGCTCATCGCGGCGTAGCCGGGCATTGACCCGGGAGCCCGGTGGGGCGGCCTCGATGACGACCGAGACGATCCCTCGGAACTGGGGAACGCCGAGCTCGACGGTGCTCTCGTCCGCCGCCAGTGCGACGGTCACGCCACGTTCGCGGGCCTGACGGACCGAGGCGCGCAGGTCCGGCGTGAGCAACGGGTTCGCCACCAGCGCATCCCGCGCCTCGGCCTCGGCCAGACGGCAACGATCGCGGTCGGGGTCGGATAGTGGCTCTGCGACGGCGATGCGCTCAAGGAGATGGCCCGCTTGCACGATGACGTCCTGACTGCGCGACTGGGCGACCCGGGCCGCCTCCTCAGCCCGCGCGTCAGCCAACCGAAGCGCGCCTTGTTCCGCAGCTGCTGCGTTGATCGCCTCGGTAGCCAGGTCCAGGGCGCGTCTGACCCCCCAGGCCGCGCGCCAAAGGCGAGCATCTGCGGGAGGACAACAACGATGAGCCCGAGGTCGGCCACTCCACCGCGGTGCAGCTGGCCAAGAGCCATCCCCCCGCCTGCGCCAGCAACGGCCACCCCGCCCCAGAAGGCCGAGAACCGTCCCACGAGCAGGGTCTCGGTGGCGTTCAATGCGCCCACGAACCACAAACCCCAGGTGCCGTCGTAGGGATTCCGCAGGTTGCTGGTGCCCAGGAGCACGACGCCTGTGACTCCCACAGTGAGCGCCGCAGCGATGTCCTGGCGCCCTGCCGGGGCGAAAGCCGCAACGAGACCGAGGCTGGGCACCGCCACGACCGCCACGACGAGAACCCACGGCGACACGACGAGGTGGTGTTGCGAGGCCCCGATGACGCAGAAGACCACAGTCATCACGCAACCGAGGACGAAAATGGCCAGGAAATCGCGGTGTTTCCACAGTTCGACCGGCACCGAGGCGCTGTCGGTGGCGACTTGCGGGTGCACGGCGGCTCTCAGCCGCACCGTCGTCCCACCACCAGGTGTGGAGAGCACTGAGGCCGACCCACCTACCCGCCCCAGGCGAGCACTGATCCCGCGGTCGATCCCGATGCGCCCCGGACGAGGGGCGCGGGGATCGAACCCGACACCCCCATCGATGATGTCCAGGGCCACGCTGTCATCGATCGATCCGGTGACGGTCACCTCGCGCAGGCCGGAGTGCCGCGCGACGTTGGTCAGGGCCTCCTCGGCTGCCCCGACGACGGCGAGATCCACCTCTGGGGGAAGGGTTCCGCGGTCACCGCGCACCCGCCAAGCCATGACGAGTCCGAGGCGGTCACAGGTAGCTTCAAGCCGCGCATGAAGGGTCTCACCATCTCCATCCGCAGACCCCCCAGACCCATTGCTGATGGTCAGCGCTTCCTTTGCCAGTTCCGCAGCAGCGCGTCTGTCTGCGTCGTCTCGCGCTCGAGAGGCCGGGCGCAGCGCACCGAGCACCTTGTCGTGGATGAGGCCGTCCCACCACTCCTTCCCCTCCGCTCGGGCGGTAGCCCGTCCTGCGGCCTCGCGGGCCGCCCATTGCACATTGACGGCCTCCTCCACCTTGGCAGCCGCACGGTGCAGCAGGTCGATCGCGCCAGCCGCCACAAGCCCCGAGCCACCAACGACGATCCCCGCCCCGAAGGCGAGCGGTGAGCCAACAACGCTCAGATCCGAGACCACATAGGCGCCGCCACAGAACAACCCCAATACCCCGGCAGTCCGCGGATTGAACGCGAAGCCTGCGACACCGAAGGCCGGCGCCATCGCCTGTAGCAAAGGCGGAACCGTCCCAGCACCGGTTAACCTCCACCCGCCGAGCACCTGGACGGTCCCGACGAGGAGAGCAACGACCACGCAGGCCCGCAGCCCCCAGGGGACAGGACGGCATACCCAGGCGTCCCACAGCGCCCACGCCAAGGTTGAGCTCGCGGCGATGGCCCACGTTTGGAACAGGTGTGCAGGGTAGGCAACAGGGGAGAGCAGTTGCTGCCACATGACCGACAGGACGAAGACTGCGGTGATGGCGCAGGCGCCGCGGTGCAGCCACCGGTCCAGCACACGGCGGGTGAGGGTCATGGGGTGACGCCGGGAGAGCGACTCTCTCCCGGAGGCGGCAGGTAGCCGTCCTCTACTGCCCGCTGATAGAGGTCCACCTTGGTGTATGCCGGTCGGCCAACTCGCGTGTACTTCACCCGAGCCCCGTCGAGGTATTCCTTGACGGTGTCCTCCGAGACACGCATGCGGCGGGCGACCGATTTGAGCGGGAGGCCGGCGGCATACAGGCTCAGGGCCTCGCTCTCCCGCGGGGCGAGGTCCGGGACGAGCCCGTCGTCGGCACCCTCGACGGCTGCCGCCCACCCTGAACTGAGGTAGGGCTTCCCGCTGGCCACCTCGCGAATGGCCGATGCGAGCACGGCCGGATCTTCGCTCTTATCGACCACCCCGGAGGCGCCGGCCCGGAAGCATCGGGCCAACACCCCGCGCCGCTGCTCCTGGGTGTAGAGAACCACAGGTAACCCCGCCCGAACCACCGCTTCGACATTGGCGGCCGGGTCACTCCCGTCGGCAAGCCGAACATCCAGGACGACGAGATCGAGGCTGCGCCGGGCGCCCAGGAGAGCCGCCACCGTCGACGTCGTGAACGTCTCGGTGATTTCGGGGCACAACTCGATGAGCAGGGCCAGGACCCCGCGCAAGATGGCCGGGTGGTCGTCGACGACACCTAAACGCAACCCCTGACCCATAACGCTCAGTGTTCCAGTTGCGTGTTCGGCTCCGGTCATCGCGCCCGTCCCTGAATCAGGGGACTTTCCGGGACGGGCGAATCGGGCAAGGCTGTGAAGTGCGCCGCAGGGGGGATTCGAGCAGAGGGGAACGCGCTCGGATCTCGAGTCGGTGTGAGGGTTTCGCTGTCCCTCGGTCCATGCGCCTGGGCAACGCCGCGTCCGAGCCGATTCGCGAAAAGAGGTATGCCGCCCGACGGAGGACGGGCGGCATACCTCTGGGGGTGCGCACGGCACCGGAAGGCGACGGCTCAGTAGTTGCGACGTCTCAGTAGTTGCGACGTCTCAGTAGTTGCGACGTCTCAGTGGTTGTCGACGACCTTGCCTTCACCGACGATGACGTGGTCCAGGCTGGCCTTGCGGGCCTCGACCTCGTTGCGGATCTCGGCAAACCGTGAGTCGGTGAGCGGGTACTTCCAGAAGATGAGCATCGCGATGAGAGCGCAGCCGGCCGGCACGAGGCCGATCGAGGCACGGATGGCCGTCATTGCTGCATCGCTCTGGGTGGGGGCGTTGGCGACGTAGCCGGCCAGGCCGATGAGCCAGGCACCGGCGGCACCACCGAGGGCCTGGGTGACCTTGCGGGTGAAGGAGAAGATCGAGTAGGTCGCGCCCTCGGAGCGCTTCCCCGACTTCCACTCACCGTATTCGACCGTGTCGGCTTCGAGTCCGAACATCGCGGTGTTGATGAACGATGCACCGGCGCCCTTGACCGCGAGGAAGATCATCGCGAGGATCACGCCGCCAGCCGGGAGGAAGAACAGGACCAGACCACCAACCAGGGTGAGCAGACCGGAGTATTGGAAGAGGTTCTTCTTGCCGATCTTGCGGATGATCCAGGGGATGAACGGCGTGGCGAGGAGGGAAACACCGGCGTTCATGATCGACATCTGCACGGTGAGGCCAGTGTCGCCGAGGATGTAGCGGGCGTAGTAGACGCTTGCTGCCGGCACGGCGAACAGGCCGATGAGGTAGAACAGGCTGGCCAAGCAGAGGATGCCCAGCGGCTTGTTGTGCCGCAGCGTTTCCCAGGTCTCGGCGATGGTGACCCGAGGCGTGGCGCGGGCGACCTTCTCACGGCAGAAGTAGAACGTGCCGAAGAAGCACAGCGAGCCGAGGACGACGAACCACAGCGTGGTCTGGGTGAAAACGGCCTGCATGTCCGGCTGGAACTGGGCAACCTGCGCCTTGAGCTCGGTGATCTTCGCCGTGTCCTTGGCCTCCTGTGCAGCCTTGAGCGCCTTCTGGAAACCTGCGCTCTTGCCCTGCAACTCGGAGATCCGCGGCGCAATGATCCAGGTGAGGAAGACGCCGGCCAAGGCGCTTCCGAAGAAGCGGGCAGCGACCAGCTTGGCGCGCTCGTTCACCGATTGGGTCATCGCCGAGGCCAACGAGCCATAAGGGATGTTGACCATCGAGTAGAGCAGGCCGAGCACGGCGTAGGTGAGGTAGGCGTAGAGCAGGGCCGGACCGGCGTTGCTGTTGCTCTCGTTGATCCACAAACTCTGGGGCATCCCGAAGGTGAGCACCGACAGGAACAGCAACGGAACGGCTCCGAAGAGGATGAACGGCCGGAACTTGCCCCAGCGGGTCATCGTGCGGTCGACCAACCGGCCGGCGAACAGATCGGTGAATGCGTCCCACAGGCGCACGACGAGGAACATCGTGCCGATGGCGGCGGCGGAGATGCCGGCGACGTCGGTGTAGTAGAAGAGCAGGAAGCTCGTGGACAGCGAGAAGGCGAGGTTGCAGCCGAAGTCACCCAGGCCGTAGCCGAACAGGGACGTGGGCTTGAGTGTCTCCAGGGCGCCGTGCGAGGCGTTGGGCGGAGCGGTGGGGGCCGAAGCGGTCATTGCCGTTGTGTCCTTAGAACCGAGTCAGCGCGTCCGCACTGACGTCGACCGGGTGGAACTTCTGAACACCTTCAGTGAAATGCTCCGGGAGGGTGCCGGTAAACGAGTTGCCAGTTGTTGCGCGACCCCCGGCCGCCCTTTCTGGTCGATGTCCTACTCCACGAATTATCTTGTCTCTCAACGAGATCTGCAGACAGGGGCAGGTCGCCGAAAGCCTCCGGGGTGGTCCCTGGAGGCTTTCGGTATGCCGCTGTTGCCGCGACCCGCGCAGCGGCCCCGGCAGCGCCGGGTCAACGCCGCGACAAAGCCGCATCCACGCCGCGTCAAGGAGTGGCGCTCAGCTCGTGGGCCAGGGCAAGCACCGGCTCGTCGAGGTGGAGATCAGTGAGCCCGAGCCACGCGAGAACCGCCGCGACCGCCGACGGTAGGTCGTCCGCCACCTGCTGCTGCAGGTCGGCCACGGCGCCGTCGGTCACCGGGGCTCCCTCTCCGCGCAGGTGCAGCACCCATGCCGCGACGGCCCGCAGGGCCCCCGTCGGCGTGCGTCCCGCCGCCACTTCGGCGCGAAGCGCGGGCACGATCCGGATCGGCACCTTCTGCGACCCGTCCGCCGCAATCTGGGCCAGCAGGTGGCGAATTCGCGGGTTGGCATAGCGGTCCAGCAGCGCCGCTCGGTATGCCGTGATGTGCTCCTCGGGCAGGCTCAGCTGGCGTTGGGCATCGTCCCACCACTGGAGCACCCAGTCTCGGACCACGGGGTCGGCGATCGCCTCGGCGACGGTTTCGTGGCCGCGGATGGACGCGGCATACGCCATGAGCGAGTGGGACCCGTTGAGCAGCCACAGTTTTCGCGTCTCGAAGGGCGTCGTGTCGTCGACGAAGGTGGCGCCCGCCTGCTCCCACGCCGGTCGACCGGCGATGAACCGACCGGCGAGCACCCACTCAAGATAGGGCTCGGTGACCACGAGCGACGGGTCATCGATGCCGGTCCGAGCGACGAGGTCGGCGCGGTCGGCGTCGGTGGCCCGGGGTGTGATCCGGTCGACCATCGTCGTGACGAACGTCGTGTGCTCGGCCATCCAGTCGGCCAGGGTCGGGTCGACCGCACGGGCGAAATCGGTGATCACCCGGTGCGCCATCTCGCCGTTGTCCGGCACGTTGTCGCACGGGAGGAAGGTGAGCGGCCCCGCCCCGGCGGCTCGGCGGGCCAACAATCCGGCGACGAACCGACCCGGCGCGGTCGAGACGCTCGCCAACAGATCGGACTGCAGCGCAGCGATATCCGCGGCCACCTCGGCGTCGTCGAGGTCGAGCCCGCCCGACGCGTTGCGCCGATAGCCCGCCTCGGTCACCGTGCTCGTGACGATGACGACCTCCGGTGAGGCCAGGTAGCGCAGCCAGCTCGCGTGGTCGTTCGACGGGTGCACCGCCGACAGGCTGGAGATGACTTCCGGCCGCGGCTGCTCGGGCTCGTTGACCATGAGCACGTAGAGGTTGTCCTGCTCGGCCAACACGTCGGCCGGCCAGACGCCCATCCCGGTGAAGGCCGCGATGCCCCAGTCGCCCGCATCAGGAGCGTGTTCGGTGTAGTAGCTCTGGTGGGCGCGGAAGAAGTTGCCCAGTCCGAGGTGGACGATCCGCACCGGCGCGACGGGGCGCCCGTCGGTGGCCCGGCGCAGCCGTCGTCCGGCGGCCCGTGGCGTCGATGTGGGCGTGGGTGAGATGGGCGTCGACGGGGGCGGCGTGGTCATAGTTTGAACACCTGTCTCGGGTTGTGGGCGACCAGGGCGACCGCGGTGTCCAGCGCCTCGTCCTCGTCGAGCCGGTGCTCGACGACGAGTTGGGCCAGGACCCCGCAGTCGACCCGGCGCGACATGTCGTGTCGGGCCGGGATGGAGCAGAAGGCGCGGGTGTCGTCGATGAAGCCGGACGTCCGCGTGAAGCCGGCGGTCTCGGTCACCGCACCGCGGAACCGGCGCATCGCCTCCGGTGCGTCGATGAACCACCAGGGCACACCGGCATACACGCTGCGGTAGTAGCCCGCGAGCGGCGCGATCTCCCGCGAGAACACGGTCTCGTCCAGGGTGAACAGCACGAGGTGGAACCCGTCTGCGTTGCCGTAGCGCGCGAGCAGCGGCTGCAGACCGCGGGTGAACTCGACGGCCAGGGGGATGTCGTGCCCGGTGTCCGGCCCGTATGCCGCGAGCGCCCCCGGATCGTGGTTGCGAAAGACCGCGGGGTGCAGGGTCATGACTAGGCCGTCCTCGACCGACATCCGGGCCATCTCGACGAGCAGGTGTCGGCGCAGGGCGGTGGCCTCGTCCTCACTGGCGGTCCCGGCGAGGGCGGCGGCGTAGATCCGGGCGGCCTCTGGCTCCTCCAAGGTGAGGGTGATGACGTCGGCGTGGCTGTGGTCGGTCGACACCGCTCCGTGGGCCTTGAAGTAGGCCCGACGGTTCTCCAGCGCCGCGATGAAGCCGCGATAGTCGCCGGTGTCGATGCCCGACGCTGCTGCGAGATCGCCCATGAGTTGGGGGAACTCGGCCCGCCCCGGCTCGAGATAGCGATCGGGTCGGAAGGTCGGCAGCACCCGCCGGTGGTAGCCCTCATCGCGCAAGGCCTCATGGTGGCGCAGGTCGTCGCAGGGGTCGTCCGTCGTGGCGATGAGGGCGATGTCGAAGGAGTCCATGAGGGCGCGCGGGCGGAACTCCGGCCGGGCCAGACAACTGGCGATCTGGTCATAGATCGCGTCGGCGGTGGTGGCCGAGGGCCGTTGGGTCACCCCGAAGATCTCGACGAGCTCGGTCTCCATCCAGAATCGGCTCGGCGTCCCCCGATAGAGCGGCCACGACTGGCAGAAGATCCGCCAGGCGCGCCGAGATGCCGCCTCGTCCAGCGGGCCCTGGTTGACCCCGAGGTCGGCCAGTTCCACCCCACTGGCGTGCATGAGCCGACAGACATAGTGGTCGGGCGTGATGAGCAGGCTGGTCGGGTCGTGGAACGGGATGTCCTGGGCGATCCACTCAGGCGGCACATGACCGTGCGGCGAGATGATCGGCAGGTCTTTCACCGCGGCATACAGGCGCCGGGCGACGGCCCGCGTCGAAGGTTCCGCAGGGAGCAGCCGGTCGGGGTGCAGGGTCCACGTCGCCGTCATGCCTCGATGGTTTCGCCGTGACAACCGGCCCGGCCACCGGTTGCCGACTGTTGCCACGGGCGGTTGCCAGCCCCAGGCGCCACCGCGCAGAGTGGACGCATGACGACGTCCGCCGCCCCCACCCGACCGGCCGTGCGCCTCGGCGCACCCGTTGGTGCTGTGCGCCTCGGCGCACCCGTTGGCACGCTGACACCCGAGCAGGTGCGCGGCTTCGTGCATGAGCAGCTCGCGGCCACCGACGTCGACGGGCGCAGCGTCTTGGTCCTTGTCCCCGACGACACCCGCACCTGCCCGCTGCCGTTGCTGTGGAGCGCGGTCCACGAGGCGCTCGCCGGGCGGGCCAGCCGGATCACCGTTCTCGTCGCCCTCGGCACCCACAAGGGCATGACCGAGCAAGCCCTGGCGACCATGTTGGGTTATCCCGCAGGCGAATTCGAGACCACTTTCCCCGGCGCGACGCTGCACAACCACGAGTGGTGGGACGACTCGACGTTCGCCAACCTCGGCACCATCCCGGCGGCCCGGATCGAGGAGATCTCCGAGGGTCGGCTGTCCCGCGACGTCGACGTCCTGCTCAACAAGCTGGTCCTCGACCACGACCTGGCGCTCGTCGTCGGTCCGGTGCTCCCGCATGAGGTCGTCGGCATGTCTGGCGGCAACAAGTACTTCTTCCCAGGCATCGCCGGACATGACGTCATAGACGTCTCGCACTGGATCGGCGCCCTCATCACCTCATGGCAGATCATCGGGACGACTGGAATCACTCCCGTGCGCGCCCTCATCAACGAGGGCTGCTCCTACATCCCCGCCGAGAAGCTCGCCTTCTGCGTCGTCGTCGAGGCCGGCAGCGACCTGCTGCACTCGATCTCCTTCGGCGACACCCAGTCGTCTTGGGCCGACGCCGCGCAGGTGTGCGCCGCCACCCATGTGGAATATCTCGACGCGCCCGTCCAGCGCGTCCTGTCGGTCATCCCCCCGCTCTACAAGGATATCTGGACTGCGGCCAAGGGCTTCTACAAGCTCGAACCGGTCGTGGCGGACGGCGGGGAGGTCATCATCTACGCCCCGTGGATCACCGAGATCGCCCAGATGCACCCGGAGATCTACGAGCTGGGCTACCACTGCCGGGACTACTTCGTGAAGCAATGGGACCGCTTCAAGGACTACCCGTGGGGGGTCCTGGCCCACTCGACGCACCTGCGCGGGGCGGGCACCTACGACCCGGAGACCGGAGTGGAGGAGCTGCGCGTCACGGTCACCCTCGCGACGGCCATTCCCGATGAGGTATGCCGTGCCGCGAACCTCGGCTATCTCGACCCGGCATCCGTCGACGTCGAGGCCCTGTCGGCCGACCCGGACACCTTCGTCGTCCCCAACGCAGGGGAGGTCCTGTTCCGCCTGCGCTGACCAGTCGAGCCGCGCACGACCAGACGCATCGGCAACACGAGCGGCTCGAACGATGGCCGAGCGCCCTTGGCCATCGCGATGACGTTGCCGACGCCGATCGAGCCCTGTGAGTGCAGCGGCGAGGCCACCGTGGTCAGCGGCGGCGAGACGATGTCGCCGAGCATGATGTTGTCGAAGCCGACGACGCTGACGTCACCCGGCACCCGGACCTTCGCGGCCTGCAAACCGCGCATCAGCCCGATGGCCATTTGGTCGTTGTAGGCGATGACGGCCGTGGCCGGCCGTTGCAACAAGTCGTCGGCAGCCGCCAGCCCCGCTCGGACCGTCGGCATATAGGCGCCCAGCCGCCGCACCCGGATGTCCAACTCGTGCCCCGCCTCGACGATGGCGCGCCACCGCACGCCGTCGGGCCAGCTCTCCTCCGGTCCGGCGAGATAGGTCACCGAGTCATGGCCGAGCGACCCCAGATGCTCCATCGCCCGGCGCGCTCCGCGTGGGTTGTCCACGACGACACTGTGGACGTCGGGGAGCACTCGGTTGAGCACGACCGTCGGCACCTGCTTGGCGATCATCCGGATCCCCGAGTCGGGCATGCGCGAGCTGCTCAGGACCACCCCGTCGACGCTGCCGAGGGCCCGCTCGATGGCCTGACGCTCCCCTTTGGCCGACTCCCTGGTGTCGCAGAGCATCAACGCATACCCCGCGGTGGCCGCCGCGTCGTGGGCGCCACGGATCACCTCGGCATAGAACGGGTTGGCGATGTCGCTGACGAACAGGGCCAACATCCGGGTGCCTCGATGCGCGGACACGCCCGCACTCGTGCCGAAATGTCGGTAGCCAATCTCCGCTGCCGCGACCCGCACCTTCTCGGCGGTCTCCGCGCTCACCCGTCCCGGCCGGGAGAAGGTCCGTGACACCGTCGAAGCGGCCACCCCAGCGCGCTTCGCGACGTCGTACACGGTCGGCCGTGAGTCCATGCCACGACGATAGGGACCCCGGCCGAGCCCCAGCAATGCGCCAGGCCAGGCAACCCCGGGCAACTGTTGGCAACCCGTTGCGAGCCCCTCGTCGAGGGTGGCCCAATGGCTGGTGACGCCACCGCCTGAGGTGAGCACACGGCATACCGGCACATTGCCCAACCGGCCACCCGCTCAGGCGACCCGACGAGGAGAACGAGGCCGACCATGCTGCGCCCCCAAGACACCGACACCCGCGAGCGCAAGTCCCTGGACGGGGTGTGGGACTTCCGGCTCGACCCGGACGGCGTCGGGCGGCAGGACGGTTGGTGGCGCGGGCGGCTCGCCGACGCGCGGCCGATGGCGGTGCCGGCGAGCTTCAACGACCTGGTCACCGATCTGGAGACCCACAACTTCGTCGGCGACGTCTGGTATCAGACCCAGGTGCGCGTCCCGCGTGGCTGGAGCGGGCAGCGGATCGTCCTGCACTTCGAGTCGGCGACGCACCGCGCGACCGTGTGGGTGGACGACGCCGAGGTGGTGAGTCACGAGGGCGGCTACCTGCCGTTCGAGGCCGACCTCACCGACCGGGTCAGCGGCGGCGAGCTCATCCGAGTCACCGCGTGCGTCAACAACTCACTGAACTTCCAGAGCATCCCGCCGGGCACGACCGAACAGACGCCCGCGGGCCCGCGGCAGATCTACTGGCACGACTTCTTCAATTACGGGGGCATTCACCGCAGCGTGTGGCTGCTCGCCACCCCGACGCGGCACCTGGACGACGTCACGGTCGTCACCGGGATCGATGGGACCACGGGGACCGTCTCGTATGCCGTGCGCTCGGTCCGCGCCGACGGTCTGGTCACGCGGGTGGTCCTGCGGGACTCGGCCGGGGTCGAGGTTGCCCGCAGCGATGGTGCCGAGGGGGTGCTGCGGGTGGCGGGCGCCCACCTGTGGGGACCGGGCGACGGCTACCTCTACGACCTGGAGTGTCAGCTGATCGATGCCGACACCGTCGTGGACAGCTACCACCAGAGTGTCGGCATCCGGACCGTGCGGATCGACGGCACCCGCTTGCTCGTCAATGAGAAACCCGTCTATCTCAAGGGTTTCGGCATGCACGAGGATCACATCACCATCGGCAAGGCCCACGACAACGCGAGCATGATCCGCGACTTCGAGCTGCTGGAGTGGGTGGGGGCCAACTCGTTCCGGACCTCGCACTACCCCTACAGCGAGCAGGTCATGGACTTCGCCGACCGGCACGGCATCCTCGTCATCGACGAGACGCCTGCGGTGGGCCTCAACCAGGGCCTCGGCGGGGGCATCTTCGGGGGCCAGGGTTATCAGACCTTCTCGCCGGAAACCTCCAACGACCAGACCCAGGCCGTCCACGCCCAAGTGATCCGCGACCTCATCGCCCGCGACAAGAACCACCCGTGCGTCATCGTCTGGTCGATCGCCAATGAGCCCGAATCGGACACCGAGGGCGCCGAGGACTACTTCCGGCCGCTGTTTGACGTCGCCAGGGAGGCCGACCCGACCCGGCCGGTGGGATTCGTCAACGTCATGCTCGCGCCCCACGGCCGGTGCCGCGTCTCGCAGTTCGCCGACCTCATCATGCTCAACCGCTACTACGGGTGGTACGTCCAGCCCGGCGACCTGACCAACGCCGAGCTCGTCTGGACCACGGAGCTCAACGGCTGGGCCACTGAAGGCAAGCCGATCGTCATCACCGAATACGGCGCCGACACCTACGCCGGCCTGCACCAGCTCCCCGCCCAGCCGTGGTCCGAGGAATACCAGTTGGACTACCTCGACATGAACCACCGGGTCTTCGACGCCTGCGACGCCGTGATCGGCGAGCAGATGTGGAACTTCGCCGACTTCATGACGGTGTCGGGCTTCATGCGGGTGGGCGGCAACAAGAAGGGTGCCTTCACCCGCGACCGGCAGCCCAAGATGGCCGCCCACCACCTGCGGCGCCGGTGGCGCGGGATGGACACCCGATGAGCGCACCCGCCGCTGCCGTCCCTCCCGCCGCGCAACGCGGCATACTCCCCGGTATGCCGCCCCTACGCCCCACGACTGCCGTGAAGGCCGATCGGGTGGTCCGGGACCTGTCCCGGGTCGGGCGGTTGGGGGTCGCCTTCTCCGGCGGGGTCGACTCGGCGGTGTTGCTCGCGCTGGCCGTCGAGGCCCTGGGGCAGGACCGCGTGGTCGCCATCCTCGGCGTCTCTCCCAGCCTGGCCAACGACGAGCGAAGTGCAGCCAAGGCGGCAGCCGAGCTCATCGGCGCCAGGCTGGTCGAGGTGGTCACTCGGGAGGGTGACCGACCGGCATACCGGGCCAACGGTCCCGACCGGTGCTATCACTGCAAGGACGAGCTTTTCGCGACCATCGCGGCAGAGGTGGCGCCGATCGAGGGGTTGACAGCAATCGCCTACGGCGAGAACGCCGATGACGCCCAGCGTGTCGACCGGCCAGGATCGCGCGCGGCGGCCGAACACGACGTGCTGCGGCCCTTGGCGGCGGCTGGCCTGACCAAGGTGGAGGTCCGTGAGGTGGCCCGGCACCTGGACCTGCCCGTGGCCGACAAGCCGGCCGCGCCCTGCCTGGCCTCGCGCGTCCCCCACCACGAGCCGGTGACACCCGAGCGACTGCGCCAGATCGAGCAGGCTGAGCGGGCCGTGCGCGACCTCGGCTTTGCCGACTGCCGGGTGCGCCACCACGGCCAGGTCGCCCGGGTCGAGCTGCTCGCCTGCGACCTTGAGCGAGCGATGGCCGATCCGGTGCGCGAGCTACTGCTCACGGGGGTGCAAGCTGCCGGATTCCGTTTCGTCGCCATCGATCTGGCCGGCATCCAGTCGGGGGCGTTCACGCTGGATCTCATCGAGGTCCGCCATGGCTGACGCCGGGGCGAGTCCGGGGACGGGCGCCGACGGCCCCGAGCACCGGCTCGACTTCGAGCGCGCCGACCGCCGTGGCTATCCCGAGGCCGTCTATTGCGAGGGCAAGACCCCCGCCCAGGTCGAGGACATCGCGCGCGCGATCCGCGAGCGCGGGGACGACCGACCGACGATCTTCACCCGGGCGGGTGCAGACCACTCCGCTGCCGTATGCCGTGTCCTCCCCGACGCGTTCCACGACGAGGTCGCGCGCCTGCTCGTCTGGCCGCCGCGCCGACCTGAGCCGACCGGGGGCCTGGTCGTCGTCTGCGCGGCGGGGACCTCCGACCTGCCCGTCGCTCGGGAGGCTCTGTTGACGGCCAGGCATCTTGGCCGGCCCGCCGAGCTCGTCGTCGATGTGGGGGTGGCCGGGCTGCATCGGGTCATCGCGCACCTGGAGTTGCTGCGGTCGGCCCAGGCCATCGTCGTCGTCGCGGGCATGGACGGGGCGCTTCCCGCGGTCGTCGCCGGGCTGGTCTCGGCGCCGGTCGTTGCCGTGCCGACTTCGGTGGGCTATGGCGCGTCGTTCGGCGGCGTGGCGGCGCTGTTGTCGATGCTCAACGCATGCTCGCCTGGGATCGGCGTGGTCAACATCGACAACGGTTACGGCGGCGGACATCTCGCCGCCCAGATCGCTCAAGCACCAGCAGACGGCATACCAATGGTCACCAACCCGGGCGGCCCCTGAGCACGAGGTATGCCGCCCGCCCCGACCAATGTCATTCCCTGTGCGGGGCGGGCGCCGCGACCTCCCGCAGACCGGCCCCGGGCACCAACCCGGCAGCCGTGGACACCGCCCGGGCTTGCTCCAGCAGGTCGACCACCGGGAGCCCGAGGGCCGCGGCAGCCGCTGCCACATCGTCGAACTCAGGCGCGGCGTTGACGACAACTCCGGCTCGGCTGCCCACCTTGACCCGGACCCGTTGTCCCCGCACGTCGAGCGGGACCCACGAGCGGTCCAGGGCCG
>MTKY01048025.1_pt1 | contig 16717 bp, 14 predicted proteins | sample 1042731 | NCBI WGS metagenome assembly MTKY01 (sample SAMN06212206, study PRJNA360538) | anaerobic digester metagenome | biome: Wastewater treatment plant; material: sludge; isolation source: anaerobic digester fed with sludge from wastewater treatment plant | place: Denmark: WWTP Soeholt ... | reverse complement strand
AAACACCGTTCGTGCGGGCACCGCCGCAAGCGTGGTGCCGAGACTGTCAGCTGCGGGAAAAATCGCTCGCGTACCGGCAAGGTCGAGCTGCTCCAGGCGCTCGCCCGCAACAGCAGCACCCGCGACCAATAACAGCACTGTAAATGCGAACCGCAACAAGCACCCGCGCACCAAATCCATCCGGTTGATTTTCATCGGGGTAAAATAGCAAAACCGCACACTTTGCACCATATTGCTGGCATTGCCAATTCGATACACGGATGATGTGCATCATGAAATCGTATCTATGGCTGCTCACAGGCTTGCTGGGCACAGGGTCTGGAGCGCACGCCGCCACCGATCTGGTGAACGAACGCCTTCCGGCCACCACGCTCGAGCGCGAGCAGCACTGGAACGTGGATTGCGTCGCCATCGGCGGCGAAATCCTCGGCTGGCTCGATTCCAGGCAGCAGAAGTGTGGTGCGGCACCCTATGCCACTCGTATCGATCGCGCCCTCTACCAGCTGGATTTGTGCGGTGCAATCCATAATGTTCCCGGCGAGCCGCGGAGTTGCCCGGATTACAATGCCGCAGCGAGGCTGCTGCGTGCCTGGAGCGCAGCAGCTTGTGCGCCCGGCGAGGACAACCGGGAATCGATAAGGAAACAATTGCAATGTACCGACTGATGAAGCGCAGCATCTGCGCCTTGCCCGCACTGCTGGCTGCGCTGCCTGCCCTCGCGACCGACTGTGCACCCGACAGTGCCTGCCCCGGCTCGCTGCTCGAGGAAGTGGTGGTCACCGGACGCCGCGCGCCACAGATCGTGATGGATTCGAGCGCCAGCATCAGCGTGATCACCGAAACGCAACTCGCACGCTCCACGGCCTCCGGCCTGGCCGACGTGATGCGCGACGTGCCTGGCGTGCAGGTCACCGATGCGGGCCAGCCGGGACTCAAGCGGATCCGTATCCGCGGTGAGGAATCGCGCCGTACCGCGATCCTGATCGATGGCCAGGAAATCACCGACCACTGGGAGGTCGGGACACCGCTCAGCCTGCACCCCTCGATGGTCGAGCGCATCGAGGTGATGCGCGGTTCGGGCTCTGTACTTTACGGTCCCAGAGCGCTCAGCGGGGTGGTGAACTTCATTACCCGCAAGGGCGGCAACAAGCCGCTGCAACTCGAACTGAGCAGCGGATTCGATTCGGCAACCGGCGGCGAGGAGTGGTTCGGCTCCGCATTCGGCAATCTCGACGGGCTGGAATACCGTGTGGCGGGCAGCAACAGCGATCATGGCAAGCGCGATACGCCGCAGGGAAAAATTCCCGACACCGCCTTCGACAACCAGAGCCTCTACGCCTGGGTCGGACATGATTTCGGCGCACACCGCCTCGAACTCGGCTACGACAACTACGAATCCGCTACCGAGGTATTTGTCGCGGACAACGTGAAAACCGCATTTCCGCTGATCGATTTCGCGGTCGATGTACCCCGGCGCGACCGCGAGAAGCTCGCGCTTTTTTACGAATGGAGCGATGTGGCTCCGTTCCTGCCCTCGATCAAGGCCAATATTCACCAGCAGCGCAACGACCGGAAATTCGACACCTTCAGCTCGACGCTGCTTCCCGGGCCGAAGCCGCTACTGAGCGACCGCGATATTTTCAGCGATGCCGATCTCGAGGTGCGCGACGGCGTGTTGCAGGCAGACTGGATTCCCTGGAGCGGGCATTACCTGGTGAGCGGCATCCAGTACACCGATGAATATGTCAACCAGGAGCGTCGCGTCGAAAGTTTCGTCAACGGCATCCCGATGGCACCCGAGAACATCCACGACGAGGCGAGCATCGAGACCGTCGCACTGTTCGCACAGGACGACTGGCAGATCGGCGAGCACACCACGCTCGACGCCGGCGCGCGGCAGTACCATGTCGAAGGCGCGCTCGAACAGAGCAGCCGCCCGGGGCTACAGGTCGACAGTCGCCATGATTCGGAGCTGATCGCCAGTCTCGGCATCACCCATGCGATCAGTGAGGACGTGGTGCTGCGTGCCAGTGCCGCGCAGGGTTATGTCTATCCCTCGCTGCTGCAGTTTGCGATCGGCGCCTACGCCGGATCGCGTTATGTGAACCCGAACCCCGAACTCGAACCCGAGACCTCGGACTCGATCGAGAGCGGGGTGCGACTACGCCTCGATGGCTGGATCCTCGACGCGGGCCTGTTCTACACCGAATCCAGCAACTACATCGACCACGTGTTCTGCACACCTGGCGATGGCTGCCTTTCGAGCCGTGACAAGATCTATGTGAATGTCGGGGAATCCACCGCCGAAGGCCTGGAGTTCTACACCACGCGCGAGACCGGCACCTGGCGACCGTACCTGAGCCTGACCTGGATGAATCGCAGCAACCGTTACGAGAATTTCGTGACCGACGATTCCGGTACGCCCTCTCTTTCCGGTACGCTGGGCCTGCTCCACGAGCGGCGCATCAGTGACCGGGTCGACGGCTGGATCGACTTCGCGCTGCGTGGCGAGAGTGATTCGCGTCGCGAGGAGCCCTCGAGCACCGGGACCCCGACTATCGAGAAAGATGACAGCTGGATCACCCTGAACCTCTCCGGTGGCGCGAGCTTCGGCCGCGAGCGGCGCGTGAGCCTGGTGGTGGAACTCGAGAACCTCGGCGATGAAACCTATTCGACTTCGGCGGAAAATCTCTACGCGCCTGGCCGCAGCATCGCGGCAAGGCTGAATCTCGCCCTGGAGTAATACGGATGACGGCGTTGTTCAACCTTGGGTTTCGACCTTTTTTTCTCGGCGCCACGTGGTTTGCGGTGGTCTCGATGGCCCTGTGGATGGCGGTATACCGCTTTCATTATCCATTGGCGCTGGACGGCATCAGTGCCAGCCAATGGCATGCCCACGAGATGCTCTATGGATATGCGATCGCGGTGATCGCCGGCTTCCTGCTCACTTCCATCCGTAACTGGACCGGCCTCGCGACCCTGACCGGATTGCCGCTGGCGCTCGCCTTTGGTCTGTGGCTCGCGGCCCGGCTGATGATGCTGCTGGGCACCGATGCCCTCGTGCTCGCCGCCTGCGCCGACCTGCTGTTCATGCTGGTACTGATTGTGGCCTGCGCGGTGCCGATATTGCGTGTCCGGCAATGGAGGCAGATGGCAATTCTGTCAAAGCTGCTGATGCTCGGAATCGGCAACGCATTGTTCTACGCCGGCGCCCTCGGCCTGCACGAGGACGGGCTGCGCTGGAGCCTCTATGGGGGGCTTTATCTGGTGATCGCGCTGATCCTCACCATGGCGCGACGAGTGATTCCATCCTTCACCGAGCGTGGCATCGAACCGCCGGTACAGCTGCGCAATTCACGGTTTCTCGATTTTTCCAGCCTGATCCTGCTGCTGGTGTTCTGGATTGCGGAAGTTTTTCTGCAGCAGCATGCGGTGGCAGCGGCCTGCAGCGCGGCGATGTTCGTGGTAAATGCAATCCGGCTGGCGTTCTGGTACCGGCCCGGTATCTGGAAAAAGCCGCTGTTGTGGAGCCTGTTCACCGCCTTCGCGCTGATCGACGCCGGTTTCCTGCTGTTCGCGCTGAGTGCGGTTCTGCCCATCGCGGTGACGCTCGCGGTGCATGCGTTCGCGGTCGGCGGCATCGCGCTGATCACGCTCGCGATGATGGCGCGCGTCGCTCTCGGTCATACCGGACGCAGCGTGCATCAGGCACCCGCCGTCATCATCCTGCCGATGACGCTGTTGTTGCTGGCGTTCATGACGCGGGTGGTGGGGCCACTGGTGGCTCCGCTGCACCATGGCGTATGGGTGATGCTGTCCCAGGTCTGCTGGATTAGCGCGTTCACGGTATTCGGTGTGGCATGGTTCCCCATCCTCACCCGCCCACGCATCGACGGTGCGCCGGGCTGACCCGGGCGCTCAGGACAGGAGCAGGTTGCCGAACACCGCCAGGATCGCGAGCGGGCATACGAAGCGGATATAGAACGGCCAGATCTTCCAGAACAGGCTGTTGGCCGCATCGGGCCAACCTTCACGAATCTCGGCCAGCAGGCTGTCACGATGCCAGATCCAGCCCGCGAACACGCAGAACATCAAGCCCAGCAGTGGCTCGCTGTAGCGCGTGCTGAGCGCTATCGTGAACCCGAACAGCGCGTCGAAGTTCAGCACGATCACCGCACTCGATAGCGTAATCACGGCCGCGATGGCCCAGGTTGCGCGTTTGCGCGGCAGTTCATGGTTCTCCACGGCGTAGGCCACCGGCACCTCGAGCATGGAGATCGTCGAAGTCAGCGCCGCGATGCTCATCAGGACAAAAAATGCCGTCGAGACGAATATGCCCATCGTCCCCATGGTATCGAACAGCGCCGGCAATACCGTGAACACCAGCGTGTCTTCGGAAATCAGCCGGCCCGCCGCATCGTAGATCGGCACCCCGTTGTGCTCGGCCACGTACATCGCCGGAATGATCAGCAGGCCGGCGGTGACCGCTACCCCGATATCGATCAGCGTGGTCGCGAGACCGAGCAGCGGGAGATTCTCGCTCCTGCTCACATAGGAGCCATAGATCAAAATGGTGCCCACACCGAGCGACAGCGAGAAAAACGACTGCCCGAGCGCACTGACGATCAGCTTGAGATCCACTGCCCGGCTGAAATCGGGGATCAGGTAGGCCTTCAACCCGGCCGTGGCCCCGTCCAGCGTCAGCACCCAGGCGATCAGCAACAGGAGGATCAGCAGCAACGAGGGCATCAACCGCGCCGACCACTTCTCGATACCATCCTTGACTCCGGCGCTGATGATCCAGGCCGTAAGCATCATGAACGCGGCGCTGAACACGAGGTTGCGCGCGATGCCAAACCCGACAAGCCAGGTGGCCAGGGCATCGTAGCCCGCGAGTTCGGCGAGTGACGCCAGGCCATACCCGAGCGTCCAGCCCGCAACGATACTGTAGAAGCTCAATATCAGGCTTGCCGTCACGATACCCGCGTACCCGGTCAGCGATCCTAGCGCCCGGCTGACCGGACCGCGCGCGATCAGCTGCAGTGCCGCCACCGCATTGGCCTTGGCGTGGCGTCCGATGATCAGCTCCGCAACAAACGCCGGATACGCCAGACAGAATGCCAGCACCAGGTAGACCAGCAGGTACGCAGCACCGCCATTGTTTGCAGTCTGGGTGGGGAATCCCCAGATATTGCCCAGGCCCACCGTCGATCCGCTAGCCGCCAGGATGAACCCCATGCGCGAACTGAATTCACCCCGTCCTGCCATGTTCTTTTTTCCGCCCGCAAACGTCTGCTCAGATCCAGCGTCGCACCCGCGCACAATAGGCCGTATAGCTCGCACCGAACAGCCGGTGCAATGCGGCCTCTTCGGGCAGGATCTGGAAGCGCGTGACATACCATACGTAGAGCGGCAGCGCAGGCAGGCCCCAGGGACTGCCGAGGTAGATGGCCCAGGCCGTGATCGTGCACAGCAAGCCCACGTACATCGGGTTGCGGCTGAGACGATAGATGCCGCCCGCGACCAGTTGTGTGGCCTTGCCCGGATTGCGCGGATCGACCGTGGTACGCGCGGCACGAAACGCCAGCATGCCACTCACGCTGACGCCGATACCCAGACACACCAGCACCAGGGCCAGCAGACCCTGCACCGCTGTCTGGACCCGCCCCACGGGCAGCGCATGATCGATACCCCACATCAAGGCGCACAATACCAGGGCCACCAGCGGTGGCGGCAGCTTGAGTTCCATCTGATCACTCCTCCGCGGATTCAGCGCGCATTGTGCATGGGCAATGCCGCGGTCGCCAGCGCAAGCGGGGGCAACGGCACTGTCAAACACCAGGCGCGGACGCCGGGTGTCCGCTCGCACTCGCGGACACTATCCACCACTGGTGGACCGGATCAAAGCCCGCCATCGGCAAACTGAAATATTGCCCTTGACCTCGCGCAGATATTCGCTACCATGCCGCCGCAATGACCCCTTGGTACTCATCCATTCCCATCCCTTCGCGGCTGGTTGCCCTCGTTTTTGCTGCAATTTTTGCGGCAACTTCCGCGCGTGGCGCGGATTTCAACGGCGACGGCATGGAAGACCTGCTGTTTCGCGATCGCACCCACAATGACCACCGGCTGCGGCTGGTGATCAATTCGGCCGATCGCAGCACCCGGCAGCTCGGAATCGTTCTCGGCAAATCGTCCGGACCCGATCGCGGCTTCGACGTGCGCAGCGCCGATTTCAACGGCGATGGGCGCAGCGACATCCTCACCCGTGACCTGGTATCGGGCATCACGCGCATACGCCTGATGAACGGCGTAAAAACGCTGGCGGCCGGCCGGCTTGCCGAACTGCCGGAAAACCCGGCCGTGGTCCTGATCACCGCCGCGGATTTCAACGGCGACGGGCGCGCCGACCTGCTGTATCGCCATCGTGACACCGGCGTCTGGTCGGTATTCACGCTCGATGGTCTGAGCGTCGACCGGGCCGCGTCGGGCGCCACCAGAGCCGGTGCCTGGGAACAGTCGCGCTGGGTGAGTTCGGCGGACTTCAACGGCGATGGGCGCGCCGACCTGCTGGTGCGCAATTCGCAGACCCTGAAATGGATGCTGTACCTGATGGATGGCAAGAACGTGCGCAAGAGCACGCGGCTGGTCGGCGCCCCCGTTTCCCCTGTGTGGCAGTTGCAGGCCGTTGCCGACATGAACCGCGATGGACGCGCCGACCTGCTGCTGCGTCATCGCGATAACGGAGCCTGGCGTAGCCTGTTCCTGGACGGCGGCCGGGTGCTGGAATCCTCCGGCAATATCGCGATCAACCGCAACCCCGCGTATCAGCTGCAGCTGCTGACCGACCTGAATGCCGACGGGTTTCCCGATGCCCTGCTACGCCGCCCGGACTCCGGCCGCTGGCAGGTTCAGTACCTGATGAACCTGGCGCGACTCGAAGGTTCGGGCTCGCCGTCGCTAGCCCATAGCCCGAAGATGCGCATAGCCGATGTGGCCGACCAGGATGGTGACGGCTACCCGGAGATCCTGACCACCAACGGCAGCAAGTGGACGAGCTACGATGTGCGCAACCTGAACGCGCCGATCGCCACGGCACTCAAGATCGGTTCGCCGAGTCAGTTCCCGGTGGTCTGCGATCCGCCGAATTATTATCAGTTCGGTACACCAGCCAAGCCCGCCTCCGCCAGCAACCGCTCCGCGTTCCTGACCTGGATCACGCCGGTGACGCGCGAGAACGGCGAGGCACTCTGCGCGCACGAGTTGGCCGGCTACCACATCTACTACAAGGGCAGCTCGCCGAAGACGTCCTTCGCGGCCCACATTGCGGACGGGCAAGCCGATTCCTGGTTGCTCGACCATCTGCAACCCAACCGGTATTCGTTCCGGATCCTGTCCTACGATTACCAGGGCTTCTTCAGCAAATCCTCGTCCACGCTGTTCAAGAGCATCTACTGAGACAGGCCCTCAGCGGACGCGCGGAGCCATCAGCAGTGTAGCGTCCGGCGCCACGAAGATTTGCGCGACCAGCGGCTCGATCAACGCCAGATCGCGATCGAACTTGCAGCGGTCGCCCTGCCAGAAGCAGGGCACGACTTCAACCGTCGCCCCCTGCGGAGCCCGCCACATACGCTGTAGCGCGAATTCCGCGACCCACTCGCAGTTGCTGACACGGTAGCGCTCGGTATCGCCTATACGATAACCGCCCGCGGCTCGCATATGCTCCACCGAGATATCGATGCCGGCGATCGAATAGAAGTCCATCTGCATAACCCCCCGTGGCATCGGAACGGAGCTGCCACGCATGAATCGAATACGACCCCAACCGCTGCACAGCGCATGCCGCCAGAAATAAACTTAAATCAGGTCAATGAGTTGTGAAAGACCTGTACACGCCGCAGCCGGAAACTGTAAAGAAGTCTGACGCCACCCGTCAGCGCTTCGGCTGCTGCTGCATCTGTTGCAACACCTTGTCGATGGTGAAGCTCGCGGTCGGCTGCCGTGGCGGGAACTCGCGGAAAGTCATCAGCCATTTGCCCACTTCCTGCTGCATCGGCACGAAGAGCCACATATTGTCCGCCATCCAGCGTCCGTACATCGATGAATCGAGCGAGGTTTCGAAGGGATCGGCACGCAGATTCACCATCATCGGAAAGGTCAATTGCTGACGCCCGCTCGACCAGTCCTTCATGGTCGCGAAATGGATTTTCCAGTCGCGCCAGCGGATCGCGTTCAGGTTGGCGTTGTCATCGAAGAAAAACACCGTTTCGCGTGCACCCGGTCCGGTCCCCGCCAACAGTGCGGACTGGTCCACACCATCGAGATGGACCTTGTAGGTACGAGTGCCCGCCGTGTAGCCGGCCCGGAGCTTCGCGTCCACATCCGCCACCCCGGCGGCATGCAGCAGGGTGGGCAGCCAATCCAGGTGCGAGAACACATCGTTGATCACCCGCCCCGGCGTCACGGTGCCGGGCCAGCGCACCAGCGCCGGCACCCGGAAGCCACCTTCCCAGGTCGTGCCTTTCTCGCCGCGAAACGGCTCGGAGCCGCCATCAGGAAAGGTATTGGTCTGCGAACCGTTGTCGGTGGAATACACGACGATGGTATCGTCGGCAATGCCGAGTTCATCGAGTTTCTTCAGCAGCAGGCCCACATCGTAATCATGCTCCGCGAGACCATCGGCATAGAGGCCGTAACCGGTCTTTCCTTCCCATTGCGGAGCGAGATGTGTCCACACATGCATGCGGGTGGCGTTGAACCAGACAAAAAACGGCTTGTCCGCCGCGTGTGCCCGGTCGATGAAATCCAGCGCGGCACCGGTAAATTCCTGATCCACGGTTTCCATGCGCTTGCGCGACAGCGGTCCGGTATCCTCGATTCTGCCATCGGCCCAGGAGTGAATCACGCCACGGGGGCCATAGCGCTTGCGGAATTCCGGATCCTTCGGATAGAAGTAGGTCTCCGGCTCCTCTTCGGCGTTCATGTGGTAAAGGTTGCCGAGAAATTCGTCGAATCCGTGCCGGGTCGGCAGGAATTCGTCCTTGTCGCCGAGGTGATTCTTGCCGAACTGGCCGGTCGTGTAACCTTGGGGTTTCAGCAATTCCGCGATCGTGGGATCCTCCGGGCGCAAACCGATATCGGCCCCGGGCATGCCGACCTTGAGCAGACCGGTACGAAACGGATGCTGTCCGGTGATGAATGCGGCGCGCCCGGCCGTGCAGCTCTGCTCACCGTAATAATCGGTGAACAGGGCTCCCTCGCTGGCTATCCGGTCGATGTTCGGCGTGCGGCCCCCCAGCATCCCGCGGTGGTAGGCACTGATATTCCACATGCCGATATCATCGCCCCAGATCACCAGGATGTTGGGCCTGGATCCGGCGGCCAGGGTCACGCCCGGTAACGCGCACAGCGCCAACAGAAAAAAGAACCCCATGCGGCGACCGGCCATGACAACTCTCCCTGCAGGGTGTGCACAACGAGCGGGGATTGTCCGACGATTGCGCGAAACCCACAACCGACGGGTTGTGACAATGATGTAACCGTCCGGATGAGCCCGTGGAATTCCGCGCCGCCGGCGCTTTCATCGACACGCGCTGGACGGATCCGATCGTTCCCGCGCAACATGCAACTTCAGGAGTCTGCGCGGCAGACGAGGAAACCGGCCGCTACACGGCGCGTGCTAGACTGCCCGCCTCTTCACGATCGCAGCGAGGGCCATGCCATGGGTGCCGAACCGCTTCAGCAACCGGCAACACGCACCGAACTCGAGAGTGCGCTGAAACTGCAGCGCGAGGCCTATCTCGCGCATCCCGTACCCGGCCTTGCCGAGCGCCGGGCCGACCTGCAGGCGTTGCAGCGTTTCGTGCGCGAAAACAAGGAAGCAATCATCACCGCGATCAGCGCCGACTATGGCAACCGCTCGCGTCATGAAACGCTTTTCGCGGAAATATTTACCGCGATCGACGGCGTCAACCACACGCTGCGGCACCTGAAAAAGTGGATGAAACCGCAGCGCCGCCCGGTGGACATCCGCAATTTCGCGGGCGCCAGCAACCGCCTGATCCCGCAACCGCTGGGTGTGGTCGGAGTGATCGTCCCGTGGAATTTTCCGCTGAACCTGAGCATTCTGCCGCTCATCTACATCTTTGCCGCGGGCAACCGCGCGATGGTCAAGATGTCGGAGAACTCGCGTCACCTGGCGCGACTGATGATCGAGAAAATGCCCGCTTATTTTCCGCGCGAGAAGCTCGCGGTCTTCGACGAAACCGGTGGCGTGGGAGTCGAGTTCTCGAAGCTTCCGTTCGATCACCTGCTGTTCACCGGCTCCGGACAGACCGGACGCAGCGTGATGGCGGCCGCCGCGCAGAACCTCTGCCCGGTGACACTCGAGCTCGGCGGCAAGTCACCCGCCATCATCTGCGACGATTATCCGCTCGCCAAGGCCGCCGAACGGCTGCTGTTCGTGAAATTGTTCAATGCCGGACAGATCTGCACCACCGTGGATCACGTGTTCGTGCCGCAGGCGAAGGTCGATGAGTTCGTCGAGCTTGCGCGCCGGATCGTGCCCGCACGCTACCCCGACATCGACGGCGTCGATTACACCTCGATGATCGACGATCGTGCCTTTGCGCGTATCACCGCGGCACTCGACGATGCGCAAAAGCGTGGTGCAACGCTGCTGCAACTGGTGCCGGGCGAGCGCTGGAATGCCGCAACACGCAAGATCGCGCCGCATATCGTGCTGGATGCGCCCGATGACAGTGAATTGATGAGCCGCGAGATATTCGGTCCGGTACTGCCGGTACGCGCCTACCGTTCGCTCGAGGAGGTGATCGGCTATATCAATGCGCGTCCGCGCCCGCTGGCGATATACCCGTTCAGCAACGACGCGGCACGCGTGCAGATGTTGCTCGATCGCATCATGTCGGGTGGCGTGAGCGTCAATGATGCACTATTCCATGTCGCCCAGCATGACCTGCCCTTCGGCGGTGTCGGCGCGAGCGGCATGGGCCATTACCACGGCTACGAGGGCTTCATCACCTTCTCCAAACTGCGGCCGGTTTTCTACCAGGCGCGTTTCAGCTTCATGAAGTTCCTGGCGCCGCCCTACGGCCGTTTCGCCAGCGCGGTGCTCGGCTTCCTGACACGCTGAAGCGATTGCATCTTTTTCAAGCCGCATTTTGCTCCCGGGTATGGCCACGCCGGGGCACAACAGCCCGACGCATGCCGCTCGCTGCTCCGCTCTCTGGACTGCGGCCCTCCGGACGGCGCTCGAGGCCGGCTGCGAAGGAGCGAGACAGGGTTACAGCCGCTTCTCGATCGCATCGGCGATACCGTTCAGCACCTCGACCCGCGCATAGCGCTTGTCATTCGCCGGTATCAGGCACCATGGCGCCCGCGCGCTGGAGGTGCGCTCGATCATGTCGCACACCGCCTGCTCGTATTGCGGCCACTTCTCGCGGTTGCGCCAGTCATCGGCGGTGATCTTGTGGTGCTTGTACGGTGTCTTCTCGCGCTCGCGAAAGCGTTTGAGCTGTTCGCCAAGCGTGATCGACATCCAGAACTTGAGCACGATCGCGCCGTTGTCGACGAGTTGCTCCTCGAACTCGTTGATCTCGTGGTAGGCGCGCATCCAGTCGGGTTCGGCGCAAAAGCCCTCCACCCTCTCGACCAGCACCCGTCCGTACCACGAGCGGTCGAAAATCACCGCGCGGCCATGGCCTGGCACATGGCGCCAGAAGCGCCACAGGTAGGGCTGTGCGCGCTCCTCGTCGCTCGGCGCCCCAATCGGCACCACGCGGTAGTAACGCGCATCGAGCGCGCGTGTGACGCGCCGGATCGCACTGCCCTTGCCGGCCGCGTCCATGCCCTCGAACACCAGCACCAGCGACCGGTCCTGCATGCGCTTGTGGCGGGTCAGGAGATTGAGGCGTCCCTGCGCCCGTTCGAGTTCCTTCGGATAGCGCCGGGCAGCGAGCGAGCGCGTGTAATCGAGTGAATTGATCAGGTCGCGGCTGTCGAGCGCAGGTACCGGCGGCGGCGCCGAGGGCGTCAATTGCGGCGAGCCGCCGGCGAGCCCGCACGTCAAGGCATCGAGCACCAGTTTTCCGGCGGTCAGGGCGCGGTAATTGGCGTCCGCCCCGTCGATGACGTGCCAGGGCGCCTCGCCGGTACTGGTCTCGCGTAGCGCCTCCGCGGAATGCGTGGCGAAAGCGTCGTATTGCTTGAGCCGCTCCCAGTCGGCGGGTGTGACCCGCCACCGCGTGAGTTCGTTTTCGCTGAGCGTTCGCATGCGCTCCTTTTGCGCATCCTTGGTGAGATGAAACCAGAGCTTCAGTATCACCATTCCCTCGGCGACCAGCATTTTCTCGAAATGACGGATCCGCTCGAGCCGGCGACCGAATTCGCCGCGCTTGAGACTTCCCTCCACCCGCCCGACGATGGGATCGGTATACCACGACCCGAAAAATATGCCGATCTTGCCACGCGGCGGCAGCACCCGCCAGAAGCGCCACATGGGTGGACGCGACCGCTCACCGTTACTCGGCGGACCAAAAGCCTCGGCGCGTATATGACGCGGATCCATCCATTCGTTGAGCAGGTTCACGGTCTCTCCCTTGCCCGCACCCTCGACCCCGCCGACCAGGATGAGAACCGGGAATTCCGGTTTTTCCAGCAGGCGGTATTCGGCCTCGAGCAGCGCCTCGCGCAACTTCGGCGCCTCGCGCTTGAAGCGGCTAGTGGAAATGCTGTGGCCTATTTCCGCGGATTCGAACATGTTTGCCCTCCCAAGAGCTGCGGCGCGCCACATGCGCGCCGATTCGTCGCTTCAGCGTCGCGCGGCGCGCGCAAAAAGCAGCAGCACCGCAGCCACCGAGCCGATTTCGAAACATACCGCGAACAGCGTATACGTGGACCATTCCGCCTCCAGCAGCGCGCCGGCCAGACGTGCCGATCCGATACCGGCGCACAGCACTCCATAGCTCAGCAACACCGGGCGCGTGGCAACCGCGCGCAGCGCACCGCCCAGCAACAGCAGGCCGATCGCCATCTGCAGGCCACCATAGGTCGCCCGCAGATCGACATTGCCGGTAGTGCTGATGAACGCGATGCCAGCGGCTTCACGCAGGTACCCCGGATCCGTAAAACACCATACTCCGTAACCCAGCCACATCGCGCCAAACAAACCGAGAAAGATCCGTGCCGCCATCGCTGATTCCCCCTTGAAACCGCCGTATCGAACAACTGCCTGGCGCATTTTCCCTGCCGCCCTGCTAACAGCACGCCTGAATCCGCGCGCCAGCATGGTACCCCGCCACAACGGCACACCGCATTGCAGCGCACCCGGAACCTGCAAGCTAGCAGAGCAGCGCCGTCACCGGAAGCCGCCGCAACGCTTCATTCGCGACGGGCTTTCTGGCACTCTTCACTGCCGATCCAGGCCGTCGTGGGAGCAATTCGTGAAAATCCCTTGCGCACTGAGCGCGCTGCTGTTGCTGCTGCCCTTGCCAGTGGCGGCCGAGGTGTCCGCCTGGCAACTCGACCGGCTGGTTCCCGGAGCCCTTTTCAAAGGCATCCATGGCCTGGCATTCGGGCCCGACGCGATGATCTACGTGGGCAGCGTGATGGGACAGTCGATCTATCGTGTCGACCCCGCAACCGGCGCCGCCGAGGTATTCGTGCCACCGCCGATCGGGCAGGCCGATGATATCGAGTTCGCGCCGGACGGCACCATGTACTGGACCGGCTTCACCCATGGCACGCTGAACGCACAGAGTCCGGGCGGCGAGCCGAGGGTCATCGCCAGCGGGCTGCCCGGGCTCAATTCGCTGGCCCTGAACGCGCAGGGTCGGCTATTCGCCACCCAGGTCTTCGCCGGCGATGCGCTGTGGGAGTTCGACCCGGCGGGCAGCCGCGAACCGCGCCTGGTCATGCGCGATCTCGGCGGACTGAACGGCTTCGATTTCGCACCCGATGGGCGTCTTTGCGGTCCGCTATGGTTCAAAAAACAAGTGGTGTGCATCGATGTGGACAGCACCGCGCTCGAAATCATGAATGACGAGTTCAGCAGACCTGCGGCGGCAAACTTCAATTCGCGCGGCGAATTGGTGGCCATCGACAACGAGACCGGCGGGATCTATCGCATCGATATGCGCAGCCACCGGCGCGAACTCCTCGCCACCGCCCCGAGCAATCTCGACAACCTCGCCTTCGACGCCGGAGACCGCCTGTTCGTGAGCAATATGTCCGACAACGCGATCTATGCGCTCGAGGGTAGCAGTCTGCGCACGGTGACCAGCAGCCCGCTCAGCCTGCCGGGCGGTATCGCGGTTGCCGGCAACGAGTTGATCGTCGCCGACACCTTCAGTCTCAGTGCCGTCGATCTCGGCAGCGGCAAGGTGCGCGATATCAGCCGCTCGCTGGCGGACAACGGCTTCCCGACCACGGTGGCGGTCTCCACCGAAGCGAAGCGCATTGCCAGCGCGAGTTTCGAGAGCGGTACGGCACAATTGTGGGACCTGAGCGCGGAAACAGTCATCGCACGCTGGGGAGGTCTCGCCCTGCCCTCGGCGATAGCCGTGATCGATGCCGATCGCATCGCGGTCACCGAGATCGGCGCGGGCGGCCGGTTGCTGATTCTCGATCGCCGGCAACCGCGGCAACGAACCGTGCTGGCGGACAAGCTCGGGCAGCCGCAGGGTCTGCTGCGCGTCGGTGAGCTTTACCTTGTCAGCGAAGCGGCCGCCGGACGCGTGGTGGAAATCGACCAGAACGGCAGCCTCCGCCTGATCGCCGACGGATTGCAACACCCGGAAGGGTTGGCGCTGCTGCCTGACGGGCGGCTCGCGGTAGCGGAAACCGGTGCCGCCCGCATGGTGCTGATCGATCCGCAAAGCGGGTCGATCGAAGTGGCAGCCGCGGAGCTGCCGCTTGGCATGGCCGACATCCCCGGGTATCCGCCGGGCATCTTTCCTACCGGCGTTGCGAGCGATGCGAGCGGCGCAATCTACTTCAGCTCGGACCGCGATGGCGGCATCCTGAGGCTGCGCGCAGCCAGCGGCCTGTCGCCGTGAACTGGCTCATCACCAACATCGGATTCTGGCCTACGCTGCTTGCCTGCGTGATACTGACCGTGGCGCTGTTCGGACTGCTGGCGGTGGCGCTGCGCCCATTCGGCATCGAGCCGCCGTGAAGGAGCAAGCCGGTTTGACGCCCACCATTAGTTCCCTTCATGATGATCATCAGAATGCCTGGGTGGTTCACAGCATCGCCTCGGCTATAATCGCCCGCGGTTCCGGGGCACCCTGTGGCATTCCGGAGCGCGCCTGCCGTTCGCAAACAATAGAATAGACAGAGGAAGACAGCATGCTGATAGGGGTTCCGCGGGAGCAACAACCCGGCGAGCATCGCGCCGCGATGATACCGGCGATGGTCCAGAAGCTGACGCGCGCCGGCGCCGACATCGTCGTCGAAGCCGGCCTCGGCAGCGGCGCCGGATTCAGCGACGAGGACTTCGTGGCGGCCGGTGCGCGCATCGTCCGCGATCGCGTCGAAATGCTGTCGGGCGCGGACCTGGTGTTGCGGCTGCACAAGCCCTCGACCGAGGATATCGCGCTGCTCAAGCGCGGCTGCATCCACGTGAGTTATCTCGATCCGTTCAATGAAGCGGCGCTGATCGAGGCCTTCCGCGCCGCCGGCGTGACGGCGATCAGCATGGAGATGATTCCACGCACCACGCGCTCGCAGAAGATGGATGCACTGAGTTCCCAGGCCAACCTCGCCGGTTACGTGATGGTGCTGCTCGCCGCGGCGCGCATGCCGCGGATCATGGCGATGATGATGACCCCGGCGGGCACGCTGAAACCGGCCAACGTGTTCGTGATCGGTGCCGGCGTCGCGGGACTTCAGGCAATCGCCACGGCCAAGCGGCTCGGCGCCCGGGTCGTGGCATTCGATACCCGCGCGGTGGTCGCGGAACAGGTGCAGTCGCTCGGTGCCAAGTTTCTCGAGATCGATCTCGGCGAGACCGGCCAGACCAAGGACGGCTACGCGGTGCAACTCACGTCCGAGCAACTCGAGAAGCAGAAGCAGGGCCAGAAGAAACAGATCGCCGAATCCGACCTGGTGATCACCACCGCGCAGGTGTTCGGGCGCAAGCCCCCGGTGCTGGTCACCCGTGACATGGTCGAGGGCATGAAGCCCGGCAGCGTGATCGTGGACATGGCGGCCGAAACCGGTGGCAATGTCGAGGGCTCGGTCGCGGGGCAAAGTGTCGAAATCAACGGCGTGACCATCATCGGCACCGGCAACTGGGCCAACCAGGTGCCGCGTGATGCGAGCCAGATGTATTCCTCGAATCTGTTCAACCTGATCGACGAATTCTGGGACAAGGAACAGAAAGCCATGGTTCTCGATTTCGGGGACGACATCATCCAGGGCTGCGTGATCACCCACGGCGGCGAGATCGTGAACCAGACCATCAAGAACCTGCAGCGCTGAGGGCCTCGACATGGAACCCGTATACCTGACTTTCATCCTGATGCTGTCGATCTTTCTCGGCTTCGAGTTGATCAACAAGGTGCCCTCGACGCTGCACACGCCGCTGATGTCGGGCTCGAACGCGATCTCGGGCATCACCATGGTCGGCGCGCTGGTCTCGGCCGGCGCCGCGCACTCCACGCTCGCCACGATCCTCGGTGTCAGCGCGGTGGCGCTC
>MTKY01099702.1_pt1 | contig 16720 bp, 22 predicted proteins | sample 1042731 | NCBI WGS metagenome assembly MTKY01 (sample SAMN06212206, study PRJNA360538) | anaerobic digester metagenome | biome: Wastewater treatment plant; material: sludge; isolation source: anaerobic digester fed with sludge from wastewater treatment plant | place: Denmark: WWTP Soeholt ... | reverse complement strand
GGTTCACCCCCACGGGGGAGGGTGGGCCTGCGGACGCAATAGACGAGGTAGCGGGGGACGGGTCAGAGGCGGGTGTAGAGGCAGGGCCGTCGGGTGGTGGTGAAGGAGGGGCGCCGGTGGGGTTGCTCGATGGGTGGCCAAGGGACGGTGTATGGGTGGGTAGGTGGTAGATGATGCGAAAGGTGTCGGCGTCGACGTAGATGGCCTCGATGACCGTGGCCAGCAGATCGCGGGCGAGGGCGCGGTCACCTGAGCTGAGGACGGCGCGGAGCTGATCGGTGAAAGGCGTCGGGTCATACTCAAGGGGGAGGGTAGGACGCTGTTCGAGCCGTGCGAGTACGGCTTGAGCTTCGCTGAGGGCGTCTTCACGCTCGGCGAGGCGCGCGGCGAGGGCCGGGCTACGACGCCCGGCCCTGGTATTTTCCTCGGCGAGGTCGAGCAATCCCTGGACGGCGGCTTGGGCATCGGAAACGGCGGCGCGGGCAGCCGCGACTTGGGCTGCTATGGCCTGGTCATGTTCGGCGACGGTGGCGAGGTAGGTGGAGAGCTGGGCCTGGATGTTGCTCGGGGTAAACACCTGTTCGAACAAGGCGCGAATGACGGCTTGTTCGATGGCGTCGGCAGGGATGTTGGGGAGGTCGCAGGAATAGCTATTGTCGCGATACCAACAGCGGTAGACGTAGGTTGGATCGGACACGGTGCCATCGGCGCGCCGGCGACCAGCGCGTCGTTTGCCCAGCATAGCGTGCCCGCAACGGGCACAACGCAGGAGTCCGGAAAGCAGGTAGGGCCGAACGGCGGTGAGTCGGCCGCCCTGGGCGCCGGTGCCCTCGGGGTTGTGACGTGCGCGGTTGACCATGTCCCACTCCTCTGGCGTGACGATGGGCTCGACGGGAATCAATGTGCCGCCGAACCAGAGTTCGCCCTTGTATATCGGATTGGCAAAGAACTTGTTCCAGGAGCCCGCACCGCGTTTGCTGCCGGTGGCCTGGTTGATCTCGCGGTAGGTTGCGCCCTGTAGACGGAGTTCCCACACGTGACGGACAGCCGGCCGGGTGGCGGGGTCGGGAACCCAGCGGCGAGCGCGACGCTGCTTGCCATTGATCGTGAGGTCGGTGAACTCGACGCAATAGCCCTCTGGCGGCGCGCCGCCAGAGGCTACATAGCCAAGCCTGGCCAGCGTTTGCTGACCTCGCCGTGCGTTGACGCTGTTTTCTTTGCGACGCTCGGCGTCCTTCCAGTGAATGAAGGACTCGAACAGCCACTCCATGCCGGGGATTCTGGGCATCGAGTCGGTGGTGATGTAGATGTCGACGTTGTTGCGACGCAGCTGGGCTTTGTACAGGTTGGCATCGGCCTCATTGCGGGCAAAACGCGACCAGTCCCACAAGACGATGCCCTGTACCGGCGCCGGCTTGCGCAGCGCCAGGTCGACCATCTCCTGGAATGCTGGGCGATGGTCGTTGCCACCCGTGTAGGCCTCATCAGCAAAGATATGGAGGAGGATGAGCTGGTGGGCGCGGCAGTATTCCTCGATCGCATCGATCTGGCCGGCGATGGGGATGCCCCGATCTGCCTGTGCGTCGCCCGAGACACGCACATAACCATAGACACGATCGCCAGGCTGTAGCTCGCCCGTCATGCTAGTAGGCCCTGGGGCAGGCGCCATGGTCAGGCGCGAACACTGGGACGAAAGGCCATACTGTGCTCATTGACAGGAGCCGCACATATGTTCTACTATGGGCATATAAATGCGGCGGCCAGGAGGCTCTTGGATGGAGGAGACGGGCAAGTGGTCGGCGGCCAAACGGCAGTGGGCGAGACGGCTGATCCAGCACGTGCAGGCGTTGCTTGCCGAGCTGGACGCGGTGCTGGGGGAGAGCGACGGCGATGGGCCGCATGGGAACGATCATGAGCAGTCTCCGGATGAAGACTCGGCGCGCAGACGGGCATAGTCGCGCTGGAGCTGGATGGAGTGGAGGGCCAAGGCGCGGAGCTGTGGGTCTCCCAGGGCGCGGTAGGCTTCGAGCAGCAGGGCCTCATCTGGCGCAAGGTCGGCATCGAGGGCCAGGAGCCAGGCCAGAGGGCGGTTGGTCAGCGACGAGATGCGTTCGAGCATGGACAAGGTGTAGGGGCGCACCGCGGCCTCATAGGCCTGATAGGTTTGCCGCTGGAGGCCCAGGGCGGAGGCGAAGGCGGCTTTGGAATAGCCCGCATCGCTGCGGGCCTGGGCGACGCGGCTGGCGACGGTGGTGAGCCAGGGGGAGATCATGGCAGGGTTGCCGACCAAGCGATGCTGCGGGTAATGGATTGGAACATGGGCCATGCCCACTCCCCCAAGGGGGTCTCGGTACCGGCAAAGAGCAAGCCGACGGCCAGGGCGTCGGCCTGGGAGGCGTGCTTCCAGAGGTGGTTCGGAGCGTCAACGGTCTTGAAGTTGGTCATACTCGGCCTGCAGGCGAACACTATTCAGGGCGACCTGACGTAGCTTGGGGTCGGTGATGGCCCGATAAAGGCGAATCAACTCTTCTTCGTCAGGGGTGAGCACCGCCGGATCCGCATCCGGGTCAGGGCGATCCGCGAACCAGTTCAGCGAGACATCAAACGCGGCGGCCAACGCAGCGACCACCGAAAACCCGGGGTCTTTGCGCTCGCCCTTGATCAACTTGCCGACATAGTTTGCCGACACACCCGAGTAGTGTTCGACCTGGCCCAATGACCAGTGTCGACAGCGCATCAGTTCCGCGATCTTTTCACCGACAGTGACGTTACTCATAAGGCCATTATATCGGCAATAGTGGACAAATGTACGCGGATCTGCCCAAAACGGTTTTGACTTCTCTGTACTAATGTACTATATTGGACAAAAGTATGGAGGAGACGATGACTCTGGCGGAGTTGATGAGGCAGCTACAGGGTGAGCAGTCCGTGCGGGCATTTGCCGACGAGCTGGGGCTGTCACCGAGCACGCTGGACAAGATCTATGCCGGCAGGAGAGAACCTGGGCGTAGGGTCATACGGGCGTTAGTGGCCAAGTACCCCGAGAGGCGCGAGCAGGTGCTCTCTCTTTCTTTGCCCCAGAAAAGGGGACAATAGTCACTACGAGGACTATTGTCATGGCCTGTGGGCAGTCGGGGGCTAACCGCACTCGAGCACGGTGTGCGAAGGCATGCAAGGGGATGGGGCATGGACTGGAGGCGGCTGTTGCGAGAGATCCAGGGGGAGAGGACGCAGGACGAGCTGGCGCAAGACCTCGGGATTAGCCAGAGCATGGTGAGCAGGCTCCTCGCGGGTACTCGGCACCCGGGGCCGAAAGTGGTTCGGGGCATCCTGCAGGCCCGCCCGAGCCTGACCGGCGAAGTGAGCAGGGCGTTCCTGGGCGGCGGCGCATGACGCGAGACATGGCTATCGCCAGCGAGACGCGGCGTTTCGGGCGGCCACGGGCCACGCAGGGCTTTCAAGATGTGACGTCGCCGTTGAGCAGCGCTGAGAGCAGCGCGCTGTGCGCGCGTCTGCTGCAAGCGATTGCAGAACGGCTCGGGGCGGAGCTGCTCAGCCCAGAGAGGCTGAGCAGCGAGGGGGCAGAGGCAACGACGGTGGGCGAACAAGGGCAACCGCGATAGAGGAGGAAGGGGCCGATGAGGACGATCCTGCGCGAGGGGTGGACCTGGATTCTGGGCTTTGGCGTGGTGCTGAGCGCGCTCTATGGCGCGGCGGTGCTGCTGCTCTATCGGCATCACGCGCGGCGCTACACGATGCGCCGGCTGTCGATCGTGTGGACGGTACTGGGCTGCCTGCTGATCGGCCTGTGGCTCTGGTGGCTGACGAGCTGGCCGGTGTTCGGTGTGTACATGCTCGGCATGGCGCTGTTTGGATGGCCACACATCGTCCGCGAGGTCGGCGAGTGGCTGGCGGTGTATGTGTCGGTGACCGAGAACGCCACCGAGGAAGTGCGAAAGGCTGTTCGAGATGGGACGCCCCAAAACTAGGATTCGCCTGTGGGCTATCGAAGCGGCCGTGGCGGATGCCCTGGCCCAAGAGGCCGCAGAGCGTTGGCAGCGTGGACCGCGGCACGAGGTCGACGACCCGGCCGACGAGCGAATGCGCCGCCGCCTGGCGGTGATGGCGCAATTATGGCGAGGCGTTGGTGAACGAGCAGAGTTGGTGACGACACACTCGGACAACTACACGGCCCGCGAGGTCGAAAGCTGGCGCTGGGCCGGTGAGCAAGCCCAGGCGGCCTTACGGACGATTGCCCGCTGGCACGCGGAGGACGGTGATGAAGCAGAGGTGGCGTAGGGCCGGTGCGTGGCTGATTTTCGGCGCGGGGTTGGCGCTGATGGTGAAGGGGTGGCTGCTGCTGGGGTTGATCGTCACCCTGATCGGAGTGAGCGTCGGCGACGAGGGGACTCTGCCGGGCGGCATGATGCTGGCGCTCAGCGAGCGCCTGTTCGGGGCCGAGCGGCGGGGCCGGTAGTATGGCCTGGAGTGCGTTCGACGATGACCTGTACTTTCACCCCAAGGTGCTGGCGGCAGGGCGCGAAGCGCGGGAGCTGTGGATGGCCAGCATCGTGTGGAGCAATCACGCGCTGACCGACGGCTTCATCCCCTATAGTGCGCTACCGCTGATTGCGGCCATGGCTGGCCTTAGGCAAGACAGGGCCAGCCTGGACGAGCTGGTGGACACGCTGTTGCGTGTGCGGCTGTTCGAGCCCGAGCCGCAGTGCGCCGAGCAAGCCACGGGAACGCCAGGGGAGGGCCTCTGGATTCACGACTATCTCGACTATCAGCTGAGTGCTGCTGAGGTTGCGGCGCGCCGCGCGGCGGCGGCAGGGAAAAGAGGCAGGGAGGGGAGCGAGGAGGAGCCGCCATCCGCAGAGGCGCCACGAACGCAGGGCAAGGCTCGTTCCCGAGCAAAGACCGGGGCGCTGTCCCGCTCGGAGGCGGGCAGGCGTGGCGCGCAGAAGCGGTGGGCCAGGCGTCGCGCCCTGGCAGATGCCGATGATAGCGCGATAGCAGATGCCACGCCAGACATGGCAAATGCTACAGCAGATGAGATAGCAAATGCTACGCCGGATATGGCAAATGCCATGGCGCGCATAGCAAAAGCCACACCGATCGTGCCCCCCCAATCCCCCCCTATCCCCATCTCCATCCCAAAACCATCTCCAAACCCCTCCCCCGGCCCCAGGGGGCAGCAGCAGCAGCAGGACCAGCCGCTGCCCGCCAAAGGGCGGCCGGAGGGCGGAGCAATCCCAGGCCGGCCGAAGGAGCCTGTCGAGGCTGAGGACGATTGGGCGCAGGCCCAGCTGGTGGCGAGCCTGGCGGGCGTGCTCGGTGAGAGCGTGCTGGCCCGTGACGAGGCCAGGGCGCTCTGGGAGCGCTGTGGGCGAGATGCCGGCTTTTGGGATGCGGCGGTACGGCAGTGCGCCACGCACGGAGCGCGCACTCTGGCCTACCTCGGGCGAGTGATCGAGGACAACCTGGCAGCGGGGACGCGACCAGGGCAGCGGGCGAAGGGGCGCGCTGGGCGTGGGGCGACCACACCGGCGGATGTGGCCTTCGAGGCGGCCTATACCGAGGTGCGCGAGGCCGCGATCGGCACGGGCAGCGAGGCGGAGCGGGGATACCTGCGGGCATTGTGGGAGCGCTGCGCCGGCGACGACCAGTTCGAGTTCTGGTCGGCGGCGGTGCAGGACGCCGACGTGCATGGGGGGCGCTCGTTCTCCTATCTGGAGAAGGTGATCGAGGCCAACCTCGCGGCGGGCACCTGGCCTGGGTGGCGCAACGTGCCGCGCGAGGGCGCGGCAGCGCAATGGGACCCGGCGGGGGAGTGCCAAACGAAACTGGAGCGAAGGAAAGAGCACGCATGACAGCGGCACAGATCGTGCAGGTGATCATCATGGTGTCCAGGCTTGTCGGGCAGCCGGCAGACCTCATGGTCGAGCTGGCGAGGGCGGAGAGTGGGCTCGACGCGCAGGCGCTGTGCGACCAGGCGGCGGTACAGGGCGCCGATCTTTCGTGGGGAGAGGCCGTGGAGAGCGGGGCCAGTGGTGGGCTGTATTGCTTTCAGTGGGGCACTGCGCAATGGGCCGCCGAGCGCGTGGGGCTGGAGATCGCGCCGGAAGACCTGTCTGACCCATGGGTGAACACCTTTTTGGCGGCCAAACTGCTCGACTGGGGATACGGTGGCTACTTTCACGCGATGGAACGCCTGCCGGCGGCAGTGCGGCCGGCGCCTGATGATCCGATGTTCCGAAATGCACCGATGTGGGAGACAGGCGAGTAGAGAGGGGAGAGCATGGGCAGGGTAAGAGACGAGGTGATCCGCCTCCTGCAAGAGGGCGCGACCCCCTATGGCGTTGGGAGGATGGGCATCGTGAGCGAGCGCCAGGCGCTGGACATCTATGAGGTGGCCTTCGAGCCGATACGCTGCGACCTCTGTGGCATCGAGCTGGAGCAGGGCGAGGAGCGGCGGTGTCGAGAGTGTATGGCGGTTTGGGGCCTGGCCGAGGTGGGGAGCGTCGCGCAGAGGTCGAGGGGCATGGACCTGGGCAGGGCATTGGCCGAGCTACTCGATCTCGCCCAGCTGCTCGAAAGTGGACCAGAGCGCCGGGGCCAGGTGGCGCATCACGCGGAGGTGATCGGCTAGGCGGGTGGCTGGCTTAGCGAGGGCGCAAGAACGGGCAGAGGTTACGAACCTGGTGAAGAAGGAGAAGGGGAGACCAAATGCGAGAGAGCGGAAGGATGGCGGATCGAATGCTGAGCACGCGTCAGGCGGCGGCGATCATGGGCATGCGGCCGCGTTATGTGCGGGACCTCTGCGTTACGAAGGCAATTCCAGCGGTGCAGATAGGCCGTAATTGGCGCCTATGCGAACACGACGTGCGTGCCTGGCTGAGAGCACGGGCGGAGAGGGAAGCGCAGGGTGTCATGGCGCTGGAGGTCAACGCGGCGGGCGAGGTGGTGTGCACGTTGGAGCGTGTGGCGAGCGAACTGGGCATCAGCCTGCACACCGCGGCGCAGTATGCCGAATACCTGGGGGGTTACAAAGTGGCGAACCGCTGGCGCATCCCATGGGATGCTGTGCAACAGGCGCGAGTCAACGGGCTGCCGCGGCTGCCCAAGAGACGAGCGACCGATGACGAGCTGGCGCGTTGTGTGGTGGTTAGGCCTGGGAAAACGATCATCGTGCCCCTGGATGAGCGCGACCTCGACGCTGTGCAGCAGCCCAAGCTGACCATGCAACCGGAATACCAGACGGCAGCGGGGCCACAGGCCACGAACGATCGCGGCGGCGTGGCCGGCCTGACGCTGACCAGCGCAGCCGGGGCGCACCAGGACGATTGCCCTGAGCTCGATGCACAACTGCTGTTGGCCATCGGCGCGCAACTCGCAGAGACGGTCAAGGGCCAGGGGCGATGGACGGTGCTGTGGAATCCCCGACCGCTGGAAGGTGAGCGCGTCTGGGGACGGTGGATGAGCTGCTGCTGATGTGCGTTCACTGGGCGAACGAACGCCATGGAAATGGACTGTGGGCGGCGGGCTACCTGACGGACAGTCGCGACAGGGCCCTCTACATCATCGGTCCATACCCGATCGCGCCAGACAGTGAAGGCAACCGTGATCTGGTTGATCGCTACTGGGCGGCGGTTGGCGGCCGGCCCAGGGAGAGCATGGAGAACGTGTGGGTTGAGGTCGGCCCAGGGCGGCTGCCGGAGCCGCGCCAACGAGCAAGGCAACGGTTCTGAGAGCGATGGGCAGCGTCGAGGGCGAGCGTGGGCCCTCGTGCGTCCATCCCTGGAGCGATCCGGGGCAAACCGTATGCGGAGGCAGGGAGCAGTGAGCGTTGGCATTTGGTTCCCCGGGCCGTGGCCGGACCTGAACAGCTATATCGACACGGAGCGAGGGAGCCGGTATAGCGGGGCGGAGCTGAAGCGGCGGTACACGGGCGCGGCCCAGCAGATTGCCAGGGCAGCCGGAGTGGAGGTCGTGCCCACGCCGGCCATCGTACGCTGTACGTGGCACCTCAAGGATCGGCGAAAGGACCCGGACAATGTGTCGTTTGCGATCAAGTTCCTGCTCGATGGCCTGGTGGCTGCGGGCGTGATCGAGAACGATGGCCAGGCGCAGATCGCCGCGTTGCATCACGAGTTCGTGGTGGCCGGCGAGGAAGGGGTGCTGGTGGAACTGATTGCGGTGGAGACAGAGGGGAGATGACGGGAAAGATCATCGTAGGGCACTGTCTGGACGTGCTGCGCGAGCTGCCGGCAGAGAGCTGGCATTGTTGTGTGACGAGCCCCCCATACTGGGGTTTGCGATTCTATGGCACCGAGCCGGTGGTGTGGGGTGGCGACCGCGCCTGCGCGCATGTGTGGGGGGACGAGCTGGTGCTGCACCAGCGGGGCAAGCGCGGCCAGCGGAGCACGCTGGATGGCGGGGCGCCGCACCGGCAGCAGAAGGTCGGCCAGGGGCAGTGGTGCCAACGCTGTGGCGCATGGCGAGGCGAGCTGGGGCTGGAGCCCAGCATCGACCTCTACATCGCACACCTGGTGGAGGTGTTCCGCGAGGTGCGCCGGGTGCTCCGCAAGGATGGCACACTGTGGCTGAACGTCGGCGACTCTTATGCGGGGGCCAACTGGCGCGGGGGCGGCACCAACACCACTTCGAGCAAGCAGCTGTCGAATGAGGGCACACGGCCCATGATGGGGCAAACTATGCCATTCATCCCCGATGGGCTAAAGCCGAAGGACCTGTGTCTGATCCCCGAGCGACTCGCGTTGGCCTTGCAGCAGGACGGGTGGTGGATTCGGTCCAAGATCATCTGGCACAAGCCCAATTGTATGCCCGAGTCGGTGGGCGATCGGCCCACGCGCGACTATGAGACGATTTTGCTATGCAGCAAACAGGCGAACTATGCCTATGACGCGCAGGCGATCGCGGAGCCGAAGAGCGTCAGCACCCGGCGAGACGGGCGTGACAATGGCGAGGGGCAGCGCAGGGAGCGAGGTTACCCTGGTGACCCGAGCATGGGGGGCACGAACCTGGGCGGACCAGAGGGGAAGCGCAACGCGCGGTCGGTATGGGACATCGCCAACCAGCCATATCATGGCGCGCACTTTGCAGTGATGGCGGCGGCGGTGGCCGAGCGTTGTATCCTCGCGGGTACCGGGGAGCGCGGGTGTTGCCCCGAGTGTGGCGCGCCGTGGGAGCGGGTGCCGCGCACGGCCAGGGGGGATGGTGAGGGGTGGCGACCGACCTGCGGGTGCTATAACGAGCGATATGCCACGAGCTTCCCCCTGCCACGGCATCCGCGGAAATGGTGGCACCGATACCTGTGGCGCGAGGGGTGGATGGCCCGTGTGCGTCGCCGTGGCGCGCCGTCTGATTGGCCGACGGCGCCCTGTGTTGTGGGCGACCCGTTCGGTGGGGCGGGCACAACGGCGAAAGTGGCCCTGGAGCATGGGCGGGACTATGTGCTGATCGAGATCAAGCCAGAGTATGCGCGTTTGGCGGAGGAGCGAGTCGATGGCGTCCAGGGTAGGATGTTGTAAGGGGCCTGGATGAGGCAATGCACCGTAGCGAGGGGAAGCAGGACCGCTGATGTGTTGTCAATCAGTGTTTGTGCGCCAAGAGATGTGTGTGTTGGGGAGATTGGCACCGTCGGTGATCGTGATCTGCTGCGAAGCTCGGCCTGATAACGAGCTCGACCAACACCAGCATCGGCTCGCCGGTCGTTGGCACTGCCGTAACGACCTATCAGGACGATGACTATCTGACTGAGGATGGCCGGCAGCTCCCCTGGATGGTATCCAGCACGGCGATCCTCATGGGTGGCACGGTGGCCATCATCGTGAAGGGCGTGGAGACGTTCACCGGCACAGCGCTCTAGGCTACCGTCCCCCAGCTCCACAGACCAGGCTGCTCGTTACGCAGCCAGTCGGTGCGCCGGGACTAACATAGCGAGTGGTACAAGCAGCGGGGGCTGGTCAAGGTTCGTCTCTCGCCCACAATACGGACACGGGCGCTCCAGGCAGCGGTACCGCACCGTCACGATCTGCGCCTGCCCTTCCTGCCGCTGTCCCTCGATGAGCAGGGCAGGCAAACCGAGCTCGATTGTGATAGGATTGTCTTGCATCCGTCAGCCCTCCTTTGATGCTTGCTTTCTACTCGCATCTTACGGAAGCTGGCGGATGTGTCTACCCACCCATCACCACAAAGAGCGTAGACCCGGATAGGAGATGTCCGATCTCTGCTTTATCACAGCTCGTCCAGTCACATGCATACCCGTCGACCAGCATTCGTCAGTCAGGTTCAGCTGCGTTCCTGATGGCCCAAAGCCTTCAGGACCACGTTTCCGGCGGTAGCGGCACCCAGACCAGCAAGGAGTGCGAGTAGGACCACTATTGGTATGCGATAGCGTATGGTGCTGTCATAGACCATGGCGGCCAAGATCTGCGCGCCAATTAGAGCCACAAGCAAAAGCTTTTCCAGTAAATTGCGGCCTGGTCTGAGTACCAGGCCTAGCACCGCAAGTCCAAGCAATCCGTACCAGTAGTAGGGGTCGCCGACGAACTCGATTCGTTGATGTGAGATGGTATAGGTGGTGTGCACCATTAGAATCTGCCATTTCCGCTTCAGGATGGTGGGGATTTCATCAGGATAGCGTCTCAAGTACTCGATGGCTGCTTCCTGATGACTGCGATCGTGTGGGTTGCCCTCCCCATCGACGTAGAGTACCTCATCATCGAGTTGCTTGAGGAGATCGGGATTTGATACCCCCTTTTCCACTCCTCGGTAGAATGTGAGGCTACCATGGTTGGATACCAGCACAAAATTGCCAAGTATGTAGTAATTCTTGGCGGTAACAGGGGCGATCATCAGTACGGCTCCGAGAGTCAAGAGGGCCGCCTGTCTCACAAAGCGACGGCCCTGACGTTTGAAGACAAGATACAGCAACGTCACAGGTACGAGCGTGATCCCGACGTTGCGCGTGATTGCAGACAGGCCCATGAGACAGCCAGAGGCCAGAAAGAGCCAAGGCGAGTTGGCCCGCTCGGCTCTGGTCAGCACCCATAGAGCACCCACCATGAGTATGTTGAACAGTGCCTCTGAGAGGATCAGCGTCGGCACATAGATCATTAGTCCATAACAACTCACAAGTAACGAGGCCACAATGCCCGCTGTCTGGTTGAACCATGTTTTGCCAATCAAATAGAGCAACGTGCAGGTAAAAGCGCTTAGGATCGCCTGACAGATTCGTACTACGCGGTAAGACGGGCCGACGAGGCGATAGATGAAGCTCAGAAAGAGTGGGTAGCCAGGTGGGCGCCAGGTAAATGAGCCTATGGGTGTCGTCAGGCAACGGCCTCCCACCGTTTCGCAGTCACCCTCAATGATTCCCATCGCATACTTATCATAAGTCTTTTCATCGCTCTCGGGCAGCGAGGTATCTTGCCAGGTGACTGCTAGGCGCGGTATCAAAGCTACAAGAAACAAAAGCAGCAGAATGACCATCGTCTTGCGAGCAATCATCGAGTCTCCGGTTCGTCGATTGTGGTCGTCATCTTCGCAATAGACAGGCGTCAGACACAGTTGCATCGTGCGAGTCACCCTAAAAGGCCTCGTGGCCACTTGCGCGCCCTCTCTGATCCCGCTGATCATGGCCTCACCATCTGCAGAGGTGACGTCATGCTGAGGGCGAGTTCGCATCTTTGCCAATAGCGCTGACTCTTGCTATAGCTTTCACGATGCACCGGCATACCCCCGGCGGCGTTGTCTATCTGGAGGCCTTCGGAGGAAATTGTATGCACCCAAAACGGTGCGTCAAGCTACTGTTGTGCTTGCGCCAAGAGATGTGTGTGCTGGAAGGATTGGCACTGTCGGTGATCAATGGTGATCTGTCTGTCGAACGCCTGGCAGGGGCGAGCGGGGCCAGTTCGGTCAGGAGGAGGCAATCCTGTCCTGACTCACGGGGGCACACGGCGGACCTATTCGCCTGTGCCGAATAACGAGCCGGCTATGCGCTAAGGAGCGCATAGCGGTAGCGCGTCGCTGACGTACTGGTCCTCGGCTAGCCGGGAGCCATCCAGTGTGCTGGCTGGCAGGCGCTGCATAGTATCCAGCATATACAGGCCAACGCGGATATAGTAAGGTGGCGTGCCCCCATTGGTGGGTAAGGTGAGCTTTCGCTCCTCCACCACTAGGTCACCCGGCGCCCAGATGTCCGTAGGATAGCTGCCCCCGCGGGGAAGACCATCACTTTGGGCTATGATCTCGCCTTGGGCATCTACCAGATGGACAAAAACACTGTAGCTTTGGCCCAGGGGCTGTTGACACCGCCACTGGAGGCGGATGGTCAAGTCTCCCTCCGGGTCGATACAGGGGGGCAGTTGGCAGTCAATTAGCTGAATGCTGTCACCATAGATGGCAAAGGGAGTGGCCGCGGACGAATCGGCTTTTTGGGGGGAGTAGGCACGCAGTCGGCCAAAAATGGCCGCCGTACCGAGGTCGCCTCCGTTCTCGGTACGCACCGCAAGGCACTCGCCCGTCGTGTGATCATATAGGACCACTTTGAGCTGGGCGAGCGATGGCGTGGGCATGGCAGGCTCGACGTCGATGCGATATACGTCGCGGTAAATCCGGCCTGGTTCCCAGAGAGAGGTTGGAAAGGTCCCCTGACCAGGGTAGGTTCGGGTGGCGCCTTGAAATCGCTGCTGGGTGTCCAATATCTGGATGTCTACCGAATAATCCTGCTCGATAGGCTGGATGGCTTCCCAATAGAGGGTGAATTCCTCCGTGTGGCCGGGCTGGATGCCGTCCTCGGGGCCCTCGAAGCCGTGTAGGATGATCTTGTCGGCAAAGTAAAAGAGCGGGCCAGAGGGAATCTGTTCCACGCTAGACAGAGGCGTTGGTCGGGCATAGAGGGGGGCGAGGTGGTAAAAGGGTAGCCAAGTCGAAAGAATCGTCAGACCCAAGGCCAGCGCGGTGGGCAGCAGATGGCCGTGGGGCCCGGGCCAGATGCGCGATAGTCCGATAGCAAGTATGATGGCAAGAGGACCCGCGATGGGCAATACGTAGCGCCCAGGGAACATGCCAGCATGACCGGTTACCAGCACTAGGTAGCTGGGCAGCATCAGGCTGAACAAGCAGAATAGCAAGAGGGCGACGCTCCCTGCGCGATAGTTCCTGTCCGTTTTGTGAAGGAGGGTGATTAGGAATCCAACCAGGGCGCAGATAACAATGGCGCCCAAGGTCCAGTAGATCCACTCGCCGACGGGGATATTACCCCAACCGAAAGAAGCCCAAAAGGTGATGTGGGCATACCCATAGGACGACCATAGGGTCGACCAGTCCAAGCTTGTGATCCAGTAGCGGGGTCCACGAAGCAGCGCGGGCAGCAGCACGTTGCCGATGGCGCCGCTGGTGCTGGCCCAGTGGCCTTGTAGGTGCGTGTTCCACGATTCCCAGCCTAGCAGAACGCCCGTATTCAGGGCCAAGAACCCGGCCAAGGGAAGCCAGGTCCGCTTGAAGCCTCTGACCTTTTTGGTCAAGAACGCTGCTGGCAGAGCTATGAGAGCCGTCGGCAAGAGGCTGACGGCGTTGGCCTTGGTGAGGATTGCGCTTACTCCGGCAATGGTTAGCCCTAACCAATTTGACAGACTGGGACCGCGGGTGATGATACGCACCAGAAACAGCAAGAATAGCGCTAAAAACAGAGCGATGGCCGGATCGTTATTGACGATACTACTCATAAATAGCATTTGGGGCATGAATGATATAATGGCCAATGCTACGATGGGCAAGAAGTTGTCATCCGGGAGCAACTCGCGGGCCAGTAGGTAAGTGACCAAGCAGGTTGCCGTGCCCATGAGGACGGAGACAAGCCGGGCCACGTGAAATCCGAGGGCAGAGCCGTGGTAGGGCCAGTCTTCCTGAGGGCCATGGATGAAGACGTTCTCTCCGCCGTTGGGCACGTTGAAATGAGGATTAGGCCACGGCCGCAGATTGTCGCTCATGTCGATCCACCAAGTGGCGCCGGCGGTAATAAGGTAGTAAAGAGGTGGATGGTGGGTCATGTCGAATTCGCACTCGGGGACGAGGCGCTGCCCCGAGGCCGGCAGCCGGCCGTTCTCGACGACGTAGCGTACGTAGGCAAAGTGCCCCCACTCGTCGTAGCCCTCGCCGAGGGGGACGATGAGGGAATAGGTAACGGCCAGCAGAGTGTGTAGCAGCAAGATGCAGCATACCAGCCGGCGATTGGCTCGCTGCGACAGGTTCAAGAGAATTGTTTGCTTCTTTTCGAATGCGACGTTCGAGTGGTTTCTAGGCAACATAGAGTAGGGGGATTGTAGCATCGATGGCTCCTGGTAAGAAATGGCCAACGGCAAGAGGCGCAGTCGTCGTTGTTTTGAGTACGGCTTTGGGCGCTGGGTTGCTGATCTATCTCGTTTCGCGCGTTGGACTACCGGACATGCGCTCTTTGCATTCTCAAATCTCGGTAGACACGATGGCAGTGCTTATGCTTCTTTTGATCCTCAGCGATGTGCTGCGGGCATATCGCTTCCGCATCGTGTACCGAGACCGGGACCTGACCTTGCCGTTGTCGGCTGCCATCGTGTTCATGAGCAATTGCCTTGCCTCTCTTCTTCCGGCACATCTGGGCGATTTTTCCTATCCCTGGTTTCTCAAGCGCGGATCGGGCATTCGTTACAGTAGCGGTCTCTCGACGTTGTTCTTGTTGCGCTTTTTCGATCTCTTTGCGGTGAGCGTCCTGTTCATCATCTCGGCCTTGGCGGTTCCAATGGCGGCCGATTGGGGAGGCAAGGCCTTTTGCCTGGCGGCATTGCTGCTGGGTGTTTCCCTGGCGGTGCCGCTCATTGCCATGTACGCTGCCAAAAACTGGCGCATCGGCGAGATGAACCTACGTTTCAAGCTGTTGCAGCGCGTGGCCGACTTTATACAGCAAGTCCTGGAGGCGCTGCAAGAGGTGAACTCCCCTCGCGTTGTGCTTGCTTTGGCAGTCACATCCCTGTTGGTCTGGTTGTCCAATTACGCCTTTGGTTTCTTTCTCGTGTATCGGCTTTCGGTGACGGATGATCTGGCGGCGGCCTTTTTTGCCCTGAATCTCAGCAATCTGGTGAACCTGGTGCCGGTGCAGAGCGTGGCCGGCCTGGGCACGACCGAAGGCTCCTGGACCGCTGCCTTTATGGTGGTAGGGGTGCCGGCAGAGACGGCCTTTCCGGCAGGCTTTTTGACGCATATGCTGCGCCTGGGATTCAGCATCATCCTCGGCTGTCTTGGTGCGATCTTTTTCTGGTTGCGCGGCAGTCAGGGCGCGGGAAGCGCAGGCTCGATGGTCGACGAACCCGGGGCCCAACGCACTGAATCAGGTTGAGTCTATGGAGTATAACTGCGCAAGGTTAGGCTGTCATTGGCTACGGGTTGGCCCCGTGCGTCGGTGACCGGCAGACGAGTCATGTCGTCTAGCCTATAAAGGCCTACCAAGATCTCATACCTCCCTTGTGGATCGATATCCAGCGGGACGTCAAGTTGGTGACTATCCACCACGATGTCGCCTGGCTGCCACAGGCTGGTTGGAAAGCTTCCCCCTCTCGGCTGGCTATCTCCCTGGGCAACGATGTTGCCCTCGCCGTCCAGCAGATGAATAAAGACCGAGTAATCTATCATCGTGTAGCTGCGTGCTTGCCAGACCAGTCGGACCTGGCAGGCTTGGCCCGGGACCAAGGAGCTCGGCGTCGAATAGTCCAAGAGGCCGGCTAGACGGCCAAAGGTGGCGACCGGCTCGCGCAAGGGAGCGCGGTCTGTCTGCGGGTCGATCACACGGATGCGGCCAAAGATGGCCTCTCGTTCGAGATAGTCCTGTTCCTTGTCAAATGCGGCCAGTTGCTGGCCGTTGTCGCTTCTCCGCAGGATGAGCTTTACCTGAGCATAGGTCGGCGTATCTATGTCTGTCATGGGCGGAAGAGTCACCTCCTGGCGATAGATCCTGCCTGGCTCGTTGCAGGCTGGCAGATCCCACTTTGCCTTGGCCAAGGGCTCTTCATCGGGGCGCAGCAGGTGACACTCGACCTGAAGCGGTGGCGTTTCCTCTGAGAGGGCGCGCCAGTAGAGTGATAGGCTCGCCTCGTTGCCCGGCGAGAGATCTTTGATGACGCTGTATCCCAGCAGCTCAACGTTGTAGCCAAAGTGGAAGTATAGCGGATGATCTGCTTGGGGAGCAGATATGTGGCCCAGGGATGGGAGCAGGACGGCATCCTCGGGGAGTCGCTTGTAGATGGTCGTCTTGCCATCAATGACGGTTTCTTTGGCGTAATGGCTCTGTACAAAGGAGCCCAAGCGCGGGGAGGTGTCCATCATCGCCTCCGTTCGCCATCCAGACGGGATATACTCTACCCGATGCTCCTCAAGATAGCGAACGATCTCGGACATGTCTGGCACAACTTCCAGGGGATCGTAGGGATAAGGATCTGAACTGGGTAACATATAATAGAGGGCGGGATGTGACATGTCCAGCACCAGAGGGCGCTGGGCTGTTACGGCGAATATGGTATCGGCAGTGAATATCTCCTCGCCGGGTTCAGTTCGCGCGGCGATATAGTCGCCAACGGCATTCACATGTCGAAAGGACCAGCTGCGCGCGTAGGTGGGCCGAGAGGCAAGGATGTAACCAGTGAGCGTTGTGTGAACCAGTAGAAGC
>MTKY01049104.1_pt1 | contig 16730 bp, 16 predicted proteins | sample 1042731 | NCBI WGS metagenome assembly MTKY01 (sample SAMN06212206, study PRJNA360538) | anaerobic digester metagenome | biome: Wastewater treatment plant; material: sludge; isolation source: anaerobic digester fed with sludge from wastewater treatment plant | place: Denmark: WWTP Soeholt ... | reverse complement strand
GACAGTGGGGGCGACTGCACCGACGAGATCTCCGTGATGCGCACCGAGCCACCGCGTACGACCAACGACCCCGCATTCCTCGGCATCGTCGACCTCCCACCGATAGCCGAGATTGATCGCGTCTGGGTAGGTGTCACGGCGTTCCCGACCAAGAAGGTCAACCCTGCGGCGACCGAGTGCGATCGCGCCGACTTCTCGTCCATCCCCACAGCCCAGTCAAAGGTGTTCGTCATCCCGCAGGCCAAGGAGCTGCCAAAGGAGTTCGGCGTTGCCGAGACGATGGGTCGGTTCCCGAACGAGAAGCTCGCAAAGGCTTTCGTCAACACGATCGGCGCGCGGGTCGAGGACTGCGCCGCCACAAAGCTCTCGGCGAAGGTTGACCAGCGCAGCTCGTTCAAGACCAGCGCATACTCCGGCAAGTCGTGGCGAATTGCCCTAGAGGTCACCGGTGGAAAGACGGTCTACTTCCGGGTGGCGATCGTACGTCGCGGCACCGACGTCGCGCAGGTGACCTTCACACCGTCGGCCGGATTCGATGTGACGGACAAGTCGTTCGCCGCGCTGGCGTCCCGCGCCGGCGCGCGGCTTCGCTTCATCGGACAGTAAGAACCCCTCCCGCCCGAAGGTGGAAGGGGTCTCACGTGCGGCCGAGAACGTCTCAAGGCTAGAGGGTCTTCAGGATCTCTCTCATCAGCTCAGCCGTCTCCGACGGCGTCTTGCCGACCTTGACGCCAGCGGCCTCGAGCGCTTCCTTCTTGCCCTGGGCGGTGCCCGCACCGTCGGACACAATGGCGCCAGCGTGGCCCATCGTCTTGCCCTCGGGTGCTGTGAAGCCTGCGACGTAGCCGATGACCGGCTTCGTGACGTGCTCCTTGATGTACGCGGCAGCCTTTTCCTCGGCGTCGCCACCGATCTCACCGATCATCACGATCGCCAAGGTGTCGGGGTCAGCCTCGAATGCCTCGAGCGCGTCGATGTGTGTCGTACCGATGATGGGGTCACCACCGATACCGATCGCGGTGGTGAAGCCGTGGTCACGCAGCTCGAACATCATCTGGTACGTCAGGGTGCCCGACTTCGAGACGAGCCCGATCGGACCCGCGCCTGAGATCGTCGCCGGCGTGATTCCGGCGAGCGCCTCGCCGGGCGTGATGATGCCCGGGCAGTTGGGACCGATGATGCGCGTCTCTTTGCCCTGGGCGTACGCCCAGAACTCGGCGCTGTCCTGGACCGGCACTCCCTCGGTGATGATGACGAGCAGGCCAATCTCTGCGTCAATTGCCTCGATCACCGCGTCTTTGGTGAAGGCGGGAGGCACGAAGACGACTGAGACGTCAGCACCTGTCTCCTTGATGGCTTCGGCAACTGTGCCGAATACCGGGAGCTCGACGGTCTTGCCGTCCGCGTCAACGTGCTCGACCGTCGTACCGGCCTTGCGCGCATTGACGCCACCGACAACATCGGTGCCGCACTTGAGCATCAGGGCGGTGTGCTTGGTGCCTTCGCCGCCGGTGATGCCCTGGACGATGACCTTGGAGTCCTTGTTGAGGAAAATTGACATTGCTCAGACTCCTTCGTGTGCGAACTGGGCGGCTCGGTCGGCAGCGCCGTCCATCGTCTCGACCAGCGTCACCAGCGGGTGGTTGGCGTCGTTGAGGATGCGCAGGCCCTCATCGAGGTTGTTGCCGTCCAGTCGTACGACCAGCGGCTTGGTTGCAGTGTCGCCCAGAAGTTCGAGCGCACCAACGATGCCATTCGCCACGGCGTCACACGAGGTGATGCCACCAAAGACGTTCACGAACACGGACTTGACCTGCTCGTCGCCGAGGATGATTTCGAGGCCATCGGCCATGACCTGCGCCGAAGCGCCACCACCGATGTCGAGGAAGTTGGCCGGCTTGACGCCGCCATGCTTCTCGCCGGCGTAGGCAACGACATCGAGCGTGCTCATGACGAGCCCCGCGCCGTTGCCGATGATGCCGACCTCACCGTCGAGCTTGACGTAGTTGAGGCCCTTTTCCTTCGCCTTGGCTTCAAGGGGGTCAGCAGCAGCCTTGTCCTCGAATGCCGCGTGGTCGGGGTGACGGAAGTCGGCGTTGTCGTCGAGCGAGACCTTGCCATCAAGCGCCTCGAGGATGTCTCCCTCAAGTCGAGCGAGCGGGTTGACCTCGACGAGCGTCGCGTCCTCCTCCACGAAGACCTTCCACAGTGCCGTGATCATCTCGACGGCCTGTTCGGTCAGCTCTGCGGGAAAGTTCGCGTCGGCCGCGATCTCGCGTGCCTTCGCCTCGTCGACCCCGGTGATTGCGTCGATCGGTGTCTGGCGCACCGCTTCGGGGTTGGTCTTGGCGACCTCTTCGATCTCGACACCTCCCTCTACGCTGGCGATGCAGAGATAACTGCGGTTGGCCCGATCGAGGAGGAACGAGAAGTAGTACTCCTCGACGATGCTGGCCGCTGGAGCGATGAGCACCCGGTTGACCGTCAATCCCTTGATCTCCATGCCGAGAATGTTCGTCGCGTGCAGATACGCCTCGTCGGGCGTCTTGGCGAGCTTGACGCCACCCGCCTTGCCGCGACCGCCGGCCTTGACCTGCGCCTTGACGACGACGACGCCGAGCTTCTCAGCGGCCGCCTTCGCCTCGTCGGGGGTCGTTGCGACGATGCCGAGAGTGACCTTTGCGTCGTGCTTGGCGAAGAGCTCCTTCGCCTGATATTCCATCAAGTCCACGGTGTGTGTCCGTCCTTTGTTGACGTCCGGTTCGCTCACAAATCGGCCGAAAGGCCACAAAAATTGAGCGTGGCGACTCTACCCGTTCATGAAGTGTTCGCGTGTGTCGGGTCTGTCACACCAGATTCCGTCACTGCTGCGGTCAGGAGAATGTCCTCCGCGTCGAGCTCCTGACGTAAGGACTCGAGCTGAGCAAGGTCGCCCGCGCCGGCGACGAGCTCGCTGGCGTCCTCCGCGAGCGCTGCACAGATCAACTGCTCGGCGGACTGTCCCCCGCCTACCAGCACGACCTCGTTGCCTAGATCGCGCAGCGCTCGGGCTGTCGCGACCAGCTCGTCACCCGCGCCGATTGAGCCCACCACGATGCGTCGGTTGCTCATGGCTGGATCGTCTCACGGCGTGAAGGTCGTCACATTTTGTCGACGTCTCCCACGGAAAGGGCGGCCCAATGTGTGAATTCGGTTTCCTCGCGAACCGGAGGTGGGCTAGGCTCAACGAGTCCCGATGTCCGTTCCCGGAGGTATTCTGCGTGTCTTCGTCTGCGCCTAAACGCCGACTGGACGTACGGCAGGAGACCCCGAAGCGCGCGGCCAGCGGGAAGCGGGTCGCCGAGCGGCGCCAGACGCGCAGGCGCTCTCTTCGAGTCACCCCAGCCATGGGAGGCGCATTCGCGCTGATCATGGCTGGTTTTGGTTCTGCTGTCGTTGGCGGCCACGTGGACGGGTCGACGCTGTCGGCCAGCAACTATCAGACCATCTCGGAAACCTATACCGGTGACGACGTCAACGGTGTCGACGTCAGCCGCAACTTCGATCGCAATCTCAACAAGCAGGGAACAGCCCAGGCTGAGCAGCTGCTGATCGCGCTTTCTGATCTTCGCAAGGACACACAGGCATATTCCGCCGAGCTGCAGAAGAACCAGTGGGTTCTCCCGGTCACGGGCTATCACCTGACCGCACGTTTCGGTCAGCGCAGCGGCCTCTGGTCACGCGCACACACCGGCCTCGACTTCGCCGGACCCTCCGGGTCGGCGATCAGCTCGGTTGCTCACGGCAAGGTCAAGTCGACCGGCTACGAAGGCGCGTACGGCAACCGTACGGTCGTCACCCTCGACGACGGCACGGACATCTGGTATTGCCACCAGAGCCGCATCATTGTCAGGGTCGGCCAGCCTGTCGACCCCGGCGAGGTCATCGGCTACACCGGCTCGACCGGCAACGTGACCGGCCCGCACCTTCACCTCGAGGTGCATCCCAACGGCGCCGGACCGATTGACCCATACCCGGTGCTCGTCCAGCACAGCATCCGCCCCTAACGTCCAAGTTTTGTGACCTAACTCGTCACCGATTCGACGAAGAGTCTCCGAAAACTTGAGGTCAGAGTTTTTCGACGGGGGCGTAGCGCAGCAGCAGGCGCTTGACCCCCTGCGATCCGAAGTCGACTGACGCCTGGGCCTTGTCGCCCTGGCCGTCGACCGCCACCACCGTGCCGAGACCGAAGCTGTCGTGTGAGACGCGATCGCCCGGCGACAGCGACACGACTTCTCGGATCGCCCGCTTGGATCGTGCCGCGACATTGCTTGACCGAAACGACGACTGCGCCGTGACCGAAGGGCTGTTCGGCGTCCATTGCGTCGGCGAGGAGGCAACGCGGCGCCAGTCCACCAGCGCCTCGGGCAGCTCATCGAGAAACCGAGATGCCGGGTTGTAGGACGGCGCGCCCCAAGCCGATCTGGTCATGGCCCGCGTGACGTAGAGGCGGGTCCGGGCGCGCGTGATGCCGACATACGCCAGGCGGCGCTCCTCCTCGAGCTCAGCGTTGTCGGCGAGCGACCGCATGTGCGGGAAGACGCCATCTTCGAGTCCGGTGAGGAACACGACGGGAAATTCCAGTCCCTTGGCAGTATGGAGCGTCATCAGCGTTACGACGCCATCACCCTCGTCGGGGATCTGATCGGCATCCGCTACCAGAGCAACCTGCTCAAGGAATGCCGCCAGCGAGCCGGGAGCGAGATCGGCTGCGGCGTCGGCAACCTCCTCAGAATCGGCATCGTCGTCGATCGTGCTGGCACCGACCACGAACTCGCGGGCCACTGCGACGAGCTCGGCGAGGTTCTCGACGCGAGTTTCGTCCTGCGGATCGGTGCTCTGCTCGAGGGTCGAGAGGTAGCCGCTTCGGGTCAGCGCCGCCTCAAGCACTGCATCGGCCGGTGCGCCGCTCTCGGCCATTGCCATGAGCTCTGACATGGTCTGTGCGAACCCCTGGATTGCGTTGAGTGATCGCGTGGCGAGGTCGTCGGCCTCCTCGGCCCGGGTGAGTGCCTCCCAGAAGCTGATCTCATGTCGGTCGGCAAGCCGCTGGATCGCTGCCTCGGCACGATCGCCGATGCCACGCTTGGGCTCGTTGATGATGCGGCGCAAAGACACCGCATCTCGTGAGTTGACCAGAACTCGCACGTATGCGAGCGCATCCTTGATCTCCTTGCGCTCATAGAACCTGACGCCTCCGACGACCCGATAGGGCAGACCGACACGGATGAAAACTTCTTCGAAGACTCGGCTCTGCGCGTTGGTGCGATAGAAGATCGCGACATCCTTGGCTGCCGCGTCTCCCCCGTCACCGAGCTTGTCGATCTCCTCGGCAATGAACTGGGCCTCGTCGCGCTCGTCGTCGCCGACATAGCCGACGATCTTCTCGCCATCTCCTTCTGCCGACCAGAGCTGTTTGTCCTTGCGGCCGGCGTTGCGGCTGATGACGGAGTTGGCCGCCGAGAGGATTGTCTGCGTCGACCGATAGTTCTGCTCCAGCAGAATGGTCGACGCGTTGGGGAAGTCGTCCTCGAACTCAAGGATGTTGCGGATGTTGGCGCCGCGAAACGCATAGATCGACTGGTCTGAGTCGCCGACGACCAGCAGGTCGGAGTCTGCGTCGGTGAGCTCCTTGATGAGCTGATATTGCGCGTGGTTGGTGTCTTGGTATTCGTCGACGAGGATGTGTCTGAACCGGCGACGGTAGGTCTCGGCGACATCAGGCCACCCCTGCAACAGATGAACCGTGTTCATGATCAGGTCGTCAAAATCCATCGCGTTTGCGTCGCGCAGGCGTGCCTGATAGGTGGTATATGCCTCGGCGTAGAGCTCCTCGGTCGGGTTGACCGCCTTGCTGGCTGCCGCCTCATGATCGACGAGCTCGTTCTTGAGGTTGGAGATCCAGTTGAGGACCGCCCGTGGGTTGACCCGCTTCGGGTCGAGGTCCATGTCACGACACACCAACGTCATCAGCCGGCGCTGGTCGGCGGTGTCGTAGATCGTGAAGGTCGAGGTGAAACCGAACTTTGTCGCTTCGCGACGCAGTATGCGCACGCACGCCGAATGGAATGTCGACACCCACATCATCCGGGCCCGTGGTCCCACCAGCTCGGCAACACGTTCGCGCATTTCCGCGGCGGCCTTGTTGGTGAACGTGATCGCCAGAATTGATCCGGGATGCGCTCCACGCGCCGCGATCAGCCAGGCAACACGTCTGGTGAGAACCCTCGTCTTGCCGGAACCCGCGCCCGCGACGACGAGCAACGGCCCACCGGGATGCGAGACGGCAGCGCGCTGGGCGTCGTTGAGGCCGTCGAGCAGGATGTCGGAGCGCGCGCGCTTCTTTTCTGCCTCTTGGGCAGACTTCTTCTCCGCGGTTTGAGGCACGGGGAACGGCGAAGTCATCAGGTCCTCCAGCCTAGTTGGGGCCAACGACATCAGCGCCCTCGGGCGGCACGCGACAATGGGGACATGAACCTGGTGACCGTCGACAGCGAATCGGCCGAACCGCCCTACGAGCAGGTACGTCGCCAGATCGCCGCGAGTGCGGCCAACGGCGTTTTGGGAGCTGGACGCAGGTTGCCGACCGTACGCCAGCTCGCCACCGATCTTGGGCTCGCTGCGAACACCGTGGCCAAGGCGTACCGGGCCCTGGAGGCCGACGGTGTCATCGAGACCCACGGGCGGAGAGGGACGTTCATCGCGACCCGCAAGCTGAACGATCCGGCCGCCGGGTCGGCCGCTCATGCATACGCCAGTCTGGCCCGAGCGCAGGGCCTGTCGCTTGACGAGGCAATCCGTCTGGTCGAGACAAACTGGACCCCCTGAGTCGAACGACACGCGCTGTGGTCAACCGCAATGATCACGCAAAACCCTCAACCAGCACTTTACTGTTGCTAGGCAACGTCGGGCCTGTTCGGGCCATGCCGGTGAACGGGAGAGCTCATGCGGAAATCGTCAGTACTTCTCGGCGCCTTGCTTGCCTGTACGTTCCTTACCGGAGCTTTCCTGCTACCGGTGACGTCCGACGCCGCGCCGACGGCAAGTGCAGAGCCACGGGTACCCGACGGCGTGGTGACCAAGCTGCTCGTCTTCGTCGAGGAGAACCACTCCCTCGCGCAGATGAAGGCCGGAATGCCCTACGCCTACAGCCTGGCGAAGCAGTACGGCCACGCCACCAAATACACCGCGACCATGCACCCCTCGCTGCCCAACTACATCGCGATAGCCGGCGGGAAGACGTACGGAATCACGACGAACGCCGCACCTGCGTCCAATAAGCTCGTGGACGGCGCCTCGGTGTTTGGCCAGGCGATCGCCGCCGGCAAGACCGCCAAGGTCTACGCCGACGGTATGGCGAGCAACTGCGCGACCAGCGGCGGCACCGGCTATGCAGTCCGACACAATCCTTGGACATACTTCGTGAAGGAACGGGCTCTGTGCAATCAGTTCGATGTGCCTGTCACCAAGCTTGCAGGCGACATCTCGGCTGGCACCCTGCCGCATGCAGGCATGGTCATCCCCAATGTCGACCACGACGCACACGACGGCTCGCTGGCCGCTGCTGATGCATGGTTCAAGGGCTACATGACCAAGATCTTCGCCGGACCGGATTGGAAGTCTGGCCATCTTGCCGTCGTGCTGACCGCCGACGAGGACGACAAGAACTCGGGCAACATCGTGTTGACGTCCGTGATTCACCCGAGCCAGAAGGCCAAGGTCGTCAACACACTGCTGACCCACCACAGCTTGACCCGCCTGTACGAGGACGTCGTGGGTGCGCCCTACCTGAATGCGGCCACCACCGCACCGTCGATGTCGGATGCCTTCGCCCTACCGGTCGCGTCGCAGAGGCCCGCGAATGAGCTGAGCTGCACGACGACCCCGCCGCCCGTGCTCCCGGTCAGCAAGAACCTCGTTACCGGCTTCGCTGTGACGGCACAGGGACCGAACGCGATCGTCATGAAGTGGAAAGCGGTGCCCAATGCAGTGAAGTACCGCATCCAGTTCTCAACCAAACCGACGATGGCCAACTCCGCATATCACCGATTCGTCGGCACCACTGCAATCATCGACGGGTTGAAGGCCAAGACCACCTACTACCTGAAGATCCGTACGATCGACGCGGGCGGCGGCAACATCTCGGCGTACACGACCAAGCCTGTGGCGAGCGCAACTCGCTAGCGCAGCTGCGAAAGTGGCCCGCAGCAGTTACGCGTCACTCCGCCATTGTGTTGGGCTTGCGCCAGCTGCGCTCGAACGGCAATCGCCACGCACGTGGCGCGATGAGCTGGTGCACGGCGTTGGGTCCCCAGGTCGCCGCGGGATAGGGGCGAACCGGTGGAAGGTCGTTGAGCAATGGCTCGGAGATCTCCCACAGCCGCTCAATACCCTCGGCCGTCGTGAACAGCGTGCGCTCCCCGCGCATGGCGTCGTGGATCAACCGTTCGTACGCCTCGAGAACGTCACCTGCCCGCTCGGTCTCCTGCATCGCGAACTGCATGCTGAGCTTGTCCAGCCGCATGCCGGGACCGGGCCGCTTGCCGTAGAACGACAGCGACATCTTCGAGGCATCCGCAAGATCGAACGTCAGGTGGTCCGGACCGGACAGGCCAACACCTGAACCAGTCGGGAACATGCTCTTGGGTGGCTCGCGGAACGCGATCGAGATGATGCGCGCTCCCTCGGACATCTTCTTGCCGGTACGGAGGAAGAACGGCACGCCAGCCCAGCGCCAGTTGTCGATCTCAGCCCGCAGCGCCACGAACGTCTCTGTCTCGGAGTCGGCCGGTACCCCGACCTCGTCGCGATGACCGTCGTACTGTCCGCGTACCACATGTTTGGGGTCGAGCGGGAGCATCGAACGGAAGACCTTGTTCTTCTCCTCACTGATTGAGTCGGAGTCGAGTGAGGTTGGCGGCTCCATCGCCATGAATGCCAGCACCTGGAACAGGTGGGTCACGACCATGTCCTTGAATGCTCCCGTGCCTTCGTAGAACGTCGAGCGACCTTCGACCGACAACGTCTCGGGTACGTCGATCTGCACGTGGTCAATGAAGTTGCGGTTCCAGATCGGCTCGAACAGTCCGTTGGCGAAGCGGAACGCCAGAATGTTGAGCGCCGCCTCCTTGCCGAGGAAGTGATCAATGCGAAAGATCTGATTCTCGGCGAACACCTCGTGCAGCTGGGAGTTGAGGGCCTTGGCGCTGACCAGGTCGGTGCCAAAGGGCTTTTCCATGATGATCCGAGCACGTTCGACGAGCTTGGCATCGCGCAACGTGTGCACCACGGAAAGTGCTGCTTGGGGCGGCACGCTCAGATAGTGCAGCCGACGAGGTTCACCGCCGAGGGCGGACTCGTGCGCTGTGGCAGCCTTGGCCAGCGCCTCGGCCCCGTCATCGACGTTGACGTAGGAGAGCTTGGGCGCGAACGCCTTCCAGCGCTCTTCGTTGAAGGTGCGCGGGCTGAACTCCCGGCAGGCCGTCTCGGCGAACTCGCGGAAGGCTTCGTCGTCGAACTTGTCGAGCGAGACTCCGATGATGCGAGAGTCGGACACGAGTCCCGATTGCAACAGGTGCATGATGCCGGGCAGCAGCTTGCGCCGGGCGAGATCGCCAGTGGCGCCGAAGAGCACGATCAGATGGGGCTCGTTCACGTCAACAAGGTTAGACCCGTCAGGTCACCGCAGGGGAATGTTGGTCCGTGCCCCAACGGATCCCCCAGCTTTGTGACTCAGCTCGCCACGCGAGGGAGGGTGCCTGACAAGTTTGGCCCCAAACCTGGAAAGGCTAGATCAGGCGGCGGTCGTTGGCCCAGCGGGTGAGCTCGTGCCGACTGGAGAGCTGGAGCTTGCGCAGCACGCTCGACACGTGGGTCTCAACCGTCTTGATCGAGATGAAGAGCTCCTTGGCGACCTCCTTGTACGCGTAGCCGCGCGCAATGAGCCGCATGACCTCGCGCTCACGCTCGGTGAGCCGATCGATCTCCTCGTCGATCTGCGCGACCTCGATGGTTCCGGCGAAGGCATCAAGGACGAACCCAGCGAGCCGGGGGGAGAACACCGCGTCGCCGGCGGCCACCCGGTCGATGGCATCGAGCAGCTCAGGGCCGGAGATGTTCTTGGTCACGTATCCGCGAGCGCCAGCACGGATGATGCCGATCACGTCCTCAGCCGCATCGCTGACCGACAGGGCGAGAAACTTCATGTCAGGGTGGCGGATGTGCAAGCGGCGGATGACCTCGAGGCCTCCCCCACCCGGCATGTGGACGTCGAGCAGCACCACGTCGGGCTTGGTCTCGACGAGGATCATGACCGCACTCTCGACGTCCTCTGCCTCGGCAACGATCTCGACAGGACCATCGATCTCGGCGCGGACTCCCCGCCGGAACATTGCATGGTCGTCGATGATGGCGACGCGCAATGTCGTCATGATGTCTCCTCGAATATGTGGTCGACACTGCGTACGGGAACCGTCATGGCGACCTCTGTGCCTTCACCGGGCTTGCTTCGGATCGTAACTGTGCCGCCATGGCGCTCGACCCGGTCAACGATCGAACCGCGTACGCCCATCCGATCCTCCGCGATCGTGTCGAGGTCAAAACCCACGCCGCGATCGCGAACGAACACGTTGACCGTTTCAGCTGTCGCCTCGGCATAGACGTCGATCCGGTCGACTCCCGCGTGCTTCGCGGCGTTGATCATCGCTTCACGCGCTGCCTTGGCAACGGCGCCAACATCAGGGTCGAGCCGTGCATCGCCGACGGCGATCACCTCGACGGGCACGCGGTGGGCGTCCTCCACATCCGCAGCCGAGGAGCGTAGCGCCGCGACAAGCGAGTCGCCGGGCTGCTCGTCGGTGCCGTAAAGCCACGCACGGAGCTCCCGCTCCTGGCGTCGAGCCAAGGTTGCGACGGCGGCCTGGTCACCGGCATTCTTCTGCAGCAGTGCAAGTGTCTGGAGCACGGAGTCGTGCAGGTGCGCTGCGACATCTGCGCGTTCCTGCGAACGTACGAGTGCCCGACGCTCCTCGGTCAGGTCACCCAACAGCTTGGTGATCCACGGCCCGAGGATCAACACAAGCCCGATCAGGGCGATACCGAGCGCTGCCGCCAGATCGACCATCGCGCTCCAGCCACGCTCCTGGGTCAGGAAGTAGATCGCAGCAAGGGCAATCAGCACAGCACCTGCAGCTATCCGGACGGCAAAACCAACGCCACTGGTCTGACGCATCCAGCGCCGCCAGGCGACGTCGTCGAACTGACGCCAGATGACAGTCAGGCCGACGACCGCCACGAGAGCAGGGCCGACCAGTGCGTCGCTGATGCCGCGACCTGTGACCTGCAGGAAGAGCAATACGCCGACACCGACCATTCCGATCGCCAGCGTCTGGAGAGTCTCAGTGGGTCTGGTGCGGTTGGAACTGGTACGAAGTCCCTGCCGCGTGGCCGCTTCGAGGCCGGGCGAGAGCTCGGGTTGCCTCAGCGGCAGGAACCGCCAGAGCAACAAGTAGGCGATGACGCCGATACCGCTGAGCCAGGAGGCAACGACAAACACCAGACGGACGTACAGCACGCCCACCCCGAAGTGTTCGGCCAGACCCGTCGCCACCCCGCCCACCAACCGGCGATCTGCCGGTCGGTAGGCACGGCGGTATCGGGCCGCGCTGGTCTGGGTCACACGTTCTGGGGACACAGAGCGATCGTCACACGTGCCCGCGCGCAGGCGCTACTGGGGACGACCCCTGTCCACCCTGAGTGTCGCTCCCGCGGTTTCAGGGTCGTACCCGATGGTTCGGAGCACAGCGTTCGGCCACGATGGAGGTATGAACGACACACAGGAAACACCCCCCGTTGCCGGACCGGACCAGGAGTTCGATCCGCACAAGTTGCGCACCATCACCGATGTCACGCGATCATCCGACGACCGATTGGTCGCTGGCGTGTGCTCGGGTGTTGCCAAGTACCTCAACATCGACCCAGTCATCGTGCGCATCGTCATCGCTGTGCTCACGGTCGTCGGCTTCGCTGGCGCCATCCTGTATGCCGCTGCGTGGTTGCTGCTGCCGTCCGACGACGCCGAGCAGAGCATCGCAGCCGGCTGGTTCAAGCTCGACGAGAACGAGGAGCAGGTCCGAAAGGTGGGTCTCGTCATCGCTGGGATCATCGCCGTCTTCGCACTGCTTGGCGACCACGGCAACTGGTGGGGAATCGGCTGGGTGTTTGTGCCACTCGCCGCGCTGTACTACCTGTTTGTGGTCAGGCCGCGTAATGCGTACCGGGACACCGTCAAGGCTCAGGTCATGGCCGGTCTACCGACGACTGAGTCGGTCACGGCCGACGTGCAGGCGAAGATCGACAAGAAGGTCGCCGAGAGGGTGGCGTACGCACGCAAGCCCAAGTCGAAGGCGCTCCCCCTTCTGACCCTGTCGCTGATCGCGATCGGCGTCGCCGTGACTCGGATCTACGCCGACACCCACGACGGTGTCGAGTGGACGACGTACGTCGCCGTCGCTCTCGCCATCACCGGAGTCGGCCTCGTCATCGGCACGTTCTGGGGCTACGGCGGACCGCTTATCTTCCTCGGACTTGTGTTGGGGCTTACCCTGGCGATCGGCTCAGCGCTGCCGAACGGGCGTATCGGTGCCCAGCAGCCCAACCCGGCGACGGCCGCCGCCGTTGACGCGAGGTACACGCATGGCGTGGGGCTCCTGGAGCTCGACCTCACCGATGTCTCCGATCCGACCGAGCTGCTCGGACGCACCATCGTCCTGGACAACGGCATCGGACAGACCAAGGTCATCATCCCCGAGGGCCTGAACGTCGAGATCGACTCCGACCTCAAGCTCGGCCAGATCAACCTGTTTGACCGCAGCGTGGATGGCACCGACAACCTGCTCAAGACGCCCGCCACCGGCACAGGCGAGAAGCTAACGATCAAGATCGAACAGAACGTCGGCAACGTCGAGGTGGTCCGGTCATGACTCGTCACCCGTTTCGGTGGAGCAGCTTCGCTTTCGGCCTGGTGTTCCTCGCCGGCGTCGGTCAGTGGGCCGTGTGGGAGCAGGACTGGCTCACACCTCGCGAGCTCAGCTTGACCGCCTCCGGCGTGCTCATCGGACTTGGCCTCCTGGGCGTCATCGCGACATTCTGGAAGCCCAACCAGCTCACCAACACAACCCCAGATCTGGAAGACAACTCCTCCCTAGAAAGAAGTGACCATGAAGAAACTGACTCGCAATCCTGATGACAAGTGGCTGGGAGGCGTCTGCGGAGGCCTCGCCGACTACACCGGCATCGATGCCAACCTGATCCGCCTGGTTGTCGCCGTGTGCACACTGCTCGGCGCCGGCTCGTTGATCATCGCCTACATCGTCGCTTGGGTGCTCATGCCCGCGCGGCCGTCGGCGCAGACCGTATGGGCTGACGCTACTGACGCTCCAGCCACTGAGAGCGGGCCCGCACAGCCACCTGCGTGAAGTCGGAGAACGCGCCGTCAATACCGGCGTCGAAGAACGCAAGGAGCTCGCCCACGGCATCGCCGTGGGCGAGCTTTTCTGTCCCCCGCCTGAACTCGGGCGGCAGAAAGACGTTCTCGTTGCGCATGGTCCAGATGTGCACATCCAAGCCGGCCGCGTGAGCCCGATCGACGAGTCCCGTTGGGCCGGAGCCCGGCTTCACCACGAGCTCCTTGTAGGGCCCGATCGCGTCGGCATACTCAGCGACGAATGCCAGCCCGTCGTCGGTCCTCAGGTCCTCGTACGTACGGGCGTCGCCAGCCACCTCGAAGTCGGCCGGCCGACCACGAGGCGACATGAGCTGGACGAGGAATGCGGGAGTTCGCGGGCGCAGTGCCCGAAGATTTGCCGACTCGAACGACTGGATCACCACCCTTGCGCCTGCATCGTTGAAACCGCGCTGCTCCAGGGTGTCGATGAGCATGTCGTTGAGGCTGATGCCAAGGCCGTCGAAATAGCTCGGGTGCTTGGTCTCGATGTAGACACCGACCGGCGCCTCACCGCCTGCGACCTCCGCGATGTCGAGGACCTCTTCGATCGTGAGAATCTGCTCGGTGCCGCCGAGGGCGACGTTCGCGGGGCGCAGGTCGGGGATGCGCTCCTTGCAGCGCAGGGTCTTGAGCTCAGCCAAGGTGAAGTCCTCGGTGAACCAGCCAGTGTGGGAGACAGCGTCGACGATCTTTGTTGCTCGACGATCGGCGAACTCTGGGTGGTCGGCGACGTCAGTTGTGCCGGCGATCTCATTCTCATGACGGACGACCAGGACTCCGTCGCTGGTGCTGACAACATCGGGCTCGATGAAGTCGGCGCCCTGCTCGATCGCGAGGAGGTAGGAAGGGCGGGTGTGTTCGAGCCGAAGACCCGGCACACCGCGGTGGGCGATGATGAGCGGAATGGTCATTGCTTCTCCTGATTCACGTGACCATCACACCGCATTCGGGCCATGGATGAGCCGAACCGCGCCGTCACGTCTTGGGTCTGCTGCCGCAACGAGTCGTCCGTCTGGCTTGCGCAGTGTCACGCCGACACCGCCGAAGTACATCGACGGCAGCGACTCGACCTTGACGTCCTCGTCAGGCCGCCCGGCGCGATGCACGTGGACACGTGGATGATCGACCGCCTCCTGCAGGCCGAGGCCGCCATTGATGAATCCAGCAAGCACCTGCACGATTGCCGTCGTGATGCGGTCGGCACCGGGCGAACCGATCGCGATCGACGAGCCGTCTGGGTGGTGGCCGACCGTCGGCGCCATGTTCGACAACAGCCTCGTGCCCGGCGTGAGGCCGTGCAAACCCTTGGCGTTGAGCTCCTGCTCGCCAAGACAGTTGTTGAGCCAAATGCCAGTTCCCCGGGCGATCATCCCAGAGCTGTAGCCCGACGAGACTGTGACGGCGCACGCACCGCCGTCGCTGTCGGTCGCCGACACGTGCGCCGTGGATCCAGACTCCAGCACGGCCAGGTGATCACGATCGATCAGGGCGAGGAATGCTGCCGCATCGCGTTCGAGGTCGTCGCTGTGGTCGAGCACCTCGAGGCGGTGGCCGAGCACGGCGCGCTGCACACGTACAAGGCGCTCGAGGTCGTCGCTCGGGTGGTCGTCGAGCAACCGCAGCATCGCCGACACGCACACGCCGCCCACAGATGGTGGCGGGTTGGTGCCAAGCTTCCACTCCCCGACCGTCGTCATCAGTGACGGGCGAACGACAGGTTTGTATGTTGACAGATCACGACGGCCGAGTATCCCGCCGCGGTCGATCACGTCATTGCTGATGAGCTTGGCGAGGTCGCCGGTGTGAAGTGCTGAAGGCCCCTCCGCGGCGATCAGCTCCAGCGAGCCGACCAGATGGGGAAGCTCGATGAGTCCGGTGGCGATGGTGCCGTCAGCGTTGTGCACGGCAGTTCGGCTCTGCGCGTCCCAGCCGAAGATGTCGTCGTGGACGTACTCAAGATAGAAACGCGACGCTGAGCCGAGCTGAAACCCTCCACGGGCAACCTCGATGGCGGGCTTCACCAGCTCACCCCAAGGCAGGCTCCCCCACCGAGCATGGGCCTCGCCGAAGGCCGAGACCGAGCCATGGCAGGCCACCGATCCGGGGCCGATCGTCACTGTCACGCCGCCGCCGTACTCGGTGTCGACGTCCCATGTACCCCCGCCGAGCGTACGGCCGCGACCGGGCATGTCCATCCAGCCGTCGACGGTATGTGGTGCGCTGCCGTCGGGAGGCTGCACCGTGATGAAGCCACCAGAGCTCAACGACACGATGCCGACCTCGTTGACCATCGTCACGAGCGTCGCTGCGAGTGCGGCATCGATGGCATTGCCGCCCGCCAGAGCAATCTGCTCACCGGCCATGGCGGCCGCCTCGTTGGGCGCGGAGATCGCTAGGCCCTGTCTCCCAATTGGCCGTCGATCAGCGCGCGGGGCATCCGCGCTCATCTGACAAGGCCTGGGACTGAGGCGCACCAGTTGTGTGCGGCGAAGGACCAGAACGCCGTCAGAAGAGATGCGGGGTCACGCGCGCCTACGGTGAATTGGAAGACAGGGCCTTGGGCCGGCATGCCGGAAGGCTATCTGGTCAGGCGTTGATCGAGATGCCGATGCCACCGAGCGTCTGGCCGCCGAAGCGGTCGATCTCTGCTTCGATGTTGAGCGGGTTCATCGAGTCGCGCGATGCAAGCACCTCGTCAGTGAGCTGATCGGCAGGCACCAGCCAGCTGACCTCGAACTCGATGCCGTCGGGATCCTTGGCGTACAAGGCTTTGGTCGTGCCATGGTCAGTGGCGCCGGACAGTGCGCCCGCGGACACCAGCCTCTGGCGCGTCGCGGCGAGCTCGTCGAGCGTGTCGACCTCCCACGCCAGGTGGTAGAGACCAACTGTCGTGCGGCCTGCGCCTGAGTCGCCTGCCTGGGGGCCGATCTGGAAGAGACCCAGATCGTGGTCGTTGGTGCCGCCACTTGCCTGCAGGAACGCCGCACCGGGAAACGACATGACGGTCTTGAATCCGAGGGTGCTGGCATAGAACGCGACGCTGGCGTCGACGTCGCGGACGTAGAGCACGGCGTGGTTGAGGCGAGTGACGGGCATTCGTACTCCTATATGATTGAATCTTCACCTATCTTAGCACGACAACCAGCCCGGTAGGCTGCGTGAATGGTCTCCCGCATCTTCAGCCGAG
>MTKY01002511.1_pt1 | contig 16764 bp, 16 predicted proteins | sample 1042731 | NCBI WGS metagenome assembly MTKY01 (sample SAMN06212206, study PRJNA360538) | anaerobic digester metagenome | biome: Wastewater treatment plant; material: sludge; isolation source: anaerobic digester fed with sludge from wastewater treatment plant | place: Denmark: WWTP Soeholt ... | reverse complement strand
GCGGCGGCGGCATGGGCGGCGGTCGCGGCGGCGGCATGGGCGGCGGTCGCGGCAGAGGCGGAAGAGGGGGAGGACGTTGGTAATCTCGGTCGCCGCCGGTAAGGGCGGGACCGGCAAGACCCTGGTGGCGGTGAACCTGGCTATGTCTCTGCACAGAGCCGGCGTGAAGACGCTGCTCACCGACGCCGACGTGGAGGAGCCCAACGACCATCTCTTCGTCAACCCCGCCATCTCGAGCCGGGAGAACGTGACCATCTCCATACCGCGCATCGACGAGGACCTGTGCGACCGCTGCGGCGAATGTTCCTCTTTCTGTGCCTACGGGGCCCTGGCCACGACGCCTGCTCGCGTGATCCTTTTCGACGAGCTTTGCCACGGATGCGGAGGATGTACCCTGGTATGCCCCCTCGACGCCATCAGCGAGGAGGAACGCGTAATAGGAGCGATCGAGCGCGGTAGCAGCCCCGAGGGCATGGAGTTCATGCAGGGTATACTGGAGATAGGCGAGCCCAAGGCGAGCCCCATCATAGCGGCGATGAAAGAACGCCTGGACCCCGAGGCAGTGAACATAGTCGACTGCGGGCCCGGCACGGGCTGCGCGGCCATGACCACGGTGCAGGGTTCCGACGTCTGCCTCATGGTCACCGAGCCTACGCCCTTCGGCCTGCACGACCTGCTCATGGCGGTAAAGATGGCGGAAGAGCTCGACGTTCCCTCGCTTGTAGTAGTGAACAAGGATGTCCCGGGAGATACCGAGGTGAAAAGCTTCTGCGCGGAGCATGGGCTGGAGATAGCGCTCTCCATACCCTTCTCCATGGAGACGGCGCGCCTCACCTCGAGCGGTATCAACCTGGTCGATAGCGGGGAGGAGTGGCAGCGCTTCTTTTACTCTCTGTACGAGCGGATCGCTCCCCTCGTCTCCAGTGGAGGTGCCTGAGATGAAGCAACTCGTAGTCCTCAGCGGCAAAGGGGGGACGGGCAAGACCACGGTCACCGCTTCCCTGGCGCAACTGCTTAAGCCGGTCGTGGTAGCGGACTGCGACGTGGAGGCCCCGAACCTTCACCTCCTGCTCTCCCCGAGTACGGACAACTCCTTTATGCTCAAGGTCTCGCGCAAGGCGAGGATAGACCCGGACCTCTGTACGGCCTGCGGTGCCTGCGAGGAGAGCTGCCGTTTCGGCGCCATTGTTGCCTCGGACCCTTATAGAGTCGATGCCTTCCGCTGCGAGGGTTGCGGGGTATGCGGCTTCGTCTGCCCCCAGAACGCCGTCGATTTCTTCGAAACGGACGGGGCGGAGGTCAGTGTTGGCACCACGCTTTACGGACCCATGGTCGGGGCGGAACTCGCGGTGGGCGAGGAAGCATCGGGCAAGGTGGTGACGAGAGTGAGGATGGAGGCTCAGTTGATCGCTCACGAGGCCGGCCTCCCTCTTATCATCGTGGACGGCTCGCCCGGCACGGGATGCCCGGTGATCGCCTCCCTCAGCGGAGCCGATCTGACCCTCATCGTCACCGAGCCTTCCCTCTCGGGCCTTCACGACCTGGAGAGAATTCTGCAGGTGGCGGAGCACTTCGGCATCCCCACTATGGTGTGCATCAATAAGTGCGACATCGTGCCCGAACTGGCCGGCAGGATAAGGGAAAGGTGCGGCGAACTGGGCATCGAGGTTGCGGCCGAGGTGCCGTTCTCCGCGGAAGTGGTGGAGGCGTTGCGCGGCGGGCGTCCTCCCTTGGGCAACGTATCGCGGGAGATAGAGGAACCATTGAGGCAGCTGGCCAAGGCGATCGAGGCACATACGGCGGTGGCAACGGGTTGAGGCCAGGTGGCGGCGGGGTGACAAATCCCCGCCGTTGCCATATAAATGAATAGCAGGCCGCAAGGAGGTAGTAAGCATTTGGCCAGACCCGTGAAGCCCAAGCTGGTGGGAGAAGCGCCCCGGACCGATTATTTCAAGCCCCGGGGGATACCCCTTTCCCAGCTCGAGGAGGTCAACCTGACCATCGAGGAACTCGAAGCCCTGCGCCTCGTGGACCTGGAGGGCATGTACCAGGAGGACGCGGCCAGGGAGATGGGGGTGTCCCGGCAGACCGTGCAGCGCATGATCACCGAGGCAAGGGCCAAGGTGATCGAGGCGCTGGTCGTGGGAAAAGCCCTGCGCATCGAGGGGGGGAGCTACATCCTCAGGGAAGGAGCGGGGCAGTTCCGTTGCGGCCGCTGTGGCGACTCTTTTCCCTCGCGCACCGGCAGAAAAGGCCGCGGCTGGAGGTGCCCCACCTGCGATTCCAGCGAATGACGGCTGGTGAGACTGTTTTGGAAGAGATAAACTGCAGCCCGATAGGTTTCGTTCGCTCCCCATTTACGCGTGCCACCGGGACTCCCATCCAGCCCATAGGGGGAAGTGACGTCGAGGCTACGGTCGAGATCCTCGAGGAGTACGCCCCGGGCTTGAGTGACCTGGAGGGCTTCTCGCATATAGTCCTGCTTTACCATTTTCATCATTGCATGACGACCAGCCTGAAGGTAAAACCCTTCCTCGACGACGTGGAACGCGGAGTCTTCGCCACCCGGGCCCCGGTGCGTCCCAACCACATCGGGATGAGCGTGGTCCGCCTCGACCGCATCGAGGGCGGCACCTTGCATATAAGGGACGTGGACATCATCGACGGCACGCCGGTGCTCGACATCAAACCCCATATTCCGCGTATCGACTGTCCCGGTAAAGCCCGCGTCGGATGGTTGGAGGGGAAAGAACCGCTTGTCGGGGAACTGCGGGACGACGGTCATTTCCTGGGCTGACCTGCTCCACGCTCGTACCCCCGCTCAAGAAGTCGCCTCCTTTCGCGGCGGAAGGCCGATCGGTATGCCGTGCCCAACTCCGCGGCCAGCAGACCAAGACCGCCGCGAGCGGCTCCGTGAAGCGGGTCATGCGGCACCTTCAAACTCCTGAGTTGTTGCTTTGCTGCCGCGATTACAATATAATCACCACGACGTTATTTGACATATGTCTGATACTGAGCGGCTCTCCGAGTCCCTTCGTCTAAAGCTCCGGCCAAGGCGTGAGGACCGATAGGGTGCCGGGGGAAACCCCGACGCCTCCCGTGCTTGGAAAGGAGAGTGGTGGAGCACTAAGTGCCCATCCTCTCCGGGTGGGTTTTTTTAATGCCTCCGAGTCCCTTCGCCTAAAGCTCCGGCCAAGGCGTGAGGACCGATAGGGTGCCGGGGGAAACCCCGACGCCTCCCGTGCTTGGAAAGGAGGTGGTGCAACCGACACGTCGCCTACGGTGAAGTCGGTACCATACATCACGATCGAATCTCAGCACAGACGTTGCAGCGAAACTTCATGAACAACGCGGGATCACCGACGCAAGAGCATGAACTGGAACGTACGGCAATGAAAGGATGATCAACATTGAGTCATAGCACCTTCAAGACCACCGTTATCCTTCTGCTCCTTTTCGCCTTGCTGGCTGCCTCCCTGGCTATCGCCGGCTGCGGCGACGACGGGAGCGCCGACCAGGATGAGCCCACCACCAAGATCGTGGTCGACCAGTTGGGCAGGGAGGTGGAGCTGCCCGCGAACGTTGAGAGGGTGGCCACGAATTACGGTATCGCCACCCAGATCGTCTTCGCCCTGGGACAGCAGGACAAGCTGGTGGGCTGCGACGAGCCCTCCCACCGCATGAGCGACGCCTTCTTCTCTCAGATTGCCCCCGGATTTCCCGAGGTGCCGTCGGTGGGCAACCCCAGGGAGATCAACACCGAGACCCTCGCCTCCCTCGAACCCGACGTGATCTTCATTCCCTGCTCGCGGGGAAGCGAGCAGGTGGACCAGTTGGAGGCGCTGGGCTTCAACGTGCTCGGCGTCAATTGCGAGGACCTCGACCTCCTGGCGGAGTCGGTGGTGATGTTCGGGCAGGCCATGGGCTGCGAGGACAAGGCTGAGGATTACATCGCCTACTACGAGGGCATACGGGATATGATCGAGGAGAGGCTGTCGGACCTCCCGGATGACGAGCGGGCCAAGGTCTACCTGTCCGGCTCGACCGGGATGCTGAGCACCTGCGGCGGGGACATGTACCAGAGTTCCCTCTTCGACCTCTGCGGCGGAGTGAACGTGGCCAGGGAGCTTACCGGGGGGTGGAAGGAGGTCTCGGCGGAACAGGTCCTGGCATGGGACCCCGAATACGTGTTCGTCGTGCATTACGGCCCCGCTACCCCGGAGCAGATTCTGGCGGACTCCAACTTCGCAAACGTAACCGCGGTCAAGGAGGGCAACGTCATGTGGTTCCCCTCCGAGCTCGCTCCCTGGGACTATCCCTCCATGCAGGCGGTATTGGGGCTGGTGTGGTGCGCCAAGACCCTGCAGCCCGACTATTTCGAGGACGTGGACGCTCTCGAGTACGCCGACGAATACTTCGAGGAGTTCTTCGGCAAGAGCTTCACGGACATGGGCGGCACCATATAGTGGAGAATACGGGAAGAACGGCGGTGAGTAGCGCCTCTAGCGGGGGCGCGAGAAAGAGCAGGAAACTGCTCTTGGTCTCTCTCACCCTTCTCGCCGCCTTCTTCCTCTCCATGAGCGTAGGGCGATATGCTATCGGCCCCCTCGACATCCTCAAGCTTATTGCGGCGAAGCTGGGGGTTGGCGTGGACCTGGGCTCCAGCGCCGCGGCCATGAACACCGTCTTCTGGAGCATCCGCCTGCCGCGGACGGTACTGGCCATCGGGGTGGGCGCGGCGCTCGGCGCCTCGGGAGCGGTCTTCCAGGGGCTGTTCCGCAACCCTCTCGTCTCCCCCGACATCCTGGGTGTTTCGTCGGGCGCCGGGTTCGGGGCCGCCACGGCGATCATGTACCTGGCGGGAGGGGGCCTGGCTGTACAGTCCATGGCCTTCGTCTTCGGTATCGTGGGGGTGTTCGTAGCCTACAGCATCGCGGAGAGGTCCAAGGAGAGCACCATTGTGGTGCTGGTGCTGGCCGGCATCGTGGTCTCGGCGGTCTTTACCGCCGGCCTCTCCTTCCTCAAGTACATCGCCGACCCCTACGAAGAGCTGCCCTCCATCGTCTTCTGGACCATGGGCAGCTTCCACGCCGCGAACTGGCGGGACGTCGTCTATTCCCTGCCCATCGTAGTGATGGGGGTGTCACTGCTCTCCGCCCTGGGCTGGCGGCTCAACGTCATGACCATGGGAGACGAGGAGGCCATGGGCTTGGGGGTGGACGTGAGGAAAATCCGCCTCTTCTTCATCGTCGTGTCCACGCTCATCGTCGCCAGTTCCATCTCCGCCTGCGGCACCATCGCCTGGGTGGGGCTGGTGATACCCCATATCGGAAGGTACCTGGCCGGCTCGGACCACAAGGTCCTGGTCCCCTTCTGCGCCCTGCTGGGCGGCGCACTGCTTCTGCTCATGGACACCCTGGCCCGCATGATAAGCACCTCCGAGATACCCATCAGCATCATCACCTCCTTCATCGGGGCACCCTTCCTCGCCTACCTGCTGTTGCGCAAGAAAGCGGGGGTGTGGTATGCGGCTTGAGCTGTCGGGACTGACGGTGGGCTACAGGGATCACGTGGTGCTGCGCGGCCTCGACCTCGAGGTGCCGGTGGGGTCCATATGCGCGCTTCTGGGCCCGAACGGCTCCGGCAAGACGACCCTCCTGCGCAATATAAATGCCATCCTCAAACCCCTGGAGGGCAAGGTGATGCTGGGGGGCAGGGACCTGGGTTCGATGTCCCGCAAGGAGATCGCCCTGGCCATGGCCTTCGTCCCGCAATCGACGAACCTTCCCTTCAATTACACCGGCCTGGACATGGTGGTCATGGGCAAGACGCCCCATATGAGCGTGTGGTCGTCCCCGGGGCCGCGCGCCCGCGAGGAGGCATGGGAGGTGATGGAGTCGGTGGGAATAGGACACCTCGCGGAGCAGTATTACATGCAGATGTCGGCCGGTGAGAGACAGCTTGTGCTCCTGGCCAGGGCGGTCATGCAAGACGCCCCCATGCTGCTCCTCGACGAGCCCACCTCCCACCTCGACCTGCGCAATCAACTAGTGATCATGAACATGGTCAGGAGGATAGCCCACGGCAAGAAGGCCACCGTGCTCATCACCCTGCACGACCCAAACCTGGCCCTGCGTTACTGCGATTACGCGGCGCTCCTCTACGCCGGTGGGATATTGGGACACGGGACCACGGAGGAAATGCTCAGCGGAGAAAACCTCTCAAGGGTATACGGGGTTGAGGTGAGTTGCGAGCTCACCGAGGGGGGAAGCATGGTGGTGGTCCCCGCGTGCGAACCGCCGCCGCACGCAAGTCCGGCGGAGGACCGGTGCCGCGCTCCTTCCCCGGGTGCGCCAGAGTGACGTCCACTTGGACCGGGGAGAGAACTTACGAGTGATCGTGCGAGAACGAGAGACACGTGAGGAAAAGATGGGAGTTGTTGCGAAAATGATGGAGTGCGATATCTGCGAGAGGAAGTGCCTGATCGAGCCGGGCGGTTACGGGTACTGCGGAATGTACCTCAACCGGGAAGACCGGATAGAAGCCCGGTATCCGGAACACGTCTCCGTGATCATGGTCTGGCGCATAGAGTCCCTCCCCATCTTCCACTTCTACCCGGGATCCCGCACCCTGGTCTTCGGTACCGCGGGCTGCAATTTCGACTGCCATTATTGCTCCAACGCCTACCTGGCCAGGGGATATCCCGACGACGTTTACATGATGAGGCTCGAGCCGCGCAGGCTGGTCGAGAGGGCGCGCCAGACCGGATGCCACAACATCGCTTTCGCCATGAACGAGCCCACGGTTTCCCTCGATTACTACCTGGCCGTGTCCGAGGAAGCCCGCGCGTCTGGTTTTCCAGTGGGGTGCCTCACCAACGGCTACCAGGCGGAGCGGGCGGCCCGGCTCCTGGCCGACGCGTCCGACTTCATCAACGTCAGCGTCAAGGCCTTCGACGACGACTTCTACCGCGATTACGTGGACGTCGAGGGCCTGGGGCCGGTGTTGCGCAACGTCGCATACTACCACGGACGCACCCACCTCGAGGTCACCACCCCCATCGTCGCGGGTCTGAACGACGATCACATCCTGCGCATCGCCAAATGGCTCGGCGATATCGACACCAGCATACCCTGGCATGTCTTCAGGCTGCTCCCCGAATACAAGATGGCGGACCGGGAATATCCCGACATCTTGCAGCTCGCGGGAGCCATACGGGAAGCCCGGATGTTCCTCGACCACATATACTTCGGCAACTTCGCCGGCTCGCAGTGGCTTTCCACCTACTGTCCCTGCTGCGGCCGGCGCCTCATCGAGCGCGTGGGGTTAGGGGGCTGTGGGGCCAAGCCGGTGCTCTTCGACCTGGACGGATTATCCTGCCCAGGGTGCGGAAATCCGGCCGGGATAAGCGGAGAGTGTGTGGACTGGCACTCGGCCGAGACGCGGGAGGCGGTGTGATGGCCGGCGAGATAGGGCTCCTCGACGTGCTCGAGTGGCAGGCCTGGGTGGACATGGAGAGCGGGAGGCGGGTGGAGATGCCCGGGGCGGAAATGCAGGTGCTCTCGGACATCCTGGCAAAACGCCCTTACCCCGGCGACCTCTCCCCGCACGGCAACGCCTGGGTGGTAGACCAGGCACTCGAGGCAGTCGATGCCTTCGAGCCCTCGCTCATCGTCCTGCATTTCGCCAACCAGAGTTTCCGGGCCATGTTCGGGGGACTAACGGACGACGACCTGCGCGCCGACTTCGACGAACTTGCGCGGCAGGCGGACCGCTTCCTCGTGAAGGCGCGCGGATATGAGCCCATCATCTTTGGGCTGGGAGGATACGCCGAGCTCAAGGGCTACGTGGACCTCACAGACCTGGAGGGGCTCGCCGCGCTGGGGGGCATGTCCGGACACGTCTGCGGCCTCTACCGGCCCACCAGCCACGACCTGGAACGGCTGCGGGAGGACGCGCGCCTGGTGCGCATGACATCCCGCGAGGCCTTCCGGGATGAATTCGGCGGCTGCGATGCCTTCTACCACCGTTTCCCCGACTACCTGCTCGAATACGAGCAGGGCTGGGCGGTGAAATGTCCGCTGGTCATGGCCAGACAACCGCAGCGGCTGGGGCGGAGCGACGGTACCGTACCCGTTCACACCGGCCTGGGCGAGGTGGGGAGGCTGGAGGACATACGCCCCCTGGTGGAGGGCGCGGTGGCGGCCGGGAGCAAGGTGGTGATCATCATGGGGGAGGGCTGGTCTGTGGAAGATTTCCCCTATTCATCCCGCGAGTGCGCCAGCCGCCTGGGGTGGTTCGATTACGACCTCAAGTCGAAGCTCTTCGCCATCTTCAGCGGCAAGCCCCCGGTCGAGAGCGAGTATCCTCCCGCCATAAGGATGTACATGGAGGAGAACGCCTACCCCTTCTCGGTGGCCTTCAACGAACCCTCCCGGGACTGCCTCGGCCGTTCCGTGAACGGCTTCAGCGTCGCGGTGGGCAACCGCAGCGTACTTCCCCATGCCTTCTTCGGGGCCGACGTAACCATCGAGTGTTACGCCAGGTACGTCTATAACTACGGCAGCATGGCCATTCTGCAGGGGAGGGGATTGAGCCCTTCGCGCGTAAAGCCGCCCGAGCGGCGCAAGGAAGCCTGAGATGGCGGGCGAAGCCACGAGCGCAACGGGGCTCCTCGACGTCGGGGAGTGGCAGGCGGTGATCGACATGCGCACCGGCCTCTCGCTGGAGCGCGGCGATATGGAGGCCGGCATCTCCCCGGCGACCGCGGGCAGGGACGCCGAGGTGCTGTCGGATTTATTGCGCCGCATGCCCTTCCCCGGGGACCTCTCCCCCTCTTCAGCGTCCTGGGTTACGGACGTAGCCCTGGAGTTGGACCGCATCTACTCCCCCTCCCTGCTGGTGCTGGTCCACGCCTCCCTCTCCTTCAAGACCATGTACGGTGGTGGTGACCTGTTCTCTGACGAGCTGCTCGAGGTGCGCAGAGAGATAGAACGCCTGTTCTTCGAGAGCGGCCGGGAGCACGCCATACTAGGCCTGGGGAACCTGGTGCGGGTGAAGGATTACGTCGACCTCTGCGGCCTGGACGGGCTCGCCCTGGGAAGTGGCTTTCCCTCCTCATACGCCGGGGTCTTCAGGCCTTCGGCCCGGGACCTGGAGCGTCTGGAGGGGATACCCGAGGTGAAGCGCGTGACGTCCAGGGAGGAATTCCGCGAGTGTTTCGGCGGGAGCGAGGACTTTTACGGGCGTTTCCCGCACCGCTTTCTGGAGCTCGAGGAGGGCTACACGTTGAAGGCCTTCGGCATACCCGCCCGCGAGCCCGCGCTCATGCCGGGCAGGGACGAGTTGCTGCCCCTGGCCGGAGACATTCCTCTACCCGCGCGCCCGCTTTCCATCGTCGACCTGAAGGACTGCATCATGCGCAACGGCGAGGCGGGAAGGCGGCAGGCGCTCGTCCTCGTAGAGGGGCTGGGGACGGACGCGTTTCCGTGGGCGTACCGGGGCATCGACAACACCATGGGCTGGTTCCGCTACCCCTTGGGTGATTCCCAGTATATGGCTGTGACATCGGGGAAGCACATGGTCGAACACGGGCACCCGCCTTGCCTGCGTTATTACCTGGAGGATGACCTCTACCCCTACTCGGGGATATTCAACGAGCTGCCCTCCGGGCTTTTGGGGCAGGACGCCTCGGGGCTCTGCGCCGCGGTGGGCAACCGCAGCATCTACACCCACGCCTGCCTGGGCGCCGACATCACCGTCGAATGCTTCGCCCGCACCCTTTACAACTACGGCACCCTGGCGGTAATACGCAACGCCACCGCGATTTGAGGTATGGTAGAAAATAGACTCCTTACGGAAAGGCGCAACTATGTTCGCTGAGAAGATCGCGGCTCTGGCAATGGAAAAATGCGGCGGGCTTCACCTGCAGGAGGCGATCGTCGGCCTGGGGTTCACCCTGGTGTGCCTGGACGGCGGCGCCTGCGGCCTCGCTTATACCCTGCGTGACGAGCTGGAGCGCGGGTGCGACGTTTTCGGCGAAGCGGGGAGATTGGCCGGGAGGGAAGCCGGGGAGGTACTTGCCTGGATAGGAAGTGGCTCGGTTGTCGCCTCCGCCGTCGGTCTCGCCGCGGCCAACGCCCTGCTGCAGCCTCCCGAGGAAGCCTTCGCCTCCGACCTCATGAACATGCTCTCGCTCCGGGCGGGGGAGCGCGTGGTCACGGTGGGGAGGTTCCGCCCCATGGAGCCGATGTTGAGGAAGTCGGGCGCGCAGCTGGAGGTTATCGAGCGGGAGGACCCGCTGGACTCCCTGCGGGACTGCGACGTCGCCCTGATCACCGCCACCTCCATCATCAACGATACCATGGAGGATATCCTCTCCGCGATGGGCGGAGCCCGGGAGGTGGCGATTCTCGGCCCCAGCACTTCTTACGCGCCCGCGGCTTTCGCCGGCACGCCGGTCACGCTCCTCGCGGGTTCGGCCGTGGCCGATGCGGACAGGGTGCGGGCGGTGGTGCGCGAGGGCGGGGGCACGCAGACCATGGGAAAGTCGCTGCGCAGGTGGGCGGTCCGCGTCAGGAAAGGCGGATGAGGATGAGAAGGACAGAGAAGGCGGCCGCGTTATCCACCGCGGCTAGCACTCTCCTGGGAGGAAGCATGATCGCGGTCGCAGTGGTATCGGGTAGCGTGTCACTGGTCGCCGAGGGCATACACACCATTACCGACAGCGTTACTTCCCTCGCGCTTCTTATCGGCCTCCGGCTCTCGGAGCGCCGCAGCGAGACCTTCCCCTTCGGCCTGTATAAACTGGAGAACCTGGTCGCCACAGCCATCGGTATCCTCATCCTGTTTGGCGCCTACGAGCTGGCCTCGGAGTCCATCGGCCACCTCGGCGAGGAGCCGAGAACCCTGGAAAAGCCCTGGCTGATAATAGCAGTCATGGCTGTGAGCGTGATAACCATAGGCATCCTGGCCTGGTACAAGAACAAGGTCGCCCGGGAGGAGAACTCCCCCGGGCTGAAGGCGGACGCGCGCCACTCCATGGCGGACCTGGCCGCGGCCGCGGCCGTGCTCGTGGGAGTCGGCCTGGACATCGCGGGCGTTCCCAGGGCGGACTCCATCGCGGCCCTGGTGGTAGTCGCGTTCCTGGTCTGGGCCGGAATTAACGTCACGCTGAGTGGAGTTAAGGTCCTCCTGGATGCATCCGTGGAGAAGGACGTGCTCTTCGAGGTAAAGGAGATCGCGGAGGCCCATCTGGGGGTGAAGGACGTCCTGCGCGTGGAGGGGAGGAACTCGGGCAGCTACCGTTTCCTCAACGTTACCGTCGTCCCCCGCACCAGGAACCTGGAAAAGGCGAACCTCATCGCCGAAGAGGTCAGGGACAGCATATACAGGGGCATCGCAAACGTGGACCGCGTGAATATCAGCCTCAGGACTGAAGCGAAGGAGAGCATCCGCTGCGCCGTCCTCCTCGACGAGGACGGCTCGACACTATCCGGCCATTTCGGCGAAGCCCACTCCTTCTCTTTGCTGGAGTTCGCCCTTCCCGGTGGCGAGATCGTCTCCAGGGATACGCTTCTGAATCCTTTCACGAATGTGTCCAGAGGCAAGGGCGTCAAGGTGGCGGAGTTCCTTGCCCAGCAAGGCGTGGAGGTAGTCGTGCTCAGGGAGGCGCTGGAGGGCAAAGGCGCATACTACGCGCTGGAGGCGCAGGGGATACTCGAGCTCTACAGGCCGGAGCTGAAAGACCTGGGGGATGCGGAGAGGATGCTGGCGGACTTCGTCCGCAGCTATTAACGCTCAGACCCCTGCTGGCCGCCCTATGGTGATAAAATGTCCCTTGTGATGCACGAATCCAGAATAGACGGTACCGCCTTTATCGCGGGGCGCTGGCCCCTGGACCCCGATCTTCCCACCGTGGTGTTCATCCACGGCTCCGGGGGATCGAGCGTCTTGTGGCGCGCGCAGGTGGAAGCTCTCGCGCAGAGGATGAACACCGTCGGCCTGGACCTGCCCGGCCACGGGGCGAGCGGGGGCGGGGGCATGGACTGCGTCGAGGACTATGCCGCGAGCGTCGATGCATTTGTCGCGGCGATAGAGGCCCCCAGGCCTATACCCTGCGGCCTCAGCATCGGCGGCGCCATCGTCCTGCGCTTGCTACTGGATGCTCCACAGAAATATACGGCCGGGATCCTGGTCAATTCGGGGGCAAGGCTGAGGGTGATGCCGATGATCTTCGAGGCCCTCGAAAAGGATATCGAGGGTTTCCACAAGGCGGCGCCCGCTTTCAGCATCTCGGAGAAGACGGACCCGTCGGCGATCGGGCCCCTGTCGGACGCGATGGCCGCATGCCCTCCCGCGGTCACGCTTGGTGACTTCAGGGCATGCGATTCGTTCGATGTCATGGAGCGAGTCGCTGAGATCGAGGTTCCCGTCCTGGTCCTGACCGCATCGGACGACAGGATGACTCCCGGGAAATACGGCGCCTACCTGGCCGACCGCATAGAGCGCTCTTACCTGGTCAACATCGAGGACGCCGGCCACCTCTCTCCCATGGAGCAGCCGCAAGCGGTAACGGAGGCCATCGCGGAGTTCGTGTCGTCGCTCTGACGCTACGATCACCGCTTGTGGCGGACGTCCCGTATCGGCGGCAAGTATGAGCACGTGTTGTAAGGGGGGTTAACAATGGTGAACGTAGGTGTCGTGCAGTTGCGGGCGGAGCCGCTCGACGTCGCGGGCAACCTCTTGCGTGCGGAGCGCCATATCTCCGACTGTGCGGCGGGCGGGGCGCAGCTGGTCGTGCTACCAGAGATGTTCAACGTCGGCTTCTATCTAGGTGAGTCCCTGATGATGGTCGCGGAGACCCTGGAGGGGAAGACGGTCGCCTGGCTCAAGGAGCAAGCCTCCGCGCACGAGCTATACATCACCGGGAGCTTTTACGAATACCACGAAGGGCATTTTTACAACACCATGGTCATGGTGGGCCACGACGGGAGCCTGCAGTACTACCGCAAGAGGAACCCCACCTGGTCCGAATCCGCGGTGTGGCGCCGCAGTGACGAGCCCGGCCCGGGCATATTCGACACGCCGTTCGGGCGCATCGGGGGCGTGATCTGCTTCGACTCCTTCGCGCGCGAGACCTTCGAGGGCTTCAGGCGCAGCGGCGTGGAAGCCGTCGTCATCGTCGCCTTGTGGGGGGCCAACCGCTCGCGTTCCTTCTTCTGGCGCCCCGACCTCTTCCTGGCCGGGAACGCGCTCATGCGCTGGTCGAAGGTGGCGTCCGAGGCCGTCCCCCTCGGTTACGCGAGGGAACTCGGGGTGCCCACCGTGTTCGCCAACCAGAGCGGCACCATACGCATGGCCAGCCCCATCCCTTTTCCCGACTGGCCCGTGCAGAACTCGCACTACGATTTCATCGGGGGGTCCCACGTCCTGGACGCCCGGGGCGAGGTGGTCGCCAGGGCCGACGAAAGCGAGACCGACTCCTCCTTCACGGCCCCGATAGAGATAAAGACCTCCGAGCACAAGCCCGTGGTGGAACGGGTGGACATCCCGGCGGACTACATGAGCAAGGATTATTACTTCGTGCAGCCGCCCCTCGGCTGCAGGCTCTTCCAGGTGTGGTTCCTGGGAGGCCTGGTGCCGAGGGAATACGAGGCGCGCCGCCTGCGGCACATAGGCCTGTATTCCGGTTGATGCGCCGGTCAGGCCTTAAGTACGGGTATGCCCAGCTTCCCGGCGTTGACGATACTGGGAACGGCCTCGGGGTACTCCTCCCCCAGGAACGCGGATATCCTTTCCGGATGGGGCCACAACGGGTAGCCCATCAGCATCCCGGTCACGTTGAGGGAAGCGAGCACGGCCATGGCCTCCCTCGTCCAGGTGCTCGCCGAACCCAGGTGGGGGACGATGACCGCGTTCTCCAGCCCGCTCAAGCCGGGCCTCATGTCCGGTTCGTCCTCATAGACGTCGAGCCCGACCCGGAAGAGGGGATGGGCCCCGCAGTGCGCGACCAGGGCTTCCTCGTCGATGAGCGGCCCCCGGCTGGTGTTGACGAGCACGGCGTTCTCCCTCATGAGGTTGAGGCGCGCCGCGTCGATGATATGGCGGGTCGAGTCGTCGAGGGACGCGTGCAGGCTGACCACGTCCGCTTCCCGCAGAAGCTCATCGACGCTCCGGGCGCGCCTGCAGGTGACCGGCTCCTCGCCCCGCGAGACGAGGAAGTCGCCGTAAGCGGCCACGCAGTCCTCGAGCGGCTGGTTTCTCTCCTTATCGTAATAGATGAGGCCCATCTTGTGGCCCTCGACCATCATGCGGGCGTATGCGGAACCGATCCTTCCCGCGCCCAGGATGCCCACGGTCTTGCGCCACAGCAGTTCGCCCAGGAGGAGGTCGGGCTGCCAGCCCGAAAACCTGCCTTCCCGCATGAAACGGTCCCCCTCCGCTACCCTCCGCGCGGCCGCGAAGGTGAGCGCGACCGCCATCTCCGCCGTCGTCTCGGTCAAAACGCCCGGGGTGTTCCCGACGGCGATGCCGCGAGCGGTGGCGCCGTCGATATCGACGTTGTCGTAGCCGACCGCGTAATTGCTGTAGACGCGGCCGCCCGCGGAAGCGAGACACGCGAGCACCTCTTCGTCACACTTCTCCGTCAATCTCCCGATGCAGGCATCGCATCTATCCCCTATGGCGTCCCGGACCTCCCGGGTGGTGAGGGTCTCCCCGGAAGCGCGGATCTCCACCCTGCAACCGGCGGCGAGGAGGATCTCCAGCCAACGGTTTCCCGGGAGCTTTCCGGTCACGACGACCCTCCACTTCCCGTCCGGCTGCAGGACTTTCCATGCACTGGAATCCAGAGACATGCGGTACCTTTCCCTTTCGTATTTCCCCCTAGATCACAGGACTGGCAAACACGCTTTCTGCGGGCAAAAGCCCGCGGGAGATCGACTCAATACCTCGTTCTCTGACCCCATGCGTTCGACATCATACTCTCAAGCGCTCGAGGAAGGTGCTTGGCGTGCCCCATCCCCTGCCAGCCCGCGGCACGGCCGCAGACCTGATGTAGCTCGCGAGCAGGAGCGCCGCGAGGCGCGGGGCCTCCGTGGTGGCGACGACAACGCCGCCTGCGCGTTCCACGATATCGGTGAGCGCCTTTTCCTGCGCCTCGAGAGCCTGCGGGGTTGCGCCCGCGAGCATGACCACGCTCGCGTTTCCCAGGACCTTCCTGATCAGCCCCCCCAGCACCTCCATCTCGCTAACCCCCTCGAAGAGGTTCGGGGCCATCAGGTAGAGCAGCGAGCCGAAGGAGGCGTAGTTGGCCATGTAACCCACGCGCTCGTCTGCGAGCATATCGCCCGTTTCAGACTCTGAGGCGGCATCGGGGAAGAAGCACAGGCAGAAACGGATGCTCTCGGGGACCTCGACCTCCGCGTCGAACAGAAGTCCCCGCATGGGGATCTCGGCCGGGCCGGGCCAATCGCACAGCCTCACCACCCCCCTGGTGATAACCGCCTGCCCCCGTGCGGAATCCGGCGGCTCCTCGCCACCTTCCAGGGCCAGCAGCTCGCCACCGGGAAGCACGCACTCGACCGCCAACAGGTCGGGCTCCTTGCCCTCCGGTCCCGTCTCTCTTTCCTCACCGGCGGGAACGGCAAGGGCGGTGGGCAAGGGGGAATCGCACGGCCCGGAGCTGGGTATGCTCACGTTGAGCCCCACCTTCATCGCCTCGGCCTGCAGTTGGGCGGCACACACGCCGGGCTCGACGGTCGCCACCTTCTCCCCCGCGTCTATGGAGATTATGCGGTTCATGCGGGTCAGGTCGATCTGGACCACGTCTTCTCTCATGGGCGCGCTGAAAGCACCCCATCCCGTCGCGTAAGCAGCGCACTTCAAGCCGTTGTTCCAGCATATCCGCATCACGGACTGCACCTCCTCCGTCGAGGAGGGCAGGACGACCGCCAGCGGACGCCGCAACCATATATCCGGGTCCTCGCCCGGGAGCGACTGCCAGACGTAGCTGTCGAGCACCGCCGGCTCCCGCGAAACGTGATCGGCGCCCACGACTCTAATGAGTTCCCCGTAGACATCGTCGCTTATCATGTGACGTCCTCCCCCTCCATCCCCGCAGCCTGCGCGACCAACTCGGTGAGTTCGAGTATGCGTATGCTTAACCCGTGTTCCTCTACGGCGTCGCGGAATATGCGGACACACCACGGGCAGGCGGTCACCAGCGCGTCGGCCCCCGTCGCCGCCGCCTCGTCCAGCCTTTCCCTCGCGGTCCAGGACGCGAACTCGGGGAAGGCGTCGAGGACGCCCCCTCCCGCCCCGCAACACCATGAATACTCGCGGATGCGTTCCATCTCCGTAAGCTCCAGCTCTGATATGGCGGACAGCACCGCGCGCGGCGCGTCGTAGACCCCCCGCCTGCCCGTCCTCTTCAGGTATTGGGGCCGCTTAAGCTTATCCCCGTTCCACGCCAGGTACGGTTCTCCCATGCGGCCGAGATGGCATGGGTCGTGATAGGTGACCCGCATGGGAACGGCCCCGGGGAGATCGATACGCCCCTGCCCTATGAGCTTCTGCATGAACTCGCTCATGTGCATGACCTCGACCCCCAGGCTCTTTCCCATGCGGGGGTAGAGATAGTGGAATGCCGCGAAGCAATCGGAGCAGGCGGTCACGACCATGTCGGCGCCGGAGGCCTTCACGCGCGAGATCATGTCGTCGGCGAAGTTGGCGGCGTCGCCCTGGTAACCCAGCTCGTAAACG
>MTKY01051020.1_pt1 | contig 16765 bp, 12 predicted proteins | sample 1042731 | NCBI WGS metagenome assembly MTKY01 (sample SAMN06212206, study PRJNA360538) | anaerobic digester metagenome | biome: Wastewater treatment plant; material: sludge; isolation source: anaerobic digester fed with sludge from wastewater treatment plant | place: Denmark: WWTP Soeholt ... | reverse complement strand
CGCGCTTCCGCTCTGGTCAGGCAGCGTGCCACGCAGCGCCGCGCAATCCGCGCCCGCCTCGGAGGTCTACGCCGAAGCCGTCGGCCAGGCCAATCTGCGCGTCGGGCCGGGCGTGGAGTACGCGCAGGTGGGGGCCATCGCCAGCGGGACGAGCTACCGCGTGCTGGCTCGTCACGTGTACGTCCCCTGGCTGCGCCTGGATGTGCCGGGCATCGCCGAAGCGTGGGTCTTCGCCGACCTGGTGACGGTGACAGGCAGCCTGACCGACGTGCCGCAGGTGAGCGCGTTCCCGCCGCTAGATGCGCCGCCCGCCACTCCCACGCCCACGCTGGTGCAGGCTGCGCCCGCTGGTGGTGCACCGGCTTCCCACACGCCAACGCCTACTCCCTCGCTCACGCCCACGCTCAGTGGGCCGCTCGCCACCACGCTCGGCGAGGCCAACCTGCGCTTCGGCCCCGATCTCAGCTATCCGGTTATCGTGCGCGTGGCGGAGGGCACCAGCTTCCGCGTCATCGAGCGGCACGCGCTGGTACCCTGGCTGCGTGTCGCCCTGCCGGAGTCGCCGACGGGCAGCGGGTGGCTTTTCAGCGAGGTTGTGGAGATCAGCGGTGACCTGAGCAGCGTGCCGGTTACCGAGGCCACTGTCTTCAACTACCCGACGCTGACGCCCACGCCGCAGACAGTCGTCGTCAGCGGCGCTCCCTGGGACGATGCGCCTGTCGCGGCGGGCCATCTGGCCGATACGCTGGGAGTGGCCATGCACGAGTACCTGCTGACGCAGGGCTTCGGTCCTACCGGCGATCGGATCGCCTCTGTCTTCCTGCTCGACCTGCGCACGGGCGACACCTTCACCCTCAATGGTGGCGTGGCCTACGGCGGCATGAGCCTGACCAAAATCCCGATCCTGGTGACGTATTTTCTGGTGCACGACGGGCCGCTGAGCCGCGACGATGCTTTCCTGGTCGCCGACACGATGATGTGCAGCGAGAACCTGACCACCAACGAGCTGCTCGTGCAGATTGGCGACGGCGACGCGCTGCGTGGCGCGGGGCGCGTCACGGCGACCATGCAGCAGTTGGGGCTGGGCGGGACGTTCATCCTGCGCCCCTACACCGTTCGCGAGGGCGAGCCGGTGATCGAGGTAGGGACGATCACAACCGGCGCGGATCAGAGCCGGACGCTCCCCGACCCCACCAACCAGATCGTGCCCGCCGACCTCGGCTGGCTGCTGGCGAGCATTTACCAGTGCGCGCAGGGTGAGGGCGGGCTGCTGCTGGAGCACTTCCCGGATGCTTTCACCGTGCAGGAGTGCCGGCAGATGCTCACCGCCCTGGACGCCAACGCTGTCGGCGTCTTCCTGGAGGCGGGCGTGCCGTCCACCGCGCGCGTGCTGCACAAGCACGGCTGGATCGGCGACACGCACGGCGACGCCGGGCTGATCATCGGGCCGGAGAGCGCCTATGTGCTCGTGGTGGCGCTGTACGGGCGCGACTGGCTGGAGTTCGAGCTGTCTGCGCCGGTCATCGGCGAGCTTTCGCGCCTGGCCTGGAACGCGCTCAACCCGTCCGAGCCGCTGGCGGAGATCGCGTCGCGGGTTGTGCCCGCTGACTGCGACCCCTGGGCCGACCCGGTCATGGCCGCGCTGCTGGCACCTAGCTTGCCGGGGATTGAGTAGGGCGCACCGGGCGGCAGTGCGCCCTTTGGGGCGGAAATCCAGGCAAGGCAATCGCATCGCAATCCGCTGTGTATCAGCCGGTTTGCCTCACCGCCCCCTCTCCGACGCGGCTATGCGTACCCACAAGTACCCCCCATCCCCCAGCCCCTTCCCCCGCGCTGCGCGGAGGGAAGGGGAGCAGGCCCGCCGCTTTTCTCCCTTCTCCCCTCGTGGGGGAAGGGCCGGGGATGGGGGGACAGGCACAGCCAAAGATGTGGGTAATGTATAGCCGACGCGGAGAGGGGGAAAGGCCGAGCGCAGCGAGGCCAGGGGATGAGGTAAAGCGGCGCGCGCGTCAGAAGCAATTGCCCTGCAAATCCAGCCGCAAGATTCGTTCAATACGCCATGCTCACCTATAATGGAAGTGACAGGTGCCAGCCGTCTTGAGAGGGGGCAGCGCGCATGGCACACGACCACGCCTCGTTATTCGCCCAGGTGACAGCGGCGGCCCGCCGTCTGCACGGCCAGGCTCATGTCACGCCGGTACTGACCTCGCGCACACTCAATGCGCGCACCGGCGCTGAAGTCTTCCTCAAGTGCGAGAATTTGCAGCGCGTCGGAGCGTTCAAGTTCCGGGGCGCGTACAATGCCATCAGCCAGCTTTCTGACGCGGAGCGGGCGCGCGGCGTGATCACCTATTCGTCCGGCAATCACGCCCAAGCGGTTGCTCTGGCCTGCCGTCTGCTTGGCGCGACGGCACACGTGGTCATGCCCGCCAATGCCCCCGCCTCCAAGCGCGCTGCGACCGAGGGCTACGGCGCGCAGGTGATCCTCTACGACCCAGAGGCCAGCGACCGGCGGGTCATTGCCGAGGGCCTGGCCGCCGAGCATGGCTACACCCTCGTGCCGCCCTACGACCACCCGGAGATCATTGCCGGGCAGGGCACGGCAGCGCTTGAGCTATTCGAGCAGGTTGGCGCGCTGGATGCGCTGTTAGTGCCGTGCGGTGGGGGCGGGCTGCTCAGCGGATCGGCGATTGCGGCCAAGGGGGTGTGGCCCGCCTGCCAGGTGATTGGCATCGAGCCGGAAGTGGCCGACGACGCAACGCGCTCCTTCCGCACGGGCGTGTTGCACACCGTCCACAACCCGCCGACCATTGCCGACGGGACGCGCACGCCGTCGCTGGGCACGCTGACCTTCCCGCTGGTGCGCGCCTACGTGGACGACATGCGCACGGTCGGCGAGGCGGCCATCGTCGAGGCGGTGCGCTTCCTGCTATTCCGCGCCAAGATCGTCGTCGAGCCGTCCGGTGCCCTGGGCGTGGCCGCACTGCTCAGCGGAGCGGTGCGCGCTGCCGGGCGCGTGGGCGTGATTCTGAGTGGCGGCAATATGGACGCGACGACGATGCGCATCATTCTGGAGCAGGACGGGGAGTCGCCTGGCACTGCTGGTGATTGACCATTCTCCACTCGCCCGCTAGAATGAGGCTTACTGGCGTGTGAAGCCTGGAGTTGAGGCACATGACACCACTGACCCCCGAAGACGTTGAGCGCGCGGCCAAGTTGATGCAAGATACCATCGTCTCCAGCGAGAAGGTGCGCGATGGGCTGCGCGACGATGAAGCCGTGCCCTTCGTCGAGTGGGGGCTGGCGCGCGCTGAGCAGCTTGCCGCGCGGCTGGCGGCGGCTGGCCGACTCGCCACCGACGAGGAGCAGATCGCCGACCAGGGCTACGCGCTGGCGCGGCTGATGACGCGCCTCAACTGGCTGGTGACTTACCGCCACAAGAAAGATGCGGCCTGGCTGACGCGCACGTTCCAGATGGTCAACCAGCTCAGCCGCGAGGTGTACGGCGACGAGGCTCCTACCTTCAGCGACGAGGAGATCGCGGCGTGGCTGGACGGGCACAGCACCCGATCCAACGCCGACTTGCTCAGCGACCTGATCGCCCGCCTGACGCTGCCCGCGCCGCCCGGTAGCGCGCCATCCGCGCCCCCTCTGCCCGGACGGCCTCCCACAGCGCCCACGCCGCCACTGTCTGACAGTTCGCCGCCCGCGCTTGTGCCGCCACTGCCCGGACGGCCTCCGGCTGCGCCCCAGGAACCCGACACGCCACTACCCCCAGGAGAGCCTCATGGATCGTAACAGCAGCCGGCGGCGCCGCCGCCCACCCACTCGCTCTAAGGCTCAGCGTGTCACGCTGGGCGGGACTACAGGCATCATCCTGATCGCCATCGTGCTGTTCGCCCAGTACGTGCTGGGCATTGACGTGCTCAACACCGAGACGGACACGAGGGAGCAACCCCCTGCTGCCGAGGTTGTTGAGCCGGGCGAGGCCCCCTCGACAGCGCTGGTGGCCATCCCCGGCGGCTATGACGGCGGGTGGTTCCAGCTTTACTTCTCGTCGCCGGTCGCGTCGCAGAACGAGGCGGACTATCACGACTCGCCGGTCGAAGCGGCGCTGGTGACCGCCCTTGACGGCGCGCAGAAGACGGTGGATGTGGCGATCTACGAGCTGGAGTCGCAGTTGATCACCGACGCGCTGATCCGCGCCAGGGAGCGCGGCGTGCAGGTGCGCGTGGTGACCGATGGCGAGTACGGCCTGGAAAGCCCCGACGCCACCTTCGACCAGCTTGATCTGGCCGGCATCCCCATCGTCTCCGACGGGACGCGGCGCGGTTACATGCACAACAAGTTCGTGGTCATTGACGGTCTGTACGTCTGGACTGGCTCGACCAACCTCAAGCCCAATGCTTTCTATCGCAACAACAATAACGCCATGCTCATCCGCTCCAGCCGCCTGGCGCAGAACTACACTGCTGAGTTTGAAGAACTGTTCGCCGGGCAGTTCGGCAAGTCGTCGCCGAAGGGAATTCCCAACCGGATGGTGACGGTCAGCGGCACGCGCATCGAGACGTACTTCGAGTCCGAGGGTGATGTGGGCGCGCGCCTGGCCGCACTGATCGAGGAAGCGCACTCGGTGCGCTTCATGGCCTTCTCCTTCACCGACAGCCTTGAATGGACTGAGGGCAGCACGCAGCGCAGCGTCATGATGCTGCTGCGCGAGCGCGCCCTGGCAGGCGCGCTCGACGTGCGCGGGATTGTCGAGGCGAGCAGCCGCAGCCAGATCAAGCCGCTGCTGTGCGCGGGGCTGGATGTGCGCCAGGACGGAAATCCCTACGTGATGCATCACAAAGTCTTCATCTTCGACGAAGCGATAGTTGCGATGGGATCGTTCAATTTTTCGAGCCGGGCGGCCAACGACAATGACGAGAATATGCTCATCATCCACAACCCGGATATTGCGCGCGCCTATCTTGAGGAATTCAGCCGGCTGTGGGCCGAAGCTCAGGTAATCCCCGAATCGTCGTTCGAGTGCTGACGAGAAGTGGCTGGTGATCATGACAGAAGCAGGCAGTTCCCCCTCCAAAGAAGTGCTGCGCAGCTTGCGGCTCCTGCGCAGCCCTGATCCGGAAGACCGCAAGCGTGCGATCCGCTTCCTGAGCACCATGCGCAGCGATCCGCGCGTGCAGCAGGTGTTCGAGCACATGTACAAGAAAGACCCCGACCCGTCGGTGCGCCAGCTTGCCTGGCGCGCCATCTGGCCGTCGGACCCGTCGGTGCCTGCTCCTGCGCCGCGCGGAGAGGCTCCGCTGCCCGCACCGGCCCCCGTGCCCATCCCCGCTGACCTGGCACCGCCGCCGCTGGCGCGGCCAGCAGCAAGCCGCCCCGTGCAGTTGCGCGGGGCCTGGCGGCACCCATTCCTGCTCAACCCGTCCAATGCCCCGCTTGTCGAGCAGGAACGCGCCCGCCGCGCCAGGCGCAAGAAGACCGCCCGCTGGACTTTTCGCCTGGGGGCTTTACTGCTGCTGCTGATGGCGGTGCTGTGGGGCGTGCTTGTGCCGTATTGGTGGCGCTGGTTCCAGTTCGAGCGCGACGGCGTCACCGTCCCGGCGACCATCACCGCGCTGGAAGAGGACGGCGACCGCTACCTGGCGCGCTACGACTATGCGGTGGATGAGCAGCGGTACAGCGGCGAGCAGCGCCTCACCAAGTCCGCCTACAAGAAGCTGATGGACAATGCGGCGGTGTCGGCGATTTTCCTCTCGGACAAGCCCGCCGATGCGCGGCTGGACGCGGACAGCCCCGAAGATCAGCTCCGTTACTGGCTGACGGCAGTGGTAGCTGGACTGACACTGGCGGCGCTGCTGATGTTGCTCTCAGCGGTGCTGCGGCGGCGGCGCGCGCTGCGCATCGTGCCCCCGGCAGTGCTCACGGGGCAGGTGATCGCCTGCGAGGGCGCGCTGGACGACGACGGCGATTTCAAGGTCAGGGTGCGCTTCCGCTTCCAGCCCCCGCAGGGGCAGGCGCTCACCGGGCAGGCGCGGCAGATTCGCAACGACCTGCGCGACCGCCCGCTGCCGCCCGTAGGAGCGCCGGTCGCTGTCTATTACCGGCACGAGCAGTCGTACCGGCTGCTGTGAGTCTTGCCCATCCTCGATAAAAACAGACTTCCGAAGTTTCCAAAACTTCGGAAGTCTGGTAGGGGGCGTATAATTGCGCCCCCGTTGTATTTGGCGATTCGCGCCAACTCTGGTATCATTCTTCCGTTCTCGCGCAAACGTTTGCGCGAACGGTATTGTAATCATTTGCGCAGGTGCTCGCGCACGCGGCGGGCACCTCACTAACGCCCTGTTCGTGGAGCAGCGGAGTAATGGTCAAGCTCGAACGGTATCATGGCACGGTGACGAGTTTCGACAAGCATGGGGGTTCCGGCACGATTGCACTGCCCGATGGACGAGAGGTGTTCGTCCGCTATTCGGCTATTCGCGGAAAAGGCATTCGCTCGTTGCGCGAAGGTGCTCTTGTGTCGTTTTTGCTCGGAAAGACGCGGCGCCGTCTGTGCGCTGTGAGTGTGCAGGACGAGTCGGCTGATCTCTGAAACGCCGGCGATCTGCTGTAACCACTCCCTCTCAGCACTCTCCTCCTAGCCAGGTCTTCGCCTACCGTGAGATGATAGGCCGTATGCTGCTGCGTGCGTTACAATCAAGAGGGTGCCAGCCCGGCCCATAAGGGCTGGGCCGCTGCGCATCACAGGCGTGGTGCGACTCTGCGTTTTGCCTCCGGCAGGGATGCAGGGGAGCACGCCTGACTGACACTGGATCAAGGCGAAGTCCGAGCGCGACTTCGTTTGACATTGGAACGGCAGAACACACACCGGACAATTGAGTAAGGGACGCCTGGGCGTCCCTAGAGGAGTTTATCTATGCAAAATCCCGCTAAGCTGCGCATCCTGCCCCTGGGGGGGCTGGGCGAGATCGGCAAGAACATGATGCTGATCCAGTACGAGAATGACAGCATCATCATTGACGCGGGCATCATGTTCCCCGAAAACGACATGCTCGGCATTGACTACATCATCCCCGACTTCCAGTACGTCATTGACCAGGTCGCCGAAGGGTTGACCGTGCACGGCATCATCATCACGCACGGGCACGAAGACCACACCGGCGCGATTGGGCATGTCCTCGACGCGCTGCCCGTTCCCGTTTACGCGACGGCACTGACCGCTGGCCTGCTGGAGATCAAGATGCGCCAGTTCGGCCACACCGATCACCCGCTGCACGTCTTCAAGGCGGGTGATGTGCTCCAGCTTGGCCCGTTCAGCGTCGAGACCTTTCACGTCTGCCACAGCATCCCCGACGGCGTGGGCCTGGGCATCAACACGCCCGCCGGCCTGATCGTCCATTCCAGCGATTTCAAGTTCGACCACACGCCGGTGGATAGCTGGCCGCCGGACTTCGCCAAGCTGGCCGAGTTCGCGCAGCGCGGTGTGCTGGCCTTGCTCTCGGACAGCACCAATGCCGACCAGGAAGGCTGGACGCCATCCGAACGGGTGATTGACCGGGCTTTCAGCGAGGTCTTCGCCAGCGCCAAGGGGCGCGTCATCGTCGCCACGTTCGCCTCGCTGGTCTCGCGCATCCAACAGGTGGCAGTGGTAGCGCAGCGGTATGACCGCAAGATGGCCGTAGCCGGGCGCAGCATGATCGAGTACATCAAAGTGGCGACCAAGCTCGGTTATCTCAAGCTGCCGCCCGACCTGCTGGTGCCTGTAGACGCGGCCAATAAGATGCCGCCGCACGAGATCGTGATCATGGCGACCGGCACGCAGGGCGAGCCGTCCGCCGTGTTGGGGCGGCTGGCCTGGGGCCAGCACCGCCAGCTTGAAGTCGAGCCTGGCGATACGGTCATCATGTCCGCCCACCCCATCCCCGGCAACGAGGAATCGGTTCACCGCACGATCAACAAGCTGATCCAGCGTGGGGCGCACGTCATCTACGACCCTGTCGCCAGGGTGCACGTCTCCGGCCACGCGCGGCGCGACGAGCTAAGACTGCTGATCAACCTGCTGCGCCCCAAGTTCTTCATCCCCATTCATGGCGAGCTGCGCCACTTGACGGCGCACAGCTTGCTCGCGCAGGAATTGGGCATCCCGGCGCAGAATATCGCGGTAGTGGAGAACGGCACCGAGATTCTGCTCAGCGCTGACCGGCTGCAAGTGGGCCAGCGCGTGCCCGGCGGGTACGTGTTCGTGGACGGCAAGGGCGTGGGCGATGTCGGCCCCATCGTCATGCGCGACCGCGAGACGCTGGGCCGCGATGGGTTCGTCAGCGTGCTGGTGCTGATTGACAGCGAGACGGGCGAACTGGTCGAGCCGCCGGAAGTGATTTCGCGCGGGTTCGTCTTCCTGCGCGACGCCTCCGAGCTGATCGAGATGGCCCAGGAACTTATCGCCGAGGTGGTGCGCGAGCACAAGCGTGGCAGCCTGACGGTGGCCATCCAGGACGCGCTATCCAAGATGTTCTACAGCGAGACCAAGCGCCGCCCGATGACCTTCGCCTTTGTGCGCGAGGTGAGCATGGCGAGGTGAGCGGCAGTTAGCCTCTCTGCTCGGCTGGGGCAGCGCGAAGCGGCCCTGAGACGCTCGCAGACGTGGGACGCGACTGAGACCTTCGCCTGCTCCATTTCCCTCTAGGCACCTGTCCGGGCGCACTGTATACTGGGCGCTTCACAGGCCGCATATCTTCGACTTGTGGCATAGGGGCGTATTGCTTATACGCCCCTACGACGATAGGTGGACAGCCTCGTTCTTCGCAGGCGGTGGCTCGGCACCGCTGCACACCAGACTGAGAGCATGGTAGTGCGCACGCTCATACGGGATGTCGGGCGCGATACGCGTTGGGTGATGTGGTCTTACGCGCTGTGGGGCGTGGGCGAGGGGCTGTGGCTATTCATCCAGCCGCTCTACGCCAAGTCGCTCGGCGCTACGCCAGACCAGGCGGGCTTCATGATCGGGCTGTGGGGCCTGGGCCGCCTGCTGTTCATCCTGCCATCGGGCATCCTGGCCGACCGCTTCGGCGCGCGGCGGCTGATGCTGCCCGGCTGGTACCTGGGCCTGGCTGGCGTGACGATCATGGCGCTGGCTCCCGACTGGCGCTGGGCTGCGCCGGGCTTCCTGGTTTACGGCTTCTCGGCGGCGGCTACCTCCGTCACCAACCTGTACATCACGCAGTCGGCACGTTACGATCCCACCCGCCGCGAAGGGCTGCCGTTGCAGGCCGTGCTCACTCTGATGTGGGCAGTCTACTCGCTGGGGCTGGTCGTCACGCCGGCCATCGGCGGCTGGATCGGCGAGCAGTTCTCGCTGCGCACCGTGTATCTCATCAGCACGTTCTGGTTCGTGCCGAGCACGCTGGCGATCATGCGCACGCGCCCCTACCCGACGCCGGAGCCGCCGCCGGGCGGTCATGATTACCGGGGGCTGCTGCGCCGCCGGGCCGTGACCGGGCCGCTGGTCGTGTTCACGCTCGGCTTCGTCGCCATCCTCACCGGGCAGACGCTCTCCTCGCAATACCTGGAGGAAGCGCGCGGCTTCTCGCGGGGGGCCATCGGCATGTTCGGGTCGCTGAGCGCGCTGGGCACGGCGGTGTTCAGCCTGCTGCTGGGCCGCCTGAGCTCGTGGCGCGGCTTCTTCAGCAGCCTGCTGCTCGTGCTCGTTTCCTTCGCCCTGCTGGTGAGCACCGGTCACACGCTGGTAGTGGCTGCGGCTGCTTTTCTGCTCGGCGCGCACTATGCCGCGCGTCCGCTGGCCGCCAGCGTGATCGGGGCGCGCGTGCCCGCTCACCAGCACGGCGTCGCCTATGCGCTCGTGGACACGATGGCCGGGCTGGCGACCTTGATCGGCACCAACGCCGCCGGGCGGCTGTTCGCGGCCAACCCGAATTGGCCGTTTGCCGTTGGCATGGTGGGCCTCGCCCTGGTGACAGCGTTGGGCGTGGCGCTGCGTCTGCGCGGCACAACCCGCGCGCTGCGCCTGCGTATACTACGTGTACAGCGTTAGGCCGGCGTGTGTGCCGGGAGCTACGTCCATTCGCCCGGCGCACGCGCAGCAGTGAGGAAGTCTGTTATGCCCAAACAAAAACGCGACGCCAACCCCGACTTGCTCGCTCGGCTGTGGAGCGACACCGTGCTCGGCTGGCGGCTGCTCTTCGACCGGCGGGTGAGCGGCTCGGCCAAGCTCGTCCCGCTGCTGGTCGTCCTCTACATCATCTCGCCCATTGACCTGGTGCCGGATGTCCTGTTGCCCTTCGGCGTGATGGACGACCTGAGCGCGTTCCTGATCGGGCTGCAAATGTTCATCCGCAGCGCCCCGCGCGAGGTGGTGGACGAGCATCGCGGCCTGCGCCCGCGCCGGCAGCCCGGCAGCTACATTCCGCCGGAGAACGCGCAGATCATCGAGGGCGAGTACGAAGTGCGCGACGAGGACTGAGCGTGGTGCCCGCGCCCGCCACACCCTGACCTATTCCAGCGAGCACAGCGCATGAAGATCGGCATCCTGTCCGACACGCACAACCACCGCCACAACACCGGGATCGCCCTGGCCGCGCTGCGCGAGCGCGGCGTTGAGCGCCTGATCCACTGCGGCGACCTGACCACGCCGGACATGGTTTATCTCTTCGCCGGCTGGACCGTGACGTTCGCGCTGGGCAACATGGACATGGCGCGCACTGACCTGGCGGCAGCCGCCCGGCAGATCGGGGCCGCGCCCCCGGCGCTCACCCGCGAGATCGAGGTCGGCGGTGTGTGGATCGGCGTCACGCACGGCCACGATAGCTCCTTGCTGTACAGCATGATGATCAGCGGCAAGTATTCCTACCTGTGTTCGGGGCACACACACCGCCGCCGCGACGAGCTCCGCCGCCCATATAGCGCGCGCCTGATCAACCCCGGCGCGCTGGGCGGCAGGCAGTCGCAGACGCGCTCAGCCGCTGTGCTCGACGTGGCGGCGGGCACGCTGGAGTTCATCGAGTTCCCGGAGTTGTCCTAGAGCGTGTTATGAACCTGGCACCCTCGACAAGGGAGAGTGTGCGCTGTTGACCTCACCCCCTGGCCTCGCTACGCTCGGCCTTTCTCCATGCATGGTGAGGGGGTGTCGAGGCACGTCAGTGCCGAGACGGGGGTGAGGTAAAACCAGGAGCTACCCTAGACCGCTGGGGAGAAAGGGCCGGAAGATAGAGGTTGACAGGCTCTAGGGCTACAGGCTGTGCGCTAGCTCGGCCAGGCGCGGGGCCTGCGCGGCGATCACTGCCGCGTCGCTGCGCCACTCGAACACTGGGCCGATCCCGCCGTACTCAAAGGCCATGATCTCCGGCGTCGCCCACTCGCCAGCACGGATGCGGTCAAGCACCCACGTGACGAACGGCCAATCTTCCTCGCTCAGACCCAGGTGATCGCAGACCAGGCCGGCGGGGTCCAGCCCGATGCCGGTGACGTGTAGCTCGCGCAGGCGCGAGCCGGGCAGCCGCGCCAGGTAGTCGCGCTCGTCCAGGCCCATGTGCCGGGCGGCCAGCCGCCCGTGCGAGATGTCGAGCAAGAAGCCGCAGCCCGTCTCCTCGACGATGCGCCGGATCACGTCCGCCTCGGCCACCGGGCGCAGCTCGTCGGGATACCGCCCGCCATGGTAGGGCAGGTTTTCGACGATGACATTCTCCACGCCGAATTCCTCGACGATGATCCACACGCCGGTCAGCAGCGCCTCGGTGACGGCCTTGATGTCGCGCGGATCGGTCGTGTCGTGGGCCATGTCGGGGAACGTCTGGCGCAAGGGCGTCAGGTGCAGGTTGAGGTACGGCGTGTTGGTGTCGGTGTAGAAACGAGCGATCTCTTCGAAGTCCAGCGCGCGGTTGGCGTTTGGGTCGGCGCGCAGGTCGAAATGCACGTACACCGGCGCGTGCGTGCGCGCTTCGGCCAGCAAATCCGGCCAGGGCGGGCACTTGAAGCGATCCACGCTGATCTGCCCGCGCGCGAGCAGGTCAGCAGCCTGGGGCGAGTAATTGATAGCGAATTGCACGGGCAAGTCCTTCTGTCCAGCCACTAAACACTGTCCACGATTATAACAGCGGGTAGCGGCAGATGCGTGCACGGCGGGGAGAGGGCGCGTGCAATCTGTCGGATGGGGGCGTATTGCGATACACCCACGAGAGACCTCTCACCCCCGCCCGGCGCTGCTAGGGGTGAGGTCGAGCCAGGCGCAGCAGAGCCGCGTCTCTACCGGCTGGAGGGCGTCCCCGGCGCGCGGAAGAGGTCTTCGATCAGCAGGCGGATGTCGCTGGCAATCGGCACCAGGATCGCTTCGCCATCGTCGCTCGTGCTCAGGTACACTTCGTCGAACGAAATCTGGGCCTGGCGAATCTCCTCGGACGGGATTTTCTCGGCGCGCAGCCCCAGCCGCACCATCTCCTCAAAGGACAGGTTGGTGCGGATGTTGTCCTGCATGGACTCCCACAGGGCCGGGGCTTCGGGCAGCAGCGCGGCCACACCGCCCGCGCTGAGCACCTTGTTGCGCACGCCGAGGATCACTTCCTGCTGGCGGGTTGCCCGCCCGATGTCGCTGTCCTGGTGGCGCGTGCGCGCGTATTGCAGCAGCCGCTCGGAGTCTAGCTCCTGGCAGCCCGCGTCGAAGTGGATGGTGATGTACCCGTAGCTGCCGTCCGGGTAAAGGTCGTCGTCAATCGGCTCCGGCGGGCAGACCTCGACCGGGCCGATGGCGTCAATGAACGTGTTGAAAACCTCGAAGTTGATCAGCAGGTAGTACTGAATCTTGACGCCTAGCTCTTTTTCGACCGTGCGCACGGCGAAGGCCGGGCCGCCGCCGCCGGGGTAATTGACGTTGTCACCGGCGATGTTCGCGCCGTTGATGCGCCCGGATTGTCCCAAGCCGGGGTACTCCACCCACAGGTCGCGCGGGATGGAGAGAATCGCCGCGGTGTGGCCCACCGGGTCGAGCGAGAGCAGGATGATCGTGTCGGTGGGAAAGGTGCCCTGCTCGCCAGCGCGCTGGTCAATGCCCAGCAGCAGCACCGAGACGCGGCGCGGGTCGTCCCAGGGGGCGTAGGCGGCGGCCTGGGCTTCGCTCCCGCTACCTTCCGGCGAGGTGGGAGTCTCTTGCAGCGCGGCGTCGCCGGGAGCGGGGGTCATCTCGTCGCCCTGATCGGGCGTGGGCGTGGGCGGCTGCGGTGTGGGCGACCCCCCGCCGGACGAGGGGCGGCCTAGCTGCGGCGGATTGGGCAGCTCGAGCACGCTGTCCAGTTCGGCGGCACGGTCGCGCACGAAGCCATAGGCCACCACCGCCCCGGCGATGCCCAGGACGCTGATGACCACTACCCAGGCCAGCACGAACCCCTGCGAAACCCGCATCTCAACGCACCTCCCGACGCGCCTGAACCTGCGCGCGGCGGGGATTATAGCGCAAAACGGCGCTCACCCCACCGGGCGAGCGCCGTGCGCTTAGGCTGCGCCAGGCTGATGATGCGCTGCTGTCCCTGATCCCTGAACCCCAAACCCCTTTCCAGCAGAGCCAGGAACGCACCGCATCCGGCGACCAAAGTTCCCCCCCTCTGGCTCGGCTGGAGAAGGAAGCCTGTCGGGGAGAGGCGAGACTTCCGAAGTTTCCAAAACTTCGGAAGTCTGGCTGCGGGCCAGGGCGCTGCTCTTTGTCACCCGCTGTAGGGTTATGCCAACCCGACACGGGAGACGTGCGGGTTTACCTCACCCCTCAATCCCCTCTCCACACGCGGAGAGGGGACTTAACCGCACAATGACTCCCCCTCTCCGTGTATGGAGAGGGGGCCGGGGGGTGAGGTCTTCAAACGGCTTCTGGCGCAGACATGAGCACCCGCGCGGTCACGTGCCGAGACAAGGGTGATGGGCAGTCCCGGCTGTCGTCACCGACAGGTGGTAGAACCTTTTGGCCGGACTTCGTAGCATAACCCTACGTCGTGTGACACTCTTCTGTGCCCCTACTCCACGTAGAAGGCGCTCACCCACTCCGGGCGCGGCGGCAGATCGCCCGCCGCAACCTGGGCGCGCCATTCAGCGTCGGTCATGCGCTGGTTGATGTCGCCGATCCACTCGTACAGGCTGAACACGCCGCCACGCACAAGCTGCCAGCCGCCGGTCGAGGCGGGCGCGACGACGTAGACATAATCCACCTGGCCCACCGCCTCTTGCAGCACAATGTGTGCGCTGGGGTTGCTGGCCACGTCGGTGACCAGCGCCACCGGGTCAGGGTTTGTTGGGTCGGGCGAGAGCTTCGCCAGCAGCCCCCACAGATACTGCCCGAAGCCGAAGATCGTCCAGTACTCGTCCTCGGTGCGCGGCTCGCTGGCCAGCTCCTTGCGGGCGATCTCGGCCAGTTGCGCCGCCTGGTAAGCCAGCCCGCGCAGCTCGTACAGGGTCGCCTGGAAGCCGGTGTACTCGGTAGGGTCTATCTCGGCCAGGCCGCGCTCGGCAAGGCCCTGGTAGGTCATCGCCGCCACGACCGCGATGCGGGCGAAGACGAGCGGGTTCGGCTCCACATAGCCGAACGAGGTCAGCGGTCCGCCGCCCCCGCCCAGGCCGCTGGGCTGCTTGGCGTAGAGCACCGTGTCGTGCTTCAGTTCCGTCCAGCTTGCCAGTCCGGTCTGCAAGTCCTTGCGCAGCCAGGCTTCCGTCTGCATCAGCGGCGGATAGCCCGCCGAACGCTTTTCCCACAGCGGCTTGAGCGTCCACAGCCAGCCGCCGTAGGTGTTCTCCAGCCAGTCCCGGTCGCCCAGCACGCCCAGTTCGGAGGCCAGCTTGAATACCTGCGTGTCATAGTTGAGGAAGTCGCCTGCGCCTGCCTGGATCGCCAACTGGTAGGGCGTCTCCGCCCCGCCAACCGCCGCCGCCACATCCAGACCGAGCGGCAGCAGGCGCGGGTTCTCACGCGTGCCCACGTAGGGGTACATCAACTGCCCCATCACGTAGCCGTCGAGGGTGAAGCGCTGGCCCAGGAAGCGGAAGCCGCGCCCGGACTCGCTCATGTCCTCCGCCGCCGTGTCGTCGGGCAGGATCAGGCCGTTGATGCGCGGGCCGGGCAGGGCTTTCAGCGCGGCCTGGAAGGCGGCCAGCCGCTCCGGGTCGGCCAGGGCGTCCAGCGGCAAGTCTTCCGGGTGGTAGATCGCAGCGGCGACCGCGCTGTATTCGGGCGGGCCGAGGTCGTCCACCGGGCCGATCAGGAAGGTCAGCGTCTCGTGCAGCGTCGTCCAGCCCGCGACCGCTTCCGGCGAGGAGCGCAGCGCGCGCAGCAACATCAGCGCGATCTGCGTGGCGTCCGGGTCTTCGGCCAGGAAGGTGATGCGGCTGAGCCACATCATGCCCCGGAAGTACTGTTCCAGCAGCGGATCGCCGTCGTAGTGACCGCGCGGGCGGTACTGGCTGAAGTCCTCCTGGTAGCCAGCCAGGAAGGGCACCTCAAGCTGTCCCTGGGCGGCCAGGGCCATCTCCACCAGCGGCGTGACTGCGCTCATGGCCTCCGCCCCGATGATCGGCGCGGCGCTCCCTGGCGCGAACAATTCCAGTGCCACAGCCAGGTATAGCTCGGCGCTGCGCGAGGGACTTTCGAGCGGCGTCCCGGCGGCAGCCTGCACCTGCGCGTGGGCGGCTTGCAGCGCGGGCGTCACCACGTCCTCGGTGATCAGCGGGTAGAAGCTCACCTGCTCCAGATCGGTGAGCAGGTTGTCGAAGATGAGGTGCAGCGCGTGCAGCGTCGCGTCGGTGGTGACAAAGAAGGCGTGGCCGGGCGGTAGCTCGGCGTCCTCCGAGCCGTCCCAGGTGACGCCCTCCGGCCATGTCTGCCAGTTGTCGCTGTCCAGGTAGGCGGGGGCGAACTGCTCCAGCCCGCCGGGAACGACGACAAAGCCGTTCTGGGCCAGCAACGCCAGTTGCGCCTGGCTCAGCCCGGCATCCTCCAGGAACATGACGCCCGACAGGTCAACGGGCAGGTTCGGCAGGTCGCCGTTGTACACGGCGGGCGGGGCGATCTGCATCGGATCGGGCAGGCCGTCCCCCCAGTAGTCGGCAACGAACGTCGCCCAGTCCCACACGGTGAAGGGGCCGGTGCCCTGGCTGAGCGGGACGGCGGGGCCGGTGGGGGCCGTCGAGCCAGTGGGCGTCACCGCGCCCTGGGGCGTCGCAGCGGCGGCGGATGGCGCGACGAAGTACTCGCCCTCCATGCCCTCGGCGATCCAGCCTGCCAGCGCGCCTGCCGTGACGTGCCACCAGTAGATGTTGTCCGCGCAGACCGGCCCTTCGACCACAGCGAAGGGTGTGCCTTCGGGCAGTTGGCCGATCAGGGTGCCGCCCACACCGGCGGCACCACGCACGTTGAGCGGGCGACCGTCGGTGAAGGTGACCATGCCCTCGCCGCCCGCCATCAGGCGCGGCGCGGGTGCGGTGCCGCACTCGCCCTGCGCGCGCGCCGCCGGAGCGAACGCCGGAGCCAGCGCGCCAGCGATCAACGCAGCGCTGAGCAGAAGTGTCAGGAACCAGTGCCGATGATGTCGCATTGCGTACACTCCTAATGGTATGCAGCTCAAGCCGCAAGAGACGCGCGAGTGCGCTCCCCATTGAGCATTGTAGCACCGTTCCTATGCCGAAAATACATGCCGGGATGACGGGCGCTCTACGGCAGTTCACCGGGAAACCGCCGCGAGGCGCGTTAGCGCCAAGCGGGGGGTGAGGGGGGCATATC
>MTKY01052627.1_pt1 | contig 16774 bp, 11 predicted proteins | sample 1042731 | NCBI WGS metagenome assembly MTKY01 (sample SAMN06212206, study PRJNA360538) | anaerobic digester metagenome | biome: Wastewater treatment plant; material: sludge; isolation source: anaerobic digester fed with sludge from wastewater treatment plant | place: Denmark: WWTP Soeholt ... | reverse complement strand
GCTGCTGGAGCTCTCGCGCATCGAGTCCGGCAAGGTGCCGGTGGTCGCCAATTCGGTCTCGGCGGCCCAGCTGGTCAGCCATGCAGGGGAGCGCATGCGCCTGCAGGCGGAGCGGGGCGGCCTGAATTTCCATATCCAGGACGAAGATCCTGTGGGATCCAGCCCGCTGGTGATGGCCGACGCGGAGCGGATTGATCAGGTGCTGATCAACCTGATCCATAACGCGGTCAAGTTTACCCAGCCGGGCGGGTCGATCGAAGTGGGCTGGGAGCCGCGCGGCGGGGAAGTTGTTTTCTTCGTGCGCGATACAGGCGTGGGCATCGCCCCGGAGGAACAGGGGCGCATCTTTGAGCGTTTTTACAAAGCGGACCGTTCGCGTTCGGGCGGCGGCACCGGGCTGGGGCTCTCGATCGCGCGCCACGTGGTCGAAACACATGGCGGCAGGATCTGGCTGGAAAGTCAGGTCGACCAGGGAAGCACGTTCTATTTCAGTCTGCCGGCGGCGGCGAATGGGTAACCGGCAGCCGGTTTGGTTATTCAATGGCGCAGGTTAACAGCGGATAAAAAGTTGTTTTCCTGCCCTTAACATTTCTTTGGTCGCCGTTTAATCAGCGCTTGATAGACTCCTTTCTGATTGCGAAACCAAAGGAGTATTGAGAAATGCGTCGACCTGTTACCGTATTGTTCGCCCTGTTTGCGCTGATGAGCATGGTGCTCGCGGCTTGCGCACCGGCAGCCGCTACCATGGCCCCCACCGCGGTGCCTCCGACTACGGCTCCCGCTGAACCTACCACAGCCCCTGAGCCGACCGCCGCCACCGTGGCTGAGGAACCCGCCGCTGAGCCGGAAGCCACAGATGCAAGCATGGCTGCTGAGGAAGAAGGCGTGGATCCCGCCGCATTGTCCGGTGACATCTACACCGCTGGTTCTTCCACCGTCGGTCCGCTGACTGAAGCCATTATCGAGCAGTTTGCCGCTGATGGTTTCACCGGTCAGATTAAAAATGACATCATCGGTTCAGGCGCGGGCTTCGAGCGCTTCTGCAAGACCGGTGAGACTGACATTGCCAACGCCTCGCGTCCGATCAAGGACAGCGAAATCGAGAGCTGCGCTCAGCTTTCACCGGCCCGCACCCCGATCCCCTTCCTGGTTGGGCTGGATGCCATCGCCGTGGTTGTCAATCCTGAGAACGATTGGGTCAAGGATGTCACGGTGGAGCAGCTGGGCAAGTTGCTGACCTCGGCTGAGAAATGGTCCGATGTCGATCCTTCCTGGCCGGCTGAGCCGATCCTGCGCTACACCCCCGGGACGGATTCCGGCACCTTCGACTTCTTCGTTGAAGTTGTGATCCAGAAACCGCAGAAAATCGAAAAGCTGGATGAGGCCAAGAAACTGGCACTGGAAGCCATGAATCTCAACCAGTCTGAAGATGACAACGTGTTGATGCAGGGCGTGGAAGGCAACAAATATGCCATCGGTTACTTCGGCTTCGCCTACTACAAAGAAGCCGGCGCCAAACTCAACGCGCTGACCATTGAGGGCGTTGAACCAAATGAGCAGACCGCTGAGGACGAGTCCTACAAACTGGCCCGTCCGCTGTTCATCTACTCCGATGCGGAGATTATGAAGAACAAACCGCAGGTGGCTGGCTTCATCTACTATTACATTGAAAACGTGAACAGCCTGGTGGCCAGGGTCGGATATTTCCCCGCCAGCGATCAGGCGCTCGCCGATGACCTGGCAGCCTGGAAAGCCGCTGTCGGCAAGTAACTGATTACAGCTCCGGGCATGCGGACGTTTATGCGCCGGATTGCCCGGAACCCCCGCTTGGATCCCTTCTCCCTCTCCGGATGGGGGAAGGGGTTCTTGTCAAAATTCGGAGATCATTATTGTGCAACATGAAACCGTTCAGCCGAGGCTGGTACCCCCTATGACCGCGACCAGGGCAAAGACGGTCCGTGAAAAACTGGTGCGAAAAACCCGCCCGGGGGAAAGTCTCATCCAGGGATTCCTGTTCTTTTGCGGGGTGGTCTCAATACTCACCACGATTGGCATCGTCTACGAGCTGGGTAAGGAATCCCTGCTCTTCTTTCAGATGCCCGAGGTCACGCTCAGGGAGTTTCTGACCAGCACCATCTGGCAGCCCACCATTGGCCGTTTTGGCGTGCTGCCGCTGGTCAACGCTACGCTGATGACGACCTTCTTCGCCATGCTGGTCGCGCTGCCGCTGGGTTTGTTCGCGGCGATTTACCTTTCTGAATATGCCTCCCCGCGCACGCGCTCGGTCATCAAACCGATCCTGGAGATTCTTGCTGGCGTCCCCACCGTCGTTTATGGCTTTTTCGCCCTCACCACCATGACCCCCTTCCTTCGGTTGCTGTTCGGGCAGCGGGTCGAGGTGTACAACACGCTCTCCGCGGGGTTGGTGATGGGGATCATGATCCTGCCTCTGGTCTGTTCGATGAGTGAGGACGCGCTCAACGCGGTGCCGAACGCGCTGCGCGAGGCTGCCTACGGGCTAGGCGCGACCAAGCTTGAAACTGCGGTTAAAGTGGTGGTGCCGGCGGCGCTTTCCGGAATCATCGCCGCTTTCATCATCGCGGTCTCCCGCGCGGTGGGCGAGACGATGATCGTGGCATTGGCGGCAGGATCCGGCCCCAACTTCACTTTTAACCCCTTCAGAGCGGCTGAGACGATGACCGGGTATATCGCGCGCATCTCCGGCGGGGATGTCTCTTATGACACCGCTGATTACAACAGCATATTCGCAGTCGGCTTGCTGCTTTTCCTGGTCACGCTGGCCCTCAACATCCTCAGCCGGCAGCTGGTGGCCAAATACCGCGAGGTGTATGAATGAGCGGGTACTTCTCCACCCCGCGTTCAACCTTGCAGATGCGCCACCGATCAGGGACGATGTGGAAATGGGTCTTCTTTGTATCCACGATTATCGGGTTGGTCGCGCTGGTGATTCTGCTGTTGAGCATCCTCAACAGCACTGCCGGGCTGGTGGTTTTTGAAGATGAGGTGGACCGTTCTACGCTGGCTGAGATGCCGCTTGAACAACTTCCGCAGCCTCAGTTGGCGCAAATTCTGGCGGATCACATCACCCGCACCCGGCGGCGCACACTGGAACGCGCCAACGGACCGATTGAATCGCTGGATCAGGAGCTGCTCCTCGCGTTGATCAATGAACAGGTTGTCAAACCGCGTGTGGTGGAATCCTACTCATTTTTTGACTCTGTCTTCCGGAGAAGGCAGGTGATGGAGGAAATCAACACCCGTTACGATCCCGAAAACACACAAAATGTTGTTGAGTTCAAGTTTTGGCTTACGCCCAGATTCATCACGCGCAGCATGTCTTCCACGCCGGAGCTGGCCGGGGTGCGAACCGCGTTGTTTGGCTCCCTCTGGATTGTGCTGATCACGATCCTGGTGGCATTCCCCACCGGAGTAGGCGCGGCGATCTATCTGGAGGAATACGCCAATAAGAAAAACCGCCTCAACCGCGTCATTCAAACCAATATCGACAACCTGGCCGGCGTGCCTTCGATCGTTTACGGCATCCTTGGTCTGGCGATTTTTGTGCGCGCGATGGGCTTTCTCACCAGCGGCAGCGCTTTTGGGCAGGACGCCGGCAACGGGCGCACGCTGCTTTCCGCCGGCCTGACCATGGCTTTGCTGATCCTGCCGATCCTGATTATCAACGCCCAGGAAGCTATCCGGTCAGTGCCGGATTCGCTGCGCCAGGCCAGTTATGGCCTGGGGGCGACGAAGTGGCAGACGATCTGGTATCATGTTCTGCCGTATGCGTTCCCGGGCATCCTGACCGGCACCATCCTGGCGATCAGCCGGGCGCTGGGGGAAACCGCGCCCCTCATCCTGGTGGGGGCTTCAAGTTTGATCAATAAGGATCCTTCGGGTGTGTTCTCCTTCTTTACAGCGCTGCCGATTCAGATCTATAACTGGACCTCACGTCCGCAAACCGAATTCCGCAACATCGCCGCGGCCGCCATCATCGTTCTGCTGGTGCTGCTGTTGTCCCTCAATTCCGCCGCAATTCTGCTGCGCAACAAACTGAGCAAGAGGTCCTTGTGAGCGAAGCCATCCAGACAACTATTCCCGAATCACCCCGCACCTACGCTATCGAAACAACCAACCTGCAGCTGTATTACGGGTCATTTCTGGCGGTCAAAGATGTGGAACTGAAGATCGAACCCCTGAAAATCACCGCCATGATCGGCCCCTCAGGCTGCGGAAAGAGCACCGTGCTGCGTTCCTTCAATCGCATGAACGACCTGATCCCCAGCTTCCGGCTGGAGGGGGAGATCCTGTTTCATGGTCAGAACATCTATGACCGTGATATCGACGCGGTGCTGGTGCGCCAGCAGATCGGCATGGTTTTCCAAAAGCCCAATCCATTTCCCAAGTCGATCTATGACAACGTGGCCTGGGGAGCCAAAGTGAATGGCTACAAGGGCAACATGGATGAGCTGGTGGAGCGAACGCTTAAAGGCGCGGCGCTTTGGGACGAGGTCAAAGATGACCTGAAGAAGAGCGCGCTCTCGCTTTCCGGCGGCCAGCAGCAGCGCCTGTGCATCGCCCGCGCGCTGGCGGTAAACCCGGAAATCATCCTCATGGATGAGCCCTGTTCGGCGCTGGATCCCATCGCCACCTACCGTGTCGAAGAGCTGATGCGCGAGCTGGTAAAGACGATTACAATCATAATCGTCACCCATAACATGCAGCAGGCAGCGCGGGTTTCTGATTACACTGCCTTTTTTATGGTGGATGACCGGCGTTCCGGTCAGCTCGTTGAGTATGGACTCACCGAGCAGATCTTTTATAACCCGAAGAACAAGCAAACCGAAGATTACGTCAGCGGGCGCTTCGGCTAGATCATCCGGAAAGAGAACTGTTCATGCCACGCCAATCATTCGATCGACAAATTCATCATCTGCAGGACGAGGTGCTGCTGCTGGGCAGCATGGTGGAGCAGGCGTTGCTCAATACGGTGGATGCCCTGCGCCGCCGTGATATCCCGGTAGCGCGGCGCATCCTCTCCGAAGATCATCTGATCAATGAAAAACGTTTTGCCATCGAGAACAATATCCTGATCCTGATGGCCACTCAGCAGCCGATCGCCCATGATCTGCGCCTGCTGGCGGCCATGCTGGAGGTGATCACCGAGCTGGAGCGCATTGGTGATTATGCCAAAGGCATCGCCAAGGTGGTGATCCGGTTGGGGGACGCGGAAGTGCGTGTTCCAAACGCCGATTTTGTGCGCATGGCCGAGCTTGCCGTGGGGATGCTGCACCGTTCTCTTGGCGCTTTTATCGCCGAAAATGCGCCCCAGGCGCATGCCATCCCCGAAGAGGACGGCCAGGTCGACCAGCTGTACAACAAGGTCTACCGCGGGCTGGTGGAATATATGATTTCGCATCCAGGGTCGATTGATGATTCCAACCTGCTGCTGTGGGTGGCGCATAATTTGGAACGGGCGGCGGATCGCGTGACCAATATCTGCGAACGCACGGTCTTTATCGCCACCGGGGAGCTGCTCGAGCTGGATTCGGAGAACGACGAAGAGCAGGACTGAGACTGTCGAAATCAGCGGCGGGCGTTCCTGGGGAATTGCGCGGTTTTATCAGACACACGCCGACAGACACCGGCCTGTTGGGCTGCGAAGCCTGTCTATCTGTGGTTTAATCACCGCAGGAGGTGGAGATATGAGGCATGTCAGACTGCTGCTGATGGGGTTTGGCAATGTGGGCAGGGCGCTGGTGAGTCTGCTGGCGCGCAAACAGGCGCTGCTGGAGCGTGATTACGGTATCACCTTCCAGGTCAATGGCGTGATGACCGGGCGGCATGGGGCTGCCTTTGACCCGCTCGGGTTGGATCTGAAGACGTTGATCCGCCTGGGCCAGAGCGGTGGTGACCTCAGCGAGCTTTCCGCCCAGCCTGTTCCCGCCAGCCGCCTGGCCTTCATCCGCCAGTGCAAAGCGGATATCTTTTTTGAAAACACACCGGTCAGTTACCACGACGGGCAGCCGGCGATCGGCTATCTGTGGACCGCGTTGGAAAACGGCATGCATGCCATCACCGCCAACAAAGGCCCGGTTGTAAATGGGCTGCGCGAGCTGGAAGCGCTGGCGAAACGGCAGAACCGGCGTTTCCTCTATGAATCAGCGGTTATGGATGGCGCGCCGATCTTCTCGCTCTTTCGCGGTTCCCTGCCAGCTATCGAAGTACAGAGTTTCACAGGCATCCTCAATTCGACGACCAATCTGATCCTTCAGCTGATGGAACAGGGGAAATCTTTCGCGGAAGCGGTGGAAGTCTGCCGAGTGGCGGGACTGACGGAGACGGATCCCTCCGGGGATATTGATGCCTGGGACGCGGCCGTTAAGGTCTGCGCGCTGTCCAATGTGATCATGGGGGCGGACCTGCGTCCGCGCGATATCCAGCGGGAAGGTATTCGAGGGATCACCCCTGAAGATATTCTTTCCGCCCTCAGCGAGGGCAGGCGCTGGAAACTGGTCTGCCGCGCGGTGAAGGATGGCGCGCAGGTTCGCGGTTCGGTCGGGCTGGAAAAGGTTGCGCCGGATTCGCGCTTGTACTCGATCAATGGCAGCAGTTCCTACGTGGAATTTCAAAGCGATGTGCTGCCTGGTCTGGGAATTGTGGAAACGGACCCCGGTCCTGAAACAACAGCCTACGGATTACTGGCGGATATGATCAGCGTATTGCGGGGAGGATGAATGGCAAGAGTGCTGCTCTCCACCGGCGGAAACCTGGGCAACCGTCTGGCCAACCTGCGGGCGGTGGAGCGCGAGATGAGCCCGCAGGTGCGCGTCATCCGCGCATCGCGCGTGTACGAAACCGAACCCTGGGGCAAGCACGAACAGCCGAAATTCCTCAATCAGGCCCTGGAAGCGGAGACCGATTTATCCCCGGCCGAGCTGCTGGGGCTGTGCAAGCAAGCGGAACAGAACATGGGGCGGGTAAAAGGGGAGCTGAATGGTCCGCGTACGCTTGATATCGACATCCTCTTTTACGGTGATGAGCAGCTGCATACGCTCAACCTCGATCTGCCCCATCCGCGCATGCTGGGCAGGGCTTTCGTTCTGCGTCCACTGGCGGAACTGGCGCCGCAGCTGATCCATCCGCAGGCGGGCAGGTCGATCGCCGAATTGGCGGAGGAGACTGATCCCGCCCATGCCTGGATCTACAAGGGGCTGGAATATGGGTCGCGCACCTTTGTCATGGGTATTCTGAATATCACCCCGGACAGTTTTTCGGGCGATGGTCTGGGGGATGGCGGGGATGCGCGGGAGAAGGCGCTGGCGCAGGCGCGGGCTTTTGTGGAGGCGGGAGCGGATATCCTTGATATTGGCGGGGAGAGCACCCGGCCTGGATCCCGGCCGATCACACCCGCAGAGGAGCAGCAGCGCATCCTGCCGGTGGTGAAAGCGCTGGCGGGAGAAACATCCGCGATACTCTCGGTTGACACCAGCCACGCCTCCACAGCCGCGAAAGCCCTTGAGGCGGGGGCGGATTGGATCAACGATGTGCGGGCGCTGCGGGCTGATGGGCAGCTAGCGGCGGTATGCGCGCGCAGCGGCTGCGGCCTGGTGCTGATGCACAATCGTTCTGATTCGGCGAATGCGGAGACCCGTGACCGGCTGGGCGGCCGCTATGCCGCAGCGCAGTACCAGGATCTGGTCGGTGAGGTAATCGCAGACCTGCGGGGGAGCATCGGGATGGCGCTGGAGGCGGGCTGCCTGCGCGAAAATCTGATCGTTGACCCGGGGATCGGCTTTGGCAAGACCACCGCGCAGAACCTGGAGCTGCTCAACCGGTTGGACGAGCTCCGCGCACTTAAGCTGCCGTTGCTGCTGGGCGTTTCACGCAAGTCGTTCATCGGCTACACCCTCGATCTGCCGGTTGACCAGCGCCTGGAGGGCAGCCTGGCGGCAGGCGTGTTGGGGATTTCACGCGGGGCGGATATCCTGCGCGTGCATGATGTACGCGAGACGGTGCGGGCAGCCCGGCTGGCCGACGCGGTTCTGCGCGCGGGGGCTGGCGCTTGAGCAATCTTTCCAAGGCGGCGGGTCTTCTCGCCCTGATGCCTGATCCGCGGGCAGCTGATCAGTTGAGCGGGTTGGTGATCGATTCGGTTGAGGGAACGCAGCCGCTTGAAATGGCGCCTCTGGCGGAAGATCTGCGGTCTGCGGCCGGCCTCCAACCGCAGCTGAGCGAAGCAGCCGGCTGTCTGCTGGAAGCGCTGGGCAAGCTCCGGGATGCGCGGCAGGTGTGGGAGGAGGCGCTGCGGCGGATTGATTCGCCCTCCATGCGGCTCAGGCTGGGCAGTCTGCTGCGTGAGCTGGGTGAAATGCAGCCCGCGCGAGACCTGCTATGGCAGCTTGACCTGGCGATGCCCGGCGTGCGCCTGGCGCGCGCGGAGTGGCTGCTGGAAAACAGCCGCGTCTCGGAGGCGCTGAATTTGCTTGAGCACCAGGATGAGCGGATGGATGGCAGGATGCAGCATCTGCGCGCCATGGCGCTGCTGGATCTCGAGCGGGTTGATGAAGCCTTGGGCTGGGCGCGCGAAGCGGTGCGGCGTGACAGCCAAAGCCTGCCCGCGGGGCATCCCGCCCTGGCGCGCGATCTCTGCATGCTCAGCGCAGCCCTGGCCGCCATGGGACAGGCGGAAGAGGCGCTTGAGGCCGCGCAGCGGGCCGTGGATCTGGATCGTCAGGCGTATGGCGACTCCCATCCGCATACAGCCAGGAGCCTGGCTGCGCTGGGTGAGGCGCAGCGGGAGATGGGTCTGTATGAACTGGCCGTCCACAGCCTGAACCAGGCGATGCAAATATTTGCGGATTCGCATGGGCGCGCTCATCCGCTGTTGGGAACTTTGTGGAATAACCTGGGGCATGTGTACCAGCGTGGAGGTTTGCTGGATGAGGCGCTCAAAGCCTTCAGCCAGGCTTCGGTGATCTTCCAGAAAGTTTACGGTCCGAATCATCTGGAGACCGGCATGGTCTACGCCAACATGGGCGCCATCATGCAGATGCAAGGCAAGCTGATCGCGGCGCGGCTCTCGCTGGATCACGCGCTGCGCGTGTGTGAGGCGCGTCTTGGCGCTGACCATCCCACAGTGGCGGTGCTGACGCACAATCTGGGGGAGGTAATGCGCCAGACTGGCGATCTTCCGGGAGCGCTGGCGGCAGCGCAAAGGGCGCTCCAGTTGGAACTGGGCCGCTCCATCCATGATCCGGCGGTCCTGGCACAGCGTTACGCGAATTTGGGGCGCATCCAGCAGGCGCTGAAGCGTTTTGATGAAGCGGAAAAAAACTTAAAGTTGGCCCTGGACGCGGAAGAGCAGCGCGCGGGGAAAGGCTCGGCCGCCACCGCTCCGCGACTGAACGCGCTGGGCTTGCTTTTTCGTGAACAGGGCAGGCTGGAAGAGGCGCGTGAGATCCTGACCAGGGCGCTTGAATTGCTGGGCCCTGACCAGGGTTTGGCGGTGACCGAGGCGGCCAATATTGAGACCAATTTGGGCGTGGTGCTGGCGGATCTGGGGCTTCTGGAAGAGGCGGGGCGGATGTTTGAAAGCGCGGTGGGGCGCGAAATCCGCGCTTATGGGAGAGATGATGTGCGGGTCGCCGCGCGGCTGGCGGTTCTTGCCCAGCGCTGGGAGCAGATTGGACACCGGGAGCGGGCGCTGAGCGCCGCGCGCGAGGCGGAACAGGCGCTCAGCACCCAGCTGCCTCCCAGGCACCCGCGCCTGGCGGGTTTACATAAGCTGATCAGACGGCTTGAGAACCAATAGAGGTAATGCGCAAAACATGCCGGCGTATATGACCTGGGGGTGATCCTGCGAGGTTTGATTTTGATTAACCTGCTGCGGCAGGAGGCCATGTCAATGACTTCAAACCAGACACAATCAGAAAATTCCGCCTCCCGGCTGCCCGGGATGCGCGAGATCAACCAGATCCTCGCACCGTACATGCGTGCCAGCTGGAGCAGGGCAATCTGGCAGCTGGTGAACTCGGTGGGCAGTTACCTGCTGCTCATCGCGCTGATGTTCTACAGCCTGCGCTGGCCATATTGGGTCACGCTGCTGCTGGCTATCCCCGCGGCCGGCTTTTTGGTGCGCGTGTTCATCATTTTCCATGATTGCGGGCACAATTCCTTCACGCCTTCCTTGCGCGCCAACAAGGTCATCGGTTTCATCACCGGTGTGATGGTGTTGACGCCCTCCGAGCAATGGTGGAAGTCCCATGCCATCCATCACGCTTCCAGCGGAAATCTGGACAAACGCGGTGTGGGCGATGTGGATACCTGGACGGTGGAGGAGTTCCGCTCGCGCAAGCCCCTGGCGCGCCTGGGTTACCTGCTGTTTCGCAATCCGCTGGTGATGTTCCTGCTGGGTCCGGTATACATGTTTTTTATCGCCCACCGCTTCACCCTGCCGCCCCACGGCAAACGGGAAACATGGAGCGTGGTTTGGGCCAACCTGGCCATCCTGGCCTGGCTGATGCTGGCGGTTTTCCTGGCGGGCAGCGTGCTCGATGTGATCAAAGTCTTCCTTCCCGCGATCTGGCTGGGCGGGATGATGGGCGTGTGGATGTTCTATGTCCAGCATCAGTACGAAGGCGTCTATTGGGCGCGCGATAAGGAATGGGATTACGTGCGTTCGGCGCTCAAAGGAGCGTCCTATTATCAGCTGCCGCGCGTCATGCAGTTCTTCTCCGGGAACATCGGCTTTCATCACATTCATCACCTCAACCCGCGCGTGCCCAACTATTACCTGGAGCCGGCCCACCGCTCCGATCCGCTCTTCGCGCGGGAGGCGCGCACAGTGGGCTTCCTGGAAAGCCTGAGCACGCCCAGACTGATGTTGATCGATGAGGAGCGCGCCAACCAGCTGATCACCTACGGTCAGGCAGGCGATTAAGCGCCGCTCAGCGCCGCCGGCGGCGTTTCCGGCGGCTGCCTGAAGATGCCTGGTCGCCTGTTTCCTGGCCGGCCGCCTCCGCCGCGAGGGCCGGCGCCGCCTCCACGGCGGCGGGGTTATCCTGCGCCTGGGGTGTCTGGTTGACGCGCGGGCGGTAGGTGAACATGCGCGTAATCACACCCATGCGGATATCCCCGAGCAGCTGGGCGAACATCTCGGTCGCCTGGTTCTTGTACTGGATCAGGGGATCGCGCTGGGCATAGGCCTCCAGACCGATCGAAACACGCAGCGCCTCGACTTTGGTCAGGTATTCGACCCACAATTCAGATATCACCGAGAGCAGCAGCTGGCGGAGGATTTCATTTTGCCGCCACCAACCCAGCACCGATTCGATCACCTCACGCGGTTCGCCCTCGATCTCCTCAAAGGGTTTCCCGGCCAGCTCATGGTATTGTTCCTCACCCAGCGCCTGGTTGAAGTTGGTCAGCAGGCGGGGATCGAGACGCTGCAGGTTGATCCGGTTTTGCTGCAGAACGAAGGCATCCACCCGGCCATAAACCTCGCGCAGAAGCTCGCTGGCCCCTTCCAGATGCTGCAGCACGCTTTCCGTTACGGCTTTGGGATCATTTTTGCCCAGCAGCTGGGCGGCCAGGTAAAAGTAGCGCAATCGGGTGGTCTGCTGTGTGGCCTGGCGATGGGTCCGTTTGTCAAACACCATACGGGTGCCCTGCGCCATGCCGCCCAGCAGGTTGAGCAGCTGATCTTCCCCGGTCGGGTAGCCTTCGATGCGCTGGGCGTCGATCTGGGCATCCAAGTCACGGGCAATCTGTCCATCCGGGCCGGTCAGGCGCGCCGCTTGCCGTTCCAGCAGCGCGCGCGTCTCCGCTTCCAGGCGTCCGGTGATCTCGGTCCAGGGCAGGTTGTTCAGGCTGCCTGGTTTGATGTTGAGCGCTTCGCCCACCCGCCGTTCGATCGCCCCCACCAGACGGGCGCTTTGCAGGTTCACCAGCTGGATATCGATCTGTTCCTGCAGCGATTGTTTCAATTGGGCGGGATCGTCATTCAGCCAGCGGCTTTGCTCGGGGGTGAGGCGCAGGCCTGAGATGCGCGTGAGTCCGCTCAGCTCCTCGTTCACGTCCGCGGGGCGAAGCGGTCCGCTCTCCAGGCGTTCATCCAGCGTATCAAAGAAGGCGTCCAGGCTTTCAAAGCGCTCAAGCCGGGACTGTTCGATGGCGCTTTCCGAGTTCGAAAGCGTGGCCAGCAGGCTCTTCAGCACGTGTTCCTGCTCGGCTTCCAGCGAGCGCGCGGCGATTTCGAGCAGGTTGGCTTTCAGCTGAGGGGTGCCGGCATCCTGCATCGGTCGGCGATCGATCAGCTCCTCGATCAACAGGCGCATGGTGTAGGATGGATAGCGCAGCTCCTGCCAGGCGATGGGGGGCTGGATGTCCTCCAGAAAAGCCAGTAATTTCCATGGGCCTTCCTCATCCTTGAGCCCGGCGGGTATGCGCTCAGCCAGCTCGGTGCGCAGCATATCATCCACGTCCTCGCTGAGGTCTTCTTTTTCAAAGACCATGTCGCGCTGTTCGTAAATGCGCTTGCGCTGCGCGTTGAGCACATCATCGTACTCCAGCAGATGCTTGCGCACGTCAAAGTTGGACCCTTCCACGCGCGTCTGGGATTGCTCGATCAGCCGGCCTACCAACCCGACTTCGATGGGCATCAGCTCATCCAGGCGCAGACGCGCCATCAGGCTTTCCACCTGCTGCCCGCCAAAGAGGCGCATCAGGTCATCGTCCAGCGAGAGGTAGAAACGCGAGGAACCCGGGTCGCCCTGACGCGCGGCCCGGCCGCGCAGCTGGTTATCTATACGGCGGGCTTCGTGCCTTTCGGAACCGATCACGTGCAATCCGCCCAGCTCCCGCACTTTATCCATCTCATCCAGATACTGCAGGAAAGCCGCCACGGCTTCGCCCTGCTGCAGGCGGTAGGTCTCGGGATCAATTTGCCGCAACGCGGCGCGCCGCTCGGCATGGGTCATGTTCCAGCCGTCCTGGCCGGCGCTTTCCAGCACACGATTGATCGCTCCCTGGATCTCCTCATCCAGCTCGCCGCCAAGTTTGATATCCACACCGCGGCCGGCCATGTTGGTGGCAATCGTCACAGCGCCGTAGGAGCCCGCCTTGGCGATGATTTTGGATTCCTCATCATGTTTGCGCGCGTTAAGCACCTGGTGGGGGATGCCGCCCTGCAGCATGCGCACCAGGCGGGCGCGGGGTTCGCCCTCCAGCGGCGGAAGATTGGTGAACCAGGCCAGTACTTTGGTGAGACGCTGGATGTTCTCCGCTTCCTCAGGGTTGAAGGACATCTGAATGCCAAATCCGCGCGCCAGCTGACGCAGTTGGGCAACATCCAGACGGTCGAGCGGCGTATAAATGGGGGCTAGCTCTGGGATGGCGCGCTGTTCGTCGGGATCGATCTTGTTGATCTCAAGGTAGAGATCGCGCAGGATCAGCACCTGGGCCAGCCGCCGCAGCAGCTCCGCGCCGAGGCGCGAGGAGAGGGTCTCCGAATGTTCGACCGAGGTGGTCCCGACCAGCTGCGGGCGCCCAAGGCAGGCGTACAGCAGGATCTCCATGGTGATCGCGCGCAGCTTGGCCTCGTTGGTGCGATAAACCACATCAGGATAGTCTTTGCGCCGGTAGAAGACGGGGGTCTTCTTTGGATCGTCCCGGCGGGCATAGTAGCCGTAGCGGTAGCCTTGGGCGTCTTTGGCTTCGATCTGCTGGATGGCGGAATCCTTGCGCAGCGCCTGATATTCCAGGTTCATCGGGATGGGCAGCACATCCAATTTGTAAATCTTGTAGAACTCTTCCGATTCGGTCAATGCCGTTCCGGACATGCCGGCCAGCTTCTCGTACATGCGGAAGTAATTCTGGATAGTGATGGTTGCGTAGGTTACATTTTCAGGTTCGACCTTGACGCCTTCCTTGGCCTCCACCGCCTGGTGCAAGCCCTCAGACCAGCGCCGACCGGGCATCAGACGGCCGGTGAATTCGTCCACGATCACCACTTTGCCAGCCTGCACCAGGTAATCCTTGTTGCGCCGGTAGAGGAACTGCGCGCGCATGCCCTGTTCGAGATAGCCCATCAGCCGGGCCTGCTCGGGTGTGATGTCCTCGGGGCGGTCGGGGTCGCGCAGGGGCTCGCCAAGGATCTGCTCGACATGCGTCTCGCCCGCCTCGGTCAGGTTGACTGTGCGGTCTTTTTCACTGAGCTCATAATCCTCGGGCTGCAGCTGGCGCACGACCTGCGCCATGCGCATGTATTGTTCGCTTTCATCCTGCGCGGGGCCCGAGATGATCAGCGGGGTGCGTGCCTCGTCGATGAGGATATTGTCAACCTCGTCGACGATGGCGAAGTAATGTCCGCGCTGGCTGCGCTCGGCCAGACTGTTGGTGAGGTTGTCGCGCAGATAGTCAAAGCCAAATTCGGAGTTGGTTCCGTAGGTGATATCGGCTTTATAGGCCTCGGCGCGCGGGACGAGCACCACCTGGTGCTGATCCTCGTGCGGCGAGCTCTTCTCCAGATCGACAAGGAAGGCCAGCCGGCCGTTCTCGGTGCGCGCGGCCATTTGCAGCACGCCGACCGACAGCCCCAGCAGGTTGTAGATCGGCGCCATCCAGCGCGCGTCACGGCGTGCGAGGTAGTCATTGACGGTAACCAGATGCGCGCCGCGGCCGGTGAGCGCGTTGAGGTAGAGGGGGAGTGTAGCGACGAGGGTTTTGCCCTCTCCAGTGCGCATCTCGGCGATTTTGCCGTTGTGCAAGGTCATCCCGCCGACCAGTTGGACATCGTAGGGGCGCATACCCAGGGTGCGTTTGGCGGCTTCGCGCACGACCGCGAAAGCTTCAGGGAGCAGGTCGTCGAGGGTCTCGCCGGTGCTCAGACGCGCCCGGAATTCGGCTGTTTTTGCGGAAAGCCGCTCGTTGGTGAGCTTTTCCAGCCCGGCTTCGAGGCTGTTGATATGGTCGACGATTTTACTGAGACGGTCAATTTCACGCTGGTGCGGATCACCGCCCAGGACTTTGATTATTTTTTGGAACATGATTCCCTTTCCAGGCCGCGATTATAGCATGCGGGCAGGCGGGCTTTTCTCAGCTAGGGAGGGCGTTCATCAATGCCCTCCGCGGTCCCGTTGCTTCTCTGGCGGGGAGGGCATCCACCGATGCCCTCCACGATTCCGTCTCTTTTCCAGTGGAGGGCATCCACCGATGTCCTCCGTGGTCCCGACTCTTCTCTGGCAGGGGGCATCCACCGATGCCCTCCGCGATCCCGACTCTTCTCTGGCAGGGGGCATCCACCGATGCCCTCCGCGATCCCGACTCTTCTCCGGTAGGGAGGGCATCCACTGATGCCCTCCACGATTCCGTCTATTTTCCAGTATGGAGGGCATCCACCGACGCTCTCCGTGATCCCGACTCTTTTCCAGTAGGGAGGGCATCCACCAATGCCCTCCGCAGGCCCGGCGGAGGAAACACCCGAAATCCCGGTGGTGGGCATACCCGAAAATCCGGGCACAGGCATGTGTGTGCCCGCCCTACAAGAAAAGATGATCCCACCGATGCCCTCCGGGTTCCCAACGCGGATGACAGGGAGCCTGGCGCTAATGCATGTCGGAAGGATTGAGGTTGGACGGGCGGTTGCATGCATGTTCCATTGCAAAGCAGGCTGTTGATCCCACCCCCCACCCCCCTCCCGCCGGCAATGAACCAGAATGTATTTAAGATTCTTACGCGGGAGGGGGCATTTTCTTTTTGATCGGGTTTTGGCGGCGAAGCCGCCGCCAAAACCCTCACCTCTATGAAGAAAAGCGGTCCCGGCGGCGGGCTTTTCTCTGGTAGGGAGGGCATCCACCGATGCCCTCCACAGGCACGGCGGAGGAAATACCCGAAATCCCGGCGGTGGGCTTACCTGAAAATCCCTGTGGTGGGCACACCCGAAATCCCTGCGGTGGGCACAAGTGTGCCCACCCTACTGTTATGTTATTTGAGCGTGGACCAACCCCGCAAGAGATAATTCCCATCTCTTTTATGGTAGGGAGGGCATCTACTGATGCCCTCCACAGGCACGGCGGAGGAAATACCCGAAATCCCGGCGGTGGTCATACCCGAAAATCCGGGCACAGGCATGTGTGTGCCCACCCTACAAGAAAAGATAAATCACCGATGCCCTCCGTGATTCCATGGTAGGCACAAGTGTGCGCCTGCCCTACAAGAAAAGATAAATCACCGATGCCCTCCCCGCATAACGCGAGACTGGCGGGGTTGCCGCGTTTTGCGGTGAGGGCCCTAATCTTTGGAATATCGTGTTGTGCACCTTCAAACCAAACCTTTCCTCAAAGTATGAGGAAATTAGCTGCCCCGCCGTTCAACCAGTGTATTAACTCGCGCCCCCTCATGAAACGATGGGCTTCGCGTATCCCGCCGCGCAGCTCCCGGGCGGACTCCCCCAGCGTCCTGAAAGGTTTCTTACTCGCTCAACGAACACAAGGGAAAATTCGGATGTCGTATTCCAAATGGAGAATACGCTTAAAAAAACAGGGCAGGCGCTGGCGCCTGCCCTGTCGGCTTATCCGTCAAAAGCTCAGCGATAGGCTGACTTTTTAAAAGCCTGGGCGTACAGATGGCTGTTGATCAGCATCGCGTAAGTCGTCGTCAGGATCGCACCGATACCGCAAGCGATCGAGCCCAGCGGGGAGATGAACCCAGACACCAGAGAACCAAGGAATACCAGCAGCCAAGCGCCCGGGTT
>MTKY01002614.1_pt1 | contig 16776 bp, 15 predicted proteins | sample 1042731 | NCBI WGS metagenome assembly MTKY01 (sample SAMN06212206, study PRJNA360538) | anaerobic digester metagenome | biome: Wastewater treatment plant; material: sludge; isolation source: anaerobic digester fed with sludge from wastewater treatment plant | place: Denmark: WWTP Soeholt ... | reverse complement strand
GCGCATCGGCAACTGCCCCGACACGAAGACCCAGTCGCCCTGCCGGACCGCGGGGACGTATGCCGCGACCGGCGGCACGACCTCCGGCACGGCATACCCGAGCGCGGCCAGGCGCTCCTCGACGGCGCTCACGACGGGCTCCCAGGCACGGGGCGCTTGAGGTAGGCCACCAACCCGGTGCCATCCGGCCCGGGCACCACCTGGACGAGCTCCCACCCGTCCCGGCCCCAGTTGTCGAGGATGGCCTTGGTCGCGTGCACGATGAGCGGCACCGTCGCGTACTCCCACGAAGTCATGCCCGCCACTCTAACGGCGCGACCCCCACTCCTCCCCCGGTCGGCGGCTGACGGACGGCCACGCCGCGCGCACGACGACGGCGATGCGGAGGGGGCCGCGCGACGGCATACATTGGGGGTATGCCGCCCGCCCCCGAACCCGTGCGTGCGGACGGTTTCCCCGGAGTCCGCTTGCACGTGGTCACCGGCAAGGGCGGCACCGGCAAGACGACGGTTGCCGCGGCGCTGGCCGTCGCGCTCGCCAGCCGCGGGAAGCGGGTCCTGCTCGCCGAGGTCGAGGGGCGCCAAGGGATCAGCCAGACCTTCGACGTGCCGCCGCTGCCGACGACCGAGACCCGCGTGGCCGGCGGCAGCCAGGGCGGCGAGGTGGTCGGGTTGGCCGTCGACGCCAAGACCGCACTGCTGGAATACCTCCAGCTGTTCTACAAACTCGGGCGCGCGGGCGGGGTGCTGGAGCGGTTCGGGGCCATCGACTTCGCGACGACCATCGCGCCGGGCGTGCGTGACCTGCTGCTCATCGGCCGGATCTATGAGGCGAGTCGGCGGCGACTGGATGCCAAGCACCACCGCGGCAGCCTGCCCGAGGAGCTGGCCTACGACGCGATCGTCCTTGACGCCCCACCGACCGGCCGGATCCCACGGTTCCTGTCCGTCGGTGAGGAGGTGGCCGATCTCGCCCGGATGGGGCCGATCCACAGCCAGGCCGGCTCGATCACCGAAGTGCTGCACTCGGGCGCCACCCGGGTGCACATCGTCACCCTGCTTGAGGAGATGCCCGTGCAGGAGACCGTCGACGCGGTCGCCGAGTTGCGAGCCCTCGGTATGCCGGTCGGTGCCGTCATCATCAACCAGACCCGGTCGCGTGAGGACGTCGACCCGGCACTGGACGCTGTCGACGGAGACGCTGTCGACGGGCACCCTGTTGACGTGGACCTCGACCTGGCCGAGGATCTCGCATCGGTCGGGCTGGACCTGCCCGAGGCCACCCTCGACGCCCTCCTCGGCCAGGTGCGCGAGCACGCCGAGCGGGTCGCTCTTGAGGTCGAGCAGCTTGCGGTCCTGCAGGACCTGGGCCAACCGCTGGTCACCGTGCCGTTCCTCATCGACGGCGTCGACTTGGACGCCATCACCGAGATCGCCGACCTGCTGGCCGACCAAGGGATGGTGTCCTGAGATGGCGCGTCCCCCCACGCTGGACATCGACGCGATGCTGGCTGACCGGCATACCCGGATTGTCGTCTGCTGCGGGTCTGGCGGCGTGGGCAAGACGACGACCGCCGCCGCGCTCGCTCTGCGGGCCGCCGAGCAGGGGCGCCGGGTCGTCGTGCTGACCATCGACCCGGCGCGTCGCCTGGCCCAGTCGCTCGGCCTCACCGAGCTCGACAATGTGCCGCGGCTGGTCACCGGCCTGGCGCCCGAGGCCGTGCCCGGCGGCAGCCTCGACGCGATGATGCTCGACATGAAGCGGACCTTCGACGAGGTCGTGCTCGCCCACTCGACGCGCGAGGCCGCTGAGCAGATCCTCGCCAACCCCTTCTACCAAGCCGTGTCGTCCTCGTTCGCGGGGACCCAGGAATACATGGCGATGGAGAAGCTCGGACAGTTGCGCGCGCGGGCCGACCGCGAGGGCACCTGGGACCTCATCGTCGTCGACACGCCGCCGTCGCGGTCGGCGCTGGACTTCCTCGACGCGCCCAAGCGGCTCGGGTCGTTCCTCGACGGGCGGTTCATCCGGCTCATCTCGGCGCCGGCCAAGCTCGGCGGGCGGGCCGGGCTGCGGATCGTCAACGTCGGCATCGGGCTGGTGTCCAAGACCCTGACGACCGTGCTGGGCGGCGAGATGCTGCGCGACGTGCAGACCTTCGTCAACGCGCTCGACACGATGTTCGGCGGGTTCCGCGAACGCGCGGACCTCACCTATGCGCTGCTCAAGGAGGGCGGGACGGCGTTCGTCGTCGTCGCGGCTCCCGAACGGGACGCCCTGCGCGAGGCCAGCTACTTCGTGGCCCGGTTGGAGCAGGAGGGTATGCCGCTCGCCGGCGTCGTCGTCAATCGGATGCAGCCGTCGGCCGCGCCGGGGCTGACGGCGCCTCGGGCCCGGGCGGCGGCTGAGCAGTTGGTGGAGTCAGGTCGACCCGCGGCGGCGGCGGCGCTGACCCTGCATGCCACGGTGGCCGATCTGGCAGCCCGGCATCGCAACGTGGTCCGCCGGTTCACGGCCGGGCATCCGACGATCCCCGTCGTGGAGGTGGCCTCGCTCGCTCAGGACGTCCACGACGTCGACGGGCTGCGCGAAGTGGGTCGGCGCCTGGCCGACGCCGGTTAGCCGGACCGGGTCAGCTCGCCACGACGGCGACGTCGGCGCGCCCCGCGCCGGCTTGGGAAAACAGCGCCCACCACGAGGCCACCTGCGGGTTGCGCCGTAGCAGCGCCCGGCGCTCACGCTCGGTCATGCCACCCCACACGCCAAACTCGGTCCGGTGGTCGAGGGCCTCGGCGAGGCATTCGGCGATGACCGGGCAGCGCTGACAGACCACTTTGGCCTGTTGTTGCGCCGCACCTTTGACAAACAAGTCGTCGGGATCCCCTGCCACGCACGCACCAAGGCCCGCCCAGTCCTGGCGCATCGCGCCTGGGACGATGGGAGTCGTCATGCTTCCTGCCCTTCCCGCAGCCCCATGAGGACAAACCACCCCGATTCGTCCTTCATGGCGAGGCTAGGTGCCAGTCCCGACCTGCCGCCATGACCCATTTGGGTGGTTAACTCAAGTTAAGTAACTAGTCCGTTGTGACTACTGATCGCCGTCGCCCGGTCCCGTCACCCGAGTGGTGACGGCGCTCCGGTCCCTTGTATGCCGCGCTGCCCGGTGAGGTTTGCTGGTCGCCGAGCGCGCGGCATACCCAAAAGAGCAGGTCACGAGCCCCGGTGATACAGGCGAGGGGGTTACCCTTGCGGACATGTCTGGACGTACGACGAACGTGGGAGGCGTGATCAGCCTCCTGGGGGCGTTCCTCGCGGCCGCCGTCATCACCGGTTTCCTCTCGGCGGGGCTGTTCATGCCGGTGGTGGGGGCCGTGGGCGGGTCGGTCCGCACCGTCGTCGACCTCTTCGATTCGCTGCCAGACAGCTTCACGACCTCGCCGCTTGCCGAGCAGTCGGTCATCCTGGCGGCTGACGGCACCAAGATCGCGACGCCTTACGACGAAAACCGGGTCATCGTCCCCCTAGCCGAGATCGCTCCGATCATGCGGACCGCCCAGGTCGCCATCGAGGACCACCGGTTCTACGAGCACGGCGGGGCTGACCTGCAGGGCATTCTTCGGGCGTTCATCTCCAACCGGGCCTCGGGTGAGGTCACCGGCGGTGGCTCCACGCTCACCCAGCAGTACGTCAAGATCACCCTGCAGGAGAACGCCCTGCGGGCCGGCGACAAGGCCGGGGCCAAAGCGGCGACCGCCCAGAACTACGCCCGCAAGATCCAGGAGTTGAAATACTCCATCCAACTGGAGAAGACCCTCTCCAAGGACCAGATCCTTGAGGGCTACCTCAACCTCGTCTATTACGGCGACCGGGCCTACGGGGTCGAGGCCGCGTCTCAGCACTACTTCGGCCACAGCGCCAAGACGATGAACCTCCAGGAGGCCGCGCTGCTGGCCGGGCTCACCCAGAACCCCGGGACGACCGATCCGGTCAACTTCCCCGACAAGGCCCTGGCCCGACGCAATGTCGTCCTCGACCGGATGAAGGAGCTCGGGATCATCAAGGACGCCGAGTGGTCGGCGGCGCGCGCCGTCCCGCTTGCCGCCATGCTCAAGGTGACCCCGGCCAAGAACTCCTGCCAGTCCTCGGACTACCCCTACTTCTGCGACTACGTGCTGGCCTGGCTCAAGCAAGATCCGTCGCTCGACCCGGTCCTCGGCCGCGGGGAGGCGCAGCGGGTCCAGGCCATTTATCGGGGCGGCCTGACGATCCAGACGACGATGGACCCCAAGGTCATGGGGATCGCCCGTGAAGAGGTGACCAAGCGCGTTCCCGTCGGCAACGACGCGGAGATCGGCTCGGCCGCAGCGGTGTTGGACGCCAAGACGGGGGCCGTCCGGGCCATTGCCCAGAACACCAATTACAACGTCAAGAAGGTCAACCCGGGCGACGACACCGTCAACTGGGCGGTTGACACCCAATACGGCGCGAGCATGGGGTTCTCGTTCGGGTCGACGGCCAAGACATTCGCCCTCGTGACTGCCTTGGAGGCGGGCTGGCCGACGAGCAGCAGCGTCTTCGCAAAGGCGTCCGGCCCGAGCAACCCCGCGGAATACACGAGCAAGGAGTTCACCGGAGAGTGCGGCGTGTCCAAGCCATGGTACGTCCGCAACGACTACAACTCCCCCGACGAGGAGATCACGCTCGTCGAGGCCACCGCCCAGTCGATCAACACCGCGTTTGTCGGCCTGGCACTGCAACTTGGCGGCGATGCGTGCAAGATCCGTGACACCGAGTGGCGGATGGGCTTGCACCAGGCCAGCGGCAAGAAGATCCCGCCATACCCGGCTGCGATCATCCTCGGTGCCACGTCGGTGTCCCCCATGACCGTCGCGAGCGCCTATCAGACCTTGGCGAACGAGGGTGTCTATTGCCCGCCCGTCCCTGTGCTGTCCATCGTCAAGGACGGCAAGGCTTTGGCGCTCCCAGCCCTGGGCAGCGCCTGTGAGCGTCGGGTCGACGCCGAAGTGGCGCGCGGCGTCACTCAACTCCTCCAGGGCCCGCTGCGCTCGGGCGGGACGGCATCGGGCAGCGGTCTGGCCGGCGGTCGCCCTGCAGCCGGCAAGACCGGGACCGCTGACGGCAGCAACGAGACCTGGTTCGTCGGCTACACCCCCGAGTTGTCGACCGCCGTGTGGGTCGGCACCCCCAACGACTTGCGCAACGAGCGGGTCGTCCGCAACATCTGTCTTCGCCCAGCCGGTGAGACGAAGGGGTGCTCCGCCGGCCGCTATGGGTCAGTTTTCGGTGCGACGATCGCCGCGCCGATCTGGAAGGCAATCATGGACCGGACCCTGGAGGGGACTCCGAAGACTCCGTTCGCCGACCCCGGCAGTGCGATCACCGACGGCGAGAAGGTCGACATCCCCGATATTTCGCGGCGTTCCCTCGATGACGCCAAGGCGCTGTTGATGCAGGCCGGGTTCGTGCCGTCGGTCGTCAAGGTCTACTCGAACTACCGGGTCGGCACCGTCGTCGGGACGTCTCCGCGTGCACAGGCCACCCGAGGCTCGGTCGTCAAAGTGCTGGTGTCCCAAGGGCCAGCACCGGCACCGACCGCACCACCGACCCTGCCCCCTGCTGTGCCGCCCGCGGGCTAACCGGGACCTAACCCGCGCTCGTCAGGGCAGCGCGGACAGCCGCTGCGACCCGCCCGCCCTCCGCACGCCCGGCGACCAGCGGCTGGACGGCCTTCATGACCAGGCCAAGCTGCGGCATACCGGTCGCGCCCGTCTGAGCCACCGCCTGGGCGACCAGCGCCGCGATCTGCTCGTCGGTGAGCTGCGTGGGCAGGTAGCCCTCGAGCACGGCATACTCCGCGTCCTCGCGCGCGGCCAGCTCGGGCCGGCTGGCCGCGGTGTATGCCGTCGCCGCCTCCCTCCGCTTCTTGCCCTCCTTGACCAGCACCTTGAGGACCTCGTCGTCGCTGAGCTCGCGGTGGCTGGTGCCCGCGGTCTCCGCCGTGGAGATCGCTGTGAGCGCCATCCGCAGGGTCGCCGCGACGACCGCATCACGGCTGCGGATCGCCTCGGTGAGGTCGGCGTGCAGGGTCTCCTTGAGGGTGCTCATGGGTCCAGTCTCCCAGCCGGTATGCCGCCCGGTCGCCCGAGTTTCCGCCCGGACCGGGCTGCGGCATGGGTGCGGCATGGGTGGGCAGGGGATTGGCCCGGGCGTCGGGCGGGCTGACACAATGGCTCCCGCGGTTGCGCCCCACCCGGGACCGTATGCCGCGTCCCCGCCCTCGTAGCTCAGGGGATAGAGCACCGCTCTCCTAAAGCGGGTGTCGCGCGTTCGATTCGCGCCGGGGGCACGAGACGTTTCCGCAGGTCAGCGGCTTGCGCGGCGCCGCGCGAGCTCCTCCACGGGGAGCGCCGGATCGTCATGCGCCCCCGGTCGCGCCCCCCAACACCCCGGTCAGGGGACATACCGCGCTTGACGGTGCGGACGGCTCCACGGGGTCAGGGCTTCCCCGACGATTGGCAGTTTGCCGGACGCAAAACCAACTCCTACCGGCAGGTGGGCAACGCATTTCCGCCACCGATGGCCAAGGCCGTCGGCGAGCAGATCGCCAAGACCCTGCGTAGCGACGGATGCACGCCGTGGCGTCATGACCGCACTGGTGACGCGGGCGCGGACCGACTTCCACCGGCAACTCGTCGATGACCTCACGCTCATGGTGGACGACAAAACGCACCAACTCAATCACATCACCACAGGTCAGCCCGGTGCCGCCCGGACCGACGCCGGCGGGTGAACAAACTCGGGCCTGGAGTCGACCTGGGAAGCAATCGGACTGTTCGGCCGCGGCGAAGCGGACCAAGAGCGGCTTGGGTTGGAGGTCGAGGAGAAGCGCAATCTAGGATCTACGATCCCTCGCCTACTTGTTCGCCATCGTTCGAAGATAGGCGCCGTACTCGGACCTAAGAGTGTCGTAGCGCTCATCTGAGAGTGACGCCAAGTACGAGAGCGCGTCGCCTGACCAGAAGTGCGATGCGCCCTTGCTGTGCTTCCAAGCGTACAGGGCGTTGTCTCGCAGCGACTCCTTCCAACAAAGGGCATAGACGTCGTAGCTGGTCAGCTTCCGGCCCTTCCGCTTCGCGTTGACCTTCTTGAGCAGCTCAGTGGCGCTGTACGGATGGGACTGGTTCGGATCGATCTTGCGGACGGCGACCTGCCCGTCCGCGGTCGGGGAGACCGCCACCACCAGGTCCGCGCTCGACATCTTCTTCACCGACTGCATGTTGATGTCGTACATCGTGGCGACTCTGGCCATATCGCCACCGGAATCCTGCGCCTCGTCCATGAGATGGCGCAGTTCGTTGATGAACTCTTCAACCTCGGCGACCATCGTCGCGTTGCGGTCGACCTTCATGAACTGCACCGCGTCGGCCGGTGCCGTCGCTCCAAGTGGGAGCAACTGCCACGTGATGGAGTCCGCCAGGTCCTTCTTGAACTTGACCAGCATGAAGTCGCGGTAGTTCAAGACGTTCTGCTGCAGGAACGGATAGATGACCGCCCCAAGCCCCTGGGCGTTGTAGAGATGAATCGCACGGTCGCGGTACTCGGTGAGCGCCTTGATGTTCGCGGTGGCTGCCGGACCGTCGATTTCGGCCGGCCAAAGACGGTTTGAGCTGATCCTCCCGAGCGCGTCGTCGATGCCGATCGACCGGTAGCGCTCGCCTCGCTTCTTCGGGTAGAAGATCGAACGGTTCTCCTGCCGTAGCGTCGCCTTGAGCGCCAACTCCCAAGCGTTGACAACGAGGATGACGGTGACTTCGTCGCGGTATGTCATCTGCGGCTTGTTGTAGACCTCAACTGCCGACAACATCGCTGAGACCGAGTTGTCTGCCAGACGCTTGATCGAGACGTACGGCGCGCCCACTATGCTTCCCCCTTATACGTCGGCTTTCTCCATAAAGATGCTCTGGTCCAGTTCTTAACCTTCTGAACCACGACTGATTTCTCTCTTGCTACCAACATTCCAGGCCATTCCAGCATGGGCAAGGCCCAATCGGCGGAATATTGAAGTGCGGCCCGGGTTATGTGGCTATTCTAGCGCGCCGCCGAAAGCGTTGACCACCTCGTCGACCGCTCCGGCAACCTCCCTCATGAAGCGGTTCTGATCGGGTGACGCGGTGACGGTCGGGATCGGAGCGCCGCGGTCGTAGACCTCGTTCGCGATAATCCTCGCGCGGTCGAACGTCGAACCCTTGCCCTTCTGCAGATATGCCTCTTGCCAGCCCGCACGCACTTCATCACGAAGGCGACGCTTGGTCAGCTCGACCAGACTGTTGGTGACCGCGTTGGAGAGCGCGTCAAGGGTGGCGAGCTTTTCGTCGTCGCTCGGCTCACCGCCTGACCATCGCTCCGGCCGCTGCAGCATGAGATAAACCTGCATCTGCAGCTGGTAGCGCATGTCCGCGACCGGCCTGAGGCTATCGTACTCGTCGCTCCACCCCTCGGCGAGTCGACGACTCAGTGCCTTCACGCGGGTCCAGTGCTCCTTGGGGGCGTCAGGGTTGTACTCAAGTCCGAGCAAGCCGTGCCACTTGGTATGGAAGGTCTTCGCGGCCTCCATAACAGCCAGCGACAGGTTCATGCGGTTGAAGACCGGACGGCTTGGTCCGGTCTCGGCTGCGCGCTCGGGATGAGCGAGCAGGTCCAGGAGGGCATCCAGTTGCTCGATGGCGCGCGCACCAGGGCGCTTCTTCGAGTTGAGCGGCTCGTGAATCCCGCCCACAAAGAAGCGAGCTGCATCGATCCGCCGCCGGAGCACACGCTCAGCAGCTGGGCCGAGCTCGTCGCCGATTGCTTTCATCACGTTCTCGATTGAGGCCAGAACATGCTGCTCCCGGTCGCCAAAAGTCGGAAGGTTGTCTCCCTTGACTTGGTCGAAGTGGGTGAAGACCACGTGGAGTTTGTTGGCGTTTCCGCTCACTGCGATGCCCTTCAGAGCGGCCACCGGCGCCGCCTGCATTGGCTGAGCGGCGTTGTCCACGAGCAGCACGGCGTCAACGTCCTGCAGTTGGGTGACGACGTGAGTGGATAGAGTGGCGACGGATTTCGGTGTGTGACCAAGACCCTCGCCATCAACAAGCACCAGGCGCACCGGTTCGGATGCCCAATTGGGCTGGAACGGGCCGCTTACCCGAATGCCATTGACGAGCGGAGTCAGAAGGCGCCCGAAGAGCGGAGCGAAGTTGCTCGAAAAGCGCGTCACCACCTTGATGAAGGCGGCACGGTCGTCCGATTCCCACGACCACGTCGTGGGCCAACCCTGTCGGTTGCGTCGCAAGTCACCCGCGTCTAATGTGCCGAAGCGCTTCTCGATCTCGTCGACGAGCGAGTCAACGATCTCATGGAACTCGTCGGACTGACGCAGTTCGCTGTCGAGGTTCTCCTCGATGAGCTCCTCAAGGACCCGCTCGTCTCCATCGTCGTCACGAAGCGCCTCGGCGATGTCCTTGGCATGCCGCTCGACCACTATCTTTACGGCTTCGACCGCCTGGGCGACGGTGGCATTGGTTGCCGCGAGATCTGCGACGCCATAGTCGTCAGGGTCGAAGTCGCTGAACTCCTCATCGTCGTCATCCGCGAGATCCGGCTCGTCGGGCTGCTCCACGCCCCTTCCCAGCACGTAGCTGAAACGGAACCGCTGGTTGACATGGTCCAGGAGCTTCCGCCGGATATCGTCGTCTGAGCGACCACGGAGAGCAGCGAGTGCCGCTTCTGAGACGTTCTCGGTGAGGTGGTCGATCACCTCATCCCTGGGCACGAACGTCACCACGGCCCGGTAGGTGCTTTCATCGACAGTGATCAGTTCGGTGTCCGCCACCGTGGTCCTGGCGGTTGAGGTAGACGGGAAGCGCTCAGTATCGGGATCGGTGCCGAGGATCTGGCGCACGACGGTCGTCTTGCCGGCGCCCGTCGTCCCGAGAAGAAGAACCGTCCGGTAGCCCTCCTCATTCGGGAGCGGCAGAACGGCCTCTCTGAGATCGGCGAAGTCTACCTCGCTGACCTCCATGCCGTCGTAGAAGATCTCGACGACCCGCGAGTCAAAGCGGCCGACCGCCGCCGACTTCGCTGTGATTTCCCACAACTCCGGGGCACTCAGCACCCGGTTGAGCTGGTCGACGAGCAACGTGGCCTCCGCCTCATCACTGGTCCCCAACCCCCGCCTGACGCGACGCCCGGTCTTACCAGTGGCCAGGTCAATGCGCGCCGGGTGACGGAAGATGACCGACCAAGCCTCCCTGCCCTGATTGCGACTCTTGCTCGCGGTGTAGAACTTCACGACGACCTCGGCTCGTTGTTCCGGTGGTGTGCCGAGAACAAGCATGCACGACAGGTCCGCGGCCTGTCAATGACTTCTGGCACACCGCAGGAACAACGCCAGGTCGGGCCCGCGGTCGGTGCCGTGCCGTTCTGTCCCCTCACTTGACGCTTCACGACCGTTCGCGCGCGACACCTCTCCTCCGCATGTCGCGCGGCGCAGCCATACCGCTAGCACACCGGGGGGGCATCCCCTTGACCGGCCATCACAGCATGGAACTAGACCCGGTGGACGAGGCGTCACCCCGATCGACCGGGCGTGCGCCGCGCGGTCTCGCAGCGCCTCGCCATAGGTCTCGCCTGATGCGTCCACGTCCTCGTCCGTAGGGCTACTCCAGCGGCGGATCAGGACCGCGGCCCGCCACGCCAACGCTGTCGCGAAGGTCAGGGTTGAACCTCATCCCCACAAGCCGGGTGCACCTGAGTGCGGTCGTTGAGGCAGCCCTTCCGCCGAATAGGGCATGCCGGGCGTGGAACCAGGGCCGCAGCTTCGATAGTGCCCCCTGGAGCGCCGTGGAGGTTTGGTCCGGCGCCAGATGCGTCGGGGACACTCCTATGCCGTCTCTCCACTTGACAGCGCCCCGACGATCGACTTCCACCGAATCCGAACGGTTTGCCGGGGTTGAGCATCGCCGATGCAGATCGTCGGAGCCCTGTTGATGTTCGGGTTGGTCTCTGCGGTGGCCGGGATCGCCCTGTCCGGCATCACCTGGGCCATCTGTTCGCACTCGGCGAACCCCCACATCGCGGCCCGCGGCAAGACCGGGGTCCCTCGAACACCCAGATACCGTCTCTGGTGACTTGACAGGCGACGCCCGCTTCAGGAGCCCTTGACCGCCCGCCTCATGGCCGCGGTGCCGACCGATGGCAGCGGTGCCCCCGCCAGTGATGTAGAGGCGTGAGCGCCGACGTGGTTCAGGTACCGTCAGGTACCCGGACAGCCAGAATCATCCGGCATCAATCCACCATTGAGGATTGCAATACTGTTGGGGCACAGCGAAACCCGGTGAACGGCATACTGATCGGCGGTCTCCTAAAGCGGGTGTCGCGCGTTCGATTCGTGCCGGGGGCACTACCCGCCGATGAGATCAACTCCGACTTCACTCGGCTCGAACGGTCAGGCCCAGGGGGGAGTTGTCCGGAATCGATCAACGCACTGGCAGCCGAATGGGCCGCTGGGCGAGTGAGGGCGGGGAGCCAGCGCGCCGGTATGCCGGCCACCCGGTATACGAGGCCGGACAGGTAGGCACAGCCACCCGTGTGGGAGGCCTTCTGTGGCGCGTGGTATTGGTGGGTTCAAAGATGCACACAAGATCCATGCCTAGCAGAAATCTCTTGGCGTGCAGACACATTGGTCCAACGATTGCTTGACCTGGGACATACGTTCGAATAGACTTGGACAAGGAAGGAGCAACATGGCGACCGCGTTGCGCACCGCTGAGCTGGCCGAGTGGATCGGTCGATTGGCGATGCTCGATGCCGACGTCGATGACGCTGAGCGGATCCGCCAAGTCGAGCTTCTCGAGGCGCTCAAGGGCGCGGCCGCCGCTGCTCAGGCGCGGGTGACCGTCGATCTGGAGACCTCCCTCACCGCGAATCTCGCGGCCTCTGGAGTGCCTGCGAAGCGACGTCGAGACGGCATCGCCGCGCAGATCGCCCTGGCCCGACGCGAGTCGCCCGTCCACGGCGCCCGGCACCTGGGCCTGGCCCGCGTGCTCACCACCGAGCTACCGCACACCCTCGCCGCCCTCACCGAAGGTCGGATCAGCGAGTGGCGCGCCACCCTCGTCGTCAAGGCGTCCATCACCCTCGACGAGGCGGGGCGCCGCGAGCTGGATCAGCGCCTGGCCGGTCGCCTGGACACCATGTCCGATCGACAGGCCGACGCGGCCGCAAGGGCTTTGGCCTATGAGCTTGACCCGCGGGCCTATGTCGATCGCGCATCCCACGCCGCGAGCGAACGCCGGGTCACTATGCGCCCCGCACCCGACACGATGGCCTACCTCACCGCATTGCTGCCGGCCAAGGAAGCCGTTGCGGTCTTCAAGGCCCTGCACGACGCCGCGGCCACAGCCCGCGCGGTCGGCGACGAGCGCAGCAGCGACCAGGTCAAGGCCGACACTCTCGTGCAACGGGTCACCGGCCAAGCGAGCGCCGCCGCAGTCCCCCTCGAGATCGGCGTCGTCATCACCGACACCAGCCTCATCGGCGCACCCGATCACGGCAGTGACCACACGGCCGCGCACCTGGAGGGTTACGGGCCGATCCCAGCCGCGGACGTGCGCCGGTGGCTCAACGAGCCGGCCAGCCGGGACGCCGCCGTGTGGGTGCGCCGCCTGTTCACCGACCCGGTGACCGATGTCGTCACCACCATTGACCCGAAGCGCCGCCGCTTCCCCTGCGCGATCCGCGACCTCGTCGTTGCCCGCGACCAGTGGTGCCGCACGCCCTGGTGTGGGGCGCCGATCCGGCATACGGATCACGCGAAGCGGTGGGCCGGGGGAGGCGAGACGACACCGGACAACGCGCAAGGGCTCTGCGAACGCTGCAACCACGCCAAGGAGGCGGTCGGCTGGGCGACGGCCTCGTATGCCGACCCGCTGGGTCAGACCGTCGTCGTCACCCGCACGCCGACGGGCGCCATTCACCGATCCGTCGCTCCACCCGCTCTCCCCGGCTGGGTCGGCCGACCTCGGGAGCTGCCTGACCCGCGCGAGTGGGCCGAAGAGCGCGCGAGCTAGGTCAGGCTCCGGACACTCTCGCCTGCCCCAACACGAAGCGACGGAAGACTTCGGCGGCAGGAAGCAGCCGACGCTCGGTGGACCAGGCCAAGCCGATCTCGCGGCGCGCACCCGGGTCGGCGAGGGCGACGAGGCGGGCGGTCGCGGCATACCGAGGGAGAGGGTCCTCACCCATGGCGGGGACGATTGAGACTCCCAACCCGGCCCCGACGAAGCCGCGCACCGTCGCGAGGTCGTCGCACTCGAAGGCGACCTGAGGCTCGAAACCCGCTGCGTGGCAGAGCTGTTCCATCGCCGTCCGGATCACTGACCCCGGTGGCAGCGCCACCCACGGTTCGTCGGCGAGCTGGGCGAGCGGCACGGTTTCGATGTCCTCGAACCGATGCCCAGGGCCGACGGCGAGGAAGAGCGGCTCGCGGAAGAGCGGCTCCCATCGCACCGGTGCTGCTGCGTCCGCCGCGGCCAACGCCGCCTCGGGCGGACGACCGGCCAGGATCGCCAGGTCGACCCGCCCCTCGTCGAGGATCGTGAGATCTGCGCCGCCGGCGACGAGGGTGAAGGCCACGTTCGGATGGGTCACCCGGAACTCCCCCACCAGGGACGGCACCAGCCACGTGCCGAGAGTCTGCTGGTAGGCGAGCGTGACCGTCCCGCGGTCGGGGTCCATGAGCTGATCGACGTCGGCCAGGGCGTCGTCCAGTCGGTTGACGATGGCGTCGACATGCTTCTTGAACACCGCACCCGCATGGGTGAGCCGCAGCACGCGGCCGGACTTGACGAGCAGCGGCGCCCCAACCTCACGCTGCAGCGCCATGAGGTCCCGGGACACCTTCGGTTGGCTCACCATCCAGAGGTCGGCGACCTCGGTCACGGTGGCCCCGTCAGCCACTTGTTGGAACCATCGCAGCACCTCGGTCTCCATGATTCATGACAATAACGCATGGCTCAGCCATCACATCCACATTGGACGCATGAATGAGGATGAAGCACGATGGAACCCATGAGCACCACAACGAAGAACACGAAGACCACGAAGACCACGACGACGAGCACCGACAACACCACCGCACGCCCAAGTTTCTGGGCGAGCGTGCGCGATGACCTGCGCGAGCGCCGCGAGGCCCGCGCCCAGCGCGCCAGCCTCTACCGCGAGCTGAACGGCTACCACAGCAGGACCGACATTCTCGACCTGCTGGCCGCCGCCGACCGCCACGATGGACCGCAGGCGGAGCTCATGCGCAGCATCCTGCAGAGCAAGCTTGCCCACGCTGGCCGCGGCTCGCTGATGGTCGGCTGACCTCCGTCGCCCTCGACCACCGATCACAGCACGAAAGGCCCCGCCCGGGATCGGGCGGGGCCTTTCGTCTGCTGCGCTCAGCCGTCCATCAGGTGCTGCGCCCAGCCGTCGATCAGTAGCGACCGTAGGTGACGCTGCTGGAGTAGATCTTGCGGTATCGAGTGACGTCACCGGTGTGCGGCGAGTCGTACATCATCCCGTTGCCGGCGTAGATCCCCACGTGGGTGGCCGGGTTGCCGAAGAAGACGAGGTCGCCCGGCACCGGGTTGGAGATCTTGACCGCGCCCCTGCGCTGGCCCTCGGCCGTGCGCGGGAGAATGATCCCCTTGGCGACCTTGTAGACGTAGGACGTGAAGCCGGAGCAGTCGAAGCCGGTCGACGGCGACGAGCCGCCGTAGCGGTAAGGAATGCCCAGCAGGCTCGCGGCGACCGCAATGATCGAGCCGCTCTGAACAGGAACCACCACCGTCGTGGTCGACGCCGCCGGCGAGGTGCGGGCCGCGGTCGTCGTGGACCGGGACACCCGAGCCGCCGGCGCTGCGACAGTGACCTTCTTGGTCGTGAAACCCAGAGTCCCGAACGCCGGGAGCGCCGCCACCGAAGCAGGCGCGCTCACCACCGGACCGACCTCGATCACCGCGGATTCAACGGTCTCGCCGAGGCCGGCAGCCGGGGTCAGCCCGGGGCCGTCCGTCGCCGGGACGCCGCTGACGCCGAGGATGTCGATGATGGGACGGTCTGCAGTCTGCCCGTCGGCCGCCTGGCCGTCGGCGGCGACGCCGTCCGCACCAGCCACGATGGTCGCCGCGTGGGCCGGGACGACCATGCCCGCGATGAGGCCGCTGGACACGGCCATGACGGCAGTGACGCGAGCAGCAGGCTTGGCGGTGTCGCCGGCGATCTGGGTCAGTTCACTCAGGGGGGAAAACCCCGGGGCGCGATGCCGCCCAACGTGCTTGGCCACGATAAACCTCTCCACAAACGCCTACGAGGTGAGCTGTCGGGTTCGGGTGGGAGTTGATCACCCGGCTCCTGGCCCGGCCCTGTGAGAGGGCCGATCCGGGAACTTCACCCCAAGGGCGTCTCACGACGCCCAGAAAGTGGGTCCCCCGCTCCTGCCTGGCGGTTATCGCAGATCCCTCGGCGGTGGCAGGACTCGGCGGTCCGCCTCGGGGCTCGTCCGTGTGCTGGACGAGTGGCCAAACTTTAGCCGACGACACCCCCCAATGTCACGCCAAGGTCACGGAAGGGCCTCCACGCGGTCACGACGGGAGGTTCGGTATGCCGGGTCACGGCATACCGGAGCGGGTGCCGGACCCGCTCAGCCGCGCGTCACAACGAAGACATAAGCCGCGATCCCCGCGGGGATGACCACCGGCTCGCGGTCGACAGCACCTTCACGAACTGCATGAATTCCGTTGTCCTGCAACGTCACCCGCGCCGACCGACCCGGCACGAGCCCGGCCACAGTGAGCAGCGACAGCGCCGAGTGGTCCACCTGCACCGGCTCGCCAATCCGGCGGGTGTGCACCACTCGCGCAGCGGCGGCGATCCCGTCGACCACCGGGGACCCGTCCAGGCCGACGGCGAACACCTCGCTGAGCGGCTGCTCACCGTCTCGCAGTTCGGGCGTGTCGGACCCGGCAACCCCGTTGAGCTCGGCCAGCCCCGGGATGGCGTTGCCATACGGCGACCGGCTGGAGTCACCCACGAGGGCCAGGATGCGTCGCTCGACCTCGTCGCTGATGACGTGCTCCCACCGGCAGGCCTCAGCATGTGCGAGCTCCCAGTCAAGGCCGAGGACATCGACGAGCAGCCGCTCGGCCAGGCGGTGCTTGCGCATGACCCGCGTCGCGGCCAGCCGCCCCGACTCGGACAACTTGAGGAGCCGGTCGTCGCTCACCGCGAGCAACCCATCGCGCTCCATCCGGGCCACGGTCTGGGACACCGTCGGACCCGAGTGGCCCAAGCGCTCGGCGATGCGGGCACGCATCGGCGGAATCCCGTCCTCCTCGAGCTCGAAGATGGTCCGTAGATACATCTCCGTGGTGTCGATCATGTCGCTCACGGGGGCTAGCCTCTCACCGATGATGACGAGCGTGTGGTGGGCCCGCCGCGACCTGCGGGTCGCCGACCACCCGGCGTTGCTCGCCGCCGCTGCGTCGGGTGGTCACGTTGTGCCGCTCTTCGTCATCGACCCCGCGGTGTGGGCCACGGCCGGGGCCCCCCGGCGGGCGCGGCTGCTCGCCTCCCTCCGCGCGCTCGACGCCGAGTTGCAGGCCCGGTATGCCGTGCCCCTGGTCATCCGCAGCGGATCACCGTCCGTCGTGGTCCCGGCTGTGGCCCGGG
>MTKY01058245.1_pt1 | contig 16861 bp, 17 predicted proteins | sample 1042731 | NCBI WGS metagenome assembly MTKY01 (sample SAMN06212206, study PRJNA360538) | anaerobic digester metagenome | biome: Wastewater treatment plant; material: sludge; isolation source: anaerobic digester fed with sludge from wastewater treatment plant | place: Denmark: WWTP Soeholt ... | reverse complement strand
GGCGACTGGGGCCGCCGGGGCGGCCGGGGTTGCGGCCGATGTCAACGCGCCGAGCCGGGCCGTGGCCGTGCTGCCCGGCGGCGGCTTCGTCGTGCTCGACACCGACGTCTCGCCCGAACTGGCCGTCGAAGGCGTCGCCAACGACCTCGTGCGAGCCGTGCAACAGACCCGCCGCGAGTCAGGGCTGCACGTCAGCGACCGGATCTCGTTGTCGCTGGCCGGTGCCGAGCTCATGACTCAAGCCGCTCATGAGCATCGCGAGCGGATCATGGCCCAGACTCTCGCCGAGCACCTGAGCGTCGCCACCCATGTGGACGACTTGGTCGCGGGTGACGGGGTGGTCGAGGCAACCGTCGGCGACGGGCTCACCGTGCGCATCAAGGTGGTCAAGCGCTGATGGGTGTATTCATCCGGCCGGCCACCGCCTATGACGTCGACGCGGTCGTCGACGTCGGGCGGCGGACCTGGCCGCAGACCTACGCGCCGATCGCGGGCGAGGACTACGTCCGGATGGGCCTGGCCAAGTGGTGGACCGTCGCCGCGACCCGGCCCCTCGTGGTCGCGGGAAAGGCCACTGTCGCTGAGCTCGACGGTGAGGTCGTCGGGGTGGCCGTCGTCGGGCCGCTCAAGGGCGATCTCGTCCTCTTCCGGCTCTACGTCGTCCCGGAACACCAAGGCACGGGCATCGGCCGGATGCTCCTGGAGGACGTCCTGCAGGTGGCTCGGGAGCGCGGACATCGCATCATCCGGCTGTCCTATCTCGACGGCAATGTCAACGCGGAGAGGTTCTATCGGGCGTTCGGCTTCACCGAGTCCCACCGCGAGCCGACGGGGGACGGCATACCGGACTCGATCTGGGTCGTGCGCGACCTGTGGGCTGACGCCCCCGACGGCGAGGAGCCCCAGTCGTGAGCATCGGCCCCACCGGCCCGGACCTGACCGCTCGCCTGGCCGAGGTCGAGGCGCAGATCATGGGCCGCGCGCCCGAGCACGACCTCGTTCCGACCCTCGACCGGGTCGCGGCCGTCATGGAGCTGCTCGGTGACCCCCAGCGCAGCTTCCGGGTCATCCACCTCACCGGGACCAACGGCAAGACCTCCACCACTCGCATGATCGAGGCTCTCTGCCGCGAACACGGTTTGCGCACAGGCCGATTCACCTCACCGCACCTGCACTCGATGCGGGAGCGGATCGCCGTCGACGGCGAGCCGGTGTCGGCCGACGTGCTCGTGCAGACGTGGGACGAGGTCGCTCCGATCATCGATCTCGTCGACGCGCGGTCCGCGGCCGACGGTGGCCCCCGGATGACCTTCTTCGAGGTCCTCGTCGTCCTCGCCTATGCCGTGTTCGCCGACGCCCCGGTCGACGTCGCCGTCGTCGAAGTGGGCATGGGCGGTCGCTGGGATGCCACCAACGTCGCCGACGGTGATGTCGCCGTTGTGACGCCGATCGACATTGACCACACCCACTTCCTCGGCTCGACCGTCGAGGAGATCGCCACCGAGAAGGCCGGGATCGTCAAGCCAGGCGCCGTCCTGGTCACCGCCGCGCAGGACCCCGCCGTCGCCGAGATCCTCACCGAGCGTGTCGAGCAGGTCAGCGCCAGCCGGTATGCCGCGGACGAGGACTTTGGGGTTGTCTCCCGGGAGGTGGCCCTGGGCGGCCAGCTACTGGGGTTCCGCGGGCTGGCAGGGGACTATGACGAGGTCTTCCTGCCGTTGCACGGCGAACACCAGGCTGCCAATGCCGCACTGGCCCTCGTTGCCGTCGAGGCGTTCCTCGGTGGGGGTGAGCGACGGTTGGACCCCGACGTCGTCCGGGCCGGGTTCGCGGCGGTCACGTCGCCGGGTCGGCTGGAGGTCGTTCGGCGGTCCCCGACGATCCTCGTGGACGCGGCGCACAACCCGCACGGCGCGGCCGCCCTGCGCGACGCGCTCGCGGACGCCTTCTCGTTCGCCCGACTCGTCGGGATCGTTGCGATCTTCGCCGACAAGGACGCCGGAGCGATGCTTGAGCTGCTTGAGCCGGCTCTCGACCATGTCGTGGTCACCCGCAACAGTTCGCCGCGGTCGATGAACGTCACCCGGCTCGGGGAGATCGCGGCGGGCATCTTCGGACCTGATCGGGTGTCGGTCGTCCCTGCCCTGCCCGACGCCATCGAGGAGGCGGTCACTCTCGCTGAAGCCGATGGTCTGGGTGGGGGAGTGGTCGCAACCGGATCGGTCGTCACAGCGGCCGACGTCCGGCTGCTGCTCGGGGTGGAGGAGACCTGATGGCTGGGCTCGTGTTCTTCGGCCAGCTCGGGAAGTTCACCTGGCGGATGTGCGCCGCGGTGCTTGCGGCCCAGTCGATTGCGGTCTTCTTCGGTGCCCTCGTGGCCCGTGGCATCGCCGTCGCGGACAGCAGTGGTGCGGCGACGGCATACCTGCTCGTCGGCAGCGGGCTCGCGGTCCTGTGCATTGTCGCGGCGGGGGCGATGCGGTCCGCGGTCGGGGTGACCCTCGGCTGGCTCATCCAGGTGGCGACCTTCGCGGCGACCGCGGTGGTGCCGCTCATGGGGCTGGTCGGCGTGATCTTCGCAACGTTGTGGGTGCTCTGCCTCGTTCAGGGCCATCGGATCGATGAGTTGCAGCGGGCACATGCCCAAGAATCGGCGCCGCCGTCGGCATAGGCTGACCGCGTGACTACCGAGCGCTCTTTGGTCCTGGTCAAGCCCGACGGGTTCGCCCGCGGACTCACCGGTGAGGTGATCCGCCGGATCGAACGCAAGGGCTATCGCCTCGTCGCCCTGCGCATCCTCACTCCGACCCGGGAGATGCTGGGCCAGCACTACGCCGAGCATGCCGAGAAGCCGTTCTTCGGTGAGCTCGTTGACTTCATGTCTTCCGGTCCGGTGACTGCGATCGTCATTGAGGGCAACCAGTGCATCGCCGGTTTCCGGTCCCTCGCCGGGGCCACCGACCCGACGAAGGCCGCGCCCGGGACGATCCGCGGCGACCTCGGTCGCGACTGGGGTCAGGGCTCGACCGAGAACGTCGTCCACGGCTCGGACTCCCCGGAGTCGGCCGCCCGCGAGATGGCGATCTGGTTCCCCGACCTCTGATCGGTCGGTCTGGTCGTTCACCCGCCGGGAGCCGTGTGGCTCAGTCGGCGATCTCGTATGCCGCGAGCGCCGCCAACGCGTGAGCGTATTTGTCCTGCAGCCGGATTCGGGTTGCCTCGGGCAGCTTCGCCAGGCGCTCGGGCCCGCTGTTGTCGGCGATGTCGGCCCGCTTCACCCGCAGCGCCAACGGATCGGCCGCCACCCTCGCGTAGTAGGCGTCGCGTTCCTCATCGGCCCGCCGGGTGAGGGCATCGACGGCGGCGAGGACCGGCTCGGGAAACCCCTCAGCCCGCAGGTCAGCCAGGGTCGTCCCCGTGTCCTCGATGACGTCGTGCAACCAGGCCGCAGCCTCGGCCAGTGGGTCCCCGGCAACCGCAGCCGCGACCCGGGCGGGGTGCGCGGCATACGGGGCTCCGGCCTTGTCCACCTGCCCGGCGTGGGCCGCGCGGGCGAGCGTCTCGGCCCGCGCGGCGAGGTCATTGTGGGGGATCATCCGATGTCCTTCGGCGTGGCCGACCGCTTCCCGCCGCCGGCGTTGGGATGCTCGAGCCACCACTGGGTCGTGTCGATGATGGTCTCCTCAAGCGGGCGGGTCCGGTAGCCGAGCTCGCGGCGCGCCTTGCCGGAGTCGACGGCATACCGGGCTTGGAGGGTGTCGAGGGCATACGGGGTGAACGTGGGCTTGCCCCGCCGGAACCGTGCCGTCGCGAGCGAGAGCCGAGCCGCCGCGTATGCCGCGGGCAGCGGCATACGCAGCACCGGCCCGCGTTTCCCGGCGGCGCGGATGACCTGGCGCGCGAGGTCGGTCACCTCGATGTGCGCGTTGCTCAGCAGGTAGACCTCGCCGCGGCGACCGAGGTCCAGCGCTTTGGAGAGACCGCTGCCGATGTCGCGGACGTCGGCGAAGTCATAGCCGCCGGGCACAGTCACCGCCACTCCGGTCCGGGCCCATTGGCGGATCTGGCCGCCGACTTCGCTGCGCAGGAAGTCGAACGGGCCGATGACCCCGCCCGGGCAGGCGACGACGACGTCGAGGTCGGTGGCGGCCAGGACCCGGCGGGTGGCCTCGGCCTTGGTGACCTCGTAGGGGGAGCCGGTGGTCGCCAAGGGGGTCGACTCGTCGATGACGCCCGCGCCGGTGGGCGGGGCGAAGGCGTGCACGCTGCCGGCATACAGCAGTCTGGATACTCCCGCGGTCCGGCACGCGTCCAGGACATTGGCCGTGCCCTCGACGTTGATCCGATGGACCTGCTCGGCGCTGGCGTCGCCGATGCTGACGAGGGACGCCAGGTGGACGACTCTGTCGACACCTTGGAACGCGGCAACGAGCGTCTCAGGCCGGGTGATGTCGGCGCGGACTATGTCAACGCGAAGACCCTGCAGGGACGGCGGGTCGGCGCGGCGGTGGACCATCGCTCGCACCGGACCGACGCCCTTGGTGAGCAGTTCGCGGACCAGGACGTTGCCCAGGTGCCCGGCGGCGCCTGTCACGAGGATCACGTCGGCAGCATACGGTCGACAATGGAGGCATGCCCGCCGCCGAGTTCCGCGATCCGAGGTTGGAAGCCACGCTCGAACGGGCTTGGGCCCGCAGCCGCCTGTCGTTGCGGACTCGGGTCGAGCGGCTCACGGACAAGAGCTGGCACATCGCCCAGTGCGCGGCGGCGGCGGGGGTCGGGTGGTGGTTCGCGTCCGGGGTGCTTGCGCATCCAATGCCCTTCTTCGCGCCCATTGTGGCCGTCATTTGCCTGGGGATGACCTATGGGCAGCGGTTGCGCCGTGTCGCCGAGGTGACCGTGGGCGTCGCGCTGGGAGTGGCGATCGCCGATCTCTTCGTCGGCTTTGTCGGCAGCGGTCCGTGGCAGGTGAGCGTCGTCGTGCTCGTGTCGATGTCGATCGCGTTGCTGCTCGATGCCGGCCAGTTGCTCGTCATGCAGTCGGCAGTCCAGTCGATCGCGGTCACGGTGCTCGTCCCCACCGGATCGGCGGCCTTCGGCCGGTGGCTGGACGCGGTCGTGGGGGGCGGGGTCGCGCTTGTGTTCGCGACGATCGTTCCTCGCGCGGCACTGCGCCAACCTCGGCGGCAGGCCGCCCACGTCGCCCGGACCATGGCGACCTTGGTGCGAGATGCCGCCCACAGCGCGCGCGAGGGTGACGTCGAGCGATCGGCTCGGGTCTTGGCCACGGCACGGGAGACCGACTCACTCATCCGGGAGCTGCAGGCCGCGGCCGACGAGGGCCTGTCGGTCATCGCGTCAACCCCCTTCAGACGCACCGATGCCGGCAGTGTGCGGTCCATCGCGTCGATCGTCGAGCCGTTGGATCGGGCCCTGCGCAGCACCCGGGTCCTGGTGCGGCGGGTGAGCATCGCGGCATACCACGGCGTCGACGTGCCTGACGCGGTGGTGACGCTGCTGCACGACCTCGCGGACTCGATCGACATCCTGGACCGGGCCTGGGCCGAGAACCGGGCGGCGGAGTTCGCCCGGCCCGGATTCCTCGCACTCGCCGAACGGACCGCGACCGTCGACCCAGACGGTTATCACACAACCGTCCTGCTGGCCCAGCTGCGCTCGCTCGTCGTCGATCTGCTCGAACTCAGCGGCCTGGACCACGAAGACGCCGTCGACGCCGTCCCACCGCTGGCCAGTTGACCGCCCCTGATGTGCTCTTTCTGTCCTGTGAGTTTGTGTCGTCAAACGGGCTCTTCCCAATCGAGGGTGTGGGTGGGTGGGTCGGCGGGGTCGCTGAGGGGTAGGGGTCGAGGTCTTCCGATAATGGAGGTTCGTACGCCTTCGACCCGAAAGACCTCCCCTGGAGGGGGGACCCCCAGACGTGTCCGAGGCTACTTTCACGACCCCTGATCTGACGCCGTTCGCCCGCCTGGACGAGCTCGGCCTCGAAGTTGTGGGGCAGCGGCTTGAGCCTGGTCGGGCGGCGCTGTCTCGCTGTGCGTGGCCACGATCGTCGCGTCAACATCGAGGACGATGACTTCACCGAGGTCGGTGCCCACAGCCCGGCTGGCACGGACACCGCCGGGCAGTTGCGCCCACACGTGACGCCGGACCCCGGCTCGCGCGGCCGGGATCTTCGTCAACCTGCCAGCAGTGGCCTCATCCAGCGCGCCACACCGTCGGCGGCGACTGGACCTGACCAGGACTCCGCCCTGGTGGCGAAGCACGTCGATATCGGCGACGGCCTCACCCCTATCGGCGAGCAGCACCGCCACGTCGACCAACACCCGGCCACGGTCGTGGCCAGGGACGAAGTTGCGGCGAACCATCGCCTTGGACAGCTCCCCGGTCAGGCCCGTCCGGTCGGCAAACAGCCGGGTAGCGACGCTGCCCGCATGCGCCACACACCGACAACACCATCACCTGTCACGGACAGACCCACCGCCCACAAAGTGCGCTTCACCTACGAAGTGCCTTCCACTTGGAGACCTGGGACCATCAAAAAGTCCAAGAATCCCAAGCAGGAGCGCTTCCGTGCTTCTACACGCCGTTCACGTCGCGGCGACGTGAACGATCCGGGCAAGGGACTCGAGACTAATGCCGCAGGTCAGTGCGCCTTCTGCCGCGCACGCGTCGTTGACAGCACGACAGGTGTCGGGCGCGTATTCATGTAAGTTGCTAGGGAATGCCGAGTTTCCGTCGGTGCTTGCCGTACAGTTGCCCGGTATCTATGCAACGAGAGGGCAAGACATGGCACAGCAGGCGGGCTCGGCGCAGGACGGCCCGGCAGGGGATGCCTTGGCAAAAGACGGCTCAGCGCAGGGCGCGCCGGGGTACGCAGCGTTCGAGAGCCGCGACGACCTGCAGGAGTACGGCGACAACGCACTCCTGCTGTTCGTCGCGCAGATGCGGCTTGGCTTTGACGACGTGCACACCTTCGCGGCGAACAGCCTGACGGACGGCAGCAACGACAAGAAGTGCGACCTCGTCGCCGTCTCCGCCGACAAGCAGCGCATAGTTCTCGCCCAAGGATATATGGCCTCGAAGACCGGATTGCGCGAGGCGCCTGCAAACAAGGCGAGCGACTTGAACACAGGCGTTAGTTGGCTGCTTGCCGGAGACCTCAACGGGCTTCCCGAGACGCTACGCGGCGCTGCCGAGGAGGTCCGGGATGCCCTCGCAGGTGGCGAGATTCGCGAACTACAGCTCTGGTATGTCCATAATCGCGAGGAGTCCAAGAACGTCGCCGACGAGATGGCGCAGGTCGCGAAGACGGCAGATGGCATCATCAAGAGGCATTTCCCACACCTCGACATCGACGTTTCGGCAGCGGAGATTGGCCGGAGCGCGCTCGAAGACGAGTACGCCCGGATGCAGGCCCCTATCCTCGTCTCCGAGCAGTTCACATTCGAGATCCCTGGTGGATTCGAGATGACCGCTCCAGACTGGAGCGCGTTCTCTACCGCAGTTGGGGTCGCGGACCTACGAGCCCTGTGGACGATTCACAAGACCAAGTTGATGTCGCCAAACATTCGCGACTACTTGGGCGTGGTCCGGTCGAGCGGGAATATCAACTACGGCATCAAGGAGACGGCGAAGAGCCAGCCGGAGAACTTTGCGATCTTCAACAACGGCATCACCGTTCTTGTCAACGACTACGAGCACACGGTCGGTGACGACGGACAGCAGACTCTCCGCGTTGACGGTGTAGGTATCGTCAACGGGGGTCAGACGACCGGAGCGCTCGGCGGTCTCGACGAGACGGAGGCTGGGGCGACAGTAGGAGCCAGGGTGATGGTGCGCTTCGTTAAGTGCACCAACAGTTCAGTCCTCGGCGACATCGTCAAGTACAACAACACTCAGAACAAGGTGGAGGCGACCGACTTCCGGAGCAAGGACTCTGTGCAGGACAGACTACGTAAAGAGTTCGAGTCGATTCCGGACGCCGATTACCGCGGAGGCCGGCGTGGCGGAACGACAGACGCGATCCAGCGCGTGAAGACGCTCGTGCCCGATTCGTCCGTCGCGCAGTCACTTGCAGCCTTCCACGGAGAGCCGAACCTTGCCTACAACGAGACGCGGAGCATTTGGGACAACGACGCCGTTTACTCGCGAGTCTTCCGCGACACCGTCACTGCGCCCCACATCGTCTATGCCTACGGGTTGTTGAAGGCCATCGAGCAGGCGAAACTGAAGATCCTCGCGATCCCTGAGGGCTCTCGCACCGAGGCGCAGAAGCGACACGCCGCCTACTTCAGCGCTCGTGGCTCCAACTACTTGCTGGTGGCTGCCCTGGGTGCCTGCATCGAGACTGTTCTGAGTGTTGCAGTCGCGGACCGCCACAGCCTGCACTTTAAGAAGAACTTGTCTCCAGCCCAAGCGACAGCGACCTGGCAGCCCGTAGTCGATTTGGCCATGGCCTTTTCGTCACAACTGATGCCCGCGACGGACCGTGGGTTGAAGGCGCAGGATCGAGTCAAGAAGGCAATAGAAGACTTCAGTTCGATGCTGGAGGCCGTGAGGTCTGCGAACCCTGGGCCCTTCGACCAGCTTGCCGCGGCGACCGGCGCCGCGAGCCAGCGGTAGGACGGCGCCCGCGCGATCTTCAGCACCCGGCACGTCACCGTCACAGGCACCCGGACCGGTGCGTCCTTGGCGGCCAGCTCGCGGACGAGCGGGTACATCATATTCCCGGCAGGTGCGCCTGCGACGGGTAGGCCGCCGTTGATCAGCATGCGTTTCCCTTGGGTCAGGGCGGCGGTGTTGGCCGTGTCCCACGCCACCGCCAGCCCGGCCGCTACCTTGGCCATGCTCCGGTGCGCCACGACGAGCCCACCCAACGCCCACCACTACCCGCGCCGCGAGATCTTGGCCCGCGTCGGCGCCGCCTTGCCGGTTCCTGACGCCACACATGCCCACACTCAGCGCACAGGTACCGGCGAACTTTCACCAGCAGCGTCGTCGGTCGTCACCCCAACGGTTCGTGCGCCAACCGACGGACCACGGTGTCCCGGACTCGGCTCTGGCAGCCGCACCGTCGGTACCAGTCATCAGGCTCCACAGCCCGACACGCCGGCACCGCACAACAGGGCTCAAGCCGCTGCCCGCGACTTCCAGACCGAGGACGTCCAGGCTGGCGAACGTGGTCAGGTCAGGACAGGCGAAACCCGCCCGCGAGGTGGCGTCAGACACGTCTGGGGGGGTCCCCCCTCCGGGGGGGAGGTCTTTCAGGTGGCCGGTGTAGGAACCTCCATCATCGGAAGACCTCGACCCACCCCCTCAGGGACGCCGCCGCCCGCTCACCTACACCCCCGATTGGGATGAGCCCCTTGGGCCGCTTCCTCAGCGCTGGGTGGGGTCCGCTCGTTCCTCGCGTCCCCCACCTGCGCTTGATCGTCAGCGGCCGAGACGAGCGTAGACCTGCTCAGTCGCGGCCTTGGTCGTGCGCCACCAGGCTTCGTTCGCGGCATACCAGTCGATCGTCTGGCGCAACCCGGCGCGGATGTCCTGGTAGCGCGGTGCCCAGCCGGTCTCGGCGCGCAACTTGCTCGAGTCGATGGCATAGCGCAGGTCGTGGCCCGGACGGTCGTTGACGTGCTCGAACCAGTCGGCGGGCCTGCCCATGAGCTCCAGCAGCAACGCGATGATCTCGCGGTTGTTGCGTTCGCCGTCGGCGCCGATGAGGTGGGTCTCGCCCAACCGGCCGCGCTCGATGATCGCGATGACGGCGTCGTTGTGGTCATCGACGTGGATCCAGTCGCGGACGTTGGCGCCGGCGCCGTAGAGCTTCGGGCGGACCCCGTCGAGGATCCCGGTGATCTGGCGAGGGATGAACTTCTCGACGTGCTGGCGCGGTCCGTAGTTGTTCGAGCAGTTCGACAAAGTCGCCTGGATCCGGAACGACCGGATCCAGGCCCGGACCAGCAAATCGGCGGCACCCTTGCTCGCCGAATAGGGGGAGGACGGGTTGAGCGGCGTGGACTCGGTGAACCGGGCCGGGTCGTCGAGCTCGAGGTCTCCGTAGACCTCGTCGGTCGAGATGTGGTGGATCCGCTTGCCGTGCTTGCGAACTGCTTCCAGCAGCCGGTAGGTGCCGATGATGTTCGACTCCATGAACGGCCACGGGTTGTCCAGCGAGTTGTCGTTGTGCGACTCGGCGGCGAAGTGGACGACGAGGTCGGTCGCGGCGACGAGGCGCTCGACGAGGTCGGCGTCGGCGATCGATCCTTCGACGAACTCGATCTGCCCCTCGACGGGGGCGAGGGAGGCCCGGTTGCCGGCGTAGGTGAGGGCGTCGAGCACCGTCACCTCCCAGTCGGGTCGGGTCTCGCGCACGCGCAGAACGAAGTTGGCGCCGATGAAACCGGCGCCGCCGGTGACGAGGACCTTCATGTCGGGATCTCCTGGGGTTGGGTGGGGTCAGCGGGGGTTGGCACGGCCCGTAGGCCGGGCGGTTCGGGGGTGCTCGCCGAAGGCCCGGAGTTGAACTCCACTTCCAAGGCGAACCGGTGCGCCAGATAACGGTGGTCGGACAGGGCGAGGGGTATGCCGTCCGCCCCCGTCGCGACCCGGCGCACCAGGAGCAGGGGCACGCCCGTTGCCGTGCCAAGCAACTCGGCATCGGCAGCGCTGGCCAATCCGGCGGTGATGGTCTGGCGGACTGTGGCGATGGCATGCCCGGCCCGGGTGAGGCTGGCCCATAACCCCGGGTCGGCAGCGTCGAGGCGGCTGAGCCGACCGGCATACTCCTGGGGCACCCATTCGTGGGCGACGTCCAGGGCTTCGCCGTCGACCCGGCGCACCGATCGGACGTGCAGGACCGAGGCTCCCGCCGGGATCCGCAAGACCGCGGCGACCGGCACGGGAGCCGGGAGGAACGAGAAGTCGGCAACCTCGCGGCATACCGTGGCGCCCGACTCGGCCAGCGCGGAACCGGCGTGCCGGAAGGTGCCCAGGGCGAGCCGCTGGTGGTATGCCGTGCCAGTGAGGAACCAGCCCGCCCCGTGCCGCGCCGTGACCAGGCCCTCGTCGCGCAGGGTCTCCAGGGCGCGGCGAACCGTCGGCCGGGACACCCCATAGCGGGCGCAGAGCTCGGACTCGGACTCCAAGGCGCCGTGCGCGCCGATGTCGCCCAGGGCGACCCGCTCGCGCAGGTCGTGGGCGATGGCAGCGAACCGAGAACTTGTCATTGACTTGTAATATACACACCCTCGATGGCTTGCGCACGGTGGGGCACCTACGATGAGCGTCATGACGCGTTTCAGGGGGTTGGTTGCCAGTCTTGCGCTGGTGCCGCTGCTGTCTGGTTGTCTGGTCGTCAGCGCCCTCGGGATGGCCAACGGTCAGGCTCCCGTGGCCACCGGTCCGTCGGCGACCTCAGCAACCTCGGCGAGCGGGAGTTCCAGCGCATCGTCAGCCAGTTCGAGCGCGTCGAGCAGCAGCTCCACGACGTCGGTGACATCGGCGACGACTCCACCGGCGCCTGCGGCCCCTCCCGCCCTGCCCGCCGGGACCAGATGGACCACGTTCGACGACCAGCAGGTGCGCTTCGCCGTCGCGTCGGCATGGATCGAGATCAACCCCGCAACGATGCAGACGGCGGCGACGATCCCTGCCGACGTCAAGGCACTGGCCAAGAAGCTGGGCCTGAGTGCCACCGAGTTGGTCAAGCGCTTCGACGATGTGGACCTGGCCTATCTCGCCATGCCCGTCGGGGGCTATTCGACCAACCTCGCCATCCTGAGCGCAAACACCGGCTCGCTTCCGGACGACGAGTGGGTGAAGGACACCTATTCGGCGAATGGGAAACTCAAGATCCTGGGGATTGAGCGGATGCCGACCCCTGTTGGAGATGGAATGCGCATCAGTGCCTCGGGCAGCGTGAGAAGCATGTCCATCGCGGCGGCGACGATCATCGTGGATGTCGGCCGCGACTGTGTCATCTTCGAGATCGCCGGCCGAAAGCGCGCCGATGTCGATCAGGCCGCCGCAACCCTGCTGTCGACGCTCCACTCGATCTGAGGTCTGCTCCCGTGCCGTGGTGGCTGGTCCTGCTCGGCGTTGCCGCGGTCTTCTCATGGATCTCGGTCACGCTTCTGATCCGCAATAACCCCGACGAGGAGTTGGGTTGGTTCAGATCCCCCTCGGTCGCTCCGCTGTCGCAGGTGTGGTTCCTTGGCGGTGGGGTCGCGTGTGCCTGGCTGGGCGGGTCGTATGCCGCGGACACCCCCATGGGCGGGTGGGCCTACCCGCTGGCAGCGCTTGTCGTCCTCCTGCCGTGGGGGATCGTCCGCTGGGGGCATAACGGCAGCCTGAAGTGACGGTTTCAGCCGATCGCTGCCCATCGGCGTGTATCTCCGGGCTCGTGAACGGGTCTTTGTGGGAAACAATCGTCGACTCCCCGGCAGGAGAGCCCACATGGCCGTCGCGCTCCAACCGATCCGCTCCAAGGCTGCGGCCCACGTGCCCGCCAATCCGGCAACGCCCTATCTGGACCTGGATCTGGGAATCGCGCTCGATCAGTTCGTCGCGTTGGCCGCGGCGTTGCCAGGGACGGCAATCCACTATGCCGTCAAGGCCAACCCGCATCCGGACCTCCTGCGCGCCCTGTATGCCGCGGGCAGCCGTTTCGATGTCGCCTCACCGGCGGAGGTCGCCGGGGCCCTGCAGGCCGGGGCACATCCCGAGGACCTCGTCTACAGCAATCCGGTGAAGCGCCGGGCGGATGTGCACACGGCATACGCCATGGGGGTTCGGCTGTTTGTCGTGGACTCTCCCGAGGAGACCGCCAAGGTGGCCGAGGCAGCCCCCGGTGCAGCCGTGCTCGTCCGGCTCGTGACGTCGGGCGAAGGCTCGGACTGGCCGCTCTCGCGCAAATACGGCTGCTCGACCCCGGAGTGCATCCAGGTGTTGCTGGAGGCCGACCGGCTCGGGCTCGATGCAGCCGGTGTCGCCTTCCACGTCGGGTCACAACAGCGTGATCCGCAGGCCTGGCGTAGCCCGATCCTCGCGGCTGGGCGGATCTTCCAAGCCGTCCGTCACGCCGGTCTCACCCCGCGGCTGTTGGACATCGGCGGGGGATTCCCGGCCCTGCATGAGGGCCATCACCCTTCGTTCGCCACCTACGGCGAGGCGATCCAAGCCGCGCTGACCGAGGCCTTTGGCGCGGACCGGCCGGTGACCCTGGCCGAGCCCGGCCGCGGGATCGTCGGCGACGCGGGGACGCTCGTCGCGTCCGTCGTCACGGTGTTGCAACGTGGCCCGGTCCGGTGGGTGTACCTCGACGCGGGTGTCTACACCGGTCTGGTCGAAACGCTCGACGAAGCGATCCGCTACCGACTGGTCACCTCGGCTGACGGCGGCCCAACCGGCCCGGCGGTCCTTGCCGGCCCCACCTGTGACAGTGCCGATGTCCTCTACGAACGCACCCCGGTCCAGGTGCCGCTTGCCCTGGCCGAGGGCGACACGGTCCACCTGCTGTCGGCAGGGGCCTACACCACGTGCTACTCGACGGTGGGTTTCAACGGGTTCGCGCCCCTGCCCACGCGCATGGTGTCCGGTCCGGTCCGCTCATGAACCGGCAGGTTTGGCGAGTCATCGGCTCGCATGCCGGTGCTGCCGTCGGCATGGGCCTGCCGTGGCCGATGCTCCTTATCGTTGTGGAGGACTCGACGACTTCGCACGTGCTGCTCGGGTTGGCCGGTGCCGCTCGGCTCGCGCCCTACGTCGCTCTGTCGTGGCTCTCGGGACGACTGGCTGACCGGCGGGAGCGGGCTCGGATCGTCCGGCTATCGCTCTGGGCGAGGCTGGGCTTCCTGCTGGCGTGTGCCGGTGCGCTGGCGGCCGGCTCGCACGTGCTGGCGGTGCTGGCCGCGACCGCCGCGATCGTCGCCGGCACACCGGCATACCCTGCCCTGGCCGCTGGTATGCCGCGCCTGGCCGGACCGGCGACCGCGCGAGCGACCAGCCTGCTCGTCACTGTCGAGGTCGCCTCGTTCGTCGTCGGGCCGGCCATCGGCGGGTTGTTCGTGGGACGGCTACCCCATGGGTGGGTCGCCCTCGCCGGAGCGTTGCTCGTCGTCGCGTCGATCGTCGCCTTCGGGCGGATCGCCATGCCAGCGCCCGATGTGGCGGAAGCGGATCTGGCTGGTCGCGGAGTGTGGAGCTTGCTGCGAGGCAACTCCTCAGCCCGGCACGCTCTGGCCGTCGTTGCTGTCGTCAACGCGTTGTTGAGTGTTCTCGGCTTGCTGCTGCTCCAACTCGCGCACGAGGTCTGGGCGTCGGGGGACGAGGGTTTCGGGGTGGCCACTGCGGTCTTGGGGTTCGGGGCGCTGGGTGCTCCCGCCTTCGCCCACACCCGGACCATGAGCTCGGGCCGAGCGTGCTTGCTGACGTTGGCTGGGGCGGCGGCTGCCTTCGCAATCCTTCCGGGCGGGCCTGCGTCGCTGTGTGCGCTCGCGGTCATCGGGGCGGTGGCCGTCTGCTGTGAGAACGTCGCCACCGCGGTGCTGCAGACCTCGGTGCCCGATGAGCTTCGTGCCAGCGTGCTCGGCCTGGGCGACACGGTGATGGTCGGGGCCGCGCTCGTCGCTGCGGTCGCGACGCCGTGGCTGGGCGATCAGCTTGGCCCGGTCACCCTCGTCTTGCTCGTCGCCGCAGGGACCGGCGCGCTGGCTCTGTCGTGGAGTTCGCTGCCGCCACCGACGGCGGGGGTGGCCGAAGACCCAGGCGGCGAGCAGCAGTCAGACGCAGGTGAGGAGCATCGACGCGAGCGCGTCCCGCTCCGGGAGCGTCACGGTGAGCCGGTAGGTGGCCTTCACGGCCACAAAGGCGCGCGCATAGTCACACTGCTGCGCGGTGGGCGGCGCCCACGTCTCCGGCCCAGCGTGGTTCTTGGTGAAGTTCACATCGCCCCCGACCGCGCGTAGTTCGGGTGCAGCCAGGTCATTGGCGAAGGCCACCCGCTGAGCGTCGGTCCAGTCCCGCGCACCCGACACCCACGCGTTGTAGAGCGGGACGAGGTGGTCGATCTGGATGCGCTGGGCCTGGCTGGGGTCCTTGAGGTTGCTGAAGGTCATCGTGGCGCCCGTATAGGGGTCGATCCAGCTCCCGCTGATGGCCTCCGCGCAGGTCTTGTCGTGCGCCGCGATCCGCCGAGTGGTCACGGTGGCCGCTTGGCGGACGAGGACGTCCTGCCGGGTCGAGCAGCCGTTGCGATCCAGGTCCGGCCAGGTGTCCGGGCCGAACCGCCCACGGCAGTAGGTGTCGCCTCCGCTGCGGGGGGCGACCGGCAAGCCCGCGAGTGCCGTTCGTGCGGCGACGGCGTCCGGCACCGGCCGCTGGTCATGCGGTTGCGCCGGTATGCCGTCCACAGAGGCGGGCGCACACTCGCCACCCGACTCGGCCGGAACCGCCCGACCGGGTGCCGAGCCCGGCGTCGGGTCGGAGGTCGGCGCCACGCTCGCGGCGGGTGGGTCGTGCCGAGGTAACCACACGGCATACCCGATGGCAGCCAGGACGCACAGCAGGACCACGCCTGCGAGCCACCCGCGCAAGCGCCGATGCCTCTCGCGCACCGCCACGAGCCCGAGGGTAGCCCCCAGGCCTCGGCAAAGTCGTTCACAAGGTGGCCACAAGTGCGATCGGGCGTCGGCTGTCGGCAGCGTGACGTCGTAGTCCGGCTGCGATGCGGGTCCAGTCGGCCAGGCGCAGGAGGCTGATGGCGGTGTTGCGCAGGGTGGCCATGACGTGTGGTCCGTTGCCGACACGCAGTTGGTATCGGTCTTCCCCCGTATGCGGGCGTGTGCGGGAGGTACCCCCAGTCGAAGGTGAGTGGTCGTGGGAGGAATCATTCTGCCCTTCCCTTACGCGAAAGTAACGTCACGTCCAAGCGCCCAAACTCTCAAGGCTTGCTGACGAAGGTGATCGGAGTAGCCACTCTGTCCTGGTTCGCTGACATCCTTGGGGCGACCCTGGGCGGAGGGCACGTTCTCAAGCCCAATAGCGCTACTCCAAATGCTGGTCGCGGTTGCAATTGTTCGACCTTGTCTTCGCTGCCCCTATCGTTCCTGCTGCCCCTCTTGATCGTCTTTGCCCACGAACAAGGAGCACCGGTCCGACACATCGCTATTGGCGCCAGCGCTGCGAAGCTCGTGGCCTATTCAGGGAACTTCATGCTCTTGGAACAGCCATCCCGCCCGCGTTGCGCCATTTGGACACTCTTGGCGTGGGGGCCGCAACCGCCTGGGCGCCCTGGACAGCGGTTCAGCAGCAGCGCGTCTTGGGAAGGCGTTTCGGAGTCACAGGCTGTGTCACCGCCCAGGGAATCGCAATGCCGGCGAGACAAGCGGCGATAACAGGTGGTGCGAGCAGCCAACCGACGGGTGCGCCGAATAACAACCACGTGCCCAACAAGACGACGGCTGAGGCAAGAACACTTGCGGATGCACCAATAGCTGATGGACCCGCGCCTCCCTGCACAATGCCGTCGATGGATGCGGCGATAAGCACTCCGGCCAGCGTGCCAAGTAGAAGACCAAAGAAACTTCCGAGAAGGGTTGCCATCGGATCTACGACATGTCCAAATAGGCCGCCCGAAAGGGTCCCACACGCTGCGCCAGCAATGATCGACCTCTTGAAGACCTCCCGTCGAGGGCGAGGTATCCGCGGCGTGCCCCGTCTCGTCATTCGCCACCGCCATCCGCGTAATCCGTCTCGTCGGACTGCGTCTAGAATAGTAACGTTCTATGGCGAACGCAACGGTGCGACGAGACTCACGTAATAGGTCCGGGAAGGTCAGCGCTTG
>MTKY01052177.1_pt1 | contig 16862 bp, 16 predicted proteins | sample 1042731 | NCBI WGS metagenome assembly MTKY01 (sample SAMN06212206, study PRJNA360538) | anaerobic digester metagenome | biome: Wastewater treatment plant; material: sludge; isolation source: anaerobic digester fed with sludge from wastewater treatment plant | place: Denmark: WWTP Soeholt ... | reverse complement strand
GGCCGTTGCGCAGGTGCCGGGCGAAGATCACCCCGCCGCGAATGGCCGGAAAGCGGGCCAGCAGCGCCGGGTCGTAGCGGAAGAGGGTGGGCATGGCAGTCCCCTTCAGTTGATCACCAGCCAGTTGAACGCCATATCTTCGTCCGGGGCGGTGCTGCGCACGGTGAACGACTCCCCAGCGGAGATGGCATCCACCCACCAACGCCCGCGCGGCTCGCTGACCGGCGTGATCAGCACCAGCGACTCGCTGTTGGCGGCGCGCGTGGCGACGGTCACAGCCCCATTCTGCCAGCCCTCGCGCACCTGCCCGGCGTGACCGCTCTGCGGCGGCACGTCGAAGCCGCGCGCGAAGGTGTGCGGACTCTCCGATATCAGCCCGCCATCGGCGGCGAAAGCGAGCGGATTCTTGTCCACGCTGATGCGCGGGCGGTCAGCCTGGCGGTAATCCAGGCTGATGTGGTCGGTGTCGGTGGGATTGCGCACCTCAAGCTGGCCGCCGGTGCCGTCGTTGCCGATCACGGACAGCGTGCCGCCGCTCTCACCATTCCCGATCCAGAGCTCGACGATGTGGTTGGCCGTGTAGAGGGTGGGGCCGTACTTATAGAAGCCGATCTCGAAGCTGCGATCCTGGCCCGGCTCGTTGGGCGCGTGGTCGAACAGGCGCAGCGAGGGCGCGCCGAGGATGTTCCACAGCGTGGATGTGGGGTAGACGGCCACCCACTCGTGGTACGGCTCGCCTTCCCAGCCGCCGGTGCCCAGCGACCACATGGCCCCGGTGGGCACGGGGGTGGCGGTGGGGACGACGAGGGGAGTCGCTTCGGAATCTGCTGACTGAACGGCGACGCCCAGGCTGATCGCCGCCAGGATCAGAGCGGCGGCGGCCAGGGCAAGGACGAACCAGTACGGACGAGAAGGGGCAGGGGGATGAGCCATCGGCGCTCGCTCCTTTACGGGTGATAGGACGGGCCGGACGCCCGGCGATCATCGAGTCCGCCGCGCTCAGTCTTCCAGACCGATCTGGATGACGTTCCCCTCCACGCGCACGGGGAACCAGGGCACCGGGATCACTGCTGGCATGGCCAGCACGCGCCCGTCGCGGAGGTCGAACTGCGCGCCATGCCGGGGACAGGTGATGGTGAACCCGTCGAGGTCGCCCTCGGCCAGCGGGCCGTCGTCGTGCGTGCAGCGATCCTCGATGGCGTAGTAGGTGCCGCCCACGTTGAACACGGCGATGTAGAGGCCCTCAACCTCGAAGACTTCGCGCGCGCCGGGCGGAATCTCGGCACTCATAGCGACGGTGATGAAGCGTGGCACTGGAATCCCCCCTCTCTGGATAGCGCGGCCTACGGCGGGCTGCGCCAGAACATGAAGCTGCGGAAGCCCTCGCGCACCAGCTCGTCGGGAATCTGGAGCGCGCGGGTGATGTCGAAGATCATCGCCCAAAACGCATCGGCGACCGGCGGAATGAACCACAGCGCCAGGAAGACCAGGAACAGGCCATACGAGCCGATCTGCAGAAGCTGCCAGCGCGTGCGCGAATCGAGCAGCGGCTCGATGACGCCAAAGCCGTCCAGCGGCGGGACGGGCAGCAGATTGAAGCACACCGCCGTCACTTGCAGCATGATCAGGAAGGACACGGCAGACCACAGCGACGCATTCTCCCAGATCGATCCAGACTCCGGGCTGCGCCCCAGCCAGATGGTGAACTCGATCAGAGTCGTGTCTACCAGCCCGACGATGAATGGCAGCGCCAGCAGCAGAGCCAACAGCAGGTTCGCCAGCGGCCCCGCCGCCGAAACTGCCGCGCTCCACCACTTGTTGCGCAAGCGGTGCCGCTCGATGTACACCGCGCCGCCGGGCAGACCGATGCCGCCCATGGCCAGGAAGAGCAGCGGCAGGCCAATGCTCAGCATCGGGTGCGTGTACTTGAGCGGGTTGAACGACAGGTAGCCCTTGTCTCTGACGGTGTGGTCGCCACCCCAGTAGGCGACCAGGGCATGGGCGAACTCGTGCAGCGTCACTGAGAAGACCCAGCCGATCAGCACGAAGGCGAAGGTGAACAGCGATCTGCCGGGCAGGGCGAAGAGGAGATAGGCAACCAGCAGCACCAGCCCGCCGATCAGCCAGGGCCGGTTGCTGCGGCGCGGCGCGGTCTGCTCCCGCTTGCGCTTGCTGCGCCGGGTGGGGATGACCACAATCTCCGGCTCGGCATCTGTGGGCGCTGCGGAGGCCGGAGCCGCCGCAACCGGGCGGCCCGGCGGCTGCCGGCGCAGATCGTCGCGCACGTCATCCAGGCGCAGCGGCAGGCTGCCTAACGTCTCGGCCACCGCACCGTTCTCTTCGTGTAGCAGAGCCAGCAGCAAGTGCCGCGAATCCAGCACCGCCTGCCCAAGCCGATACGCTTCCTGCGCGGCGCGTTCGAGTGCGTCCTTAGCACCCCGGCTGTAGCCCTTGAGCGCGACGGGCGTCTCGCGCTCGACGCCGACTGACTGGGCGATACGGGCATAGAGCGCGCCCGTGTCCGCGCCGCGCGCGCGCAGCAGGTCGCACGCCGGGCTGTCCGCCTGGTGCAGCAGGCCGAGCAGCAGGTGCTCCACGTCCACATAGACGTTGTGGCGGCGTGCTGCTTCCATGTTGGCACGATCAAGAGCGGCCCGCAGGTCGGTGGTGAGGAGAGGCTCAGCAGAGGGCATCAGTGGGGCCTGCTCTATTCGTCGTTTTCGACAGACCAGCCCAGACGGGTGTAGACGCCCGCCTTGAGCACCTTGAGTGACAGCAGGGCGCATTTGAGCCGTGTCGGGCTGAGGGGGATGCCGAGCAAGTCGAGCACATCCTGGCGCTCAAGGCTGCGCAGCTCGTCCAGCGACTTGCCGACGATCTCCTCGCCGAGCATGGACGCCGACGCCTGGCTGATCGTGCAGCCTTCACCCTGCCAGGAAACGGCCTTGACGCGATCCTGGTCGTCAAGCTGGAGGGTCAGGTGCAGGTGATCGCCGCAGAAGGGATTGTCGTCCTCGTACTCGATGTCGGCGGGGTCGAGCGGCTCCCCGAAGTTGCGGGGGTGCTGCCCGTGATCAATGATATTCTCCATGTAGAGGTCCATCAAGCTTCCTCACAGGGTTGGGGCGGTTGGTATGAACCAGGCGAGAGCGCCGGGCAAGCGGCGAATCAGCCGCCCAGCCCGAACACTCTGCGCGCATTGTAGATCGCTTCGACCAGGGCGTCCACATCGTCGCACGTATTGTACACGTAGAAGCTGGCGCGGGCTGTGGCAGCCACGCCGAGGCGCTTGTGCAGGGGCATGGCGCAGTGATGCCCGGCGCGCACGGCAACGCCCTCGGCGTCGAGCAGTTGGGCCACGTCGTGGGCGTGAATGTCCTGCAGGGTGAACGAGGCTACGCCGTTGCGCCGCGAGGCATCGGGGCCGTACAGCGTTAGGCCGGGGACTTCGCTCAGCCTGTCCAGCGCGTAGTCGGCGACGATCTTCTCGTGGGCGAGGATGTTGTCCATGCCCAGCGCGCTCAAGTAGTCCACCGCCGCGCCCAGGCCGCTGGCTTCGGCAATGGCGGGCGTGCCCGCCTCGAACTTGTGCGGAAGCTCGTTCCACGTGCTGCCCTCCAGCGTCACCCGGCGGATCATCTCGCCGCCGCCCAGGAAGGGGGGCATCGCTTCGAGCAGGGCGCGCTTGCCATAGAGCACGCCGATGCCGGTCGGCCCGGCCATCTTGTGCGCGGAGAAGGCCAGGAAGTCGGCGTCGAGCGCCTGCACATCTACGGCCAGGTGCGGGACGCTCTGCGCGCCGTCCACCAGGAAAAGCGCGCCAACGGCGTGCGCCTCGGCGATCATCTCCCTGACCGGGTTGACCGTGCCCAGCACATTGCTGACATGCATGACGCTGACCAGCTTGACCGGCTCATCGCGCAGGAAGGCGCGGTAAGCGTCCAGGTCGAGCAGGCCATCATCCGTGATGGGGATGTAGCACAGGCGGACGCCGGTCTGCTCGGCGAGAATGTGCCAGGGCACCAGGTTGCTGTGATGTTCCATTTCGCTGAGCACCACCACATCGCCGGGGCGCAGGTTGGCGCGGCCCCAGGTGTAGGCGACCAGGTTGATGCTCTCGGTCGTGTTGCGCGTGAAGATGATCTCACGGCGCGAGGCGGCGTTGATGAAGGTGCGCACCTTGTCACGCGCGCCTTCGTAGGATTCGGTGGCGCGCTCGCTGAGCACGTGAATGCCCCGGTGCACGTTGGCGTGGCCGGTCTCGTAATAGCGGCTCATGGCGTCAATGACCTGGCGCGGCTTCTGGCTGCTGGCCGCCGAGTCCAGGAAGACGAGCCGCTTGCCGGGGTGCACTTCCTGGTCGAGGATCGGGAAGTCCGCGCGAATGGCCTGAATGTCCAGAGGAGATACGGTCTGCTGAGTCATCAATCTTCCCTTATGCACGTTCGGCCAACGCGCAGGCATGGGCGATGATTGCGCGCTGTTGGTCATCATAGGTATGCTGAGCGTCATCCGCCGCCAGCCGATACAGCGTGAGCGCGGCGCGGCACGTTTCCTCGAAAGGCGGCGCGCTCAGCCCCATCGTACAGCCCTGTGCGTCTGCCCAGGCGGGGCCAAGCGCCTCCGCGACCATGTCCCACAGCCGGTTTTCGGAACCGTAAAGCAGCCTGTGATGCACCGCGACGATCCCCGCCAGGTGCAGCACGAGTACATTGCGCTGCACGGCGGCGGTCAGCGCTCGACGCTGCTCCAACGCAGTCACCAGCTTGAACACTTCCTCGGCCAGTCCGGCGATCTCACGAGCGACCCAAGCATCCGCCGCGTGCAGACCGAGCCGATCCCAGGTCCAGGCGATCGCGTCGCGCTGCAGATCGCCCGCAATACCTGCGGGATCATACTGAATCTGTGCTTCCCGCCAGCCACGGATGGCCGCTCCGACGGCTCCCGGATCCGTGAACTGCTGGCGCGCGGCCTCGACCGGGACCCAGGCCACGTCCACCAGACGCCCGTCGCGCCACTCGTAACGTTTCTCGCCGCTGCCCAGCGCGAGCAAATCAATGTCCGAGTGCGCGGACGCCTGCCCGCGCGCGAAGCTGCCGAACAGGACGACCGCCTGTGCGCCCGCTGCAGCCAGCTCGGCGGTCATGCGTTCAATGGTAGCGCGGTGGTCGGTCATGCCTTGCCCCCGAATCTCACAGATTATAGGTTTTCGCCGCGAGCCGGGCAGTGCTGTCTACCCGGAAAACAAGTAATATAAAGCACGGAAGTATACACGACAAACCGGGCCACGTCCGACCCGGTTCACCGCTTGCCTCTCTCCCCCGCAGTCCCGGCTAGACCTCGCCGAGCAGCTTGCGCTCGACGTAGTCCATCATCCGCTCGCGCACGTTCTCGAAGGGGATGCGATCCAGCACGGCCACGAAGAAGCCATCCACGACCAGCTTTTCGGCTTCCTTGCGCGGCAGCCCGCGCGACATCAGGTAGAACAGCACTTCCTCTTCGATCTGCCCGGTGGCTGAAGCGTGCGTGCAGCGCACGTCGTCGGCTTGAATCTCCAGGCCGGGAATGCTGTCCGCGCGGGCGTCGTCGCTCATGATCATGGTGCGGTTGGCCTGGAAGCCGTCGGTCTTCTGCGCGCCGGGCAGCGCCTTGATCATGCCCTGCCACACCGCCCGCGACTGGTCCTTCAGCACGCCCTTGAACAGCAGGTCGGACGTGGTGTGCGGCGCATTGTGGTTCTGCTGGGTGTCCAGGTCCATGAACTGCTTGCCGTCCGGGAAGTAGAGCGCGCTCATGCGGCCCCAGGAGCCGCGCCCGTCCAGGTCAATCTCCATGAACGCCTTGACCAGCTTGCCGCCCATCTGCCCGGTGATCCAGTCAAGCTGCCCGTCGTTGGCGACGCGGGCGCGCTGCGTGCTGAACTCGAACATGCTGTGGCCCCAGTCCTGCAGGTTGACGAAGCGCAGTGTCGCCCCATCCCCGACGATTAGCTCCGTCGCGCCGATGAAGCTGGCGTCATCGGGCATGGCCGCCGAGAGATTCTCGTGCAGGTAATCAATGGACGCGCCCTCTTCCAGCACGACCAGCAGATGGCCGAGCGTGGCGGCGGGGCGGCTGGCGTAGAAGATACTGTGCGCGGGCAGAGTCACCGCCTGGCCACGCGGCACGTAGAGGAAGACGCCGTGCGTCCACAGCGCCGCGTTCAGCGCCGCGAACTTGCCATGCTGCGGCGTGACGGCGTGCGTCATCAAGTGCTGGCGCACCAGGTCGGCGTGCTCGCGGGCGGCGCTGCGCAGGTCGGTGAAGATGACGCCCTGGCGGGTCAGCGTCTCGCTCACTTCATGGTGAACCAGCTTGTCGTCCACAAAGGCGAGCATCCCGCCCTGTTCGTCACCGAGCAGGGGACGGCGGCTGTCGGCGGGGATGTCCTCAACGCGCCCGCCGTCCGGCGAGCGCAGGACGCCCGCGCTGTCCCAGTTGATGTGCCGGTAATCGGTGCGCCGCCAGGCTTCGTCGTTGGTGGTGGGCATGGGCAGCGCCTCATAGATGTCCCAGGCGGCCAGCCGGGCCTCGCGCAGCCAAGCCGGCTCGCTGTAACGCGCGCTCAGTGCCTCAACATCGGCGCGGGTGAGCGGCGGCGCTTGGAATTCACGTGCAACACGACGACGGGTTGCCACAGGCGTTCCTCTCTCAGGGTGGTGGGTGGTGGTTGGTTGTTGGTTGTTGGTAATCAGTTGTCGGTTATCGGTTGTCAGTAGGGGCGGAGCAGAGCGCCGCCCTCTAGCCGATCGAGCCTTCCATCTGAAGCTGGATCAGGCGGTTCATCTCGATGCTGTATTCCATCGGCAGCTCTTTGGTCAGCGGCTCCAGGAAGCCGTTGACGACCATGGCGTTGGACTCGTCTTCAGTCAGGCCGCGACTCATCAGGTAGAAAAGCTGGTCGTCGCCAATCTTGCTGACGGTCGCTTCGTGGCCGACGGTGACGCTCGGATTCTCGATCTCAATGTACGGGTACGTGTCCGACTCGCTGTGATCGTCCAGCAGCAGCGCGTCGCAGACGACGGTGCTCTTGGCGTGTGCCGCGTCGGGATAGACCTTGAGCAGGCCGCGATAGCTGCTGCGCCCGCCATCCTTGCAAATGGACTTGCTGATGATCTGGCTGGTCGTGTTGGGCGCGATGTGGATGGCCTTGCCGCCCGCGTCCTGAATCTGGTTGCGTCCGGCGAAGGCGATGGACAGAATCTCGCCGTGCGCGCCTGGCTCCAGCAGGTAGACCGACGGGTATTTCATGGTGATTTTGCTGCCCAGGTTGGCGTCTACCCACTCGTGCGAGGCGTCGCCGTGCACCAGCGCGCGCTGCGTCACCAGGTTGTAGACGTTGTCCGACCAGTTCTGGATGGTGGTGTAGCGCGAGCGCGCGCCGCGCTTGACGACGATCTCGATCACACCGCTGTGCAGGCTGTCGGTGGAGTAGGTGGGCGCGGTGCAGCCCTCGACGTAGTGCAGGAACGCGCCTTCGTCTACGATGATCATCGTGCGCTCAAACTGGCCGATGCTCGCCGTGTTCAAGCGGAAGTACGCTTGCAGCGGCATCTCGATGCGCACACCCGGCGGGACGTAGATGAACGAGCCGCCCGACCACACCGCCGCGTTCAGCGCCGCGTACTTGTTGTCGTAGGCGGGGATGACCGTGCCGAAATACTGGCGGAACAGGTCCTCGTGATCTCTCAGCCCGCTCTCAATGCTCTTGAAGATGACGCCCTGCGCCTCTAGCTCCTTGCGCACCTGGTGGTAGACCATCTCCGAGTCGTACTGAGCGCCAGCGCCGGCCAGGAACTTCTGCTCGGCTTCGGGGATGCCCAGACGGTCGAAGGTGCGCTTGATGTCCGCCGGCACGTCGTCCCACGAGCGCGCTTCCTGCTCGGCGGGCTTGACGAAGAAGTAAATGTCGTCTTCGCTGAAGCCGGACAGGTCTGGCCCCCAGGTGGGCACGGGCTTGCTCTGGTAAATCTCCAACGCCTTGAGGCGCTGGGCGCGCATCCATTCCGGCTCGCCCTTCATCTCACTGATCTGGCCGACGATCTCAGCGCTGAGGCCCTTGCGCGCCTTGAAGACGTAGGTATCGGGATCGCGGAAGCCGTACTGCTCATCGTAGGCTTCGCGGATGCCCTGAACCTGCTCTGCATCACCCATGATGGTTGCTCCGTTGGTTAAAGCGGTCAGCGCTCAGCTTTCAGCCGTCAGCGAGAAGCAAGAACAAAGGCGCTGTATTTCTGCGCGCAGCGGGAGCCTTCGCTCTTCGCGCTTCTCTGCCTGCTGACGGCTGAGCACTGATGGCTGACCGCTATTTGCCGTTGCCGTTCTGCTTCTCGCGCAGCCAGTCGTAGCCGTGCTCTTCGAGGTGTAGCGCCAGGTCCGGCCCGCCGCTCTCCACGATCTGCCCGTCCATCATGATGTGCACGAACTGCGGCTTGATGTAGTTGAGGATGCGCTGGTAGTGCGTGATGACCAGCACGCCCAGGTTCGAGCTGTAGAGGGTGTTGACGCCCTCTGACACGACGCGCAGCGCGTCAATGTCCAGGCCGGAGTCGGTCTCGTCCATGATGGCGATCTGTGGCTCCAGCACGGCCATTTGCAGAACCTCGGCGCGCTTCTTCTCGCCACCGGAGAAGCCGTCGTTGAGGTAGCGCCCGGCGAACTCGTGATCCATGCGCAGCATGTCCATCTTCTCGATCATCAGCTTGCGGAAGGCCGGGATCGGGATGCCCTTGTCCTCCGGGTTCGCCGCACGCCGCCGCGCGTTGAGCGCGTTGCGCAGGAAGTTGGCGACGGTGACGCCGGGGATGGCGATGGGATACTGGAAGGCCATGAACAGGCCCAGCCGACTGCGCTCGTCCGGCTCCATGTCCAGGATGTCCACGCCACCGAAGATGATCTGCCCGGCGGTGACTTCATAGGCGGGATGGCCCATGATCGCGTTGGACAGGGTGCTCTTGCCGGAGCCATTCGGCCCCATCAGCGCGTGAACCTCTCCCTGGCGGACGATCAGGTTGACGCCCTTCAGAATCGGTTGGTCTTCGACATTGACGTGCAGATTGCGAATTTCCAGCGCAGCGCCCATCGGTATGCGGTATCTCCTCACTAACTGCGGCAATTCCCAGTCCCGGCTGCCCAACCGCCAAGTCTCTCTCAATTGAGAACGTTTTGCAACAGTTCTAGCGCGATTATAACAGGTAAGTGGGAGGAAGCCAATAAGCAAGATGAATATCTGACAAAAGCTTGATGTGGGCGGGTTTGTCGGCGGCGCAGCGGCTGCTTTATACTCTGCTCAGTTCGACACTTGCGCTTCTGCGAAGGAGTACGGTTCATGGCTGACCAACCGCTAGACCCCGGCAGCGTGGCGCGCGCGCAGAAGGAACATCTGGTGCGCGAGGCGTTGCGCGAGATTTACGACCCAGAGATCGGCCTCAACGTGGTTGAGCTGGGGCTGGTTCGCGAGATCATCGTTGAGGATGACAAGCTGCATATCGTGATGATCCTGACCACGCCGTTCTGCCCCTACGCGCCGCAACTGCTCGAAGCCTCGCGGCGCAAGGCACAGGAGGCGCTCGGCGTGCCCACGACCATCGAGGTAGGCATGGACATTTGGGATCCCTCGATGGCTGAGGAGGGCGTGCTGAGCGACTGGGGGCTGTTCTAGGCTGCGCCAGGAGGTTGTTCCCCCGCTTTTGCGTGCGAGCGCGTTCCTTCCCGCTGGCAACCTCACCCCCGGCTTCGCTACGCTCGGCCAGCCCCCTCTCCGACGCGGAGAGGGGGCAGCGAGGTGCGTTAGCGCCGAGCGGGGGTGAGGTCAACCAATCGCCCTTAAGGTTGTTCCCCTGGCTGCTCCAGCGTCAGGGTGTAGGCCCCCGTCTCGCCCAGACCCGCGCTGTCGCGCACTTGCACGAGGTAGACGCCCGTCGTGGGGACAGCCAGCGTCACGCTGAGGGAGCGCGTCGCCGCGCCCTCGCTGGTAAAGAGGGCGGTTGTGCCGTCCAGCGTGGCGACGCTCAGCGCCGGGGCGATGGCGTCTTCTGTGGTCAGCGTCAGCGTGGCGGTGCTGTCCGCCTCGGCGTAGAAGTAATGGCGCTGGCCGCCCTCGTCGGCGGTCAGCAGACCGGCAGCAGGCTGGCCCGGCGTCATGAGCGTCACCTGGGAGCGGTCGAGCAGTAACTCATACGATCCGCCGGGCGTCTTTCCATTCCAGCTCACAATCACCACATAGGGACTGTCCCCCTCGATCACGATCGGGTCAAGCGCGGCGGTCTCGGCGGCGGACTCCGTGCTGGCGAGCGGCCCGTCCGGCCCGTAGACGGTCAGGAAGGGGTCACCTGTGGGGTCGTCGTCGCGGATGCTGAGGCGCAGCATGGTTTCCTGCTGATGAGCCAGCCCGCCGATCAGGAAGTGATCGTTAGGATGATCGGCGCGGACGGTGCCAGTGACCGGCTTGCCGGGAGCCAGCTCCGGAGCGGTATTGAGGTCGCGCAGCGAGAGCAGGTACGACCCGCCACCTTTGTAGCGGTCGGCCAGCACAGTGTACTCACCGGCAGTGCGCAGCAGCAGCGGCCCGATGCGCGCGTTGGTGCCTTCGCCGCTGTCGTCGTCGCTGACGACGGTGCCGCCCGCCGGATCGAGCAGGGTGAGCATGGTATCCAGGTCGCTGCCTTCGCCGGGACGCATGTCAATGAGCACCAGGTCGCCAGCGCGCCCGGTGAACTGCCACGCCTGGGCCAGGGCAGCGCTGGTCAGGTAGCCCTGCTGCGTCTCGCCGTAGCGCAGGCGTTGATCCTGGCGTGGCACTGGCCCGGCGGACACGTAACCAGCGCTCAAGGCGGCGGCAGTGGCGAGCGTCAGAAGCAGAGTGCACAGGCGGGCCATGATCTGTTCCCTTTTGCGTCGCGGTGGCTGGACAGTCTGCCGCTCATTATACCCTGCCGGGCGGCTGCGCTGCCCACTGGTTTACCTCACCCCCGCTCAGTGCTGATGCGCCTCGCTTCCCCCTCTCCGCGTGTGGAGAGGGGGACAGGCCGAGCGTAGCGAGGCCAGGGGGTGAGGTAAATGTCCCGATGTCCAGCGATTCGCTGACAACCTCTGCGCGTACCACTCACTTGCCCGTGTTGTCAATTTCGGCAAAACATACTACCATGCCTTCAGGACTAGTCGAGTGGCGATCCGAAGGAGCGTGAGGCATGGCGACCCCGTATGACGGCAAGGTTGGCATCTGGCATTGGAAGGGCGACTCCATCGCCGAAGAGTCGATTGAGGGGCTGTGCCGGACGATCAAGAAATGGGCACCGGCGATCACGCAGGTGTGGGTCAAGACGAGCGACGGCCCCTACTGGCAGGGCAAGTTCGACACCGACCGCAACCTGGCCATAGACGGCGCAGCCAGTGTGGACAAGTGGGTGCGCGTCCTGGACTCGTATGGGCTGGAGTTCCATGCCTGGGCCGTTGTCACGGGGAAGGAGATCAACGAGGAGGCGGATCGGATCATTGAGGTGTGCAACCGGCCCGGCGTGCGCTCGATGGTGCTCGATGTCGAGCCGTACTCCGGCTTCTGGACGGTGGGCAAAGACCCTATCCGCCCGTTCATGACGCGCATCCGGCGTGGGGTGGGGGGGCGCTTCCACATTGGCATGGCCATTGACCCGCGCCCGCGCCACAAGCCGTCCATCTTCCCCGACGAATGGCGTCCCTTTGTTAACAGCGTGCACCTCCAGGTGTACTGGAACTCGTTTCAGCGCCCCTATGCCGAGGTGCTGGATGAGGCCTATAGCACCTGGAAGAGCTACGGGCTGCCACTCTTTCCGGTGATGCCCGGCAAGGCCACGCGCGACGACATCGTCGCCGGACGGGACTATGTGATCAAGCGCCACAAGGCACCCGGCATGAGCTGGTGGCGCTTCGGCACCATTGGCCCGATCGAGTTCCCGGTCATCAACCAGCCGATGGTGCCCGGCGAGGGTGGCACCGAGCCGGAGCCGCCAGCGGCGAAGGGGCGCTACGGCATCGAGATCGTGGTGACGCCCGACAAGCCGCAATACCGCGACGGAGCGTATGGCAATGGCGATCTGAGCAAGCTGCTCAAGACGTTCAAGAACACCTGGGGCTGGACGGCCAAGTACAAGACGACCGCCAAGACAAGCAGCCTGGTCTGGGCGCGCTGGGATCCCCAGCTTGTAGCCAGCGGGTGGTACGAGGTGGCGGCGTTCGTCCCGGCACGCCATGCGACAACCGAGGTCGCGCGCTACAAGCTGCACGGTGCCATAGGCGCGTCCAGCGAGCTGGTGGTGCCTGTGCGCCAGGCCGATCACTACAACGTGTGGGTGCCGCTGGGCGTGTTCCAGTTCGACGCCGACAACGCGACGGCGGGCGTCGTCTTCCTCAACGACTTGACTGGCGAGGACGACAAAGAGATTACCTTCGACGCCCTGCGCTGGCGGCAGATCGTGGGCATCACGCCGACGGAGAAGTACCTGGCCGATGGCTATGACAGCCCGGTGGGCACGGCGGCAGAGCGCAACGGCGACAAGGTCTGGCCAGGCAACTGGTTCGACGCGACCGGCTTCGACCGGCTCTACCGGGTGGGCACGGTGAACCAGGCGTATCACACCGGCACTGACCTCAACATGAACGAACCGTACTGGGATGCTGACGCCCATTCGCCGGTCTATGCGGTGGCGTCCGGCGTCGTGACGTTCGCTGACCGGGTGCCTGGCTGGGGCAATGTGATCATCATCCGCCACGATCCGCTGATTTCCACCGGGCAAGTGCTCTACGGGCGCTATGCTCATATCGAAGATGTGCGCGTGCAGGTGGGCGACCGCGTCGTGCGCGGCCAGCAGATCAGCAAAGTTGGCAACGCCGATGGCATCTTCGCCTATCACCTGCACTTCGATCTAAGCAAGACTACGGTGCTGGAGACGCAGCCCTGGCACTGGCCCAAGATGAACCGGACGGAGGTACGGGCCAATTACGTTGACCCGCTCGACTTCATCCTCAACCACCGGCCAGAGGATCGTTAGGCGGCGAGTGAGCATTATCGAGCAACCAGGTATGGGGGGCGGGCGCGAGTCTGCCCCCCAACGCTTGCCCGACGGACGTTCTCCGAACGCCGATTGCCTGGTATAATCCCCGGCATGGACAGGAACCGGTTCTCCCAGTTCGAGGAGCGCGTGCAGGCGTTGGTCGAAGGCGGCTTTGCGCGGCTGTTCGCCGGGCGACTGATGCCGCGCGAGGTTGCGTTGCGCCTGGCGCGCGCGATGGAGGACGGGGCGGCGCTCGACTCCAGTGGCGCGCTGGCCGCGCCGAACCGCTACGTCGTGCGGCTGCACCCTGACGATCACGAGTCATTGCTGGGCGCGCACGCCGACCTGGGAGCTTCCCTGGCAGGGGACATTGTGGCGCTGGCCCGTGAGAGCGGGCTGCGGCTGGAAACCTCTCCGGAAGTTGTGTTCGTCTCCGATGCAACCGTCGCCGTCCATACGGTTTCCGTGCAGGCTAATCATGTAAACGCCACGCGCCAGACAACGCGCCTGTTGCTGGAGCGCGATCTGCGCCCGGCAGATACGCCGCCCGACGCGCCGCCGCTGCCTCCGGCCTACCTGGTCGTGGACGGCGACCGCTACGTGCTGCTTGACCGCTCGGTGATCAACATCGGGCGGCGGCGCGACAACACCATTGTGCTCGATGACCGGCGCGTGAGCCGCCATCACTGCCAGCTTCGCCACCGCTTCGGCGAGTTCGTGCTGTACGACCTGGCCAGCCGGGGTGGGACTTTCGTCAACGATGCGCGCATCTCAGAGTGCGTGCTGCGCTCCGGGGATGTTCTCTCGCTGGCGGGCGTCAAGCTGGTCTACGTGGTGGATGAGGGCACAACTGATGCGCACGGCACCCCCGGCGGCGACACGCAGATTTACATGCGCCCCACAGACGACGGCGACGCCTTCGCTGGGGAGCGGTGAGCGTGGACGCCGTGCTGCTGGCGCTGCGCCTCGTGGCTGGTGGCTTGCTGCTGGCCTTCCTGGGGGCAGTATTTCTCATGCTCTGGCGTGACTTCCGCGCGGCGACTGTGGCGGCGGGCGAGCCAAGCCGCCGGCGAGGCCGGCTGGTCGTGGTGGGCGCGGAGCCGGGTTTCGCCACGTGCGTGGGGACAAGCTTCGCCCTGCTGCCGCTGACTGCCCTGGGCCGCGCGCCGACCAATACCATCGTGCTTGATGACACGTTTTGCAGCCAGGAACATGCGCTGGTCACGCACCGCGACGGCCAGTGGTGGCTGGAAGACCGGGATAGCAGCAATGGCACGCGCCTGAACGGTGAGCCGGTGCGCGAGCCGGTGGTTCTCTCGTCGGGCGACGTGATCGGCGTGGGGCGTTTGGAGCTGCGCGTCGAGCTGGATTGAGGGGGGCGCGGCTGGAGTCAGTCCGGCGGCCTGGTCATGAGAGGGGCGTGTCACTTTGGACGGTACATACGGGATCACGGTGCGGCGCTTCACACCGCGCGACCTGGCGCAGTGCACCGACGTGGAGCAGGCGGTGTATGGCAGCGGGGCCTATTCCACCTATTTCTTCCGCCAACTGCATGACCTCAACCCGGCGCTGGTGTGGGTCGCCGAAGACCTGCGTACAGGCAAGGTCGTCGGGCACCTGTGCGCTGCCATCGGCCAGGGCGGGCAGGTCGGCTGGATTCTGAACACGGCGGTGCTGGCACACTACCGGCGGCAGGGCATCGGGCGGATGCTGATGGAGCGCGGAGTTGCCGAGCTACGCGCGGCGAAGGTGCGGCGGATGCTGGTCACGTCGGAGCCGGGGAACGTTGCGGCCATTCGCCTGTACGAGAGACTGGGCTTTCGTGCCGTGCGCACCGAGACCGACTATTACGGCGACGGGTGCGACCGGCTGATCCTTGAGTGCGACGTGGAAGGGGAATAGACGCATGAACCTGGGACTGGAGAATGCAAGAGTCTTTGTGGCGGCGAGCAGTGCCGGCCTGGGGGCGGCGGTTGCGCGGCGCTTCTGCCTGGAAGGGGCGGATGTCGCCATCAACGGGCGCGATGCCGACCGGCTGGCGGCGGTCGCGGAGCGGATGTTCGTTGAGACGGGGCGGCGGGTGGTGGGGATGCCCGGCGATGTGTCTGATCCGGACACCGTCTACGGTCTTGTCGCCCGCGCTGCCGAGCGGCTGGGGGGCCTGGACATTCTGGTGACCAACGCGGGCGGGCCTCCGCCGGGGACGTTCGCCACTGCCCAGCCGGAGGATTACGAGCTGGCCTTCCGGCTCAACTTCATGAGCGCGGTGAACCTGATCCGGGCGGCGCTGCCGCATCTGCGCAAAAGCAGCCGGGCGGCGATCCTGACTATCACCTCGGTGACGGTCAAGCAGCCGGCTGCCAACCTGATTCTCTCCAACAGCGTGCGCATGGGCGTCGTCGGGCTGACCAAGTCGCTGGCGAACGAGCTAGGGCCGCAGGGCATCCGCGTCAACAGTATCTTGCCCGGCTACACGCGCACGGAGCGTGTGACGCAGCTTCTGGAGAACCGCTCGCGCGAGGAGGGCATCTCGCTTGACGAGGCATACGCCCGCCAGTCGGCCAGCAACCCGCTGCGTCGCATTGGCGAGCCGGAGGAGTTCGCCAACGTCGCCGTGTTCCTGTGCTCCCCGGCGGCGGGGTACCTGCACGGGGCGATGATTCCGGTAGACGGCGGCTCGATTGCTGCGTCGCTGTAAGGGGCCGGTTGAGAAGTCGTGCACCTGGTTCTGCCCCCATCCCCGGCCCTTCCCCCACGAGGGGGGAAGGGAGAAGATCAAAGACCCTAAGCCCCTCCCTCCTTGTGGGGGAGGGGTTTGGGGTGGGGGGCAACTTCTCAAATGGCCTCTACGGCGAGCCGCCGCGTTTCCTGCTGAGCGAGCGAAGGCTCGCTTTTCGTTTTTCCGCCGTTTGGACTATACTGCGGAGCTATGAGCGAGAAGCTGTCCCTCAGCCAGGAGTCTTCCTTGTTGTCCGCGACAGAATACACCGTGATCAGCGGTCATGACGTGGCTGGCGACCCCGGCCTGGCGCAACTGCGCTGCTATCTGCCGGTGCTGGCGGTGATCGCAGCGCCGTTCGCGTCCATGAGTGGCAATGAGGACCCGCTCAGCCCGACCGATCCCGCCCAGGAATGGCACGCTCTGCTGCGCGCGCTCAAGGAGGCCGGGCTGAAGCAGAAGGCGACGAGCGCGCCGCTGGCGCTGGCCCGCCTGCTGCCGCCCACCGCCGAGCGGCTGGCGGCGGCGTTGGCCGGTCATGGCGCGGACGCCTTTCGCATCGTGCATTTTGTCGCGCACGGCGAGCGCGACATGCTCTACCTGGAGGACGACGACGGTAGCGAAGCCTACGCGGTGGCCGAGCACGTGGTCAGGCTGTTCGCGGCTAGCGGGGCGCGCGTTGTCATCCTGGACGGGTGCTTCAGCCGGCGGCTGGCGCAAATGTTGCTCGACGAGACGCCGGTTGAGGCAGTGGTAGGCACGCGGCGGCGGGCGTCGGAGGAGCAGGCGGTCGCCTTCAACGCGCGCCTCTACGCGGAGCTAGCCAGCGGCGCGGGCTTGCGCGAGGCGTTCCGCGCGGCGGTGGGCGATCTGCACGATCGCCCGGACGGGCAGGCGGACCGCTATGAGCTGGTGGTTGACGATACCCGTCACGAGGTGTGGCTGGCGCTGCCGGAGCCACTCCAGCGCGCCCCCCGACCGCTGGTCGCCGGGGGGATGCCGCGCACCTACGACCTGCCGGTGTCGCTTGGGTTCGTCGGGCGGCGCGAGTTGCTGCGCAAGCTGGCCGAAGACAT
>MTKY01053016.1_pt1 | contig 16889 bp, 13 predicted proteins | sample 1042731 | NCBI WGS metagenome assembly MTKY01 (sample SAMN06212206, study PRJNA360538) | anaerobic digester metagenome | biome: Wastewater treatment plant; material: sludge; isolation source: anaerobic digester fed with sludge from wastewater treatment plant | place: Denmark: WWTP Soeholt ... | reverse complement strand
CCTGGCGCGAACTCAACGCACGCTATCACGGCCCGGAGATGTCCCCGGACGACCTGATCGAGGTCGAGTGGGCGCGCATCCCTCACTTCTACTCGGCCTTCTATGTCTTCAAGTACGTGACGGGCTTCGCAGCGGCATCCATGCTGGCGCGCCGTCTCCGAGAGGGCAGCGCCGGAGAGAGGGAGCGCTACCTGCGCTTCCTGTCGCGCGGCAGCTCCGCCTACTCGCTGGACATCCTGAAGGAGGCGGGCGTGGACATGACCACGCCGGAACCCCTGCAGGAGGCGGTCGCCTCTTTCAGGGAGAAGACGGCGATGTTGGCGGGGTTGCTCGGAGTGGCTTGAACAGCTCCCGGCAGGCGACCTCGAGCCTTTTGACCATCTCCCAGCCGGGGTAGGAGAGCCCCTTGGACGACGAGTAGACGCACTGGATCTCCCACGACATCTCCTCCATGCCGTCGAACGCCACGGGCGCGAGGCGGCCCGAGGCGAGGCTCCCGCGCACCGACAACGAGCTCGTTATCAGGACCCCTGTCCCGGCCTCGGCCAGCCTCCTGGCGAGCTCGATCTCGTCGGTCTCCACCTGCGCGCCGAAGCGGATGCCGTTGCGGAGCAGGAAGTCGTCCACGTAGGTCGCAAGCGGGCAATCCCCGCCGAATCTTACCAGGGTCTGATCCCCGGCATCCGAGTGCTCCGCCCTTCCCGCATCGGACCATGGGTGCCCCGCCGGCGCCACCAGCAGGAGCCTGTCCTCCCCGAGCGGGCGATAGGTGAGGGCAGGGTCTCGCGAGAAGGGGAAGGTCTTGCCCATGATGACCATCTCGGCGTCTCCCCGCTTCAGCTCCCTCAGTATCTCGGTGGTGTTGCCCGATGTCACGGAGACGGAGACGGAGGGAAACTCCCTTCTGAACGAGGCGAGGGTCCCGGGCAGTATGTGATGTCCGGCGAAAGGGGAGACCCCCATCTCCAGCCGCCCCGACCGCAGGGCGCGCATGTCGCTGAAGCGCGACGGGATCTCGTCGGCCTGGCGCAGTAGCTCGGACGCCAGCACGTGCAGGGCCCGCCCCTCCGGCGTCAGGGTTATGGAGCGTCCACGCCTCTCGAACAGGCGCACCTCGAAGCTCCGCTCGAGCGCCGCCACCTGCTGGCTCACCGACGGCTGTGAGAGAAACAGCCTGTCGGCGGCCTGCCTGAAAGACCCCTCCTCGACAATGGTGCAGAAGATCCTCAACTGGTGCAGGTTCATGTCTCGCCACCTGTTATAAGTATTTCTGAAGCATTATATCATTATTTCTTTCTTGCATATTATATCATCTGGTGTATCTTTATGCTGAATAGTGTCGCGCAGCACCGTCCGCGCCAGGGCGGGCGCGCCTTGAAGAAGGGTGAAGTTCCATGGTCGAATCCAGCCGCGGCATCAGCCAGGCGATAGTTCCCGCAGGCCCGGACTACCTCATACACCTGTGCAGGGAGCTCCTCCGCCGTCCCGGGGTCTCGGGCAGGGAGGGAGAGGTGGCCCGATTCACAGCCGAGAGCATGCGCTCCCTGGGTTTCGACTCCGTGACGGTGGACTCCTACGGCAACGTAGTCGGAGAGGTCCTGTTCAGCGATGCGGGGCCAAGGCTGCTGCTCACGGCTCAGATGGATCACGTGGACGCCGGCGATGCGGCCGAGTGGACTAAGTACCCGTTCGGCGCGTTTATCGAGGGGGGGCGCATCTACGGCAGGGCCGCGTCGGATCAGAAGGGCGCGCTGGCTGCCATGATGACCGCAGCGTCCATCCTCAAGCGGGAGGGGGGCGACCGGCTGCGCGGAAGGCTGTTCGTCGCAGGAGCGGTGCACCAGGAGACATTCGAGAGGGTGGCGTCGAAGTCGATCGCCGACCTGACAGGGCCCGACTGCGTGATAGTGGGAGAGGCCTCCGACCTAATGCTCGAGCGCGGCCAGAGGGGGAGGGCGGAGATCCGGGTCGAGGTGCTCGGAAGGATGGCACACTCCTCCCATCCGGAGTTCGGCGTGAACGCCGGGGACGTTATGGTGCGCTTTCTCTCGTTTCTGAAGGGGCACTTCAAGCCGCCGAAGGATGATTTCCTGGGCGAGGGGATACTCGTGCTCACGAGCCTGTCCTCCTCCCCCTCGCGCTGCGCCGGGGAGGACGGACGCGAGCCTCGCCTGGACGGCGGGGCGATACCGGAGAGATGCACGGCCCTGTTCGACAGGCGCCTGCTGTCGGGGGAGACTCTCGAGGGCGTCGCCTGCCAGTTCGACGAGATCGTCGGCGACGCGTCCAGGGCCATCCCGGACCTACGTGCGGAGGTCTCGCTCCCCGTGATGGAGGACCGGTGCTACACGGGGGCCCCCATCAGGGGGAACCGTTTCGCGCCCGCCTGGACGGTGCCGGAGGAGTCCCCCTTCCTGCGGACCCTGTCGCTCGCCCTGGACGAGGCCGGGTTGCGCTCGCGGATCTCGCCTCGTCCCGGCTTCGGCACCAACGGCTGTCACTACGCCGCCGAGCGAGGTCTTCCCACCGCGATCTACGGCCCGTCCAGGCGGGAGTTGGTACACACGGTGGACGAGTATATCGACATCAAGTCCCTCTTGGACTCGTGCGCAGGCTACGTCGCGATGGCGCGCAGGGTGCTGGCCGAGGGTGCACCGAGCGCCCGAGGGTAGGCGCGTCTTTCAGAAAGGGAGGTTTTTGGATGGGACATCCTGTCGGTTTGAAGTGCGTCCTGTGCGGCGAGGAGTACAAGCCGGGCTCGGTGGAGTACACATGCCCGGCCTGCGGCCTGGACGGGACTCTGGACGTGCTCTACGACTACAAGGAGGCGGCGCGAACCCTGACCGCCGATGCGCTTGCGGGCCGCGAGCGGTCGCTATGGCGATATGGAGAACTGCTGCCGATAGCGGACGATGCGAACATCCCGCGCCTGTCCGTGGGATGGACGCCGCTGTACGACTGCCCGGAGGTTGCACGGGAGTACGATGTCGGGCGGCTCATGATAAAGGACGACGGGCGGAACCCGACCGGCTCCCTCAAAGACCGGGCCAGCGCGGTAGGCGTGGCCAGGGCGCTCGAGACGGGTCAGAGGACCGTCGCCTGCGCGTCGACCGGGAACGCCGCCAGCTCTCTCTCCGGCTTCGCGGCCGTCGCGGGACTGCGCAGCTTCATATTCGTGCCGGAGAAGGCCCCTGTGGCCAAGATCACCCAGCTGCTTGTATACGGCGCCAACGTGGTGTTGGTGAGGGGGGATTACGCGGACGCCTTCAACCTGGCGACCGCGGCCATCGACAGGTACGGCTGGTACAACCGCAACTGCGCGATCAACCCCTACCTGGTCGAGGGTAAGAAGACCTGCGCCATGGAGATGGCCGAGCAGTGCGGGTGGGATGTGCCGGACACGGTCTTCATTGCGGTCGGCGACGGCTGCTGCATCAGCGGGCTGTACAAGGGGTTCTACGACCTCAAGCTCGCCGGGCTGATCGAGCGCATCCCGAGGATAGTGGGGGTGCAGGCCGAGGGTGCAAGACCGATCCACGATGCCTTCAAGAGCGGCGCAGACAGGGTCGCCTTCGGCCCTGCCGACACCGTGGCGGACAGCATCTCCGTCGGCGCGCCGCGCAACTGGGCGAAGGCGCTGCGCGCGGTGCGGGAGTCGGTCGGCGACATGACGGTCGTAAGCGACTCCGAAATCCTGTCGGCGATACCGGAGATGGCTCGAAGGACCGGTGTGTTCGGAGAGCCCGCGGGCGCGGCGGCCTTCGCAGGCTTCCGCCGCATGGCCCGCGAGGGGAGAATAGGAAGGGACGAGAAGGTAGCCGTCGTCGTAACCGGCAACGGCCTGAAAGACATAGACAGTGCGAAAAAGGCGGTCGGGACGCCGATGGTTTCGGCCCCCGACCTGGAGGACTTCAACAGGCAGCTTGAAAGGAGTGGATTGCAGTGCTAGAGAATTCGCAGGAACTACTGCGCGACGCGGACCCGGAGATATTTGCGGCCATAGAGGAGGAGTTGTCGCGACAGAGGAATGGCATCGAGCTGATCGCATCCGAGAACTTCGTGTCCCGAGCGGTGCTGGCCGCCGCCGGCTCCGTCATGACCAACAAGTACGCCGAGGGTTACCCGGGCGCCAGGTACTACGGAGGCTGCCACTTCGTGGACAAGGCCGAGAATCTCGCGCGCGACAGGGCGAAGAAGCTGTTCGGGTGCGACCACGTCAACGTGCAGCCCCACTCCGGCTCGCAGGCCAACATGGCCGTCTACTTCTCCGTGCTGCAGCCTGGGGACACGATCCTGGCCATGAACCTGGCGCACGGCGGGCACCTTACCCACGGCTCGCCGGTCAACTTCTCGGGCAAGCTGTTCAACGTCGTCCCCTACGGCGTCAGCAGGGCGACGGAGACCATCGACTTCGCAGAGGTCGAGCGTCTGGCCATGGAGCACAGGCCGAAGATGATAGTCTGCGGCGGCTCGGCCTACCCGCGCGAGATCGACGCGGAGAAGTTCAGGGAGATAGCCGACAAGTCCGGCTCGCTGCTCTTCTTCGACATAGCCCACATTGCGGGCCTGATCGCCGCCGGCTACCACAAGGACCCGGTCCCGTTCTGCCACTTCCTCACCTCGACCACGCACAAGACCCTGCGCGGCCCTCGCGGCGGCATGATCATGTGCAAGGAGGAGTATGCCAAGGCAGTCGACAAGAACATATTCCCCGGCATGCAGGGCGGGCCGCTGATGCACATAATCGCCGCCAAGGCGGTGGCCTTCGGCGAGGCCCTTCAACCGTCTTTCAAGGACTACCAGAGACGCGTCGTCGAGAACGCGCGCGCCCTCGCCGAGGCCCTTCTGTCCCGCGACTATCACCTGGTCTCCGGTGGCACGGACAACCACCTCATCCTGGTCAACCTGACCGACAAGGGGGTAACCGGCAAGGACGCAGAGGCCGCGCTCGACAGGGCGGGGATAACGGTGAACAAGAACGCGGTGCCGTTCGACACCCAGAGCCCCTTCGTAACCAGCGGCTTCCGCATCGGGTCTCCAGCGGTCACCACGCGCGGCTTCGGAGTCGACGACATGAAGACCATCGCGGGCTGGATAGACCGCGCCATCCGAAACATCCAGGACGACAAGGAGCTGGCCGCGATCAGGGCCGAGGTCCTTGAGAGCTGCAAAAATCACCCCCTGTACCCGGGGCTTGAGTAGAGGAGGGAGCGCATGTCCTATTCGATAGACCTGACGATCAACGAGCAAGGGCTCAAGAGCGCGGTGGAGGTGGCCAAGAGGCGCAACATAGTGATACCCACATTCAAACAGATGAAGAACCCCGACGCTCATACTCCGCCCGCCATCAAGGAGAGGCTCAGGAAGACCGGCCTGTGGGACGTGGACTCGGCGAACCTGTTCCGCATCACCTGGAAGAACGAGCCGACGAAGCACGGGGGCCTGTTCGGCAAGGTCAACTACCTGGAGTTCCCCAGGGAGCTCACCGGGGTTGACGCCCGCATCGTGGCCCTCGTGGGCAAGTGGTTCCCCACAGGGGCCCACAAGGTCGGCGCCAGCTTCGGCTGCCTCGCGCCGCGTCTGGTCACGGGCCAGTTCGACCCGGTGAGGCAGAAGGCCGTATGGCCCTCGACCGGCAACTACTGCCGGGGCGGTGCCTACAACGCGCAGCTGCTGGGGTGCGAGTCCATCGCCATCCTGCCCGAGGGTATGAGCCGCGAGCGCTTCGACTGGCTGAAGACCGTGGCGGGGGAGATAATCGCCACCCCCGGCACGGAGAGCAACGTCAAGGAGATCTACGACAAGGTGTGGGAGCTCCGCCGCACCCGCGACAATATCGTGGTCTTCAACCAGTTCGACGAGATGGGCAACCACCTGTGGCACTATGAGGTCACCGGGAGCGCGATGGAGGAGGTTCTGCGCGAGGTGATGGGAGAGAAGGACCGCTACGCCGGGGTCGTGGTCACCTCCGGCTCGGCGGGCACGACCGCCTGCGGAGACTACCTGAAGAAGCTCCATCCGACCAGCAAGTTCGGGGTGGGCGAGGCCCTTCAGTGCCCGACCCTGCTGGAGAACGGATTCGGTGCCCACAGGCTGGAGGGGATCGGCGACAAGCATGTCCCCTGGGTCCACAACGTCAAGAACACCGACCTCGTCATGGCGATCGACGACGAGGACAGCATGCAGCTCATCCGCCTGTGCAACGAGCCCGAGGGGCACGAATACCTCAGGCAGACAGGCGTGAAGGACGAGTTTATCGAGCAGCTTCCGCTGATGGGGATCTCCGGCGCGGCCAACCTGCTGATGGCGATCAAGATGGCGAAGTACTACGAGCTGACCTCAAGGGACGTCATCCTGACCGTCCTGACCGACTCGATGGAGATGTACGGGTCGCGGGTCAGGGAGATGCAGGACGAGGAGGGCCCGTACAGCGTATGCAAGGCCGCCGCGAACCACGCCCGCCACGTGCTTGGCGTCAGAACCGACGGGGTGCTGGAGCTCACCTACCCGGAGAGAAGGCGAGTGCACAACCTGAAGTACTACACCTGGATAGAGCAGCAGGGCAAGACCTCCGAGGAGCTGAACGCCCAGTGGTACGACGCGGAGGAGTACTGGGGCGCGGTCCAGTCCATGGCAGGAGCGATCGACGAGAGGATAGACGAGTTCAACAGACTGACCGGCCTGCTGTAGCGCGGAACGCCCGCAGTTCGGGCGTGGCGGGGCTGTTCGACGAGCGAAGGCAACCTGTCATTCCGACGAGCACGGCCCTCTTGTCATTCCGACGAGCGAAGGCAACCTGTCATTCCGACGAGCACGGCCCTCTTGTCATTCCGACGAGCGAAGCGAGGAGGAATCTATCGCCGGGTCCTCCTCGCCATTCCGACCAAGGAAGGCAGTCTGTCCTTCATACGCGCGAAAACCGCCTGCCCCTCGGACGAGCGAAGGCAACCTGTCATTCCGACGAGCGAAGCGAGGTAAGCAGGCGACAGGCGAGGCGAAGCGAGCCTTCCGGCTGTTGCGTGCCGGAGGCTTCGCACAGTCGTTCGCTATCCCGAGAAGCGTAGCGACGAGGGGAGGAATCTCCTCCTCTACCCAACACGACGAAAGAAGGTGTCTCATGATTCCCTTTGATAAAGTGCTTGCCAAGGCGGAGGAGTATAAACCCCAGATTTCCCGCTTCCTGCGGGACATGATCGCCATCCCCAGCGAGAGCTGCGAGGAGGGCGACGTCATCAGGCGCATCAAGGCCGAGATGGAGGCCTGCGGGTTCGACCGGGTGGAGATAGACCCGATGGGCAACGTGCTCGGATTCATCGGCAACGGCAAGCATCTGATTGCGATGGACGCGCACATAGACACGGTCGGCATCGGAGACCGCTCCCTGTGGGAGTTCGACCCCTACCAGGGCAAGGAGGACGATGAGCTGATCTTCGGACGCGGCGCGAGCGACCAGGAGGGCGGCATGGCCTCCATGGTCTACGCCGGGAGGATAATCAAGGAGCTGGGCCTGCCGGGCGACTTCACCCTGATGGTGACCGGGACTGTCCAGGAGGAGGACTGCGACGGCCTCTGCTGGCAGTACATCATCGAGGAGGACGGGCACAGGCCGGAGTTCGTGGTCATCACCGAGCCCACCTCCTGCAACATCTACCGCGGGCAGCGCGGGAGAATGGAGATAAGGGTCGAGGTCAAGGGGGTCTCCTGCCACGGCTCCGCCCCGGAGAGGGGCGACAACGCCATCTACAAGATGGCCCCGATCCTGCAGGAGCTTCGCGCGCTGCACGAGAACCTGCACTACGATCCATTCCTCGGCAAGGGGAGCCTCACGGTGTCGGAGATCTTCTTCACGTCGCCGTCGCGCTGCGCTGTGGCCGATAGCTGCGCCATCTCCGTCGATCGCAGACTCACCAACGGGGAGACCTGGGAGATGGCCCTTCAGCAGATCAGGAACCTGCCGGCAGTCAAGGCCGCCGGCGGCGAGGTCACCATGTACAAGTACGATCGCCCGTCCTGGACCGGCCTGGTCTACCCGACCGACTGCTACTTCCCCACCTGGGTGCTCGACGAAGACCACGCCGCCTGCAAGACCCTCGTGGACGGGTACAGGGATCTGTTCAAGAGCGAGCCGCTGGTCGACAAGTGGACCTTCTCGACCAACGGGGTCTCGATCATGGGGCGCTACGGGATCCCGTGCATCGGCTTCGGGCCTGGGCACGAGGACCAGGCCCACGCTCCCAACGAGCGTACGTGGAAGAGCGAGCTGGTGAGGGCGGCGGCGCTCTACTCGGTCATTCCTTCGATCTACACCGGCAAGTACGCCGGTTGATGCGCGGCCAGGGGCCCACAACAGACAACAGGAGGAGAGAGCAATGCAGACGCTTTTCAGAGGGAAGCACTTCATAACCCTTCAGGAGTGGACCAAGGAGGAGATCGATACCCTTCTCGACGTCTCCTACGACCTCAAGAAGGACTTCGCCATGGACAGGCCGACCAACTACCTGCCCAACAAGACCGTGTTCCTCATGTTCTTCGAGCAGTCCACCCGCACGCGCAACTCCATGGAGGCCGGCATCACGCAGCTCGGCGGCCATGCCCACTTCCTGGACACGAGCAACATGCAGATAGCCCACGGCGAGGTCCCCAAGGACACGGCCGTGATTCTGTCCAGGATGGGTCACGCCATCGCATGCCGCAACTGCTTCTGGAAGGAGGGCAACGCCTACCTGCGCGAGATGGCCAAGTGGTCCCCCGTGCCGATCATCAGCATGCAGGACGACATTTATCACCCGCTGCAGGGCATTGCCGACCTGATGACGATCCAGGAGAAGAGGGGACGCAACAGCAGGGGGCTGAAGGTCTCCGTGATCTGGGCCTACGCCACCACCCACAAAAAGCCGATCTCCGTGCCCCTCACCCAGGCCATGCTCTTCCCTCGCTACGGAATGGACGTGACCCTCGCCTATCCGAAGGGATACGAGATGCCCGACTGGGTCATAGAACAGGCGAAGAAGAACGCGCTTGAGAACGGCGGCTCCTTCCGCATCACGAACGACCAGGAGGAGGCCTACCGCGACGCCGACGTGGTGATCCCCAAGAACTGGGGCAACTGGGTGACCAACGAGAGCAAGGAGGTCATAGACAGCACGCTCGAGGCCAACAGGCACTGGAAGTGCACCGAGCAGCGAATGACCCTGACCGACAAACACTCGCTCTACATGCACGCTCTGCCCGCGGACAGGGTGAACGAGGTCGAGGACTCCGTCATAGACGGGCCGCACTCGGCGATCTACGACGAGGCGGAGAACAGGCTGCACACCGCCAAGGCTGTCATGGCCCTGACGATGGGCGGCAGGTAAAAAAATCACGAAGCCGCGCCCGGCCGTTCCGGGCGCGGCTTTTCCTGTGCTATACTCGTTACGCTGCGTTCCGGGCGGGGCATCCAGGCGCGTCCGTTCCGCCCGCGACGTCTATAAACGAGGGGAGCAGATGACGGGAGGATCGAACATATGTACGATCTTGTGATACGAGGAGGCGCGGTCGCCACCGCCGGTGGCGTGTTGTACACGGACATCGCCGTCCTCGGCGAGAAGATAGCCGCACTGGGCGTAGGTATAGACGGGCGCGAGGTGATCGACGCGACGGGAAAGATTGTATTGCCCGGGGTTATAGATCCGCACGTGCACTTTGCCCTGCCGGTGGGCGACTACGTGTCCAGCGACGACTTCTACTCCGGCAGCGTGGCGGCCGCCTGCGGCGGGGTGACCACCGTCATCGACTTCACGGTAGGGGCGTCGGACAGAAGCATCCCCGAGGATGTCGAAAGGCGCCTCGAGGACGCGAAGCCATCTGTAGTCGACTATGCCCTGCACGGAGAGGTGGTAGGCTGGCGCCCCGGCAGGGTGGACGAGATAGCCGAGGCAGCGTCCATGGGTGTCGGCAGTTTCAAGTTCTTCACCGCCTATGGCGCGTCCGGCAGGAGGACGGACAACGGCCCCCTGCTGCAGGCGTTCAGGGCCCTTGCCGGTATGAACGCGGTTGCCGTAGTCCACGCCGAGGACGACAGTATTATAGAGAGCATGTCCGCCCTTCTGACCAACGACGAATGGAGTCGCATGGAGAGCCTTGCCAGGGTGCGCCCCGATGTCTGCGAGGCGTCGGCGGTGAACACGGTCGGCTGGCTTTCGGCCCTGACGGGCGCAAAGTGTCACATAGTGCACTTGAGCTCCGAGTTGGGGCTGGAGGAGGTCATGTACGCGCGCGACAGGGGCGCCGACCTCACCGCGGAGACCTGCCCCCAGTACCTGCTGCTCACATCCGACGCGTACAGCGGTCCGGAGGGGTACCTGTACTCGGCCGCGCCGGCGCTTCGCGGTGCGGAGGACAACGCCGCGCTATGGATGGGGCTCTCCACGGGAGATGTGGACTTCGCCGCCACGGACCACTGCCCCTTCACGAGGACGCAGAAGGAGTGGAAAGGGGCTTTCGACCGCCTTCCCGGCGGACTGCCAGGGGTGGAGCTGCTGCTCCCCCTGCTTTACTCGGAGGGAGTGGCGAAGGGGAGGCTGTCGCTGAGCGAGCTTGTCTCGATAACCTCCGAGAGAGCGGCCAGGCGCTACGGCCTGTATCCGCGGAAGGGGAGCCTCATGCCGGGCTCCGACGCCGACATAGTTGTCTTCGACCCGGACGAGGTATGGGGTGTCCAGGCCGGAGCTCTCAGGATGAACGTGGATTTCTCCCCGTACGAGAATATGAAGTTGACCGGCAGAACCTGGCTCACGATCTCCCGTGGGGAGATCGTCTTCTCCGAGGATCGGTTTCTCGGGAAGAAGGGAAGGGGAGTTTTTCTGAGGCGATAGCAGTTATTATAGGGCGAGAAGAGTGAAGCAACCTAGTTTTCGAGGAGGAGAGTAAGTTAATGCACGTACCGAGCGATATCGAGATTGCGCAGGGAGCGGAGCTTCGTCCGGTGACGGAGATCGCGGAGAAGTTGGGGATCGGCGAGGACGAGCTCGAGCTCTACGGCAGGTACAAGGCGAAGGTGAAGCCGTCGGCCTGGGAGAGGGTGAAGGGCAACCCTGACGGCAAGCTGATCCTGGTGACGGCGATAACCCCGACTCCAGCCGGGGAGGGGAAGACCACCACCACTGTCGGGCTGGCCCAGGCGCTTGCGAAGAGGGGCAAGAGGAGCAGCATGGCAATTCGCGAGCCTTCGCTGGGCCCCAGCTTCGGCGTCAAGGGAGGGGCGGCGGGCGGCGGCTACAGCCAGGTGATCCCGATGGAGGACATCAACCTGCACTTCACCGGCGACCTGCATGCGATAACGACGGCTCACAACCTGATCTCCGCCATGGTCGACAACCACATTCAGCAGGGCAACGAGCTGAACCTCGACCCTAGGAGGATAGTCTGGCGCCGAGTCATGGACCTGAACGACCGCGCCCTCCGCAGCGTGATCATCGGCCTCGGCGGCAAGGCCAACGGAGTGCCGCGCGAGAGCGGTTTCGATATCACTGTGGCCTCGGAGGTGATGGCCATCCTGTGCCTGTCGACCGACCTGATGGACCTCAAGGCCCGCATCGCCCGCGCCGTGATCGGCTACACCTACGAGGGCAGGGCCGTCACCGCCGGGGAGATCGGGGCGGCGGGGGCCGCCGCGGTGATCCTCAAGGACGCGATCAAGCCGAACCTGGTCCAGACGCTCGAGGGAGTCCCGGCGTTCATCCACGGGGGCCCGTTCGCGAACATCGCCCACGGCTGCAACTCGATACAGGCCACCCGTTTGGGGCTAAAGCTTTCGGACTACTTCGTGACCGAGGCCGGCTTCGGCGCGGACCTCGGTGCGGAGAAGTTCATAGACATCAAGTGCCGCATGGCGGGACTGAAGCCGTCGGCAGTGGTCATAGTCGCAACCGTGCGCGCCCTCAAGATGCACGGCGGCAGGAAGAAGAACGAGCTCGGCCAGGAGGATCTTGCAGCGCTCGAGAAGGGCATGACCAACCTTGAGAAGCACATCGAGAACGTGGCCATGTTCGGGCTTCCGGCGGTGGTCGCGATCAACCGCTTCCCGGCGGACACCGAGGCGGAGCTCGCCCTGATCGAGAAGAAGTGCAACGCGCTCGGAGCGCCGGTGGCCCTTTCGGAGGTCTGGGAGAAGGGCGGCGAGGGCGGACTCGACCTGGCCGACAGGGTGGTCGAGGCGTGCGAGAAGGCGTCGAAATTCGCGTTTCTCTACGAAAAAGACCTCTCGCCCAAGGAGAAGATGGACCTGATAGCACGGCGAGTGTACGGCGCCGACGGCGTGGTCTTCACGGACCAGGCCGAGAAGGACCTGGCCCTGGTGCACGAGCTCGGCAAGGACGACCTGTTGATCTGCATGGCCAAGACCCAGTACTCGCTCTCAGACGACCCGGCGCTGCTGGGACGCCCCTCCGGCTTCAAGATAACCGTTCGCGAGGTCAGGCTGTCGGCGGGGGCCGGGTTCCTGGTGGCAGTGACAGGCTCAATAATGACGATGCCGGGACTGCCGAAGAAGCCGGCGGCCCTGTCCATCGACATCGACGCCGACGGGCGGATCACGGGGTTGTTCTAGGGAGGTGCGGGATGACAGCCAGGATTCTTGATGGGAAGAAGCTCGCCGCCGAGATAAAGGCGGATGTCAAGGAGAGGACCGCGCTGCTCAAGCAGCGCGGCGTAACGCCCGGGCTCGCGGTGGTCCTCGTGGGAGAGGATCCGGCCTCGAAGGTCTACGTCGGGCAGAAGGAGAAGGGGTGCCTCGAGGCGGGCTTCGCCTCTTTTCTCCACCGTCTGCCCGAGTCGACCTCGCAGGGCGAGCTGCTGGCCCTGATAGAGCGCCTGAACTCCGACAGGACCGTTCACGGGATCCTGGTCCAGCTCCCCCTTCCGCGGCAGATAGACCCGGACACGGTGCTGGCCGCCATCCGTCCCGAGAAGGACGTGGACGGCTTCCACCCGGTGAACATGGGCCGCCTGGTGGCGGGCCTTCCAGCCAGCGAGCCCTGCACGCCGAAGGGGATAATGAGGTTGCTCAAGAGCACCGGTCTGACCCTCTCCGGCAAAGAGGCGGTGGTCATAGGCAGGAGCAACATCGTGGGCAAGCCTGTCGCCCTGATGCTGCTGGCCGAGAGCGCCACCGTCACCATCTGCCACAGCAGGACGGAGGACCTGGCCGCCCATGTGAGGCGCGCGGACATCCTGGTGGCCGCGGTCGGGAAGCCGCGCTTCGTGACCGGCGACATGGTCAAGGAGGGCGCGATAGTGGTCGACGTGGGGATAAACCGCCTGGAGGAGGGGCTCGTGGGCGACGTTGACTACGAGCCGGCGGCGGAGAGGGCGTCGTGGATAACGCCGGTTCCCGGCGGCGTAGGCCCGATGACCATAGCGATGCTGCTCGAGAATACCCTTGAGCAGGCCGAGAAGTCGCTCCCCGCGAGGCGCTGAGGGTTTCGGAATGCCTCGGCCCGGGCCTGCGCACCTACCCAGGGCCGGGGTAAAAAGGGGGTGACGAGCGGTGAGGAGATTAGGATCTGTCGCAGTCTTACTCCTCCTGGTGGCCCTGGCGGCTCCGGGATGGTGCGCCTCCGGAGCGCCGGCTCGCGAGTGGAGGGTGGCCTGCGAGACCGTAGAGGGGGGAGTGGCGGACCTTTACGCCAAGGAGCTGGCCCGCCTGCTGGCCGAGAAATCAGGAGACGCAATCCGCCTGGACGTGTTCTACTTCGGCACCCTCGGGACTCCGAGCGAGATGTTCGAGCTGGTCAGGAACGGGGCGATGGAGTTCTGCCTCACCGGTCCCTGCCAATCGAGCTACTTGGTGCCGGAGAACCAGTTCCTAGGCCTGCACTTCCTCTTCTCCGCCGACCCGGAGGTAAACGGGGAGTTGCTCGCGAACAGCAGGGCTCTCAACGTCATGCTGAACGAGAAGTACATGGAGAAGGGGGTGCGCGTACTCTCGTACTTCGCGGAGGGGGAGATGTTCTGGACGGCAGACAGGCCGATACACTCTCCCGACGATTTCAAGGGATTCAGGATCAGGGTCATGCCCTCCCTGCTGCTCGAGGAGTCCTACCGGGCGTACGGAGCCGACCCTGTGCCCATGCCCTTCACCGAGCTTTACACCGCGCTTCAGCTTGGCGAGGCGGACGGGCAGGAGAACGCCCCCGCCACGGTCCAGGAGATGGGCTTCATGGAGGTCCAGGACTTCCTGATAGGGTCGCGCCACAACGTCTACGTCATGCAGCACGTGGTCAACGAGGCTTTCTTCAAGTCCCTCGACGACGACGTGCGGGCCATGCTCATGGAGTCGGTTGCGGAGGCGTCTTTATACATACGCCGCGTTCAGATGGAGCTGAACGCCGCCAGGCTGAAGACCTTGGTCGACGAACTGGGGCCGGGCCAGGAGTACTACGAGCTGACCCCGCAGGAGAGGGCGGCCTTCAGGGAGATCGCAAGCGGGGTCTACCCGAAGTACATGGAGCTCGCCGGTGATCGAGAGTTCGCGAAGGTTCTGCTTGACACCTTTCGCAGGGAGATTGCCGAGCTTGAGAGAGCCCGCGAGGGGAAGCGGGCCGGGGACTGACCCTGGCGGCCACGGAGGAGTCGGCATCCTGCCGTTTCCATGCGGTTGCGGCGGATCGCCGAGGGCTTTTTGGTTTTGACAGTGTTATGCCATTATGCCATTGCATATAACTTAAGCGGCCAGTGCACCGCCCTGCGCGCGCAGGCCGACGATAAGGAGGAGAAGAAGTGGCACTGCTCAAGGATATGACGCTTGTCCAGTTCAACGACGAACTCGCCGCGGATTCGGCCGCCCCCGGAGGGGGGAGCGTCGCCGCCCTGTCGGGGGCGCTGGGGGCGTCGCTCGTGTCGATGGTCTGTCGACTGACGATCGGCAAGAAGGGGTACGAGGAGTTTCAGGACGAGGTAAAAGAGGTCCTCGCCGAGTCCGAGGAGCTCAGGCGCACCTTGGTCGATGCTATCGATACCGATGCGGGCGCATTCGACAGGGTGATGGAGGCCTTCGCCGCCCCCAAGGGGACGGAGGAGGAGAGAGAGACGAGGCGCGAGCTGATCCAGACCGCGTTCAAGGGTGCGTGCGAGTCGCCGTCGAATATCGCCATCGGCTGTCTGCAGGTGCTGCGGCTGTGTGCGCGAATAGCGGAGAAGAGCAACGTCAACGCGGCAAGCGACCTCGGAGTGGCGTCCTCGGCGGCGCTGGCGGGGCTCGAGAGCGCCGTGATGAACGTCTTCATCAACCTGGCCTCGATAAAGGACGAGGATTACGTCGACGAGATGGAGTCCCGGATGGAGACGCTGCACGAGGAGGGCGCCATCCTGAAGGCGGGGGTGCTGCGGGTCGTCCCCGGGCACCTGGGGGGCTGACCGAGGCCAGGGAGCGGAACCCGATGAAGAAGATCCTGGTGCTTCACGGGGTGAACCTCGATATGCTCGGCGAGCGCGATCCGGACCACTACGGATCCGAGACCATCGCGGAGATAGACGCGCGTCTTCGTGCCATGGGACTCGAGCTCGGGGCCGAGGTCGAGTGCTTTCAGACCAACTCCGAGGGGGAGATGTGCGAGAGGATTCACCGGGCGCACCGGGACCGGGTGGATGGCGTCGTCATCAATGCGGGTGCCTGGACCCACTACAGCATAGCCATCAGGGACGCCGTCGAGATCCTGGTAGCGCCGGTGGTCGAGGTCCACATGTCCAACATCCACGCGAGGGAGGAGTTCCGCCGTCGCTCGGTGCTGTCCGAGGTCGTGACTGGCCAGATTTGCGGTTTCGGCTCGGACAGCTACCTGCTAGGGTTGAGGGCCGTGCTGGGTGCAGCAGCCCCGGCGTGACCGGGGCTGCTGATCCGCAAGTCCAGGAGCGGCGATCAAACCCTGATCGCGAGCAGTAGCCTGACCGCCGCGCCCGCAGCCATCGCGGAGGCGATCATGATGCCCATGGACGCCGCAAGCCTGCGCCCCCCGAGCTCCCTCCAGAGCACTATGAACGTGGCCACGCACGGGAAGGTCATCGACAACGTTACCGTGGCGACCACCATCTGGGCCGGGGACAGGCCTAGCGCCCCCAGCAGCCCCATGGCGACGTCCTTTCTAAGTATGCCGAGAAGTATGGGGGCGGACGCCTCGGGGGGGAGGCCGAGTACCCCCCTGAAGACAGGCGCCAGCAGGCGGGAGAGCAGCGCGGTGATGCCGGCCGCCTCCAGCAGCCCGATCACGAGGATCCCCGCGAGCACGAGCGGCACGGCCTCCATGAGAAAGCCGCGGACCCTCATCCACAGCTTCATCCCCAGTGCTTTGAAGGAAGGGATCCTGTAGGGAGGAATCTCAACGATCAGCTCCGGGCTGAACCCCGGCAGGAAGACGTGCAGCAGTCGCCCCAGGATGAGCCACGAGGCGAAGAGGGTGGCGTACACCGCGAGCACCCACCTTGCGCCGAGGTCTCCCACCGTCCCCACGATCATGGCCTGGAGTCCCGCGCAGGGTATGGCCACCGAGATCAGTGTGGCTGCTATGAACCTCTCCCTGTCCGAATCTAGCACCCTCGTGGCCAGGATCCCTGGCACGTTGCAGCCGAGTCCAAGCAGCGACGGCACTATCGCGAAGCCGTGCAGTCCCATTCGATGCAGCAGGGCGTCGAACACTACTGCGAGCCGCGGCAGGTAGCCGAAGTCCTCCAGCAGGCCCAGTACGAAGTAGAAGGCTGCCACGTAGGGCAGTACCATCGCAAGCGGGACGTACAGCCCGGTCGAGAGCAGGCCAAGGCTCTGCTCGAAGTCGATGCGCCCGTCGATGAGGTGACCGACGATGATGTTGTGCGCCGCGCCGCCCCCTCCCAACAGATCGGACACCCGTTCGGCG
>MTKY01054356.1_pt1 | contig 16943 bp, 14 predicted proteins | sample 1042731 | NCBI WGS metagenome assembly MTKY01 (sample SAMN06212206, study PRJNA360538) | anaerobic digester metagenome | biome: Wastewater treatment plant; material: sludge; isolation source: anaerobic digester fed with sludge from wastewater treatment plant | place: Denmark: WWTP Soeholt ... | reverse complement strand
CGCGAGTCCGGCGAGATATTCGCGCGGCGGCAGCGAGGCCAGCGTGCAGAGATCGCACAGCACCAGCCGCGGTTGGTGGAACGCGCCCACCAGATTCTTGCCGGCCTTGAGGTTCAACCCCACCTTGCCGCCGACCGAGCTGTCCACCTGCGCCAGCAAAGTGGTGGGAATCTGCACGAACGGAATCCCGCGCAAATACGTCGCCGCGACGAATCCCGCCAGGTCCCCCACCACGCCGCCCCCCAGCGCGACAACAAAGGAGCTGCGTTCGAGCCGATGCCCCGCCAGTTGATTATAGCACGCCGCCACCGTGCCCAGGCTCTTGGCCGTCTCGCCGGCGGGGATGGTGATCAATTCCGTGGCAAAGCCCGCGCGGTCCAATGCCTTTTGCGTGGCATGCGCATAGCGGGGCGCAACATTCGCGTCGGAAATAATGGCACAACGACGCCCCAGTTCCAGCCGCCGGCACAGGTTCCCCACACGAGCCAGCAAGCCCGTGCCGATCTGGATATTATAGCTGCGTTGGCCTAGCGATACCCTTACAATGCGCACGGCCTAAGCATAGAGCTTTGCTCCGTGGTGTCAAAACCCAAGGAACGCTGGCTCCACAGCCAGGAATCCTTCGCCTCTGGCTCCGCCCCGCGCGATTGGGCCGGGCAAAAGGTCCGCTGAGGCCCGCTCTTCCGCGTCTCTCTTCTTCGGGCATGGGCCTCCTCCCCTGCCCCTCTCACGAGCATCCTCAACGCCATCCCCCTTTATGCGGCAGCCTGCCCGCCGCCAGACATGAATGCCTCCGGTGCCCAAATAGGTCAGGGGCTTTGGTTTTGTAGATCAAGAGCTGCGGAGGTTGAGGCGGCGGATTGGACGGCGGTTAAACGCTTCGATGTTTGGGGGAAGGGGCGGATCGGGGTAGCGGTGCGCCAGCAGGGCCAGCAGTGCGCGGTGCAACCGGGCCAGGTTAGCCAGCCGGTAGGGGTTGCGACTGCGCGAGACGTCCTCGCCCATCCGCCCTATCCGGTGCCAATAATTGCGGATTTCCACCCCCGCCCAATGGCCACGGATGAGCTGGCGCCACGGAAACAGCCGCCAGCCTCCGGCGGGGCGCTGGAAAGGCAGCCGTGCGATCCCGGGGGCGTTTGGCCGCTCTTTTTGGCCGTGCGGGGATGCCGTCGCCCAATCAGTATGCGAGCAAAGGGGAATCCGGTTTGCCGGGGCTCAAGGGCGAATGGGTGCAGGCTTTTCCTCTCCCCTCAGCCTCCCTGTTTCAACCACGAAAACCGCCCCAAAAACCGCCCCCAAAGCCCCTCGAACTCCCAATCCTCTCAAAGAACCTCAACTCCCTGCAATTACGCCACTTCCACCATGCCCTCAAGCCGTGTACAAGGGGTGTACAAGGGATGCTCATCGGAAGTACATGGGATTTTTCGTTGTGCACCCGATGAGCATCCCTTGTACACCCCTTGTACACGGCTTGAGGGTAGCTATGGATGAGGCTGGAAAGACGAGGGTTACGTGTAAAACGGGGGGGTTCCAACGAGTTCGGTAAAATGAGTCAGGAGGCTATGCCGGCTTGGGGCATGACGCCGGGAGCCTTATTTCATGAACTGCTGGAACTGGGGTTGAACTGGGAAGTGGCTGCGAGTTGATTTGAGCCTGCCAGCGGCACGGTGTTTCTGGAGTTCCGGGAGCGGTCATCATTTTGGGGATCGGCCCGCTGCCCCCAGGATGACGGGCGAATGTTCTGCCATAACCACACCGAAAGGCTCAATCGCGGGTTCAGCACCGTCAAAAGAAAGGCTTGCGGCTACCGCGCCATCGTCAACCGCATTACCACCCTCTATCGGGTGGCCGGCAAACTCCGCCTGCCCCACACCTGGTTCCACTCAAATCGTTGAGGAACCGGCGAAAGAGGGCGGGGAGCATCTGGAGGGGGCACCCCCGGGGAGATTGTGGGAAATGAGCTGGCGGAGCGCAGGCCAGGCTGGAGCAGATGGGCGGAAGAAGGCAGCCTCGGCTTCCAAGTATTCTCTGCGGATCGGTCTGGCCAGCAACGGCTGGCGCACGGGCGGGACGATCGCGACCCGCGCACGGGCCTCTGCGAATAGAGGGCTTGTCAGCCGGTCAGCCAGCTTAGAATGGCTTTCTGGACGTGGAGGCGGTTTTCGGCCTGATCAAAGATGGTTTGGGCGTGGGCCTCGAAAGTCTCCTCATCAATTTCCTTGCCGCGATAAGCAGGCAGGCAATGCATGACCAAGGCGTCGGGCCGGGCCAACCGGACAATGCCGGCGTTGACCTGATAGCCGCTCAGTTGCCGCAGGCGTTCAGCGGATTCCTGCTCCCGCCCCATCGAGACCCACACATCGGTATAAAGCAGGTCGGCGCCCGCCGCCGCGGCCTTAACGTCTTCGGTGACGACAATCTTTCCTCCCGCACGTTTGACCATGTCGGCGTCCGGTTGAAAGGCCCGGGGCGCGGCGAGGCGCAACTCGAATCCGGCCTTGCCCGCGGCAAAGACCAACGAGGTGGCGACGTTGCTGGCGCCGTCGCCGATGAAACTGATTACCTTGCCCTGGATCGGCCCGCGCTTTTCCTGGAACGTAAAGATGTCCGTCAGGATCTGGCAGGGATGTTCCTGGTCGGTGAGCGCGTTGATGGTGGGGATTTGGGCGTAGTGCGCAAACTCTTCCACGTCCTGCTGGGCGAAGGTGCGGAAGATCGCGCCGTGGACCATGCGGCCCATGACGCGCGCCATGTCTTTGACGGGCTCACCGCGGCCAAGCTGGATTTCATGGGCGGGAAGGAAAATGACCTGCCCGCCTAATTCGCGGATGCCGACCTCGAAGGAAACGCGGGTGCGTGTGGAGGATTTCGAAAAGATCATGGCCCACGTCTGACCGGCCAGCGGGAACCGTGTATGCCGGCCGCGTTCCTTTTTGAGCGGCGCCACCCCTGCCAGGATGGCGTCCATCTCCGCGCGAGCCAGCTTCTCAATGCTCAATAGATGTCTCATATCCAAAGCGGACAGGCGTGCTGCCTGCCCGGAGAAAAGCCTCTCATACCAGATTGGCGAGCACGGATTCAAGCATCTTTAGCCCTTCCTCGGCTTCCGCGGGCCGGAGGTTGAGCGGCGGCAAAAACCGGATGACGTGGGTGCCGGCCGGAATGGCCAGCAACCCGGCGGCGTGCAGGAGATTAATGAAACGAACCGCCGGCGTCTTCGCGGGGTCGCCGGGCAATTGAGGCATGGCCGGCGCCAGTTCCATCCCCAGCATCAGTCCCAGGCCGCGCACCTTTTGAATGATCGCCGGGTATTTGCGGGCAAGCTCCTCCAGGCGGCTTTTGAATTGCGCGCCCACCTGGCGCGCATTGGCGGCCAGGTTCTCGCGCGCGATGACCTCAAGGATCTTCAGCGCCACGGCGCACGCCAGCGGCGAGCCGCCGTAAGTGGTGCCGTGCGAGCCCGCGCTCAGCAAATCCGCATAGGGCGCCCGCACCCAGAACGCGCCGATGGGAAAACCGCCCCCCAGAGACTTGGCCATCGAGATGCCATCCGGCAGGAAAGTCTCGCCGCCCGGCACCGCTTCGAGGATGCGCTGATAGCTCTGGAAGCGACCGCTGCGAAAGTGCCCGCATTGCACGCTGTCCATAAGCAGCAGCAGCTTCTTTTCGTCGCACAAGCGGCGCAAGCCCAGCAGATAATCCGGCGTGGCGGGCAGCACACCCCCCTCCCCCTGGATGCCTTCAATCATAATCGCCGCCGTCGCGGGCGAGATCGCCTCGCGCATGGCTTTCAGGTCGTTGAAGGGGACATGGCGAAAACCCGGCACCGCTGGCTCGAACCCTTTTTTGACCTTCTCCTGCCCGGTGGCGGCGATGGCGGCCAGAGTCCGGCCATGAAACGAGTTCAAGGTGGTCAGAATCTCGAAGCGCCCCTCATCGTGCCCGAACTTGCGGGCCAGTTTGAACAGGCCCTCGTTGGCCTCGACGCCACTATTGCAAAAAAAGCATTTGCCCGGGCCAATCAGGCTGACCAGCGCCTGCGCCAGCCGGCCCTGCGGTTCGTGGTAGTAGAAGTTCGAGCAGTAGATAATTTTGCGCGATTGTTCGGCCAGCGCCTCCGTGATGGCCGGGTGCGCATGGCCCAGCGAGTTGACGGCGATGCCGCCGCCCAAATCGAGATAGCGCCGGCCGGTGATGTCGTAGAGGCTGCACCCCGCTCCGTGGCTTAGCACCAAATCGAAGCGGCCATAGCTCGGCACGACGTTCTGCTGGAAAAGCGCCTGTACCGCCGCCACATCATTGCGCACGACGGGCGGCGGAGCTGGAACAATGTCTTTCATGATTCGCGCGTCAAATGAAACCGAGCCATCATTAGCAGGAGTTTCGGTTGAGGGAAACGGAATATTGCCATCGCGGCGCAAGGGCACGCCTCCATTTCTGGCAGCGCCAAAGCCCCGCGGGGCATGCGGCAACCGCCCCGGCGCCCCGAAAGCGGGCGGCAAGGCGGGCTCCATATCAAAGACGCCCTCTCCCGCCCAGGCCAACCCGGTTTCCCCATCCCCCGCGTCCGCCTGGGCGGCTTCGGCGGCGTCTGAGCGAGCTTCCCAAATACGCTCAGGTCCGCCGGACGCTCGCTGGCAAAGCCCCCAATCGGAGCCAGGACCAGGCTGAAATCAATATTCGCGCTGCTTGGTGATCCCCGGCATGGGCATGGGATACTTGCCGTCCGGTCCCGCGGGCAGCGGGGCGGGCGAATTCATGGTGAACTTATCCACATCAGGCGCGAATTCATGCTCGCAGTTGAGCATGTCTTCGTAGGAAATTTCCTGGCCGGTGTGGGCGGCCATGCGGCCCATGCTGGTGACCAGGCTGGCTTCGACGCCATATTTGGCTTCGTTGTAGGGCTGATTGTTGCGGATGGCGGCCATGAGATCATCCCATTCATTTTGATACGGGTCGTCCGTCTGGCCAGGGGGAGGCTTGGAAGACCAGAGGAGGTTGGAGCGTTGCGCATTCTGGCCTTTGAAGATGCTGGAAGGCCCCTGGAAGTCGCCGGCTTTGGCGGCAATGGCCATGCCTTTGCTGCCATGCACATAGCTGGAATAAATGTCATTGCAACCATTCATGCAACGTCCATCCATGTACAGCTTGCTGCCATCGGCAAAGGTGTATTCCACCGAATACGAATCGAAGTTCTGATCTACGTAAGGCACGCCTTCGGGGTTCTGCTTGTAGTGCCGCCCGCCGAGCGCCTGGGCTTTGATCGGCCAGGCATTCTTGAGCCAGCAAAGGTGATCTATATGGTGGATATAGAAGTCGCTGAAGCAGCCGCCGCTGGCCCAAAGGAAGGCGTGGAAATGCCGCACCTGCCAGAGCAATTCGCTGGGGTCGCCCGGCCATTTGGTTTGGAAAGCATGCCCGACCGGGCCGTGCATCCGGTAGCCGCGCATAAGAATAACATCGCCGATTTCGCCATTTTGAATGCGCTGGCGCAATTCCTGAAGCGCCCGGCAATGACGGGACATCAGCCCCACCCCGACTTTCAAGTTCCGGGCGGCGGCATCCCCGGCCAGCTTGAGCATCCGGCGGCTGGTCGGGCCATCTACGGTGACCGGTTTTTCCATGAACACGTTCAACCCCTTTTTGATGGCGTAGGCGAAATGCACCCAGCGGAAGGCGGGCGGCGTGGTCAGGATCACGATATCCCCGGGCTTGAGGCAGTCCATCGCCTTCTGATAGGCGTCGAACCCCGTGAATCGGCGGGCCGGCGGCACGTCCACCAGGTCTCGCTTCGAGTTCGTTACGTTGTCATGACTGTCGGTAAGCCTCTTTTCAAAGACATCCGCCATGGCCACGAGCTTGAGGGGGCCCGCCTGGGTGGAGAGCGCATTATTGGCGGCGCCCGTGCCTCGGCCTCCACAGCCGACCAGGGCCAGTTGAATGAGATCACTCCCGGCGGCGTGGACATGTGGCAGCGCCACGCCCGCCAGGGCGGAAGCGGCGGTGAAGCGACCGGTGGTTTTGATAAACTCACGACGAGAAGTAAGCGGATTAGCAGTTTCTTTCATGCGGCACATCTTCTGCCGCGCGCCGCGGGGAAGTCAATGGCAGAAAAATGGAAATTGGGGAGAGAAAATGCCGTCCCCGATCGTTTTTCCTAGGCCCGCTTTTCCGTGTCCGCTAGAGTGGCCCGGTGGCAGGCTGGCTTTGTCGCCGCCGCAAGACGCCCCGATGAAGAACATTGTTTATTTTGACCTGGAGACCCAGAAATCAGCCGATGAGGTCGGCGGCTGGGAAAACATCAGCCGCATGGGCATGAGCGTCGGCGTGACCTTCAGCACCGCGCGGGGCGCTTACGAAATCTACTGCGAAAAGCGGGTCAGCGAACTGATCATGGAATTGCAGCGCGCCGATCAGGTCGTCGGCTTCAACATTCTGCGGTTCGATTATGAGGTGCTGCATGGTTACACCGCGTTTGATCTGCGCCAATTGCCCACGCTGGACATGATGCTCAAGCTGCAAGAGACCCTGCGCCACCGGCTCTCGCTGGAGGCAATCGCCGCGGCCACCTTTGGCCTGAAAAAGACCGCGGAAGGCCTGCAAGCCATCCAATGGTACCGGGAAGGCAAGCTGCTCGAAATCGCGGAGTACTGCTGCTACGACGTGAAACTTACCCGGCTCGTGCATGAATACGGCGTGCAGCAGCGTCAACTGCATTACCACAATCGCTTTGGGCGAAAATTGACCGTGCCGGTGAACTGGTAAGGGGCCGATCCCGGCATCGCACGCAAGTTGGCACCCCCACCCTGAATTGAACAGGGATCAACGGTTTAGGAAACCGCCGCTCTATCCATTTGAGCTATGGGGGCAGCCAGAAGCGGTAGTATAGGCCTGCGTAAAGCCGGGCGCAAATGGTCTTTCGGACGAACGCGCCGGCGCGGCGGAGGGGTGGCGGCGGGTATGAACGGCGCGCGCATCTGCTCCCTTTTCGAGATACGAAAAGCCGTGCGCAGCGCATTACGCGGTTGTCCCGGGCGGGAAAGCGGGTATGCTGCCGCAACAGCATGCCCGTAAAAGTCAAAATCTGCGGCATCACGAATGAGGCCGACGGACTGGCCGCGGCCGAAGCGGGCGCGGATGCGCTCGGTTTCGTGTTCTACGAGCCCAGCCCACGCCATATTTCCGTGGACGCGGCTGCCAGCGTCATTCGCAAATTGCCGGCGTCGGTGATCAAGGTGGGGGTCTTTGTGAATGCGCCGGAGGGACTGGTTCTGCACGCCGCCCGGGAATGCGGGCTAAACCTGCTGCAGTTTCATGGCGACGAGTCTCCGGAGTATTGCCTGGGATTTGGCCTGATGAGCATGAAGGCCTTTCGCGTGCGCGATCGGGCATCGCTGGAGGCCGTGCGGGCTTATCGCACAGATGCCTGGCTGTTCGATGCCTACACGCCAGGCCTGCCGGGGGGCACTGGCGAAACGTTCAACTGGAATCTCGCCAGGCAGGCCCGCGACTGGGGGCGCCCAATCTTTCTGGCGGGAGGACTGTCCCCCGAAAACATCGCCGAGGCGATACAGTGCGCGCGGCCTTATGGTGTGGATGTATCGAGCGGGGTCGAAGCCGCCCCCGGAAAGAAGGATCACACCCGGGTCAAAACCTTCATCGAGGCAGCCAAAGCGGTTGAGGATTGATCGCCGCGCAGGCGCGAGTTGGCGAGGGTGAGGGAATGGATGCGGATTGCCCGCTCGAGCAGGATCAACCGATGGTCAGCAAAAACCAACCGGAGTGTGGTTGCGGTCTTTCGAAGGGAGTGTCATTATAAGAGCCCTTGCTGTCGGTAAAATGGCCATGAAGAACAACGACGGATCACTTACCGCCGCCCAATTGCAGGCGGAGCTTAACCGGTGCGAATACTGCGAGGAAAAGCCATGCCAGGCCGCCTGTCCGGCGGATTGCTCGCCGGCGGACTTCATCATGGCGGCTCGCATGGGAGCGCCTTCTGATTACCGGCGGGCGGGGGCGCTGATCATGGGAGCGAATCCCCTGGGCTGGGTTTGCGGAGTCGTCTGCCCGGATTACTTCTGCATGAAGGCATGTGTACGCCGCACGTTTGACCAGCCGATCAATATTCCCGCAGTTCAGGCCAGCGTGATGAAGCGCGCCTACCAGGCGGGATTGGAAAGTTTCCCGGCACCCCAATGCAACGGCAAAAAAGTTGCGGTAATCGGCGCGGGGCCGGCGGGCCTCGGCGCCGCCAGCGTGCTCGCGCAGCGCGGCTACCAGGTGACCGTGTACGAACAACGGAAGCGGCTGGGCGGCATGATGCGGCTCATCCCGAATGACCGGCTCGACCCGCAAGTCACGAACCGGGATATCGAGTTTATCAAGGCCCTTGGCGCCGTTGATTTCCGACCCGGCCAGGGCATAACCAATCCGGCTGCGCTGCTCAAGGACTACAAGGCGGTCATCGTCAGCGCCGGGCTGGAAGAGCCGATGCGGTTGGGCATCCCGGGCGAGGAATACGCGTTTTCCTGGCAGGAGTATTTGGAACGGCAGAAGCAGATCGCGGTAGCCGGCCGGAAGGTCGCCGTGCTGGGCGGCGGCGCGGTCGCTGTTGACTGTGCCACGACGGCCAGGAGGCACGGCGCGTTATCGGTGGAGTTGGTTTACCGGCGCCGGCAGCAAGATATGCCGCTGACCGCTTACGAGCGAGAGATGCTGCTGGAGCAGGGCATCGAGATCGCCAGTTGCTGCAAGCCCCTCGAGATCTTGCATCGGGGCCAGAAGGTAACCGGCCTGCGTCTCGCCCGGATGATGCTCCCGAAGGGCAAAGCGCCCCGGCCGCAGAACTTCGTGGTTAACCGGAAAGAATCCCCAATCTTCCGGGAGTTTGATGTGGTTATCATCGCCATCGGAAGCCGATCCTCGCTGCCAATCCGAAAAGTGCGGGGCGTCTTTTACGCCGGTGATATGGTTTTAGGCTCGGCGACGGTTGTCGAGTCGGTGGCTACCGGCAAGAATGCCGCTTTGGAGGCCGAGGCCTATCTGCTGGGCGAAAAGCCGCCTCGCTTCAAGAACCGCGCCAAGAGCCATGTCGTGCTGGCGGGCTTGGAATTGCATCCCGTGCCGCTCGAAACCGAGTTCTTCGGGTGTAAAATTCGATCGCCCTTTCTGCTCTCGGCGGCGCCGCATACGGACGGTTATGCCCAAATGCGCAAGGCATACGCGGCGGGTTGGGCCGGCGGGGTGATGAAGACCGCCTTTGATAAGGTGCCGATCCATATTCCCTCTGAATACATGACCGTGTTCGGTCCTTCGACCTATGCCAACTGCGATAATGTCTCCGGCCATGAACTCGACCGTGTTTGCCGGGAAGTGAGGCAGTTGGTGCGGGAATTCCCGGACCGGCTCACACTTGCCTCGACCGGCGGGCCGGTCACGGGACAGGATCAGGCCGACAAGGCTGTTTGGCAGTCGAATACGCGAAAACTGGAAGCGGCGGGGGCCATGGGTGTTGAATACAGCCTTTCTTGCCCCCAAGGCGGCGATGGAGCGCAGGGCGACATTGTTTCCCAGAACGCGGAGTTGGCGGCCAAAATCATCGGCTGGGTCATGGAAGCCAGTTCGGCGGATAACCCGAAACTGTTCAAGCTCACCGCCGCAGTCACCGCCATTCAGCCGATCATCCAGCGCATCCAGCAGGTTTTTGCCCAGTATCCTCATAAGAAAGCCGGGGTCACCCTGGCCAACAGCTTCCCATCACTGGACCTCCGGCGGGCCGAGAACCGGCGTTGGGAAGAGGGGGTGGTGGTCGGCATGTCCGGCGAAGGGGTGCTGCCGATCAGCAACTTGACGCTGGCGAAAGTGTCGGGCATGGGCATCGCGGTGTCCGGCAATGGCGGCCCGATGAACTACAAGGCGGCGGCCAACTTCCTGGCCTTGGGCGCCCAAACGGTGCAGTTTTGCACCATCGTGATGAAATACGGGCTGGGCATCGTGAATGAATTGCACTCCGGGCTCAGTTTTCTCATGCAGGACCGGGGATTCAAGTCCGTCAAAGAGTTGATCGGCGCGGCGCTGCCGCATCCGATTACCGACTTTATGGCTCTCCCGGCGACCAAGAAACTGCCGCAGGTGAACGCTGAACTGTGTGAACATTGCGGCAATTGCACGCGCTGCCCGTATCAGGCCATCACCCTCAACCGGAACAAGGTGCCATGCTTCGACGCGGCCCTGTGCATTGGCTGCTCGCTCTGCGCGCAGAAATGTTTTGCCGGCGCCATCACCATGCGCCCGCGCACGGCCCAGGAATTGGCGGTGTTGCAGCATTAGGCGGAGAGCCCCGAAGGAGGCTGCGCTCATGTCATTACTCATCGAAAATGGACTGGTTCTGACCGCTGGCAAGCGGCCTGCGGTTTTGCCCACCCACTCGGTTCTTGTCGAGAACGGTTATATTGCCAAAGTAGCCCCCGCCAGCCGATTCAGGGGATTTGCGGGCAAACGCATTGACGCCTCGCGCAAGGTGGTAGCTCCGGGCTTCATCAACGCCCATACGCACCTTTACAGCACATTCGCGCGCGGGCTCACCCGGACCAAGCCGGCTGGAAACTTTACAGAGGTGCTGAAAAACCTGTGGTGGCGGCTGGACTCAGCCCTGACCACCGAGGATTGCTATTACAGCGCGCTCATAGCCCTGCTGGAGGCGATTCGGCACGGCACGACGACCCTGATAGACCACCACGCCAGCCCTGGCGCTGTGCGCGGCTCGCTGGCGGCCATCGGAAAGGCCGTTCAGCAAACAGGCCTGCGAGCCTGCCTTTGCTATGAGCTTTCCGACCGCGACGGGCCGCACATTAGCAAGGAGGGTCTGGAGGAAAACGTTTCCTTTATTCGCTCCTGCAAAGAAGCCGGGCTCACTCGCCCGGCGGCCCGGGCGACGGCCCCGGCGGAGTCGCCCCGCCTCTCCGCCCTCTTTGGTCTCCATGCCGCCTTCACCCTCAGGGACGCCACCCTGGAAAAAGCTGCAGCCCTGGGCCGGGAATGGGACACCGGTTTTCATATCCACGTAGCGGAAGCCGGCAGCGATCAGGAATACTCGGAAAAGAAGCATCAGCAACGGGTGGTAGAACGGTTGAATCGGTTCGGCATTCTCGGGCCGCGCAGCATTGCCGCGCATTGTGTGCACGTAAACCGCCGCGAAATAGATATTCTCGCCCGGACGCAAACGGCGGTCGTTCACAATCCCCAGTCGAACTTGAACAACGCGGTGGGCATCGCGGATGTAATCTCGCTGCAGCGGCGCGGAGCCCTGGTCGGCTTGGGCACGGACGCCATGACCGCCAATATGCGGGAGGAAGTGCGCGTGGGAATCTGGGCGCAGCATTTCCGGGCGCAGAATCCCTCCGTTGGGTTTGCCGAAGTCGTCTCGGCGCTCCTGTTCAACAACCCCGTCATCGCGGGCCGTTGTTTCCATCTCCCGCTGGGCGAACTGCGCGAGGGCAGCGTGGGGGATATTATCATCGTGGATTACGATCCCCCCACCCCGCTGGAAGCGGACAATGCTTTCGGGCATGTTGTCTTTGGCATATCCCAGGCCGCGGTGGACACCACTATCGTCGGCGGCCGCGTGCTGATGCAGAACCGGCGCCTGGCGCTGAACCTGGACGAGCCGCGGATCAACGCCCGTGCCCGCGAATTGGCCGCCCGGCTTTGGAAGCGGTTATAACCCTCAGTTTTATGAAGACCCCCAATACGTACCAAGCCATTCGGAAACGCGCCCAAGCGCTGGAGCAGGATATCGTTCGCTTCCTGGCGGACATGATCCGCACCCCCTCCTTTTCCGGCAAGGAGGAGCAGGTGATTAAGGTCATCAAGAAAGAGATGCAGAAGGCCGGCTTTGACGAGGTGCGCATTGACGGCCTGGGAAACATCATCGGGCGGATTGGCCAGGGCCGCCGCGTGATGGCTTTCGATGCCCACATTGACACCGTCTATCCCGGCAATCGTGAACAATGGAAATTCGACCCCTTCGAGCCACGGATCAAAGATGGCAAAATCTGGGGGCGGGGCACGGTGGATCAAAAGGGCGGCATGGCCGCGATGGTCGGCGCGGCCCGGATTATCAAGGAGCTGGACCTCAACCACGAGTTCACCCTGTATTTTACCGGCACCGTCATGGAGGAAGACTGCGATGGCTTATGCTGGCAATACCTGCTCAAGGAGGAAAAGCTCAAGCCCGAGTTGGTGGTCATCACCGAACCCACCAATCTGAATCTCTATCGCGGCCATCGGGGGCGGATGGAAATTCGCGTCGAAGCCAAAGGCCGAAGCTGCCATGGCTCGGCGCCCGAGCGCGGGGACAACGCCATCTACAAAATTGCGCGCATCGCGCTGGAAATTGAGAAGCTCAACAAACGCTTGCGCAAGGACCCGTTTCTGGGCAAGGGAACGGTCACGGTCACCGAAGTGCGCTCCGCATCGCCGTCGCTCTGCGCGGTGGCGGACGGAGCCGTTCTGCATTTGGATCGGCGGCTCACCGCCGGCGAGACCAAGGCGAGCGCCCTGGCTGAAGTGCGAGACGCGGCGAAGCGGGCGGGCTACCCGAACGCCCGGGTGTATGTGCTCAATTACGCTGAAGCGGCCCACACCGGCAAGGTGTATCCGACGGAAAAGTATTATCCAACCTGGGTTCTGGAGCCGAAGTCGCCGTATCTGAAAGACGCGGTGGCGGCTTACAAAGGAGTCCTGGGCAAGGAGCCACGAGTGGACAAGTGGACCTTCAGCACCAACGCGGTGGCCATTGCGGGCATGCGAGGCATCCCGTGCCTCGGATTGGGGCCCGGCAACGAGGTTTATGCCCACGCCCCGAATGAAGCCTGCCCAATACAACACTTAAGCGCCGCCGCCGCTTTCTACGCCGCCCTGGTGGCGCGGTTGAACGGAAAAGCCGGCGGAGACCTCTCCCGCAGCTCCCGGAAATGACGGGTGCCGGCGGACGTGCAAGCTGCGCCCGGCCTGTTGCATGATCCCCTTTCTTTACCACTGCACCACCTGCGGCAAGCCATACCCGCGAGACGAAGTTCGCTATCTCTGCCCTGCCTGCGCCCGGAACTACCGGCCCGGCATCCCGCTCCCGGGAGTCCTCTCGGTCCAGTTCGACTATGCGGCCATCAAGCGGCGCTTTCGGAAATCAAACCCGGACTGGAGCCTCTTTTCCGCAGTCGAGCGCCGGCATCATCCGCCTTACGCCGCCGGCCATACACCGTTCTTTCCGGCTACGGCGCTGGGCCAGGCGTTTGGTTTCGAGAAGGTCTGGATTAAGAACGATGGCCTCAACCCGAGCGCCTCGCTCAAAGACCGGGCCTCATTCCTGGTGGTGGCGGAGGCCAACCGCCTGAAGGAAACCACCATCGTCGCGGCTTCCACCGGCAATGCGGCCAGCGCCCTGGCAGCCGTCTGCGCAGCCGCGGGCCGACAGGCGATCATCTTCGTGCCCGAAAGCGCGCCGAAGGCCAAGCTCGTGCAAATGGTATTGTATGGCGCCCGCGTCATTCCCGTGCGCGGCACCTACGATGACGCGTTCCGGCTTTCGCTGGAATACACCGCGCGCAAGGGCGGCCTCAACCGGAATACCGCCTATCATCCCCTGACCCTTGAGGGGAAAAAGACCGTGGGACTGGAAATCTATGAGCAAAACCGGTTCAAGGTCCCGGACGCGATCCTGGTGCCGGTCGGCGATGGCGTCATCATCAGCGGGGTGCACAAGGCTTTCCTCGATCTGAAAGCCGCCGGACTGACTGCCCGGCTGCCGCGCTTGATCTGCGTGCAGGCGGAGCGCTCGGCGGCCATCCATCATTACATCCGCACGGGCAAATACCAGAACGCCCGGCGACCCGCCACGATTGCCGACTCGATTTCCGTTTCCGCTCCGGCCAACGCGCACCTGGCGCGGCGGGCGGTTCAGGAAAGCCGGGGATTCTCCCTCACAGTGACCGACCGGGAGATAGTGCGGGGACAACGGACGCTGGCGGAGAAGACCGGCGTGTTCGCCGAACCCGCAGCCGCCGCGACCGTGGCGGCCCTGCGCCAGCTTCAGGGCACGGACCTGCTGGGCCGCCGGGAGCAAATCGTGCTCCTGATCACCGGCCACGGGCTCAAGGATGTTGACGCCGCGGCGCGTTTCCTTCGCTTCCCGGCCGCGGTCGGACCCAGGCCGGGCGCGCCCCTTTGATCCCCCACCCGGGCGCGCCGCCCTTTCTTTTCATTGCGGGAGTGCCCGAACCACCCCGAGCTTGCCAATAAGCACGTACACCAGCAGCAGCGCCAGCGGGTAAAAGAGCGCGCAGGTAATAAAGATGGGGGTAAAGCCATAGGCATCCACCACGTGGCCCGTGCTCAGCATCGCCAGGGCTCCCACCCAGGAGCCCAGCGCGCCGCCCAAGCCGGTGACCGTGCCGATGGCGCTTTTCGGGAAAACCTCGGCCGGCAGGGTGATGTTGCCCCAGCCACCATGACAGAAGGTCATGCCCGCCACGAGCAGGAGCGCGGCCATCGGATTAGCCGTCCGGGTCACGGCAAACAAACAGACCAGGAGCGTGAACGTCAGAAAGATCATCGTGCCCTTGCGCGCTTTGTCCAACGACCAGCCCCGGCCAATGAGCGTTCGCGGGATGATGCCGCCGCAAAGGTTGCCCAACGCCGCCGCGGCATAGGGAATCCAAATGAACAGGCCGATGCGTTGCAGGCAAAACCCGTGTTGATTTTGAAAGTAGGGCGGGATCCAAAACAGGAGAAAGTAACTAATCGGGTCGGTCAGCGCGCGCACCAGCACGCAACCCCAGGTTTCGCGCATTTGCAGCAATTGCCGGAGCCGCGGCGGCGGCGGCGGCGCCGTTTCCTCCGGCTGGCCCTCCAGGATCAACCGGAGTTCCGATTCGCTGAGCTGCGGATGCGTTTTGGGCTGGCGGAAGAACAGCAGCCACGGCACCAGCCAGACAAATCCCAGCGCCCCGGTGACCAGGAAAGCTGATCGCCAGCCCCACGTGACCGCAATGAAAGACACGATCGGGGCCGCCGCCACCGAACCCACCGCCGTACCCGCATTGAAAATGCCAATGGCCAGCGCGCGGTCGCGCATGGGAAACCACTCGCCGACCGCTTTCACCCCGCCCGTGAAGCTGCCCGGCTCGAAGACTCCCAGCAGAAAGCGAAAGAACGAAAACTGGCCCACGGTGGCAGCCACCACATGGAGGATGTTGGACAGTGACCAACCCGACACAAACAGCACGAATCCCCGGCGCGTACCAATGTAGTCTATGATGCGCCCGCTGACGGCGTACATCACCCCGTAGCTGGCCAGGAACCACGCGTTAATGGCGCCATAGCTGGCGTTCGTCAGGCTGAGTTCCTCCTTAATGGTGCCAATCAGCACGGAAAGGGTTTGCCGATCCAAATAGTTCAGCGCCGAAGCCAGGCATAGCAGTCCCGCGATGTACCAGCGGAGTCCCTTTATTTTCATTATGCGCAGCCATCCTGACCGGAAAAGGCGCTGCGGAGCAAGAACTCTTCCGCACGCATCCCGTTGACCCGTTAACCCTTGAGGGTTTGCCAGCCGGGAATGGCCGCGGTCACGCCCGTTCCTCCGGAAAAAATGCGCCGCCAGAGCCAATGCCGCTTTACGGGCCGCAGCCGGACGCCCCCCGGCCGGGCGTCCTCAATCCCGGCGCGCCAGATGAGGCGCCCGGAGATGCCGGTTGGAATAAACCCCGGAAGACGCTTGAAAAGCGGAGGCGCCAGAAAGCGCCCGCTAGACCTGGCCCGCGTTCACCAGGGCGGCAAAACGTTCGAAGCTCCGGTCGTACGTGCGCTCGACCTCTTTGGGAAAACAGCATCCGGGGAGCTGCCGCATGCCCAGGTGGTATTGCAGGCACTCGCAGCAGATGCCATGCTTTTCACAGCCCGGGTAGGTGCAATTGCAGAACTGTGCGTTGCGCGACTTTTTGCATTCCATGGCAAGGGTTTAAGCACTGAAGCCCCCCGCCGTCAACTCCCGTTAAAATGCCCGCTTCCCTTCCCGGAGCCGGGGATTTATAACAGAGCGGATGGCATTCAAAGATTTTCCCGCGCAAGCGCAAGGCGTGGAGCTGCTGCAACGCTCACTCGAACGCCAGCGGCTGGCGCACGCTTACCTGTTTGCCGGCCCCCATCTCGATTCCCTGGAAGCCCTGGCGCGCACCCTGGCCCAAATCTTGAACTGCCAGCACCCCGTTCGGCGCAACGGCGCGGCGGTGGATTGCTGCGACCGCTGCTCCGGCTGCCGGAAGGCGCGCGACGGCCAGCACGCCGACGTGTTCTGGGTGCGCCCCGAATCCAAGCTGCGGCAAATCAAAATCGGCCAGATTGTCCATCGCGACAACAGCCCGCCCCGCGTGCTGCTGGACGTGGTGAACCTCAAGCCCACCGAAAGCCAATACAAGGTGGGCATCATCGTGGCCGCCGACCGCATGACGGAAGAGGCGGCCAACGCCTTTCTCAAAACCCTCGAAGAGCCGCCGCCGCATTCGGTGCTGATTCTGCTCACGACCGAGCCGGAGCGTTTATTGGAAACCATCCGCTCCCGCTGCCTGCGCTTGAATTTTGCCGGCGAAGGCCCCCCGGCCTGGGCGGCGGCGCAACTCGAATGGCTGACGGCGTTCAGCGAAATGGCGGCCGCCAGCCAGAAAAGCCTGTTGGGCCGCTACCGCCTCATGGATGTGCTGCTCCGCAAACTGAAAACCGTCCGGGACGACATCGAAAAAGACCTCAACGCCCGTTCCCCGCTGGAGAAATACGAGGAGGTGGACGCCGCGCTGCGCGACCAATGGACACTGGAACTTAACGCCGCGGTGGAAGCCGAATACCGCCGACAGCGGGGTGAATTTCTGTTGGCCCTCCAATGGTGGCTGCGG
>MTKY01054391.1_pt1 | contig 16946 bp, 18 predicted proteins | sample 1042731 | NCBI WGS metagenome assembly MTKY01 (sample SAMN06212206, study PRJNA360538) | anaerobic digester metagenome | biome: Wastewater treatment plant; material: sludge; isolation source: anaerobic digester fed with sludge from wastewater treatment plant | place: Denmark: WWTP Soeholt ... | reverse complement strand
TCGGCACCGTCCGCGGACGCAGCACGCACGCTCGCCAGGTAACCGTGCCCATGCAGTCCCCGCGCGCGGTGCCCCGGCGCCAGCACGGTGACGCGTGCCGCTGCCTCGAACGGCGCGCTCGCGAGATAGAGCAGTCGGGTGTTCATCCCGGAGCCAACCCGAAGCGCCGCAGCAACGGGTCCTCGATACCGGCATCCGCGAATCCGCGGGCACGCAGCACGCAGGAATCGCAGCCGCGGCACGGCCGTCCCGTCGCGTCGGGGTCGTAGCAACTGCTGGTCAGCGCATAATCGACACCCAGCGCGAGCCCCTGGCGAATGATATCGGCCTTGCCGAGTGCGATCAGCGGCGTCCGGATGTGCAATTGCGCGCCACCCTCCACGCCAGACCTGGTAGCCAGATTGGCCATGCGGGTGAACGCCTCGATGAATTCCGGGCGGCAATCCGGATAACCCGAATAATCGATCGCATTGACGCCGATGAAAATATCGCGGGCATCGAGGACTTCGGCGAAAGCCAGTGCATAGGAAAGAAATATGGTGTTGCGGGCCGGAACGTAGGTGATCGGGATGGTCCCGGCACCGCTGTTCCCGGGCTCGTGCCGCGGCACCTCGATATCCGCGGTAAGCGCCGAGCCGCCGAACACCCGCAGATCGATATCGGCAATCACATGCTGCGCGGCTCCGATCGCCTGCACCAGCCGTTTGGCACTTTCCAGCTCCACCGAGTGGCGCTGCCCGTAGCGAAACGAAAGCGCGTGGGTGCGATAGCCGCCGGCGCGCGCGATCGCAAGCACGGTGGCCGAATCCAGCCCCCCGCTGAGCAATACCACCGCCGCTCGTGCCACCCGTTCGACTCCGCCGCCCCTTCGAGGCTGGCATTGTAGACGCGTGAGTGCGCAATTTGCATGACACCCTGTCACGCGCGGGGCCCGCCCGCCGTTGCCGTCCGCGGATGCGGATATCGCCACGCACCCGTTTCCCGTTTGCGCTCCTCCCGGTATCGCGCTCGCGCCGGAATGCATCGTTTGCCCCGGCTGGCCATGGACCCCCATCTGCTCTACAGTATCCGGGGAATCATGTGTCAACCGGAGCCCTGTCGATGTGTCGCCGCCTGATCGCGCTGCTCTGCTTCCTGACCTGCCTGCATGTCGAAGCGGGCTATGACACCGGAAACCGCTTGTTCGAGGACTGCAGCTCGGAAAATTATTTCAACCGCGGCTACTGTGGTGGCTATATCGTCGGCATCGTCGACACCATCGAGGCGATGCAGGCCAGCGGACTGTTGCCAAGGAACGCGCTGTGCATCCCGGACGGGGCCACCAAGGGACAGATCGCGGACGTTGTGCGCCAGCACCTCGCCGATCATCCCGAACGCCGTCATCTCGATTCCGGGAGCCTGGTTCCGGAAGCGCTCAACGCGGCATTTCCCTGTGGCGGATGACACCGCACCGCCCACCAGCGCGGCGGCACAGTGGGCGGTCTATATCATCGAAGCAAGCGACAGTTCGCTCTACACGGGAATAAGCACCGACCCCGAGCGACGCCTGCGCGAACACCGCTCCGCGGGTCGCGGTGCGCGCTATTTTCGTGGTCGCGAGCCGCGTGCCCTGCTCTACATCGAGGCCGGCCACAGCCGCAGCAGCGCCGGCTGCCGCGAGGCCGAGATCAAGCGCTGGTCGCGTGCGCGCAAGATCGCGCTGATCAGCGCAGCCACCGCAACCAAACGCGATGAATGAGCGGGCTGCGGACAGGAATCGCGCCGATGCCACGTTGATTGCCGAGCTCGAACGCCGGATTGCGATCATCGAAACCGATGACGACGCCGGATTCGGACACTTCGGCGCTCTCGACTGGTGCGCCTGTGTGCTGGGTGCGCTGGTGCTGCCGTATCTTGCGGTGCTGTGGTTCTGGCCATGAATGACGGTACCGGTGACGCCTCCCAGGCCAGTGTATTCGGACGCTTGCCGCTGACCATCGGCGAGCGCGAGTACGGCAACCCCGGCGCCCACGCCACCTGCTTTGCCTATGCGATCGCGACCTGGTGTTTCCTGGTCGGCAGCTATGCGGCCGACCTGGTCGGCGCAGTGGAAGGCACCGTCTGTCTGCTGGCCGGCAACGTGATCGGCGTGTTTCTGACTACCATGCCGCTTTCGCTCGGTTGCCAGCGCTACGGACTCGAGCAGATGGATTTCTGCAAGACCGCCTTCGGCCAGCAGGGATCGCACGTACTGCTGCTTTTCTATCTGGTGAACATGCTGGGCTGGTCAGGGCTGTTGCTGGTGATGTTTGGCAACGGCATCTACAACATCGGCAACGCACTGGAAATGCATCCCGGCAAATGGGTGGTCGGCGCGGGCGTGGCGCTGGGAATCTGGCTGTCCTACCTGATTGCCTTGCGCGGCGTGCACCGCCTCGGCATGGTCAACAACTTCGTGACACCCGCGATCGGCCTGGTGGTGCTGTACATGCTCTACATGCTGTTCAGCAATTTCGGATGGGAAGCGATCGCCGCCGCCGAGCCACTCGATCCGACCCCGGATGCCGCGCTCAACTACGCGATCGTGCTGGAACTGGGCATCGCCAACGGCTTTTCCTGGTGGGGTGGAATCGGCTTCATCGCGCGCAACACCCGTACCCGGCGTGCCGCCACCTACCCGCAGATCCTGCAGCTCGGCCTTGCCTCGGGCATCGTCTCATCGATCGCGCTGTATTCGGCGCTGGTGGTGGGCTCGGACGATCCCACCGAGTGGATGGTTCCGCTCGGCGGCATCGCGATGGGCGTGGTGGCGCTCGCATTCGTGGCACTGGCGAACATTTCTTCCACGGCACTGTCGCTGTATGCAAGCGGTCTCGCACTGCGTCATGTGCCCGTGCTGCGCCACCGTCCCTGGTGGCAGATCATCGTGATCACCATCGTACCGTGTTCGCTGTTCGTGTTCTGGTCACAGGAACTGTACGATTTCGGCGATGCGTTCCTCGCCTACAACGGGACCATGTATGCGCCCATCTCGGGGATCGTGTTCGTCGATTTCTTCCTGTTGCGCAAACAGCGGATTTGTCTGCGCTCGATATTCGACAACGCACCGCACGGTGCCTATCACTACTGGAAGGGATTCAATCCGCTCGCGCTCGGCGGCGTGGTGCTCGGACAGGTGGTGTACTTCGCGCTCTACAATCCGGCGACCGGCGAGGCACACTGGCTGTTCACCTATATGCCGGCATCGCTGGCGGCGTTCCTGGTGCCGGCGCTCCTGTATTGGGCGGGAATGAAGGCCGCGCGCGTCCCGGTCTCGCACACACCGCGCGGCGCGGCCGACGGGCTGCTCGCACCCAACATCTAGCCGGGGCGGCTACTCGGGCTTTTCTTCGGGCACAAAGCGCGGCTGCGAGCGTCCATCCACCTCCACCGACCCGAGAAACATCGAGAGCGGGCGCACCCACAATCCTCGCTTGCCGTAACAGGCACGATAGACGACCAGTTGCTCACCGCTTTCACTGTGCACTGCGGTGCCGAGCACCTCGTAGAACTTGCCTTTGTAATGGCGGTATATGCCCGGTTCGGGCAACTCGGCCGTGAAGTGACTTTCCATAAGAAAACAGACCCCGTTCTCCAACAAATCCGCGCTGCGATCAGGCTCCGCAAGAGCACCTCGAAACATTGCCGACAGGATACCGCGCACCATCGTGCTCAGGCCATGGTGCGCAGCCGGTGGATTGCCTCTGCCGCCGCCCCGTCCTGCGCCGGATCATCCGGCATCATGAAGGTGATGGTACCGGAAAGTCCGCCATACCAGTCGCGCAGAACCGCCGGTATCGTCGCATAAGTTGCCGAAGGTACGAAGGTGTCGAGCATCCCGTCGTCGATGATGGCGCTCATCTGATCCCAGCGATTCTCGCGCGTCATGCGCAACAATTCCTCGCCCTTGTGCTGCCAGCCAAACAGTTCGAGGCTCGGCCAATAGGCCGGCGTGGAATAAAGAAAACCGAGCATTTTTCGCCACTTCTCGCGCTCGCGCCGCACGCTGTCGGCATCCGGCCCGGTGGCCACCAGGGCACACAGCAGCAGATTGAATCCATCGAGCTCCCGGCCGCCGCGCCCGGCGCCCTCGCGCAACCTCGGCAACACCACCTCGCGGATATAGCGCGGTGGCGTGTTGGTTGGGTGAGTGATCATGCCGTCGGCAACCTCGCCCGCGAGATTGGTCATCACCGGCCCCACGGCTCCCATCAGCAACGGTATCCGCGGATGTTCGATCGGTCCCGGGTTGAAAAACGGCTGCATGCGGGTAAAGCGGTAATTCTCGCTCACATAATCGAGTTTGCTGCCGTTCTGGAAAGTATCGAAGATCGCACGCAGCGCGCCGATGTACTCGCGCATGCGCGGCACCGGGCTGGTCCACGGTGTGCTGTAGCGACCCTCGATATTGCCTTTGACCTGGGTACCCAGCCCCAGTTCGAAACGTCCGTCCGACATCGCCTGCAGATCCCAGGCCGCAAGCGCCACGTTCATCGGGCTGCGCGGAAATGCCACCAGCACGCCAATGCAGACCTTGAGCCGGACAGTGGCGTTGAGCGCCATCGCCGCCAGCAGGAAGCCATCATGGACCGCATCGGGCACCTGCAGTCCGTCGAAACCCATTGCCTCGGCGCGCTGCGCATGGGCGACGATCTCGCGTGGACCCATGGACTCGGGCGTGCTTGCATAGACTGTAAACATGTATGACAGGCTCCTGTTGCTCAAAGCGGATTCAGGACGTGGCGCGCAATCCGATACGGATCGCCGGCGGCACCACGAGTGCCGCCAGAATGCCGGCCCATACGCCCTTGAACAGCGCGTAGGCCAGCGGCTCGAAGGGCGGAACCGGCAACAACACCAGCACCCCGACCGTGGCGCCGGCAAGCATGGCACCCGCCACGCCAAACAGCAGGCTGTTCAGCCAGTCACTGCGCGAAGCCACGCGCGCGATCGCCCCGAGCGCCTGTTCGGGGACGGCCTCATGCTGACCCTTCGCAAGCTGTCCGCGATGGATTTTCATCGTGAACACCGCGACCAGGGCCGCAAGCAGGAATCCGGTGATGACGAGGTCTGGTCCGTAACCGTGCTCGCCACCCGCGCTGAGCGCCGGCTTATCCTTGAGCAGGAACCAGGCGATGAGGCCATTGAGCACCAGGTTGATGAGGAAGTTGTTGCGCGACTGGGCACGGATATGACTGGCCAGCTTGTGGTTCATGTGGGCCTCAATGTTGACGATAACGATATTGCACATGACGCTGCCGCGTGCGGATTACCGCGCGCCGTTCTTGTTCGCTGACCCGCCGGGCGGCGGGCAGATGGGCACCGATCTGGTCGAAACGGATTTTTGTCGCGGTGGCCGATGGCATGAGCTCCGGCTCGGTCGGCTTGTTGCCGTATGCCCAGCGCACCGACATGTACCCCTCGGGCAACAAGGTGGTGTCGACCCAGTTCGCAATGCCCGGGTCGCGGTGTGCAATCACGTAGCGAAAAACGCCATCGGCATCGCGATCGGCCTGAAATGCGTTCAGGCTGCACTGGTGATTGGCGAAATCAGGTGATTCTCCCCACATATTGGCCAGGTGAAAGCCGATGTAATCGGGCTCCACGGGCTGGCGCAACTCGACAATCATCGCCTCGTCATCGGCCAATTCGTAGATGCCACCACAATAGATATTGGTGCTCATGCCACCACCGGTTGCGAGTCCGGCGGCGTTCGGCGCATTGAACCCGTTGCGCGGGATGAAGCATTTGCCGTCGCCGTTCATGTCACCATAGACCTCCATGGCGACCGCGTAGAACTCGTTCCAGAAATGTACCTGGTTGCGGGTCAGATAGCCGATCTCGCGGATCTGGCGTACCGCATTGCTGGTATCGAGCGCCGCCGGATGCTCACCGTGGCGATCGAGCCGCGAGATATCGAGATCCAGGAGGCGTTCGTTTTCCCAGTCATAGAAAATCTCGCGCAACACCACGAAGCGCGAAACGTAGTCCCGCGTCACGGTGCTGCCGTCCTTTTGCGTGCGACTGCGCGTGGCGCGGGTGGCGATGAAATTGCCGGTGTATCCCGCCGGACGCTCGGGTGCCAGCAATATCTCGAAACTGCCATCGGGCTGCACCTGGATCGCGCTGCTGTCCAGTGTTCCGCAATTGGTGCGTGAACCCGGCGCCATCTCGCGAATGCTGCCGGAATCCCCCGCATAGCCGCTCGGGGCCTCGAAAATCACGTATTGCGGTGCCGCCTGCAAACCGGGCACGCGCGCCTCGCCACGCCAGTGCCGGGTGTCGGCGGCACGAGCGCGTATGCGGTAACTGTAATTGCCATCGATTGGCGCGCACAGGTAGACGGCATCGGCGTTGTCGATCGTCGAGCGGTTGAGCGGCTGGATCGCGCGCTGGAACAAAGGGTGCTCGACACTCGGCCCAAGCACGCGCTGGATCGAGCCATACAGGAAGCCGAGCACGTAGCGATAGCCTTCCGCGAGCACGCGCTCGCTCGGTGGCGGCGGATACAGGGCCGGGTCGTCGATGGCGTTGCGCGCCTCCTGCAGGCGGGCGATCAGGTCATCCCAGGCGGCGCGCAATTCGGCGGCGCCATTGTCGTTGCTCATGCTGTGTGCTCTCCAGCGTCTTTTTGGGGTGTCGGGCGCGGCCAGCCGAAACGCAGGAACAGATCCTCCAGCTGCGCGTGGATTTCCTCGCTGTCCAGCCCGAATTCCTCGAGGCTGTAGCTGTGCGCGGTCTCGTGTTCGCGTACCTTGCCCTGCTCCAGTGCCAGTCGCGCGGCAAACGCCGCGCCGGGTTCCAGACCGATATCGGAATATACCTGGCGCACGGTTTCCTCCGGTGCACTCACCAGCGCGCGGTAGTCGACCACCGAGAAGCGTGTCGCGGGGTGGCGCGCCAGCACCTCGAGCGGCCAGGTGTAGTTGTGGCAGGACATCGACGCGAGCACCGCCAGCGAATTCCTGATCCGCTCCTCGTCGAAGTGACGCATCTTCCAGCTCACTTTCATCAATTTCAGCAGGCTCGGGATGGTCTCGTAGGGATTGCGATACAGCAGCACGAAGCGCGCATCGGGAAAGGTTTCGATCAGGCTCTCCACACGCCCGCAGAACAGCGGATTCTTGCTGAGATGGATGCGGTTGCCGCCATTGAGGTAGATCTGCCGGCGCACGCACTCGCGGTAGTAATTCATCAGCCGCGCGCGGCTTTTGGCCGGCCTGCGGTCGACATGGTAGAAATCCAGCTCACCGATATAGGGCAGCGCCACGATCCAGCCACCCGAGGCGCAGGAGTGCATGAACAGGAAATCATCCTCCTCGGGAATGGTGTAACCCATGCGATGAATATGCTGTGTCGCACCGAACTTGCGCTGCTCGCTGGCGCGCACCCGGCGCTCGAGCGCGCCGCCGAAAAAACTCCGGTCGAGCGCGGCCAGCCAGTGCACGATTTTCTTCTGCAGCAGCGAGGGCGCGAACAATTCCCAGTACTTGAACACGCTGAAGCTTTCCCGGTCCTCGCTCATCAGGCGATGCATCAGCGTGGTGCCGCTGCGGGCATGCCCGATCACGAATACCGGCGCCCGGACCTCGGTGCGGCGCAGCCCCGGAAAAAGTATCGGATCGAGGAAAAAACACACGGCCGTGAAAAGCGCGACCAGCGGTGTCCTGATCAGCAACCTGATATAGAGCCCGAAACGCCGCCGTGGACTCGACTCATGGGCAGCGAGTTGCACCAGCTTCAGCCAGGTACGGAAATCGAAATACATCAGCACCCGAACCATCCCCTCCTGCCAACCGGCCCGTCCAAACAGTGCCCGCGCCCCAAGTCGATACACCCGGAAGCTACAGTAACGCGTCATGACGCGCTCTTGAATAGCATTTTCCATCAGGCACTGCTGTTGATTGCGTTCAGCCGACCGCGAAGCGGTGCAACAGTTCCGTGGCGGCAAGGCGCGAAGCGGCGCACAATGCCGCCTGTCACAGACCGTCGGAAATGCATTAGAATCGCGCCACAAATCATCGGGTTGCAGGCATTGAGCGGCGACAACGTAGTTGAAATCGAAAACCTGTCCTTTGCCTATGCCGAGGGGCGCCAGGTCCTGTCACGCATCAACCTGCGGATTCCGCGCGGCAAGGTGGTGGCAATCATGGGGCAGAGCGGCTGTGGCAAGACCACGCTGCTGCGCATGATCGGCGGCGCATTGCGCCCCTCGGAAGGCGAGGTCCGGGTATTCGGCCAGCCTGTCAACCGGATGGGACAGGAACAGATCTATGCAATGCGGCGGCGCATGAGCATGCTGTTCCAGTTCGGCGCATTGTTCACGGATATGACGACCTTTGACAATGTGGCATTCCAGATGCGCGAGCACACCCGTCTCGATGAGACGCTGATACGCGACCTCGTGCTGATGAAGCTGCACGCGGTAGGACTGCGCGGCGCGGCAGCGTTGATGCCCTCGGAACTCTCGGGCGGCATGGCGCGGCGCGTTGCACTGGCCCGCGCGATCGCGCTGGACCCGGAACTGATGATGTACGACGAACCCTTCGCCGGGCTCGATCCGATCTCGCTCAGCGTGATCGGCCAGCTGATCCGCACCCTGAACGACGCGCTCGGCGCCAGTTCCATCATTGTCACCCACGATGTGCAGGAGTCGTTGAAGATCGTCGACTATGTTTATTTCGTTGCCGATGGCAAGGTGATCGCGGAAGGCACGGCGGAGCAGGTGCGCGCGTCTTCCGATCCCTATGTGCACCAGTTTATTTGCAGCGAAGCTGACGGCCCCGTGCCATTCCATTATCCGGCACCGGACTACGCAGTCGATCTGCTCGGCGGGACCGGCTGATGAAAGCGCTGGCAGGATTGTTGCGCACCCTGGGCCATTCCACGATCGAGGCGATATGGCGGCTCGGCTTCGCCACCCGCTTCCTGATCGCAACGCTGAAGCAGACGCCGGCTGCGTTCCGGCGCTTGCCGCTCACGATCCGGGAATTGTATTTCTCGGGCGTGATGTCGCTGACCATCATCCTGGTATCCGGGCTGTTCGTCGGGATGGTTCTCGGCCTGCAGGGCTACGATACGCTGGTTCGCTATGGCTCGGCGGAGGCGCTCGGCGTATTGGTGGCACTGTCGCTGGTGCGCGAACTCGGTCCGGTAGTGGCCGCACTGTTGTTCGCGAGCCGCGCCGGCAGCGCGATCACCGCCGAGATCGGCCTGATGAAAGCCACCGAACAGATCGATGCGATGGAAATGATGGCGGTCGATCCAATCGCACGCGTGGTGGCTCCGCGCTTCTGGGGCGGCGTGCTGTCGATGCCGCTGCTGGCCGCGCTGTTTTCCGCGGTCGGCATTCTCGGCGGCTATCTGGTCGGGGTGGTGTTCATCGGCGTCGATGTCGGACAGTTCTGGTCACAGATGCAATCCGCGGTGGATTTCCGCAACGATGTCATCAACGGCGTGATCAAGAGCGTGGTATTCGGCATCGCGGTGACCTGGATCGCGGTGTTCGAGGGCTACGAGGCCCCGCCCACCGCCGAGGGTGTATCACGAGCCACCACGCGCACCGTCGTCACCTCGGCCCTGGTGATCCTCGCACTCGACTTCGTTCTTACAGCCTTTATGTTTCGCGGTGTAGGTTAGAGCATGAAACGCACGATTCTCGATCTCTGGGTAGGCTTTTTCGTGGCGCTTGGCATCGGCGCCCTGGCATTTCTTTCGTTCCAGGTTGCCAACCTGACTTCGCTCACGCGCGGTGCAACCTACGAGGTGAGCGCGCGCTTCGACGATGTCGGAGGCCTGAAAGTCCAGGCACCGGTGAAAAGCGCCGGAGTACTGGTCGGGCGGATCACCGGCATCAGTTTCGACAATACGAGCTTCGAAGCGGTGGTACAGATGTCGATCGAGCAGCGCTTTCACTTCCCGAGCGATACATCGGCCAGGATTCTCACTGCCGGGCTGCTGGGTGACCAGTATATGGGGCTCAGTGCCGGTGCCGAAGCCGATGATCTCGAGAACGGCAGCGTGATCGAGATCACCCAGGGCGCCGTCGTGCTCGAGAAGCTGATCGGGCAGTTCCTGTACAGCAAGACTACCGAAAGCGAGCCCGCCAAGTGAATGCCTTGTCTGGAAATCCACTTGTTGACCGGAGGAACAGGAGAATCATGAACTTTCGCTCGTTGAGCCTGCTGCTGACACTGCTTTTCGCGCTACCCGTGCACGCCGATGCCGAGGCGCCCGATGCGCTGGTGAACCGGGTCAGCGCCGAGGTGCTGCAAATCCTGCAGGGTTCGTCCACGCCCGGCAGTGCCGAGGTCGTCGCTCAGGTAAAGGAGAAAATTCTGCCGCATTTCGATTTTGCCCGCATGACGGCACTGGCAACTGGTGTCGGCTGGCGCAGTGCCAGCAGCGCGCAACAATCCGAGCTGACCGCGCAGATGCGCACTTTGCTGGTGCGCACCTATTCCTCGGCCTTGTCGAAATACCAGAACCAGACGCTCGAATTCCTGCCCTCGCGCGAATCGGCCGACAAGAATAAAGTCATCGTGCGCTCGCTGCTGAAACAACCGGGAGCCCCGGCGATAGCGGTCGACTACCGCATGTCCCGCGGCTCCGAGGGCTGGAAAGTCTATGATGTGGTGGTCGATGGCGTGAGCCTGGTGACCACCTACCGCGACGCCTTTTCCGCAGAGGTCCGCGACAACGGTATCGACGGCCTGATCCGCATGCTCGATGACAAGAATGCCTCGCTGGCGAAGGGCGCGCAATGAGTCTGCGCAGCGAAGGCGGCCGCCTGTTGCTCGATGGCGCACTGAACATGGACACCGTACCGGCACTGCTGGCCGAGGCCCGGCGCGCCTGCGACAAGGACATCGAGATCGTGGACTTTGCCGCGGTAGTCGAAATCGACTCTGCCGCGATCGCATTTGCGCTGGAGTTGAAGCGCGGAGCCATCGCCGCGGGACGTCGTATCAGCTTCGCGAATCTGCCCCCGGGCATGCTCAACCTGGCGCAGATGTATTCGGTCTCCGAACAACTCCAGCCCTGATCACGACGAAGCGTACGCGACGGCAGACAGACTCCATCCGCAGATGCCCTCAGCCCGCGTGGGGCGACGTGGGATTGGCACGCGTCCACTCGAGGAAGCGGTGTACCCCGTCGAGCGTGTATTCGGTACGCGCGGAGTGCAGGTTGTCGAAGCCATGCTCGGCGCCACGCAATTCGAGAAACACCGCGGGACTGCGCGAAGTGCGCCGCAGGCGCTGGGTGAAGATGCGCGCGTCGCCGACCGGAATGATGCTGTCGATCGCGCCGTGCACGATCATGAACGGCGGCGCGTCCTCGTGGATCTGTGCCACCGGCGATGCCAGGTCCCACAAGGCAGGATTTTCCTCCGGCGTCTGGTGCAGCACGCGATCGCGCAGGAAATCGATCACCATCTGCGGATTGGGATGCTGCTCGTGCCGGGTCAGCACATCGTAGAGCCCGTAACACGGCACACACGCCTGCACCGTGGTGTCGACCTGTGGAAACTCGCGCTGCAGTTCGACCCGATTCGCGGTAAGCGCCATCAGCGCCGCCAGGTGTCCACCGGCAGAGCCGCCCGTCACCGCGACAAAATCCGGGTTCATGCCATATTCACGCCCATGGGTGCGAATCCAGCATAACGCCCGTTTGCAATCCTCGAGATGCACAGGAAACCCGACGCTGGGACTGAGGCGGTAGTTGATCGACACACAGATCCAGCCGCGGCTGGCCATCGCATACATCAGTGGCAACGCCTGCTGTGCCTTGTCACCGATCATGAACGCACCGCCGTGGATCTGCAGCAGCACCGGGCAGCCTGCGGGCGGCAGCACCCGCGGGCGATAGATATCGAGCTTCTGGCGCACACCTGTCGGACCGTAGGCAATATTGCGAATCACCTCGACATCGGCGCGCTTGCTCGAAAACGGCCTGCACCAGTCACGAAAACCCACGGTATCGCGAAAGTTGCCACGCATCTCCAGTGGAACCGCAGCGCGATAATCCTCTCCGAGTCCCGCCTGCAACGCGTTCTCGACCGGCTCCTTCGCCAGCAGCGAGAGCCGGATGCTCCAGGCGAGCCCGGGCCAGCTCAGCAGCAGTACCAGCAACGCCAGCTCGCCGAGCCCGCTGTCGAGCGCGCCGCCGAGAACCAGCAGCCACGCCAAGCCAATCTGCAGCGGCAACCAGATCCACGCGAGTTCCGTCGCCAGCACCGCAAACCCGTACAGTACCCACGGGATCGCTTTACGCGGCACGCCGCGCGGCACGAACACGGTGTACATCGATCCCAGGTTGAACAGCGCCAGTGCGGCAAGCAACCAATCCATGCGGGCAATGCTCCTTCGAATGTTTCATCGATATGGCGCAACGCGCCGGGAGCGATTATGCCTGCTGGCAGATGCAAGAGCTATTTTTCGACAAAAGCACGCTCGATCACGTAATGGGCGCTCTCGCCATGGCGAGATTCCCGGAAACCGCTTGCATCGAGAATCGTGCACAGATCGCGCAGCATCGCCGGGCTGCCGCAGAGCATGAAGCGATCGTCCGCGAGCGCCGGCGCGGGCAAACCCAGGTCATCGAACAGCTTGCCGCTGGCGATCAGATCGCTCAGGCGTCCCTGGTTGCGGAAGGGCTCGCGGGTCACAGTCGGGTAATACAGCAGCTTGCGGCGGACTTCATCACCAAAAAATTCATTCGCCGGCAGCTCCGTCGTGAGTTGTTCAACATAGGCCAGTTCCGAAACATGGCGGACGCCATGGGTGAGTATCACCCGTTCGAAACGCTCGTAGGTCTCGGGATCCTTGACGATGCTGAGAAACGGAGCGAGTCCGGTACCCGTGCTGAGCAGGTAAAGATTGCGCCCTGGCAGCAGATGGTCCAGCAGCAGCGTTCCGGTAGGCTTGCGGCTCACCAGCACCCGGTCACCTTCGCGCAGGTGCTGCAGCCGCGAGGTGAGCGGCCCGTCGGGCACCTTGATACTGAAGAACTCGAGTTCCTCTTCGTGGTTTGCGCTGACGATGCTGTAGGCACGCAACAGCGGCCGCTCGTCGACCTCGAGGCCGATCATCGTGAAGTGACCGTTGCGGAAGCGGAAGCCGCTGTCGCGGGTGGTCCTGAAGCTGAACAGCGTATCGTTCCAGTGCCGCACACCGGTAACCGTTTCGACATTCAGATTACTCATCTGGAACTCCTCGCAGCGGACCCACACTGCGCGGGCCATCACCGGGGAGGCACTTTAAGGTCTTGTGTTGATATCGGTAAAATGGTTTATTCAGATATATTTATTCTGATTTACAGATAATGAGATACACCCTGCGCCAGCTCGAGATATTTGTCGCGACCGCGCGCCAGGAAAACCTGGGGCGCGCCGCCGCCAGCCTGTCGCTGTCGCAATCGGCCGCCAGCGGCGCCCTTGCGGAGCTCGAACGCCAGTTCGAGCTGCAACTGTTCGACCGCATCGGCAAGCGCCTGCAACTGAATGAATCGGGTCGCAGGCTGCTGCCGGCAGCCGAGGAGCTGCTGGTTCGAGCCCGCGAACTGGAGCAATCCTTTGGACACCGGGGCGAGGCGGGTTCGCTCCGCGTGGGCGCCACGCTCAGCATCGGCAACTACCTTGCCGTGCCGGTCATGACGCGCTACATGGCAGCTCACCCGAATACACAGATCACCCTGGATGTGGCCAACACCGCCAGTATCGTCGCCAAGGTGGCACGCTTCGAGCTCGATATCGGGCTGATCGAGGGCGAGATCCGCCATCCCGAACTCGAAGTCATTCCCTGGCGCGACGATGAACTGGTGGTGTTCTGCGCGCCCGACCACCCGCTGGCAAAAAAACCCCGGCTGGGCGAACGTCAATTGCTGGGGGCACGGTGGATCCTGCGCGAACCGGGCTCGGGTACGCGCCAGACTTTCGACCGCGCGATGCACGGGTTGCTGCCGCGCCTGAACGTGCTGTTCGAATTGCAGCACACGGAAGCCATCAAACGCGCGGTCGAGAGCGGTATCGGCATCGGCTGCCTGTCACGGGCAACTCTCGTCGAGGCCTTCCGGCGCGGCAGCCTGGTGCCGCTGTCGGTCCCGGGGCGTGATTTCAGCCGTCGCTTCTATTTCATCCTGCACCAAAGGAAATACCGCAGCGCCGGCATCGCACGCTGGATGGAGCTCTGTCGCGAGACGCTATGACCCGAGCGCACAGTCCGCCGACGCGCGGCTGTCGAGCGATCGGGCGACCCGAGCTTCAGGCAACGACAAGGAAATCCTCCGCAGTCAAGCCCGGGTGCGTTCCCGTGCCCAACTGCGCAAACTGCACGGCCGCTGTCCCCCCCGCTCCGTCTGCGTCGTAGTACAACGCGCCGCTGGCGGTGTTATAGATGATCCGGTCGTCGGCATCGTGGGCGCTGGTCGCGCCGGCCGCGACCAGCAACTGCGCGGCACCGAGCGCCACGCCCGCGCTCAACGCAGTGAATACATCATCATCGAGCCGCAGCAGATCCTGACCCGATACGAAATCGGTGATCGTGTCGATGTTATTGACCGAGAGCGCGGTATCGAAAACAAAAACATCCGCGCCATCATTGCCGGCCAGCGTGTCAGCGCCACGCCCGCCCTTGAGCACGTCGATCCCCGCACCACCGCCCAGAAAATCAAAGCCGTCGCCACCGACCAGCGTGTCGTTGCCGGCGCCGCCCTGCAGCGCGTCAGCGCCATTGCCGCCGCCGATACTGTCGTCGCCTTCGCCACCGAGCATGCTGTCATCGCCTGCCCCTCCATACACGGTGTCATTGCCATCGCCCCCGTCCATCGTGTCGTTGCCGGCGGCACCGCGCAGCAGGTCATTGCCACCGGCGCCCGCGATCAGGTTGTCACCCACGTTGCCGTTGATGGTATTGGCGACTGCATTGCCGGTCGCCTGCACCGAGGCGGTGCCGATCAGGCGGAGATTCTCGAACTCGACGCCGAGCGTCCAGTCGGCCGCGCTCTTCACCACATCGACACCTGCGCCCGCGCTCTCGAGCAGCACATCGCCGACGTCCACGAAATAGGTATCGTTGCCAAGCCCACCAGACAAGGTGTCGATGCCGAGGCCGCCGGTCAACGTATCATTGCCGGCACCACCCGCCAGACTGTTGTTGCCACTGTTGCCAAAAAGCTGGTTGTTCAGTTCGTTGCCGGTACCATTCACGTTGGCGGAGCCCGTCAGAAACAGCTTCTCGATATTGGCCTCGAGCGACCAGCTGATTTCGCTGTAGATCTTGTCGTAGCCCTGGTTGGCGAGTTCCACGACCACATCGCCCGCGGTGACCACGTAGCTGTCGTAGCCCAGGCCTCCAACCAGCGTATCGACGCCAAGGCCGCCGTCCAGCGTGTCATAGCCCTTGCCACCGGTGAGAAGATTGCCGGCACTGTTGCCGACCAGCGTGTTGGCACCATCATTGCCGGTAGCGCTCGAGGCCGCATCTCCGATCAGCTCGAGCACCTCGACGTTGGCATCCAGCGTCCATGACACGCTGCTGCGCACCGTATCGATGCCCTGCAACTCGAGTTCGACCACGACATCACCGGCCGTCACGAGGTAAACATCGGATCCGCGCCCGCCAACCAGCTGGTCGGCGCCGGCGCCACCGTCCAGCGTATCGTCCCCGTTGCCGCCATTGAGCGTGTTGGCGCCGCTGTTGCCGGTGATCAAGTTGGCGAGAGAATTGCCGGTGCCGCTGATATTCGCGCTGCCGGTGAGCAGCAGATTCTCGACGTTATCGCCCAGGTTGTAACTGCGGCTGGAGCGCACCAGATCAATGCCCGAGTCAATCAGCTCGCTGACCACATCGCCGGCGTTGTCGACCACGAAGGTATCATCGCCGGTACCGCCTTCCAGGGTATCGGCGCCCTCCCCACCATCGAGCCAGTCGTTCCCGGCCAGGCCCTGCAAGCGGTTCGCTGCCTCGTTGCCGACAATCTCATTGTCCAGCGCATTTCCCGTACCGTTGATCGCGAGCAAGCCGGTCAGCGTCAGGTTTTCGAGTTCGCTGCCAAGGGTATACGTGATCGAGGACCTCACCAGGTCGACACCACCACCCGGGTTTTCGACAATCACGTCACTGGTGGCATCGATCGTGTAGACGTCATCGCTGATCCCGTAGCTGAACACCTCGACACCGGGTGTATCGTCATCGACTATGGATATGGTCGCCGTACTGTTGCCAAGGCTTGCGTTGGTCGGCGAACCGAGGGTGAAGGTGAAGCTCTCCAGGCTCTCCTGCACGTTGTCGTCGGAGATCGCGATACGTACCGTCCTGGTGGTCTCGCCGCTCGCGAAACTGAGTGAGCCCGAAACCGCCGTGGCATCCGCGCTGTTCGATATCACCGCGGTGCCGTTGTAGGTGGTGTAATTCACCGTCACCGCCTGGGTCCCCGGCGCGCTCAGGCTCACCACGACATCCATGAAACCGTCAGCTTCGCTGACCTGAAAATTGGCAACCGACAGCAACGGCACCGCGACTGTCGCCGCATCACTGCTGCCGATCACCGCGACCGCATTGGGGTCGATCAGAACCGCATTGTCGGGATTCGACAATACCAGGTTGAGGCGCTCGCCTCCTTCGGTCGCGCCATCATCGTTGATATCGACGACGATGGTCTTGGTGGTTTCTCCGGGTGCGAATATCAAGGTGCCGGTGTTCGCCGCATAATCGCTGCCCGCCGTCGCGCTGCCATCCGCGGTGGCAAAATCCACCGTCACGATATCGATGCTGGCCTCACCTTCCGTGGTGCCGAGCGTCACCACGAAGCTGGCGGTTCCGGCCTGCTCATCGACCACCGCATCGCGTATGTACACGTCAGGAAGCAGGACCGGTGTATCGTCATCGACAATGGATACCATCGCCGAGGCATCCGCCAGCGTCGCATTG
>MTKY01052379.1_pt1 | contig 16949 bp, 16 predicted proteins | sample 1042731 | NCBI WGS metagenome assembly MTKY01 (sample SAMN06212206, study PRJNA360538) | anaerobic digester metagenome | biome: Wastewater treatment plant; material: sludge; isolation source: anaerobic digester fed with sludge from wastewater treatment plant | place: Denmark: WWTP Soeholt ... | reverse complement strand
AGCGCCGCGCCGGCAAGGGGAAACGCCATCGCCAGCACGGGCAGGATGGAATATGCGAGCATCGCTACCTTGGTCTCGTGCAACCCCTTACCTCATCAAGTCAGGGCGCGACCAGGAAAGGTCTCTCCAGCTCCACGTCCTCTTCAAGGGTGACCCTCACCCCCCTCATGGTCGTGGAACCGACGGCGGACATGCCCTTCGCGGCGACCAGCACGATCTCGTAGGTCCCCTCCTCGACGCCGCCGAACTCAAAGAGGCCGCCCGCGCCCGAGGTAGCGCTCTCCACGACCTCTCCGTCCAGGACGAGCTGGACGCTCACTCCCTCCAGGCCCGCATCTTCTTCATCGAATACGCCGTTTTCGTTCACGTCCTCGTAAACGTGACCGGACACTTCGCTGCCGTAGATATCCTCCACCACCGGGTTGGCCAGGGAGTACGGGAACCCGGGCACGTTCACCCACAGGCCCACGATGACCACCAGGGAGGCCAGGACGACCACCGGCACCACCAGCTTGTGGTCGGCCTCCTTGCCGAAGACCAGCTTGGGGCGGTGTCCCTCGCCGTGCCCCTCCTCTTCGTCGCCCTCCCAGCGGAAGAAGGCTATGTAGATTATGGGCAGGAAATAGGCCGCGTTCAGCAGGGCGCTGACCAGCAGCACGACGACGTACACGGGCAGGCCCGCCTGGAGTGAGCCGCTACCCAGCAGCCACTTGGTGATGAACCCGACCGAAGGGGGGGTCCCCATCATGGCCAGGGCGCACACCGAGAAGCAGATCATGGTTATCGGTAGCTTGTACCCCACCCCCCTCATCTCGCTGATGTTCTTCTTGCCCGTCTTCACCAGGACCACCCCGGCACAAAGAAAGAGGCAGCCCTTCATGAGGGCGTGGTGGGTCAGGTGCATGACGCCGCCCAGGGCTCCGTCCTGTGCCAGCATGGCCAGGCCAAGGATGATGTAGGATACCTGCCCGATGCTGGAGTAGGCGAGCCGCCGCTTGAGGTTGTCCTGGGTGAGGGCGAAGACCGACGCCACCACGATGGTGATGCAGGCGAGGACGGCCATGACGATGAAGACGTTCAGCTCTCGCATGAGATCCACCCCGAAGACGTTGAAAACCACGCGGATGATGCCGAATGCCCCCGCCTTGAGGATGACGCCCGAGAGCAGGGCGCTGGCGGGCGACGGCGCGGCGGGGTGGGCATCGGGCACCCAGCCGTGCAGAGGCATGATCGCCGCCTTGACCCCGAACCCGGCCAGGTAGGTGAAGAAGATGGCCATGAGGGCGGCGCGGCCCGCGAACTCCAGGCTCAACACGCCGTACTGGCCGAAGCCCATCTGCCCGTCCCCCCAGAAGTAGTGGGCGACGATGGCGAAGAAGAGCACCGTGCCGGCGGCGATGGCATAGACCAGGTACTTGTATCCGGCCCGGCGGGCCATGGCCGTCTCCTCGTGGATTATGAGGGGGTAGGAGCCGAAGGTCATCATCTCGTAGAAGATGAAATAAGTGAACATGTTGGAGGAGAAGGCGCACCCCAGCAGGAAGGACTCGCACAGGGCCATGAAGGCGAAGAAGCGGTTCTCCTTGTGGTCGATGTAGGAGATGGAGTAGAGGGTGGACAGCATCCAGATGAAGGACAGGATGAGCGAGAAGTAGAAGCCCAGCATGTCCACGGTGAGGCGTATCTCCAGGCCCTCCACGACGCTGGCCAGTTTGATGGTATAGGTGTTGCCGTCCAGGATGCCCGGCAGCATCGACAGCACCACCCCGACGGTGGCCAGGGTGCCCAGGAAACAGATCCACAATCGCAATCGCCTGTTCTTCTTCGGCATGACCAGGATGGCCAGCAGCGACACCCAGGGAAGCAGCATCGCTACCAGCGGTATCACCGAGAAGTTACTTGAGTCCGACATCGACTACCCCCTTTGTCCCTCATAACAAAAAATTCATCGCGTCCAGCAGCGACGGTATCAAAAGGTAAGATAATATCCCGAAAAACAGGGTGCCCAGCGAGAGGACCCATACCGGCGCCAGCATGGAGGGCGCCGCGTCGCGGGACTCCCCCTCCCAGGCGCCTTCCTTGCCCGGCTGGAAAAACATGTAGTAGATGATGCGGAAGCAATAGACCGCGGCCAGGATGGCTCCCACCAGCAGGACCACCACGTAGGCGTAGTTGCCGCCCTTGATGTTGCCCAGGATGAGGTACCACTTGCTGATGAAACCCGCGGTGGGCGGGATGGCGACCACGGAGATCGAGGCCAGGGCGAAGGCGAAGCAGGTCCAGGGCATCTGCCTCCAGGCGCCCTTGAGGTCCTCGATGCGCCGGTAACCTTTGACGAAGATGAAGTTGCCGGCGCAGAGAAAGAGGCAGGCTTTGGCCAGTCCGTGGTCGAGCATGTGGTACATGGCGCCGGTGAGGCCCTCCGCGGTCATTGCCGTTATCCCCAGGAATATATAGCCGATGTGGCTGACGGTGGAATAGGCGATCATCATCTTGAGGTCCTTCTGCAATATGGCCATGATCCCTCCGTACAGCACCGCCGCCGCCGCGAATATCCCCACCGCGTCCAGGGTGCTCGCGAAGAGCCCCGAGGACCCCATGGAGAACACCGAGAAGGTTATCCTGAAGATCGCGAAGGTGCTTACCTCCACCAGCAGCCCCGAGAGGAGGGCGCTGATGGGAGAGGGGGCGATGGAGTGGGCATCGGGCAGCCACATGTGCAGCGGGAACAGCGCCGCCTTCACCCCAAAACCGATGACGAAGAGGATGTAGGCGACGATCAGCACCTCGCTGTATCGCGAATCGGCGATGCGAAGGGTGAGGTCCGCCATGTTCAGCGTACCCGTGGCGGAGTAGATGAAACCTATCGCCAACAGCACCATGATGGACGACGGGGCCCCCATGAGCACGTATTTGAAGGCGGCACGGACCGCGTTGCGGTTGCCGGTTATGGCCACCAGGGCATAGGAAGAGAGCGCCAGTATCTCCATGAACACGAAGAGGTTGAACACGTCGCCGGTGGCCACGAAACCGAGCATGGCCCCCGACATGAGCAGGAAAAGGACGTAGTAGGCGGTCAGGCGCCCGCCCGAGACCTCCCTGGAGATGTAGCGGCGTGAGAAGGCGAGGGCAAGCAGGGTTATACCGCAGACGATGAGCATGAGGAAGTGGCCCACCCGGTCCACGCGCAACTCTATCCCCCAGGGCGGCGGCCAGCCCCCGAGCTCGTAGCCCAGGTATCCCTCCGCCGGTATCTTCCCGATGAGCAGCAATCCCAGAACGCTGGAGAAAGCCAGCGGCAGCATGGCGGCCCACGGCACCCACTTCTGCCTGAGATATCCAAGAAAGGGCAGGAGCACCGCGCACACCAGGGGCACGGTGACCATGAACACGGGGAAATGGCGGTATGCGCCCACTATGCCGTTTCCCCCTTCTCCTCCCCCTCTTCCCCGCCGGTCTCCTCGTCGCGGAAGAGGCGGTCGACGTCCAGGGTGCCGTACTGGCGGTAGAGCAGGATGACCAGTGCGAGGGCCAGCGCGGTCACGCTCACCGCCACCACGATGCCGGTGAGGATGAGCGCCTGGGGCAGGGGGTTGACCATACGCGAGGGATCGGCGCCGCCGATACCTATGGGGGCAATTCCCCCGTCCAGGTAACCGAGGGATATGAGGAAGAGGAAAACCGATGTTTCCATGATGTTCAGGCCGATCAGCTTCTTGATGATGTTGCGCCGCACGATAACCGTGTAGAGGCCTATGCAGAAGAGGAGCATGGACGCGATATAGTGGTAATTATGGAACAACCGCAATCTCTTCCTCCTCCCTGATCATGCTGAAGAGAATGGAGATGAGCACCATGGCTCCGCCCAGCCCTATGCCTGTCTCGACAAGCACGGTCAACCATACCACCAGCGAAGGTTGCAGGTTCCCGGCGATCTCGGGCCAGGCAAAGGTGAGAAAATTCCCCCCTCCCGCCAGCCCCAGCGCGCCCACGGCGAAGAAGGTGATGACCGCGGAGCCCTCGAGGGGAAAGCGCAGTCTCTGCGGGATGCGCTGCGAAGACTCGAGGAGGCCGAAGATGGTGGTGAAGACGATCATGCTTCCCCCCACGATGGCGCCGCCCTGAAAACCTCCGCCGGGCGATATCTCGCCGTGCAGGATGGTGTAGACGGAGAAAAGGATGATGAAGGGCACGAGTAAGGCCACCATGGTCCTGACGATCACCGAGGACGGGACCCTGGAACGGTCGACATAGGCGTAAATCCTCCCCCGCCTCTCCCTGCCCAGCACGGCCAGGACGGCGGCGAGAGCGCAGAAGATGACCGTCACCTCGCCCATGGTGTCGTATCCCCTGTAGTTGATGATGATGCCGGTGACGACGTTGTCCGCGTGCGTCTCCTCCCCGCCCTTCTCGAGGTAGCGCTCGATCACCTCGCTGGAGTTCGTGGGATTGTCCGGGTCGCCCATGGGGGGCATGTTGGCCACCACGTAGAGGAGGAGCGCGAAAAGGGCCGCGATGAAGACCAGGGAGATCAACCTCTTCACTCCTCTTCCTCCTCTCTGCGGCGAGTCTTGAAGATGGCCACCACGAACAGGACCGTGGTCACTCCCGCCCCCACCGCGGCCTCGGTGAGGGCCAGGTCCGGGGCCTGCAGGCGCTGCCACATCAAGGCCATGATCAGGCTGTACGCGGAGAAGATGATAACCGCCGCCAGGAGGTCGCGGGCGAGGACCGCGAGAAGGGCCGTGACCACGAGGAGGACGATAAAAGTGAGGTTAAGTGCCGTGCCCATCTTCCACCCCGTTCTTCCTCCTCCAGCACTTTATGTCTCCCCTCAGGGCGGAGCGCCCGATGGCATGCCCGCAGGTGGCGCTGGAGAGCAGCACGAAGCAGGCGATGATGATGAGTTTTAAGAGCTCCCACGACCAGCCGCTGTACACGGCCATGCCGACAATCAGCGAGCAGGCCCCCAGGGTGTCGCACTTGGTGGAGGGATGCAGCCGGCTGAAGACGTCCGGCATGCGGATGAGACCGGTGGTGCCCACTAGGAAGAAGAAGGTGCCGACGCAGCAGAACGCGCCCGCCACGATGTCCTGGACCATGCTACATCTCCTCCCATCCCTCCGCCTCCAGGTAACGCGAAAGGGCCACGGTCACCACGAAGAGGAGGAGGGCATAGACGATGGCCACGTCGAGGAAGAAACCCTCGGCCTGGATGAAGGTAACCAGGATCACCACCACCAGCGTCTTGGTCCCCACGATATTCACGCCCAGAAGCCGGTCCTGCGCGGTGGGCCCGATGGCCGCCCGGTACAGGCACACTACGGCGTTGAGGCTGATGATGAGGGCGATGACGGTCAGGAAATCATCCATGTCTCTTCACCCCGAACAGCCAGGCGACCATCCTCTCGAGACCGGCCAGCCCCTCCTGGTGATAGGGGCAGAGGCAGTGGATCTTGAGCAGGTCTTCCTCCAGCTCAACCGTGACCGTACCCGGCGTCAGCGTGATGGAATCGGAGAACACCGTTCGAGGCAGGTCGCCGGGAAGGTAGGTTCGGTATTCGACTATCTCGGGATCTATGGGCAGCCTGGGGTGCAGGATGATCTTCGCCACGTCGTAATTGGCCTTGATTATCTCCCAGATAAGCCTGAGCAGGAACCAGGGAAGCCGGAGCAGGACCATGGGGGTTATGCGCGGGTCCAGGGCCCTCCCCAGGAGGGCCACGGTGAGGACGGCCACGAAAGCCGAGCATACGGCGCCCAGAACAAGGTCATAAAGGGCAAGCGTTGCCGTGAGCGCGATCCAGAAGGCGAACAGGATTATGCAGAGCAGGAGTCTTCTCGAAAAGGCGTAACCTCCACCCAATGGCACATCTCCCGAGATCGAGTACCTCTACCCCGACGTACGTCCTAACCTCAGATTTCGGAAATGATACCATACGCACGGAAAACATGTAAATCGAAGCGAGTGGACCCTCCTCTTTCCCTCTCCCGCCCCACCCGCGGAAGAAATCGCGGTAACCATTCCTACCTTCCGCTATCCCTGGAGCTTGAAGTCCTGTGCGATCTTGTCCGCCGTGACCACGCCGGAGGCAACGCTGGTGGGGACCCCTCCACCGAAGTGGGTGGAGGCGCCGGTTAAGTACAGGTTCTTCACGGCAAGCGAGCGGTTGCGCATGCGGAACATCGCCAGCGAGGTCATGTCGCTGAAGAGGCCGTATATGCCGCCTTCCGGGTGCAGCAGCCTGCGCTCGAAGTCCAGAGGGGTGGAGACCAGGAGCTTGGTCAGGTGGTCGCGGGCGCCCGGCAGCGCGTAGCGCTCCAGCTCCCCTATGGCCTTTTCGCCGTACCAGTCCTTGATGAGATCCCAGTTCTCACCCAGCGGCGAATAGGGCGCGGGAGCGTTGCAGATCCAGGAGAGGATGTGGTGCCCGTCGGGGGCCAGGGAGGGGTCGGTCTCGGTGGGCCAGCAGATCAGGCTCATGGCGTTTTCGGGGATGAGACCCTTGGTGTAGTACTTGTCCCATACCTCGTTCATGAACTCCACGGAACCGGTGACTATGGTGTGGTGGGCGTTGAGGTCCGGCCTGGTGTCCAGGCCAACGTAGATCATGGGGCAGGGCATGGAATTAAAGTAGCTGCTGACCGCCTTGAAGGCCCAGTTGGGCAGGTTGTCGGGGCCGACCATCTTCAGGTAGGTGACGCGCCCGTTGAGGTTGGAGGCCACCGCCCTTGCGGTGATGGTGCTGCCGTCCGAGAGTACGACGCCCTTGACGGCCCGGTCCTCGACGACGAACCGGTCCACCTTGGCCCCGGTGCGCACCTCCAGCCCGAACCCCTGGCCGGCCTCCATGATGCCCCTGGGGATGGCGATCATGCCGCCCCTGGGGTAGAAGATGCCCAGGTGCTCGGAGAGGGCGATCATCCCGAAGATGCCCGAGCCCAGGTAAGGGGGCGCCCCGGCGAAGAAAGACTGGAAGGACACCGAGGCCAGCATGTCCCTGTTGGCGAAGGCCTTGGTCACCACCATCTCGTGGTTCTTGAGGAAGTAGGGCAACATCTTGTAGATCTTGGGATATTTGAGCACGACCTTGAGAGCCCTGGAGAAGGTGCTCATGTCCGTGGCGATGAGAGCTTCCATGGCGTAGTCGAGGAGCCACATGCCGAACTCCTCGAACTTGATCCAGTTGTCGTAGTCCTCTGGGGCCATCTTCTTCACGATCTCGTTCGTCTCCTCGATGTCGATGGGGATGGTGAAGCGGTTCCCCTCGGGAGTGATGAAGGAGTAGATGGGATCGCAGGGGACGAGGTCGACGTAGTCTGACATATTCTTGCCCATGCGCTCGAAGGCCATCTCCAGCGGGCGGACAAGCTCCACGATGGACGCCCCCACGTCGAAATGGTAACCGTCATGCTCGAAGGTGGAGCAGCAGCCGCCGATGATGTCGGACTGCTCGAGCACAAGCGTCTTAAGGCCGTTCCTGGCGCACAGGGAGCCCGTGGTCAGGCCCCCCAGTCCCGCGCCGACCACCACGATATCGTAGTCTGCCATGACGGTCCCTCCTCCTTGTTGCCGCGGCCGCCTTTCCGCCTTGCGTCCATCATCAGTAAGCTATTGTGACTTAATAGTATATAGTTAGTGTCAGCTTCTGATTATATCCAACCCCCCACGGAATGCCAAGGGGGCAGGACGAGAGCGGGGAGGATGCATCCCGGCAAGCTGCCGCTCGGAGCGGGCGAGTGCGCTGGCCGCACCGCCCGGCCGTCAGTCGTCCGCCATGGCGGATCCCCCGCTCTTCCTGCGACGCCTCAACAACAGCCAGGCCGCTACGAGCAGAATGATCAGCCCCAGCAGGCCCCATCCCAACCAGTTGATGATATTATCGATGGTCCGCCAGTTGTTCCCGAAAAAATAGCCCAGGGCGCAAAAGATACCCGACCACAGCATTGCTCCCGGCACATCGTATGCCATGTACTTCCAGTGGGGCATGCGGTTGATGCCGGCGGTGACGGGGATGAAGGCGTCCACGCCCGAGAGCATGCGTCCGAAGAGGACGGTCACCCCGCCGTAACGGGCGAAAAAGCCCTGGCTTCTCTCTATTCCTTTTCGCAGCCTGGGCTTGTCGTTGTACCTCTCCACCGCGGTGCGTCCCAATCTGCGCCCGATGAAATACCCCACGTTGTCGCCGAGGAGGGCGGCCACCACGCTCGTCACCCACAGCATGAAGACGTTCAGCTCCCCCTGTGCGGCATAGAAGCTCCCGATGAGGATCACGGTGGTGCCGGGCGCGATCCAGCCCGTGAGGAAGATGCTCTCCAGGAATACGCCGGCGAAGACTATGAGGTAGCCCCAGCTCGAGAAGAGGGGCATGACCCAGTCCAGAAACCTGTCGATGAAGGAACCGTCCACGCGATCCTCCGCTCCTGCCGCCCGCCGGCCGCGGCCCCGGTCCCCCGCCGGCATTCCCCATCGCTCGAGAGCGGGGCGGGATCCGCGAGGTACGCCTCGTCCCGTATTCTACCTCAAACTGTCGAGCCGCGTACGTCGGTTGCTTTGTCGAAACGAGATCCGCCGCCCCCTGGGGGGGCGGCGGTTGATCCACGGGATATCGGGCGCGAAACGTCCTTGCTACTCCTCCTCGATGAGGTCCTTGAGGATCTGTCCCGAGGGATCCTTCTTGAAGGACCTGACGAACACCACGAACTTGGGTGTCTTGTAATAGGGGAGGTGCTCCTCGCAGTACTCGAGCACCTGCTCCTCGGTGAGGTTGGAGCCCGGCTTCTGTTTCACGTAGGCCTTCACTTCCTCGCCCAGGTACTTGTTGGGGATCCCCACCACCGCCGCCTCGGAGATGAGGGGGTGGGAAACCAGAACCTCTTCGATCTCGCGGGGATAGATGTTGAAGCCACCGCGGATGATGAGGTCCTTTTTTCGGCCCACGATGAATATATAGCCGTCCTCGTCTATATAGACCATGTCGCCGGTGTAGAGCCAGCCGTCCTTGAGTATCTTCTCCGTTTCCTCCGGCTTGTTGTAATAACCCCTCATGACGTTGGGGCCCTTTACGACGAGCTCGCCCACCTCGCCGCGGTCCAGCTCCTTGCCCTCCTCGTCAACGACCTTGACCTCTATGCCCTCCGGGGGCACCCCGATGGAGCCGATCTTGTACGGTCCTTCCAGGGGTTGCGCCGCCACCAGGGGCGCGGCCTCGGTGAGGCCATAACCCTCGTAAATCCTCGACCCCAATTCGTTGTTCCAGCGGTCCATGACCTCGCGCGGGAAGGGAGCCCCGCCGGTGAACCACAGGCGCACCGTTCCCAGGTCATACTGGTAGATGAGGGGGTGGTTGAGGATGTATACGAACATGGTGGGCACCCCGAAGAACACGGTCACCTGCTCGTGCTGCAGGGCCTTGAGTACTTCTCCGGGGATGAAGGACTCCTGCAGCACCAGGCTGGCGCCCGCCTTGATGGCGGAGTTCATGACGCAGCTCTGCCCGTAGACCGCGAAGAACGGCAGCACCGCCATGATCACATCCTCACTGGTGAGGGCGCATTGCCTGGTCATGGCCTCCGTGTTCCAGTCCAGGTTGCGGTGGGTGAGCATGCATCCCCTCACGATCTTGGAGGACGTGGGCGCGTAGAGGATGGCCGCCGTGTCGTCGTCGGCGCGGTCGAACGCGTCGAGCTGTTCGGGCTGTCCTTCGACCAGCTTCTCGTATTGTATGACCCCTTCCAGCTCCGGCGCGTCCTTGACGATTATCCGGCTTATCTGGGAGCACATGGATGACTGCAGTTCCTTGACGAGGTCGTCGAATTCGAAGTTCGTGATCAGGGTCTCCACCATGGAGTCGCAGACTATCTTCTCGACTTCCTCCGCCAGGCACATGTAGCACAACGGCACCGCCGTCGCGCCCAGCCCAAGGACGGCGTAATAGGATATGATGAACTCGGGCACGTTGCGGAGCAGGATCGCCACCTTGGAATTCTCATCCAGCCCAAGGCCGCGCAGGCCGTTGGCCAGGCGGTTGGTGCGCGCAAGGAGCTCTCCGTAAGAAATGGTGTCGTGCCCGAAAAAGAGGGCCGTGGCATCGGGATTTCTCTCCGTCGTTTTCACGAGATTCTGGTATAGATTCATATAACATCTCTCCCGTTTCTGCGATCTACCGCGGTCTCTCTACAATACCAGACCCTTCAGGCATGTTCCCACCCGGCACCTCGCGCCCCAGTCCGTTACTATTCTACCATCGAAACTATCTGTGGTCAGCAAGAAACCCGTATTTGCCGTCCGTGGGCGTCGTCAGATCGTGCTTATACTGTATTCGATGCCCGCCATGGACTTACCTGTGAGGATACGCACCGCCGCCACCTTGTACTCCGGTATCTTGGCCACCGGGTCCAGGGCGGGATTCGTGAGCGCGTTGGCGGGAGACTCGCCGAAATGGAAGGGCACGAATACGACACCCTCTCCCACCTTCTCCGTTACCCTCGCCTCAAGCTTTATGGCGCCGCGACGTGACTGCACGGCTACTTCCTGGCCTTCCTCCACCCCCAGCCTCTCGGCGTCGGCCGGATTCACCCATACCCTGTTGCGGGGCACCAACTCGTCCAGTTCCCTCACTCGCCGCGTCATGGTTCCGGTATGGTAGTGGGTAAGCAGCCTTCCCGTGGTCAGGATAAGCGGGTACTCCTCGTCGGGCATCTCGGCCGGCGGCTTGTACTCCACCGGGCTGAACAGGCCTTTTCCTTTGGTAAATTTTTCTATATGAAGGATGGGAGTTCCGGGGTGACCGGCGTCGGGGCACGGCCACGTGATCGCGCCTTCCTCCAGCCTGGCATACGAGACGCCGCCGTACGAAGGGGTAAGGGAGGCGATCTCATCCATCACCCGCGGCGCGGAGACGTCGCCCATGTCGTATTCGAGCCTGGAAGCGATCTGGGCGATGATCCAGGAATCGTCCCTCGCTTCCCCGGGCGGCTCGATCGCCTTGCGCACTCTCTGCACGCGGCGGTCGGTGTTGGTGAAGGTGCCTTCCTTCTCCGCGAAGGAGGCGGCGGGAAAAACCACGTCCGCGTAGCGGGCGGTCTCGGTGAGGAAGATATCCTGTACCACAAGGAAATCCACCTTGTCGAGTGCTTCCTTCAGATGCTCCACGTCGGGGTCCGAGATGACCGGGTTTTCACCCATTATATACAGGACATCGATGTCCCCTTTGTGGGCTCCGTCCATCATCTCCATGAGGGTCAGGCCGGGGTTCCCCGGGAGGTAGTCGACGTCCCAGGCGTGCTCGAACCTGTCCCTGACCGCGGCGTCGGTCACGGGCTGGTAACCCGTGAAGACGTTGGGAAGCGCCCCCATGTCGCACGCACCCTGCACGTTGTTCTGGCCGCGCAGGGGGTTCACCCCCGCCCCCTCCTTGCCCAGGTTGCCCGTGAGCATGGCCAGGTTGGCCAGGGAGAGCACATTGTCGACACCGGTGGTGTGCTGGGTGATGCCCATGGCGTAGACGATGGCGGCGCTGTCCGCCGTGGCGAAGGTGCGAGCGGCGCGCCGGATGTCGTCCGCCTCGACGCCGCAGATCTCCGCGGCTCGCTCCGGCGTGTACTCCTCCACCACCTTCTTGAACTCCTTGAAGCCCTCGCATCTTTCCCGGATGAACTCCTCGTCCTCCAGGCCCTCGGAGAGGATGACGTTCATCATGCCGTTGAGCAGGGCCACGTCGCTGCCCGGCCTGTGGCGCAGCCACTGCTGCGCGTAATAACAGAGGCGGATGTGGCGCGGCTCGGCCACGATGAGCTTGCAGTCGTCCCGCATCACCGCCCGCTTGATGCGCAGGCCGACGATGGGATGTCCCTCGGTGGTATTCGATCCTATGGCCAGGATGCAGTCCGCTTCCTCCAGGTCCTCGATGGAGTTGGTCATGGCACCGCTCCCGAAAGCTGTCGCCAGACCGGCGACGGTGGAGCTGTGTCATAACCGGGCGCAGTGGTCCACATTGTTGGTGCCGACCACCGCGCGGGCCAGTTTCTGCAGCAGGTAGTTCTCCTCGTTGGTGCACCGGGCGGAGGAAAGGAAGGCGATCGAGTCCGGGCCCTTGCCGTCCATGGCCTTCCTCAAATGTTTGGAGACGGTCTCCAGGGCTTCCTCCCAACCGGCCGGCACCAGCTCGCCGCCCTTGCGGATAAGCGGCCTGGTCAAGCGGTCCTCATGATGCACGAAGGGATAACCGTAGCGCCCCTTCACGCACAGGTTGCCCTGGCCCGGGCCCACCATCACCGGTGACGACACCTCCACTATCTCGCCGTCGCGCACGTGCAGGTCGAGCTGGCAGCCGCAGCCGCAATAGGGGCAGGTGGTCCTGACTTTCTCAACCTGCCATGTGCGCCCCTTGCCCTTGGAGGGTATGGAGATTATAGCCCCGGTGGGGCAGGTGGAAACGCACTGGCCGCAGAACTCACACGGCGATTCCATCATCGGTTTGTTGTAGGGGATGCCGGGAACGGAATCGAAGCCCCGGTTGACGAAGTCGTATACACCCACGCCCTGCACCTCGCGGCAGATGCGGATACAGCGGCCGCACAGGATGCACTTGTCGTAGTCGCGCTCGATGAGGGGGTTGTCCGCAAGCACCTCGTAGTGGTGTTCCTCACCCCTGAAACGATGGTCCTTCACGCCGTACTCGTAGGCCAGGTCCTGCAGCTCGCAGTTGCCCGTGCTCTCGCAGGTCATGCAATCCTTGGGGTGGTCGGAGAGGATGAGCTCGAGGATGGTCCGCCTTATCCTCATGAGTTCATCGGTGGCGGTGCGCACCACCATGCCGTCGGTCACCGTGGTATAGCAGGCCGGCAGGAGGCCCCTGGCCCCCTCCACCTCGACCAGGCAGATGCGGCAAGCCCCGTATGGCTCCATGCGCTGTTCGTTGCAGAGGCTGGGGATGCGCAGCCCGTTCTCGCGCGCCGCCTCCAGGATGGTGCGGTCGGAGGTGGTCTCGATATCCTTGCCGTCTATGTTCATGTGGATCTTTTCCATCTCTACCACCTCATTCCGCGTAGATGGCCTCTTCCGGGCACCGGCTGAGGCACAGCTTGCAGCGAATACATGTGTCCGCGTCGATGGAGTGGGGTTCCTTCTTCTCCCCCGAGATGGCCTCTACCGGGCAGACCTTGGCGCAGGCGCCGCACCCGGTACATATGTCCTCCCGGATGCGCAGGGTTATGAGGGCGGGGCATACCCCGGCCGTGCATTTCCCGCGGAGGATATGGTCCTCGTACTCGTCGCGGAAATATTTAAGGGTCGTGAGCACCGGGTTAGGGGCCGTCCCCCCCAGGGCGCACAGGCTGCCGGCCTTGATGTCCGCGGCCAGGACCTCCAGCCTCTCCATGTCCTCCGCCTCTCCCTCCCCCGCGCAGATGCGGGTGAGGATCTCCAGCATGCGCTTGGTGCCGATGCGGCAGGGCACGCACTTGCCGCAGCTCTCCTCCTGGGTGAAGGAGAGGAAGTAGCGGGCCAGGTCCACCATGCAGGTGGAGGAGTCGGCCACGATCATGCCGCCGGAGCCCATGATGGCCCCGGTGGCGGTGATGGCGTCGTAGTCCACCAGGGTGTCCAGGAGGCTGGCCGGAAGGCATCCTCCCGAGGGGCCTCCCATCTGCACCGCCTTGAACTCCTTCCCCTCCCGTACGCCGCCCCCGACGTCGAAGATCACCTGGCGCAGGGTGTAGCCCATGGGCACCTCCGCCAGGCCGCTGCGGCGCACCTTGCCGGCGAGGCAGAAGACCTTGGTCCCCTTGCTCTTCTCGGTTCCGACCGAGGCATACTTGTCGCCGCCTTTGGCGATGATCCAGGGGATGGCCGCCAGCGTCTCCACGTTGTTGATGTTGGTGGGCTTGCCCCACAGGCCTTCGTTGGCCGGGAAGGGCGGACGCGGCCGGGGCATGCCCCGCTTGCCCTCGATGGAGGCGATGAGGGCTGTCTCCTCGCCGCACACGAAGGCTCCCGCCCCCTTCTTTATCCTGATGTCGAAGTCCCAGTCGGTGCCGAAGATGCCCTTGCCCAGGAAGCCCATCTCGTGGCAGGCCGCGATGGCGATGTCCAGCCTCTTGAGGGCCAGGGGGTACTCGGCGCGGCAGTATATATATGCCTGGGTGGCCCCGATGGCGTATCCCGCGATGATCATGCCCTCGATGACGGAGTGCGGGTCGCCCTCCAGCACGCTGCGGTCCATGAAGGCCCCGGGGTCCCCCTCGTCCGCGTTGCACACCAGGTATTTCTGGTCCCCCTTCGCCTTGCGCGCGAAGCCCCACTTGGTCCCGGTGGGGAATCCGGCGCCGCCTCGGCCCCTTATTCCGGACATCCCTACTTCGTCTATGGCCTCCTCGGGGGTCATGGAGTTAAGGACCTTGCGCGCCGCGTCATATCCGCCGGTGGCGATGTACTCCTCGATGCTCTCGGGGTTTATGTTGCCGCAGTTCCGCAGCACGATACGGTGCTGGTTGGAGAGGAAGTCGCCCTCTCCGGCGTCGGGGTCGTCCGAGCGGCGTACCACCCAGTCCTCTATGACCTCGCCCGCGGCCAGGGCCTCGAGGAGTTGTGGAACCCGCTTGGCGGTGAGGTCGCCGTAGACGACCGACTTCCCGTCCGCTTGCGTCACCTCGACGATGGGCTCCCTGAAACAGAACCCCATGCAGCCGGCTATGTCCAGGTAGGCGTCGTACTTGCCCGTCGCCAGCTCGCTCTCCAGGGCCTCCTTGACCGCCGCCGCCCCGGCGGCGATGCCACAGGTCCCGTAGCCCAGCACCAGCTTGGTCTTGCCGTCCGTGCTCATTCTTCCGTCTCCCCGCCGCCGCCCCGGTACTTTTTGATGATCCTGCGGATATTCGCGGGCTTGAGCTTGCCGTGGGTGTCATCGTCCACGATCATGATGGGCGACAGGGAACACGCCCCCACGCACATCACCGACTCCACCGTGAACTTCATATCCGGGGTGGTCTGGCCGTCCTTGATGCCCAGCAGGTTCGATATCTCCTCGGAGATGAGCTCGGCTCCGGCCACGTGGCATGCCGTGCCGTGGCAGACGCGGATGAGGTGCTCCCCGATGGGCTCCAGCCTGAACTGGGTGTAGAAGGTGGCAACGCCGTAAACCTGGCTCAACTGGTAGCCGGCTTCCCTGGCCAATGCTCGCATGACCCTCTCATCGAGGTAGCCGTAAGCCTCCTGGGCGTCCTGGAGCAGGGGGATGAGCGCCCCTCTCTCCCCGCTGTACCTTTCCAGGATCTCCTCCAGGGGAGCCAGGTCATCCGGGTCCGCAAAGCGTTGTTTGCACTGACAGGCTGCGTCATTCATTTCCTTCTCCCGTTTCCTCCCACTTATACGCCCGAAGGGCCGGAGCCCCAATTCCCATTACCTCGGACCAGCGCCCCTATCTACAGCTCCAGATACGAATGCGCGTAGAGCGTCTCCTCCGTCAGCACGCGCCAGGTCTTCAGCAGTTTGATGGTGAGCGGATCGCTCTCGTCCACGGCCTCGCCCTTCACTATCTTCTCCACGATCTGGTATTCCTCGTTCTTGCCGATGATGCCCATGAGCTCCTCGTCGTTGGGATCGACGATCGCCGCCGTGAGGCCCTTGGCCATGAGCACAGCGAGAAGGGTGCGATTGATGAGGCTGCACAGCGACTCGTCCGGCACGCCGTTGGAGACGTTCGAGAGCCCGACCACCGTGCCCGGAGCCGGGTCGAATTCCGCGAAGACGCCCTGCAGCATGTCCATGGCGTCCACGAGTGCGTGCACCTGGTCCTGGGTGACGCTGATGGGCAGGACGATGGGGTCGATGAGGATCTTTTCCATGGGGATGCCGTACTCCTGGGCGGCCATGAGGATGTTGTAGGCCACCTCCACCCTCTCGTCGGCGTCGCGCGGGACGTTGCCCTGGGCGTTGAGGGTGAGACCGACCACCCAAGCGTTATGCTCGACGGCCATGGGCATGAGCTTCTCTATACGCTCGGGCCCGGAGGAGATGGAGTTGATCATCACCTCGCCCTTCACCACTTCCAGCCCGGCCTTCATGGCGTCTATGTTCATGGTGTCCAGCGCCAGCGGCAGGTCGGTGACCTCCTGCACGGATTCCACCACGAACCGCATCTTCTCCGGGCCTTCCTTGGTAGCGGGACCCAGGTTTATGTCCAGCCAGCTGGCGCCGCCTTCCGCCTGCAACAGGGCCATCTCCTGGATGGGCTTCTTGTCGCGGTCCTTGATGGCCGCCCCGATGGCCTTCATCATCACGTTGACCTTTTCACCGATGATCAGCATATCTTTCCTCCTCCTTGATCAAGCCTGTGGCCGACGCTGCGGCCCACTGTATTTCCTGCTTATGCAAAAGCTCCCTCGCCCGGTAGGAACTGCGCACGAAAGGCGCGGAAGCGACCACGGGGATGCCCGCTTCCTCCGCCTCTCCGGCCAGCTCCTCGAACTCATGCGGGGTGAGGAACCTCTCAACCCTCAGTTGCTCCCTGGAAGGGCGCAGGTACTGCCCGATGGTGAGCATATCACACCCGGCTTCCGCCAGGTCCCGGAAAAGGCGCCTGAGCTGGGGACGCGTTTCCCCCAAGCCCACCATCAGCCCGCTCTTCTTCCCCACGTGCGGCGCGATTTCCCCGGCCGCCCGCAGCAAACCCAGCGAGCGGTGATAATCCGCCCGCGGGCGCACCCCCGGGTAGAGCTCCTCCACCGTCTCCAGGTTGTGGTTGAAGACGTCGGGCTCAGCGTCCAGTACCGCCCTGAGCGCTTCCTCGTCCCCCTGGAAATCCGGCGTCAGGACCTCGACCGTCGCCCCCGGCAGCCGCCTTTTCACCTCTCGTATGACGGCTGCGAAGTGGGCTGCCCCTCCGTCCGGGAGGTCGTCACGGGTCACGCTGGTCATGACGACGTGCTCGAGCTCCATCCTCTCCGCC